>JGI10211J34971_10004368_pt1 | contig 11216 bp, 9 predicted proteins | sample Etolagsediment_FD_34971 | JGI IMG/M metagenome (IMG submission 34971)
ATCCAATACAGGATTGAATTCTTAGAGAAAAAAGTTTGTTTGAAACTCTCCACGTTATCTGCAAAGAGTTTCTCCTTTGTAACGATCCTCTTTATCGACCGGGCAAGTGCCTGTAAAAAAATCACGTAAAAGGGATAATCAAGCCAAATAATTGTATCAGCCCGTGCCCAGACTATATCTCGCACAATACTGAAATTCCCATCGATCACCCATTTTTTCTTTTCGACTACTTGTGTTACTTTTTTTCTGAATTTTTCCCTCTCCTCGATCTGCCAATTCTTTCTCCAGAAAAGTGTGTCCAATTCAATGTGGGGAATATGGATTATCTCGTAAAGTATTCGGGCTAAGGTGGTTTTACCCGAGCAGCTCGTACCGATTAATGCAATTCTGTTGATTGTAAAGTTCCTTTATAAATTTACCACAGAGAGCACAGAGGACATAGAGAAAAATATATTACAGTGAAGAGATCGAATACACCGCAAAGAAAATAAGGAATCCGCTGAATGCCAGCGCACTAAACACGCTCATGAAAAGATGCTGAACATCATTGTCATGCTTTTGTATTGCCCGGATAGCGTGAAGGATTGCAGCTTGAAGAAGGTAGACTCCATAAATGAGCACAATTCCGGATTTTGCCATCAGATTCCATGCCAAGATGTAGGAGATCAAGGCAACAAGCCCAATTGCGAGGTTTGCGAATCCCACCTCGAACTGCCAGTCTGGACGTTCGCTTTCCCAGCCGAGACGTTTGGCATCAGCTTTATGAAAGACTACATGACTGAAAAAACTCAGAATGCCTATCACTGCCACAGCCAGAAGCAAAATAATATCAATAGATTTTGCTATGTCGGGAAGAAAGAAAATCCCAAGAAAAATGGAAAGTGCGACAAGCACTATTCTAATAATTGCGATTGCTAAAGCCATAATACTCCTCTAAAATATTTAGTATTTATAATAGCAAGGTGCTCAATATACATTCTTGTGCTGTATCACATCAGTGACAGTGCGCAGCATGATCTTAAGGTCAAACATCAGTGACCAATTCTCAATATAATACAAGTCATAAGCGAGTTTTTCGAGAGGTTCTGTGGTGAGTTCCGCTCTTCCATTTATCTGAGCCCAACCTGTCATGCCGCCCCGCACTAGAAGCCGGTCATCCCAATTCTGGATTTCTTTGGAAAACTTATCATGAAAGAAGGGGCGTTCCGGACGGGGTCCCACCAAAGACATATCACCTTTTAATACATTGAAAAATTGGGGAAGTTCATCAAGGGATGATTTTCTGAGAAAATTGCCGATCTTTGTGGTCCTGTCTTTCTGGTCAGAAGTAGAATAGGTCGGTCCGGTTTCTTCCTCAGCATCCGTATACATGGATCTGAATTTAATAAACCAGAATTCTCTCCCGTGCAGTGTAACTCTTATTTGTTTGTAGAGAATAGGTCCTTTAGAGCTGAATTTCACAAGCAGCGCGAGAATCAGCATGATAGGAGAAGTGATGATAATAAGGGGAATAACCAGCACTATGTCAAATGTGCGTTTTACAATACTTCTCCATTTGCTGAAAGAAATATAAGTCACACCGATCAGAGGTATGCCGTCCATGTCGTCAAAATCTGTTGAGCCTGTTTTGAATTGATAGCGGGTTGGTGTAAATCTGAGGAAAATGTCGTTATCTTTACAAAAGAGAATGATATCATTGAGCATTCGTTGGTCGATATCATCAATTGCAATAAAAAGCGCTTCAGCACCGGTCGATTCTATGATTTTCTTAAACTCTCTTATAGTACCAAGTTGAACAAAGTCATTTTTCAAATGAAAACGAAGTTTGTCAGGAGTAATATTTGATATGCTTCCTATATAGTTAAAACCAAGATCAGGATAGAGGAGCATCTTTTCTGCGATCCTGCCCCATGGAATTTACTCCAATAATGACCGCTTTCTTATTGCCGATATTATGGCTGAGCACGAATTTTTTTATTTTATTGATAAACCAGTGAGAGATGGCTAGTATTATAAAAGCCACGGGCAGCGAATATGCTATCACATAGCGGGATTGGGGCAAACCCTGATATGCATAGGTAAATGTGAAGGTGAGTATCGTCGCGAATATTGCACCCTTGCCAATAGCTGTTAACTCATTCATCCCTTTGAGAGGACCGCCATATTCTTTGTATAAACCGGAAATAATAAATGAAAAGATCCAGATGAATACGATCAACCACATCACCTGAAGATACATGTCAATGTACACATCCGGATATGCTTTAACATCACTGATATGAATCAACCAACGGAACTTCATCTCATAGGCAATAATGAAACTCAATGCGATGGCAAATATATCATTCGTGATCTTGAGTATGGTAAAAAAGAAATTAATTCTGTTCTTCGACATTGTTACTACTTCAGTGGCTTTTTTTATTTAAATAAAAAACATAAAAGGGGTATTCCTTTGTCAAATTTCTTGAAATTAAGCTGGAGAGAAGATTGAAAAAATTGACGTGTTCTACATGTTAAAATTTTTCGTAAATGAAATAAATGTAATAAAAAGAAAGAGTTATAACTATGGATAATAAGAATTTTGATGCTGTAGACATGAAAGTTTTGGAGAATACAGTTCAACGTTGCAGGGAGAGGAATATCATCATACCTACATATGAGGAGATGATCCATCCCGAAAAAGTACCAGAAAAAATAAAAAAAGAACTTGCTGATATAGGACTGTGGGATCTGCATCCGAGAAATTTATACAGGATTACCTGGAAGAATGAACCCACAGAAAAAGGCGGAGGTTTTGATGGTGTCAATTACCTGGAAGTTCCATCAGAATTGACCGGTGTGAAAGCACGAATATTTATTCTCATTGGCAAGTATTTCCCGACCGGTTCGCATAAGGTTGGCGCAACATTTGGTCCTCTTGTAGAGAAACTAGTTCGCGGTGCATTTGACCCGACAAAACAAAAAGCACTCTGGCCCTCAACAGGTAATTATTGCAGAGGTGGTGCATATGATTCCTATCTGCTTGCATGCCCTTCGATCGCAGTGCTGCCGGAAGGAATGTCCAGAGAACGTTTTGAATGGCTCGAAAAAGTTGGGGCTGAGATATATGCAACACCCGGCTGCGAAAGCAATGTCAAAGAAGTGTATGACAAAACCAAGGAATTGAAAGAAGCCCGTGGGGATGAGATCGTTGTGCTCAATCAGTTCAATGAATTTGGCAATGCTGTCTGGCATTACGCTGTAACCGGACGAGCAATGCAGGAAGTATTTGAGAACTAATAAAAGCACTGGTCAAAGAATGAGCGGATTATTCCTTACACAGGGATCAGCAGGAACTCTCGGTTGCGGAGAATATCTCAGAGAAAAGTATCCAACCATAAAAGTCTGTGCCGGTGAAGCTTTACAATGCCCAACCCTCCTTTTCAATGGTTACGGCGGACATCGCATTGAAGGAATCGGCGATAAGCATGTGCCCTGGATTCACAATATGAAAAATATGGATATGGTGGCAGATATCGATGATGATGCCTGCATGAATCTCCTCAGACTATTCAATGAACCGGCAGGGCATGAATATCTTATCGCACAAGGTGTTGATAAGGAATTCGTTGATCAGCTCCATCTACTCGGCATCTCATCTATAGCAAATCTGCTTGGTACTATCAAGATGGCAAAATACTATGAAATGAACGAAAACGACGTGCTCTTTACAGTGGCAACTGACTCGATGGAATTGTACCAGTCACGGATGAAAGAAATGCATGAACAGTTTGATAAATATACCCCTTATAATGCAGTCGGTGATTTCGAGCGTTATCTTATGGGTACTACAGTTGATTATATGCTCGAGCTTTCCTATTGGGATAAGAAACGTATGCATAACCTGAAGTATTTCACGTGGATAGAGCAACAGGGAAAAACTATCGAAGAACTCAATGCTCAATGGTATGATGATAATTACTGGAAGGAAAAAATGCATTCCTACGAGCAGTGGGATGATCTTATTCGAGAATTCAATGACAGAACGGGACTGCTGAAAAAATATAAATAATATATGCCTCAAAAAATAGCCAATGCGATACTCTCGCGAAAGGACAAGATTGTTCTTTGTGATATCTTCTTTGATGGCACGATTCATGAGGTAATTGAGAAGGAAGATGTTCCGGGTACTCCTTCAGAACTTGTTGAGTATATTCAAACCAAACGAAAATCTCGCTCAGTTGAAACTGAGTCAATCGATGCGAATTATCGTATAGTTCTGCCGGGAGCTATCGATCCGCATGTGCACTATGATGATCCGGGTTTTGAGTGGCGGGAGGATTTTTATACAGGCACTCTATCTGCTGCATTTGGCGGAGTCACCACAGTTGCGGATATGCCCTGCACTTCAATTCCAGCTGTTATCAATGAGGTAAATTTTAAGAATAAACTCAATGTGATCAGCAAAAAAGCAGTGACTGATTTCGCATTGTGGGGAGGAGTTTCCGGAACGGAGTTCGATGATAATACAATAAGAAAGAACATGCACGAGCTAAAGGAGCAGGGAGTCATCGGATTCAAAACATACCTGATCTCAGGAATGGATGATTTCACGTCACTCACTCCTTCACAGCTTGAAGAAGTCGCTCTTATTGCAAAAGATCTAGATATGCTTGTTGCAGTTCATGCGGAAGATAAGGCATTTGTTGAGCGTATGCGTGAAGCATTCCAAAAAGAAAATAAAAATAAGATCACTCATTATTGCCAGGCTCGGGGTATCCAAGCAGAGGTTCTGGCAATCAAAACTGTGATAGAAATTGCTCAAAAAACAGGAACTCATTTTCACATTGTGCATCTGAGCAGCAAAAGAGGGCTGGAACTCATCGAAGAAGCACAAGTACAGGGAGTTCATGTTACAACCGAAACCTGTCCTCATTTTCTTGCGTTTACTCAAGAAGATTTTGAGAAGCAGGGAAGCATCTTGAAAACAGCTCCACCGGTAAAATTTGAAGAAGATAAAAAAGCACTCTGGGATGGTTTAAAGAGCGGAGTAATTAGCTTTGTTGCCACAGATCATGCAAGCTGTGAATATCCACGGGAGAAAAGCACGGGCAACATTTGGACCGATTACGCGGGCATTCCCGGGAGTGAACTTATGGTTCCTTTCATTTTTTCTGAAGGATTTATGGAAAGCAAGCTCAGTCTTTATCAGACTCAACAAATTCTATCTGAAAATGTTGCTAAGAATTACGGACTAGATACCAATAAAGGAAGTATTCGTATTGGCAAGGATGCAGATTTTGTGTTCATTGATCCACTTAAAGAGATGAAAGTTGTGCAGGAAAAACTGCATTCAAAAGGGAAATATTCACCTTTTCATGGTCGAATTTTCAAATGTAGTATTGAGAAAACAATTATACGTGGTCATGTTATTGTTGATCATAATGAGCTTTTTGTTGAACCCGGATTTGGCTCCTATTACAAAAGCAATTCTATACATAAATAATAGATGATATTAAACTTTTATCACTATTCATCATCCTATAAATAAAGTCTGAATAAGCGAGTATTGATTTGTTGATTTATATATATAAAAAAATTCTCATGGAGACATTTTTTAGTATTCCCCATAATTTAAGAAAATTCCCAATACCCAAGCTCAATATCTCGAAGAAATAACTCTCACACACATGAATTCAAAACGAATACTCTGGATTGCTCTTATTCTCTCATTACTGGCACATTTACTTGTCCTGTTATTTTTTCCTGATCTTTCAAAAATAGAGTTGATAGCACTCAAGCAAGAACAACAAGCTGTTGAGGATAAGCGCATTACTTTTGAATTCATAGAAACCCCTGATGTGCCGCAAGATGAGAATGTTGAAAAACAAAATCTTGTTTCTGATAAAAATATCTCTGCTGCTGATGAGCTCGATGGTGAACTTCCAATTGACGTAAATCCTTTCAGTGAAGGCGACATGGAGATCAAGGAATTTCCCGAAGCAGAGTCAGTTGAGATGCAGCAGGAAAATGAACCGGAAAAAATAGTCCAAGATGTATCAGAACAAGAATCTCCTGAACAATCTGATGAAGTTGTTGTAAGGGAAGATCAAGAAAAACAAATTCCTCGAGTACAACCGGAAAGTGTGTACCTGCCGCCACAGCCGGATTATGATAATGTGATGTCAGAAGTCGAAAAAGCAGGAGGAGTCAGTTTCAATACCTACAACTGGAATTTTGCGCCATATATGCTTTATTTGAAGAAAAAAATTCAGGGCAATTTGAATCCGCCGCCAGGATTTACATATCTAGGTCTTATACACGGAGATGTACTCGTAAGATTTATAATTATGCCAAATGGTACATTAAAGGATGTGAAGGTGCTCCATTCTGAAGCTCATAATTCTCTTGTTCAGGCAAGCACTGGATCTATTACGATTTCAGCGCCATTCCTACCCCTGCCCAAGGATTTTCCTGAGGATTACCTGGTAGTGACATCATTGTTCTCATATATAGTAGAGAAAAAATATAAATAAATTAAATAAAGGAGATCTATGTTTTCTGATATTTTAGTATTCCTGTCCAAAGGTGGTATCCTGATGATACCGCTCTTTATTTGCAGCATTTTATCGCTTGCAGTTATAATCGAAAAACTGATCACACTTCGTGCAAGAAAAGTGCTTCCTCCAGAAATAGAAAAGATTGTGGAGAATTATGGTTCGGAGGATGATATCAGTTTGGTGACTTCTGTGTGCACACAGAATAAAAGCCTGCTGGCACGCATCATTCTTATCGTGCTGAATCATAGGAAACTGCCCTATCAGCGAATGAAGGAAGAGATCGTGAACAATGTCCGGCAGGAGTTGCGAACTCTTGAAAAAAGACTTGGCATTCTCGAAACGGTTGCTTCGGTTGCACCGATACTTGGACTACTCGGCACTGTTTTGGGTATGATCAAAGTATTTAGTGTGATCACGTCTCAGGGTGTTGGGAATGCATCGGCACTTTCTGGTGGCATCTCAGAAGCGCTACTTACTACTGCTTTCGGACTCACTGTGGCAATCCCGGCGCTGATCTGTTATAATTACTTCATCAGAAAATCCGAGGACCTTATCCTTGACATTGAGAATATCACAAATAACCTTGTGAAGAAGATCAATCATACGAAAAAGGAAGATGACTATGCAGCTACTGAATAAGAAAAGGCGACGTGTTACAATAAATATTACATCACTTATCGATGTAGTGCTGCTCCTGTTGATTTTTTTTATGGTATCTACCAACTTTATTGAACAACCTGGAATGAAGCTTGATCTTCCTGATTCTGAGACAGCATCTTCATCTGTTGGAAATGAACTCGAAGTAATTATTCAACCTGATGGAGATATCTTTTTTAATGGAAACGCGATTACAATTGATGACCTTCGCGCACAGTTTGAAAAGCTTACGGGAGAGTCTTCTGATCGGAGTCTGCTTCTCAAAGCAGATAAAAGTGTTACTCATGGTACAGTTATGGAAGTTATGGACATAGCCCGGATCAACGGAATTCAAAAAATTATTATTGCATCAACCAAAAAAACAAAATAATTTTCTGATGTTCGTTCAATAAATTTGACACAAATATCATCTCTTTTTTATAGGAATGATGTTAGGAAATAAAAATGAATAATAGACGTATCAAAAATGCAGTTATATGCCAGTTTCTTCAAGGAGTTTTTGTTCCAGTATTTGGCGACATTATTATTGAAGATGAACTCATTCAGGAGATCAGACCTACATCCTATAATGATTTTTTAAAAAAGCCGGTTGAACCGAAAATGACCGGAAGCGACGAAGGTGATGATGAAGAGTATGATGCACAAGGGCGAATGGTTTTACCACCCTTAACAAATTTTCACGAACATATCTACTCACGTCTTAGCAAGGGATTGCCTGTTACAGGCAAAATGGATGATTTTGTAGAAATATTGGAAAATCTCTGGTGGAAACTCGATAGAACCCTGAGTGAGCAAGCTGTTGAGGTAAGTGCAGAACTTGCTGCAATAGAAGCGATAAAAAATGGTGTCCTCACATTATTTGATCATCACTCATCTCCGGATTTCATTAAAGACAGCGAAAATATTATAAAGAAAGTTTTAAAAACTCACGAGCTTAATGCAGTTCTCTCCTATGAGGTTTCGGACAGGAATGGTATTGAGAAGATGAAACAAGCTGCCGAAGAGAATATATCTTTTATTAAATATCGTACAACTGCCGATTTTAAAGGTCAACTCGGACTGCATGCACTGTTTACACTTTCTGATAAGACGCTGAAATATATACAGGATGAAACTCGGGATCTTGGATGCGGCTATCATATCCACGCTGCAGAAGATATTTTTGATGCTCAATTCTCGGAAGAAAAGTATGGACTCACTATCTGTGAGAGATTAGAGAAGTTCAATATGCTGAATAAACTCACCTTTCTTGCACACGGGAATCATCTTGTGGAAAGAGATTTTGATTTAATCTTAAAACATAATTCATCACTTATTCATAATCCCGATTCAAACTTCAATAATGCAGTCGGGACGCTTAACATTGCAAATGTACCGAAAGAAATTCCTTTATTGCTGGGAACAGACGGTATGCATTGCAATATGCTTAAAACAATTAAAATGGCATTTCTCACTTGTCGCCACATTAACAAGAGTTCAGTGATTGGATTTGATATTGTGGACCGTATTTTGAAGAACAGTTTTGAAATTCATGATCGATTTTTCGGTACTACTCCTCGGCTTCGTAAAGGTGATTCGGCTGATTTTATTGTGCTCGACTATTGTCCGTATACCCCTATTGACAAACACAATTTCCTCGGACATTTTCTTTATGGAGCTTGTGAAACGCAGGTTAAATCAGTAATCAAAAAAGGGCACTTCCTCATGAAGGATTTTGTTGTTGACCCGGAAGAAGAAGTTTACAAAAAAGCATATAACGTCTCACAAGAAATTCGTGAAAAATTTCAATTTCTCCAAAATGAAGAACGATAAATTTAATATAGTCGGCAAGGAACTGCCCCGCACCGATGCATACGAAAAAGTGACAGGCAGGGCTCAATATGCGGCAGATATTTCTTTTCCAGATATGTGCATTACTGCCCAAAAATATGCTCCTGTTTCTCATGGAATCATTAAAAAAATTGATATTTCAGAAGCTGAGAAAATTACTGGAATAGAAGAGATTATTACGTCCAAAGATGTACCCGGAAAAAATTTATCGGGAGTAATAAAATCTGATCAGCCGGTATTTTCCTATGATAAAATTTACTGTCCCGCAGATGTGATAGCTCTTGTTGTGGGTACTGATAAAGATTCGATCAAGAAGGCACTTTCGCTGATCAAGATAGAAACTGAGGAGCTTCCAATATTGTCAGAATACACAAAAGCATTGGATAAAGATGCTCCTTTGATACATCCGGAAAACAAATCGAATCTTATAAATCATTATCCGTTGAGAAAGGGTGATGTCGAAAAAGGTTTCGTAGAATCTGATATCATTCTTGAAAGAACATATACTACTCCCGCTGTTGAACATGCATATATAGAACCGGAATGTATAACTGCAGTTCCCGATTTTCGTAAAGATGTGTACAAAATTTACGGATCGGTACAGAATCCTTTTACCTGCAGACGGCTTGTCGCCACAGTTATGAATGTGCCTTTGACAAATATTCATATTATTCAAAATGAACTCGGCGGTTCGTTCGGCGGCAAAGATGACACTATGGATATTCTTGCAGCTCGCGCTTGTGTGGCATGTAAAAAAGCGGGTAAACCAGTTCGGATACAGCTTACTCGTGAAGAATCCATAATCGAGAGTTATAAGCGGCATCCATATACAATGCACTACAAAGTGGGTGTTTTAAAAAATGGAATCTTGAAGGCGATGATAATAGATATCATTGCTGATGGAGGCGCTTATGCTTCTATGAGTCCTTTTGTGACATGGCGTTCTGTAGTGCAGGCGACGGGTCCTTATGTTGTGGAAAATGTACAAACTGATGTGCGCGCAGTTTACACGAATAATCCCTACACAGGAGCATTTCGGGGATTTGGCTCACCTCAAATTATATTTGCACAAGAATCACTCATGGATGAGATCGCTGAAGAACTGAATATGTCGCCACTGGAGTTAAGAAAAATAAATGGATATAAACAAAATTCTCAAACTGCAAGCGGACAGGTCTTATCGAGCCATATTGTCAGCTTGAACAAGGTAATGGACAAAGCAGTTAATGAAGCGAATTATAATAAGAAATATGTCGAATATAAATCTAAAAATGATAAGATTATTCGGAACTCTGAGAATCTCATATTACAGGATGAACAATATTTATCGGGATCAAAAGTAAAAAAGGGGATCGGGTTAGCATGCAGTTTTCGAGGTTGCTCTCTTGGTGCAGAAGGGGTTGATGCAACAGGTGCTCTCATAAGCATACAGAAGGATGGCAGCGTATATCTTATATCAGGTTTAGCGGAAAACGGACAGGGCTTACGCATGACATTTTCTATGATTTCAGCGGAAGTTCTTGGCATTTCCCCGGTTGATATTTACTATCTTGAGCAGGACACCAGCAGGATCGCTGATGGGGGACCAACGGTCGCTTCACGTTCTACCCTTGTGGGAGGAGAAGCTGTAAAAGCTGCTGCTGATATTGTGAGGAATAGAATCGAGAAAATGCTAATAAATGAATGGGATCTTGGATCAGAGGCGACATTTGATTTTGCTGAACATTATATTTCTCATAAAGAAACCGGGCACAAGATCACTTTTACAGATGCGTGTAATAAAGCTTATATGAGTGGAGTAAATCTCAATGCCTACGGATGGTTCAAAGCACCTGATGTTGACTGGAATGAAGAAATCGGTCAGGGACCTGCTTATTTTACCTATGTGTATGGTTGCCAGATAGCAGAAGTTGAAGTTGATGCTGTTTCCGGTAAAATATTTGTAAAAACTGTTACTGCAGTGCATGACGCGGGAAGAATAATAAACAAACTCGGAGCACTCGGACAAATTTACGGTGGAGTTTCTCAGGGTGCGGGTTATGGCATCATGGAAGAAGTGATCGTGAAAAATGCAGAAATTAAAAATATCAATTTTGACGAATATCTCATCCCTACCAGCGTTGATATCGGGGAGATCAAAGCATTCTTTGTAGAAAATCCAGATACTTTCGGACCCTTTGGCGGGAAAAG
>JGI10211J34971_10004370_pt1 | contig 11212 bp, 7 predicted proteins | sample Etolagsediment_FD_34971 | JGI IMG/M metagenome (IMG submission 34971)
CCCCACAGACCGCGCTGAGGCAGCTGACTCTCATCCACGTTTGCTGTGAATGTAATAGGTGCCGAGGATGTTCCCTCTGCCATGATCTTAGCGCCCCGCTCTACCACCAGAGCAGGTGCCAGACCGTTTCCGTCATCACTGTTGGCCTTGATCGTCGTCCCCGCCTCGATGGTCAGGGTCACACCCGACTTGACAAAAGTCTGTCCGGCAAGAATGTACTCCGTCCCGGAACTCCAGGTTGTGTTGGCTGTTATGTCCCCCGAGATCTCTGTCTGGGCAAAGACAGTCATCGTCATCAGCATCAGTAACAAAGCTATCCGTTTCATTTTTCTCCTGTTTGTTTTACCTGCGTCTGACCGATCAGTTCTCAGAGACATTCATGCCTACAGATCGTAAGTGACCGACAGACTCACTGACATGCCGGGCTTATACCTGAGTGTATGAACAAAATCCCCGTTTTCAGGATTCTCATGACCGATCAGAACTTCAGAGTTAAGGATATTCTTCACCTTCCCGCTGAATTTGAGCTTCTGATAAGCATAGGAAGCTGTAAAATTCAGACTGTGGAACGGCATCTCATATTCATCCGGCACACCGCTGACGCCCAGGGCGCTGATTCGGCGGCTGAAAGTGTTATAGGACAGAGAGGATGTGATCCCCTTGAGGTTGTTGTAATGCAGTGAAAGATTGAAAACGTAGTCACTCTGTCCCTGAAGTGGACGGGTTTTCCCTGTTGCATCGTTTTCGAAACTGGCACCGGTATAGAGCATGACGGTGCTGTCAACTTCAACACTGCTCAAGGTGTAGGTCACATTTCCGGACAGGTTAAATACACCGTATTTGGCCGGAATAAATTCGAGACTGCGGCGGCCGTCAAATTCAATACCTGTACTTTCACAGTATTCAGCGTTTGCATAGGTGAGATAGGTCTTTCCGCTCGCCTCGATCAGGGAGGATTCTATCGGGTCATAGAAATCCTTGCGGAACAGACTCAACGCAATCACTTCACCTGCCTTCGGATACCACTCATAACGCAGGTCGTAGTTGTAGACATTCGTCGGCCGCAGCCAGGGATTGCCCACGACAATGTCCCCACCGTAAAATTCCTGAAAACTGAAGGGAGCCACTTCTCTGAACTGTGGCCGGGCAACGGTCCGGGAAAAACTCATCCGGATATTCATTTCCCGCGGCATCTGAACAATAAGGTTCACAGAAGGCAGCAGGTCATAATCACGGATGGCGGCACTGATCGTATCCTGAAGCACCGGACTGTAGAGACTCTGACCCGTCACCGGATTGTATGGCCTCAGGTCCATGCTGTAGTCCTCATAGCGCAGACCCCCGACAAAACGAACATTCTTAAGTGCCGGCAGAACTCCCAGACTCAGCGGAACATCCACCATGAAAAATCCGGCCGAGTTCGACTCCTCTGCTTCATAGGCATCGCTAGCCGTCGTATTTTCCGTGACAATGAGACCTTCGTGTGTGTCTCCACTCTCGTCAATGTAAAAATAATTCGAATCGACCAGCCCGCCGCCCAGATCAGATAAATCATACTCAACCGTCACGTCAGACGGTATGGATGAAATAAAGGTCGGACCGAAACGGTCGGTGACATACAGGTGGTAAAAGGAACGGCGTTCAAAGGCCCTGTCCTTGGCCTGCTGCCGGGTACCCACCTTTAATTTCCAGGCTTCCCCCATTCCGTCCTTAACTGTCCACTGATATTTGGCATCCATGCTGCGATTGTGGTCGTCACCCTCCGTGAACTGTCTCGGACCGGCAGACCAGCTGTAGGTGTCCATCTGCATGTACTCTACTGTGTCACCCTCTTCAATCGTTGTCCTGACACGGTAATTCAGCCTTTTCAGATCAGGCTGATACATCTTGCTGTCACCCTGATTCAGAGACCACTGCAGCCGGTGCTTTCCATAAAACTCCGCCAGATGATCTCCCTTAAGGGCCATACTGTTGATCGTCTTCTCTTCATAATTGTTCGTCAGGTACAGCCCGTCATCAAAATTGTCTGCAAACCCGCGGTTCAGATTCACTTCATCTTCACTGCGGTGCGTGTACACATAGTGCATGGACAGCTTGTGCCTGTCAAACAGCTTCATCCCCAGCGAGCCGGCCAGACCTGTATTTGTCCGGTATTCGCTTTTCGTGCTTTCCATGCCCATTTTCTGCTGCATTCCGCCTGTATAGAGAGCATAATCCGCCTGCTCTGAAACCTGGTACTCATAACTGTTGGAAAATGTGGAATTGGCAAAAAATCCCCATTCCAGAAAAGATGCAGGATTGAATCTGTTCCCGAAACTCAAGCCCAGCGAGATCGGTCGCGCGATCTGTTCACGTTCCACCTGAAAACCTGTATTGAAGGACTGCCCCAGGTCTCCCAGCATCTCGTATCGCTCCACAGCACTGCTGCCCAGATCCCGGTCGTAGGCATCCAGAATCCTGTCAGAGCTGACCGAAGCCGGCAGCGCTCGTTTTCCGTCATCATATCCCCAGAAATTCCTGCTGCCGCTGCTCAGAACAAGATAGCTTCCATTACCGTCCGGATAACTCTGGTAACCAGTTCCCACACTTGGCTTGAAGATCAGCAGGTCCGGATATGCCTTGGTCTCAATATTCACATTGGCCCCGGCAAATGTTCCCGGCAGATCCGGCGTATAGGTTTTCATCGCTGTGATGCTTTCCAGCAGAGCACTGGGAAACATGTTCAGCGGAACAGTCTTTTTGTCCGGTTCAGGACTCGGCATGGGTGCACCGTTCAGTTCCGTGTTCGTGTACCGGTTGCCCAGTCCCCTCACATAAATGTACTTTCCGTCCATCACGGTTACCCCGGAAATACGCTGTGCAGCCTCCGCCGCATTGCTGTCCCCGTTGCGACTGATCTGAACACTGCTGATCCCGTCCTGTATATTCGATGAATTCTTCTGCTGTGTGATCAGATAAGTGTCACTGCTGCGGCTGGCCTCAACTTCCACCACAACCGCATCCAGGTCCAGACTGGCCGGATTCAGTACCGCATCAATGTTCGTCGACTCCCCGTCCCTGACCTGAACATCTGTGATCAGCTTCGTCTCATAACCTATGTAGGTCACCCGTAGACTGTAGGTCCCGGCTGGAACACTGCCGATACGGAAACTTCCGTCCAGATCCGTGGCCGCCCCGAAAGGCGTGCCGTCTATCAGGATATTGGCACCCACCAGGGCTTCATTGTTATTCTGATCAAGTACTTTTCCGCTCACCGACCCGTCAGCCGCAGTCAGGCTGCCGAGTCCCGTCATCAGGAGCAGGCCGACACCCAGCAGAACTGCTCTTAGACGCACTTTCAATGCTCTCATATTTTCCCCTTATGATATGCTCGTTTTTCATGCCGCAAGATTACACAGGCACTGTTAGCAGATTATCAGACAAATGTTAGATTTATGTTATGGACTCTGTTTTTTCAGCTTCGCCAAACACCGATTTAAGTGTATATTCCGGCCGAAAGGAACCACCCATGACCCGCAGACTGCTCCTCTTTTTCACCCCCGCCCTGATCTGGGGCAGTACCTGGCTGGTCATCACTCTGCAACTCGGCTCCGTCAGCCCCCTCATTTCCGTCTTCTACCGCTTTTTCCTCTCTGCCCTCATTCTCTTCACCATCGCCCGCCTGCAGGGGCAGACTCTCCGCTATCCCCTGCACATACACGGACGCCTGATGCTCTTCGGAGGCCTCCTCTTCGGGCTCAACTATGCCATTGTCTACTGGGCCGAAATCTACATTTCCAGCGGCCTGGTCGCCGTTCTCTTCTCCTCCCTCATTTTTATGAATATTCTCAACGCCCGCATATTCAGCGCCGTGCCCGTTCAGCCCGCCGTGCTTCTCGGAGCTCATCGGTTTTTCCGGCATCCTTCTGGTCTTCTTTCCGGAATTTTACAGTCTCAACGCCGACCGCATGCAGATAAGCGCAGTCATCGCGGCTCTGATCAGCGCCTATATGGCCAGCCTCGGCAATATCTCCTCCGCCGCAGTGCAGAAAAAAGGGGTCAAGGTGATCCCCGGCAATGCATGGGCCATGCTCTACGGAAGCCTGCAGATGCTCCTCCTCGCCCTTATTCTCGGCATTAAACCCTCCTTTCTCTGGAATGCACAGTATATCCTCTCCCTTCTTTATCTGAGCCTCTTCGGCTCTGTGATCGCCTTCTCCACCTATCTGACCCTTCTTGGCGAAATCGGTGCCGGCAAAGCCGCCTATGTCACTCTCATTGTCCCTGTGATCGCTCTGCTGTTCTCAACCTTCTTTGAAAACTATCAGTGGTCTGTCACCTCCGCCCTCGGTATTATTCTCGTGGTCAGCGGCAATGCCCTCATCCTCCGTCGACGCCAGGAAATCAAGGAAAAGCGTTAATATTGGCCTTCGAAATTGATAAATTCCGAACATGAGGTCAAAACTGCTCACAATACGCGAGGCCGCAGCCCTCTTCGGAATATCTCAGGTCACGATTCAGCGCTGGATCCATCAGGGCAAGATCCCCTTCCGCGTCCAGGGCGACAGCTATGTCTTCAAACGGTCTGAACTCAAAGCCTGGGCCGCATCCCATGATCTGCAGCTCCGTGACAGCCGCAGTGCCCAGCTCGACAGCCCCCATCAGAATACCCTTCTCGCAGATACCCTCCAAAAATGCGGGATCATCCGCTCAGTGGAAGGTAATGATGTCTATACCGTCTTTGAAAATGCCCTTGCCCGCCTCGATTTCCTCAGCGACAGCCTCCGCAAAGAGCTGCATGATCAGCTTCTGCAGCGTGAAGAACTGGCACCCACAGGTTTGGGCCGGGGCGTCGCCATTCCCCACAGCCGGACCCGCCTGGATCTCGGTATCACCGAAAGTCGTGTCTGTCTTATCCTCCTCGATCAACCCGTGGATTTCAATGCCGTCGACGGAGAACCGGTGGACACTCTCTTCATGCTCTTTACCGTCGATACGAAAAGTCATCTGAAGATCCTCTCACTGATTTCCCATATTCTCTCAAATGAGACGGTCCACTCTCTCCTCCGTGACCCGGCTGCCACCGACATGCAGATCCTCGATGCCCTCAGAGAGGCGGAACAGTCCTGATGAAGCAGATCGAGAACTGGCGCCGACAGCTGCTGCTCACTCTGATCAATACCAATATTCACTTCAAACTCGGTCTCACAGGGATCATCGTAGGACTCAGCGCCGGAACCGCAGCCCTGGCTCTGAACTACGGCCTGCATGCCCTCAGTCAACTGATCTCCAGTGCCGGACTCGGACTCTGGGCCGTCTTTCTCCCCGCAGCCGGTATCCTCATTACCTTTGTCCTCCTCAAATATGTCTTCGATGATTTCCACGGACACGGACTGCCTGAGGTGATACACGCCATCAGCCTAAAAGGCGGAGATCTGAGGCTTCGCTCCTCCGTCAGCAAGATCCTCGGAGCCCTCATCACCATCAGCAGCGGCGGAAGCGCCGGTCCCGAAGCACCGGTGGTCGTCAGCGGCGCCTCCATCGGATCCAATTTCGCCTCCTTCTTCAGACTGGACGAAAAAAGCCGCATCGCTGTCTCAGGCGCCGGTGCAGCTGCCGCTATCGCTGCCATTTTCAATGCGCCTATCACCGGCATCATCTTCACCATGGAGGTCATTATCGGAGAATGGGCCGCCATCTATATGCTTCCCGTCGTCATCGCCTCCGTCACCGCCACCGAACTGAGCCGCTTCTTCAACGGCAATCAGATCCCCTTCAGCCATAACGGCCTCGATTTCCTCCCGGCCGATATGTACCTCAGCATCGGACTGGCCCTCTTTACCGCACTGGCCTCCGTCGCCTTTATCCGAAGCATGAGAAACGGAGCCCGACTCCTGGAACGGATCCTTCCCGGTCCCTTCCGAAAAGCGCTCAGCGCGGGTCTCGCCGTAGGTCTCGTTGTCTATTTCCTGCCACAGGTTCGTGGGGAGGGGTATAAACTCGTCCAAACCCTCATAACCGGTAATTTCCAGGGCGGGATCCTGCTGATCTTTGCCGTCATCTGTTTCAAAATGGCAGCCACCTCCCTCACCCTGAACAGCGGAGGAGCAGGCGGCGTCTTCGCCCCAAGCCTCGTCATCGGATCCCTCACAGGCGTCCTCTATTATAAGATCATCACTCTCTTCATACCTGCNTCCTCTCTCTCCGGACAGGGCCTCTTCGCCCTCATGGGCATGGCAGGTGTTCTCAGCGGCACCCTCGCCGCACCCCTCTCCGGCGTCTTTCTGGTGGCCGAGATCACCGCCGGCTACGATGCCATCCTTCCCCTCATGCTCATTTCCTTCCTCAGCTCCACCTTCGCCAGACGACTTGAAAAACACAGTATCTACCACTATGAACTGGTTCTAAAGGGTTTTCTGCACCGGCCCCGCACCGACGGACGCATTCTCGCCGACATCCACATCGAAGAACTCCTTGAACAGGATATGATCAGCGTCCCCCCCCATCTGCTGATCAAGGACATGATTCCCGTCATAAAACAGAGCCGCCGCAATTACTTCCCCGTCATTGATCCCGAGGACGGTCGCTTCTACGGCATGGTCTACTTCAATGACCTGAAACAGTTTATTTTCAATCCAACCATGCTCAGCAGCATCCTGGTCGAGGAGATCATGGATACCGATATGACCAGCGTCTCACCCGATGACACTCTCATGGATATTCAGGATAAATTCGATCAGACCTCCCTGTGGAGCCTCCCCGTGGTCCGGGACGGTCAGTTCCTGGGACTGATCTCCAAAGCCACCATGCTCGATCTCTATCGAAAGGAACTGAAGGTGCAGACCGATCGATGAAAAAAACAGAGATAGCACTGTCAATGCAGAGAAAGTACCTTATATGCAGTCCCGCGGCTGAATCTGAAACAGAGCCCTGGCCAATGGACCGCCGGAAACACCATAATCTGAGGAATATATAATGGACGCAGTATTTCAACTGCTCAATGCCCGCTGGCAGACCCTGCAGCCCTTTTTCTCCAGGATCCTGCTCGAGAACGATCTTTTCTATGTCACTGCCGGCTCCGTGATCCGCGCTGCCCTTTTCTACCTTCTCTTCTGGCTCATCGCCGATGCCCTCACCCGCCGCTCCCATCGCTGGATCGTCAAACGCTACAGCCTCGACAATGAAACTGCAGAATGGCTGCTCAGTTTCAACCGATTTATTCTCCTCATCCTCACAACAGTCATTGCCCTGCTCGTCGCCGGTCTCAACAAAAATGCTCTCATCATTCTCTGGAACCTCACCCTCTTCACCTTCGGTGACAAACAGGTGGACCTCGGCAATATCGTCTTCGGTATTATTCTCCTCTTCCCCGGCCTCAGAATGGCACGGACCATCACCCGGGAATTCAATAAAATCATCCTCAACCGCACCCGGATGGACGACACCGCAAAAAATCTCTTCAACACCCTCTTCCACTACGGTCTCGTCATTATTTTCATCCTCTTTGTCATGACGATCATCGGCATCCCCCTCACCGCCTTCACCGTCATCGGCGGCGCCCTCGCCATCGGCGTCGGTCTCGGCAGTCAGAATCTGGTCAATAATTTTCTCAGCGGTATCATCCTCCTCGTCGAACATCCCATGAAGGTCGGTGATGTCGTCGACGTAGCCGGACATAAGGGAACGGTGGAGGAGATCGGCGGACGGGCCACCCGCATCAAAACCTTCGACAATCTCCGGGTCGTTATTCCTAACAGCAAAATTCTCGAGGACAACTTCGTCAACTGGAGTCTGGTGGACTCCTATCTGCGCCGGGAGATCAACGTGGGTGTTGCCTACGGTTCAGACATTCAGCAGGCCATGGCCGCCTGTACCGAGATCGTCAGCAGCCACTCCCTGGTGGAAAGATCCCCGGAACCCATGATCCTCTTTACAGATTTCGGCGATAATGCCCTCAATATCTGCATCTATTTCTGGGTGGTCATGGGTGAAAATGTCAGCCCCCTGAAGATCGAGAGCGAACTCAGAGAGCAGATCTACCTGAGATTCAACAGCGACGGCATCGTCATCGCCTTCCCGCAACGGGATGTGCATCTGGATGCCGCTGATCCCATCCGGATTAAACTGGAAAAGTAAACAGACTGATTCTCCCTCCTGCAGGCCGGGAATAAAGACTGGATTAATACCCTGAAAATTCGGATATTTGCAGCCGGTCATGCTGAATTCCCATAAACGATATCTGAAGAAACTGCGGCTGCGTATTCTGCGCAGAGGAAAATCACTCAGCTTCACTGCCTCCAGGTATTTCCGGCAGTTCAGGGGCACCGAACACAGTTTCATGCTCATCATCGCACTGCTGATCGGTGTGCTGGCAGGACTCGGAGCCGTCGGTATCTATCATCTGATTCCCTTCTTCAAGTCTCTGTTCTGGGGCACCCGTGACCTCACTTTAGACTATCTTGCCACCGTCCCGGCCTGGCGAAAAATCCTTGCCCCCCTCCTGGGTTCCCTCCTCGTGGGGATCATCATCACTTATTTCAGCCGTGAGGCCAAAGGACACGGGGTTCCAGAGGTCATGGAAGCCATTGCCCTCCGCAGCGGAAAGATCCGCCCCAGGGTCGTCCTGTCCAAGATCCTCGCCTCCAGTGCCTACATCGGTGCCGGCGGCAGCGTGGGCCGCGAAGGTCCGGTCATTCAGATCGGCTCCGCTATAGGCTCTTCCATCGGCCAATTCCTGCGAGTCAGTCCTCAGAGAATGAAAACCTTCGTCGCCTGCGGCGCTGCATCCGGTATCGCCGCCGCTTTCAATGCACCCATCGCCGGAGCTATTTTCAGCCTCGAGGTCATACTCGGGGATTTCGGAGTCCGCCAGTTCAGCCCCATCGTGATCTCCTCCGTCATTGCAACGGTCGTCAGCCGCCATTTTATCGGCGACCATGCCGCCTTTGTCGTCCCGCACTACCATCTCGTCAGCCCCCTGGAACTGATTCCCTACAGCATTCTCGGACTCCTGTCCGCACTCACCGCCGTGGCTTTCATCAAAACCCTCTATACCATCGAGGACCTCTATGACCGCATCGGAATTCATCAGGTTCTGAAGACCGGCAGCGGCGGGATTATTATCGGCGTGATCGGCATCTTCCTCCCCGCTGTATTCGGGATCGGCTACGACAGCATGGATGCCGCTCTGCAGGGAAATCTGCCCTGGCAGCTCATGTTCATTCTCGTCTTTGCCAAGATCCTCGCAACCTCCGTCAGCCTGGGCAGCGGAGGATCCGGCGGTATTTTTGCCCCCGCCCTCTTCCTGGGAACCATGACCGGCGGCGCCTTCGGTGCCGTTATACATCAGTTTTTTCCCGCCTTCACCGCAGAAAGCGGGGCCTATTCTCTGGTCGGTATGGCCGCCGTTGTCGCCGGAGCAACCCACGCACCCCTCACCGCAATTCTCATCATTTTTGAAATGACCAATGACTACAAGATCATACTGCCCCTCATGATCTCATCCATTATTTCAGTCCTTTTCACCCGCAGAATGCTCAATGAAAGCATTTACACTCTTAAACTCGTGCGCAAGGGCATCAACCTCTTCGCAGGACGGGACATCAATATCCTCAGACAGTTCAGGGTTCAGGATATCATGCACCGCGACAGCCATGCCGTAGCCGCCGCCACCCCCCTCCGCAGTCTTTTAAGCCGCATTCTCAGCGAAAAGAGCGATGAACTGATGGTTGTGGATGAAAAAGGGCGTTTCATGGGTTCCATCACCCTCAGCTCTATCAAGGAATATCTGAACGACCGGGACCTGCTGGCCGATCTCGTCATCGCCTCAGACATCATGGACACCCGCACACCCACCCTGAAGAGCGAAGATACTCTTGATCTTGCCATGCATCTCTTCGGCCGGAGGGAACATAAGATCCTGCCCGTCCTCGGCAGCAGCCTGGAAAGAGAACTCCTGGGCACTGTCTATGTTCAGGATGCCCTGGATACTTATAACAAGGAGCTCTTTAAACGCGATCTCAGCGGTTCCTTCAATTCCATGGTCACCGGTATGGAGGAAGGCCGCACCCTGGAGGTCGTGGACAGTTACAAACTCATGGAGATCCCCGTTCCTGAACCCTTTATCGGCCGCTGTATCCGTGATCTGGATATCCGCAACAGCTACAAAGTGGAGATTATCCTCATTAAAAACAGCAGCAGAACCGGCGACGACGGCAGCCTGGCCCAGAGACCCGGCGCCATACCCAGCGCCGATTATGTCTTCCGCTCCGGCGATGCGGTCCTTATCCTCGGGGAAGACAGAGATATCGAACGCTTCCGCAACCGCAATCCCCATGTTTAATACTTCCTGCCTTTTTCTCTTTTAAATCCCTGATCTGCTGAATAATTTTCATTGTCCGAAATGAAGGAGACCTGACTGTCATGAAAAATATCCTCATCGCCGGCGGCACCGGACTCATTGGACAGGCCCTCAGCCGACATCTGATCTCAAAAGGCTACCGTGTTCATGTGCTCAGCCGCAACCCTCAGAGCCGCAGCGTCCCCGGCACAGATATGATAAAATGGCGCATCGGCAGGGACGAGCTTGGTCCGAAAGCAGAATTTGATTCCGCTGATCCGATCCCTCACATGCAAGTGCTCATCAATCTCAGCGGCTATTCCCTGGACAGCGCCCCCTGGACCCGGGCAAAACGGAAGAAGATACTGGACAGCCGCGTTCACAGCAGCTCCGCCCTGGCAAGAGCCCTTAAAGAGGGGGACGGCTCCGAAAAACTGTTCATCGTCGGCTCTGCTATCGGCTACTATGAAAACAGTTTCAACAGGGTCTATGATGAACAGGGAGAGGCCGGGGAAAATTTTCAGGCCAGAGTCTGTATTGAGAACGAACAGGCGGCCTCCGCCCTGCTTCACTCTACGGATATCAGAACTGTCTATCTGCGAACAGGCATTGTCCTCAGCAAGGACGGCGGCGTACTGAAAAAACTCCGTCTCCCCTTTCTGCTCGGCGCAGGAACTATCCTCGGCAGCGGCCGACAGGCTTTCCCGTGGGTTCACATTCAGGACATCTGCCGAATAATCGAATTCCTGATTGAAAACCCCGGCATCTCCGGTCCCGTCAATGCCGTTGCACCCGACTCTTCGGACAATGCCGCCTTCAGCCGCACCCTGGCCCGCTCTCTGCATCGGCCCCTTTTCCTCAAAACACCTGAATGGCTCCTGAAGACCCTGCTCG
>JGI10211J34971_10004371_pt1 | contig 11207 bp, 9 predicted proteins | sample Etolagsediment_FD_34971 | JGI IMG/M metagenome (IMG submission 34971)
AGTAATCTTAGAGCGCTCGCCGCCATATCGGTTGATTGCCTCTTGGTTATTGTAGAGGACCTCAGACTGATAGGCCCCCTCACTAGGGTCATAGTCATAAGAGAACTGTATTTGTGTAACGATGTCCTCATGGATGCCCCATCGAGGAGGAGGGTCACTGAGCCACTCACCCGCCGAGATTGTACCCTCTGCAGCATCAGGCCGCTCATTACCCAAGGCCACCAAGCTGATCCTTGATCGACCTGTTGAGGCGTCACGCTTCATAACGAGCACAGCCCCCATCATTCTCAGCATTGAATCGATGGTGTCTCTAAGGTTCATCCCATCGCCAGCATAGGACGAGGTGAGAGAGAGTGTGGCTGTGGCGTCGAGCTCCAGGAAACTAGCCTCATCAATGTCATCGCTCGATATATTCAAGCCGAGGCTCAGCACATCATAATCACCATTGACCTCATCACCGCCACCGCTCTCTAAGAGCTTCAGGAGCACAGTGCCAGGACGCTCAGACTCTAACTGACCTCCTCTAAATATTAGGGTGCGCTCTTGGTCTGGGTAGTCACCAAATGAGCTATTTGAGTTGAAGTTGTTAGAGTCTGCTATGTGGATCAGATAACCGACGTTAGAGCCGCCAAATGTGGCCACAGTCTCATGAGTCACCTTGAAGACTTGGCGTCTGATGTCTTCTAGGTTGCGGTCATAATGCTGCACAGTGATGAAGTAAAACTCACCAGCTGTCGCTGAAGTCGGAAGCCCTAGAGAGCCCTCAACGAGAATCGCTGACTCATAATGCTGATAATAAGCAGTCGGCATCTGACGAATCTTTAGAACACCTGTTCTCTCAGACTCAGATATGATCAGACTTCTAAACTGTTGAGGGGTGTCAACGTCGAAGCGCTCAGCATATTGATCACCCTCATAGCCTAGATCTAGGGGGTAGCTGAGGCGAGATAGTGAATCTAGTGGGCCAGAGGTCCCTGAGGCTTTCCAGCATAGCGGCGCTCGCACGTTGGGAAAGTCACGCCTTAGACGGTTCCAAATCTCAAGCGTATTCCACAGATAAATATAACATGGAAACGCCGATGAGCTGAGCTTCTCACCTCTCACCGCTGAGCCATGATTCAAGCGCCATCGACCGAAGCCACCGCTTAAGCCCTGCGTGGAGCTCGGCCCATCACTCTCTAATGTGTCGTTGATCACATCGGGCCACTTCTTGACCTCCTCTGATCCTAGTGAGTGTTGCTTGATCTCAGTCTGAGGCAGGCTGACTCTGAGCGTCTCACTCGCTGTGATCTCTGCAGCGTCGAGCGCATTGGTCAGCGCGCCATCTGCGTTGATGACATAGCCAGGTATAGAGCCATCGTAGGTGATGGTGTTAGGAAATACGCCATCTTCCTCAAAGACAGGATCTTGACTGCGCCTAAGCTTTGGATATCGAGGATGCTCTCTAGCGTACTCATCACCATCAGGCCCTTGAGGTAGGCTTGTATCAAAGTCGCCAAAGAGCTCAGTGAACCCACGGCGGCGCTCTACTGAGACTTGGAATGTTGAAGCGGTGATGGCCGCTGTGGTGTCAGGAGTGACGATGATCTCTCTAAAATCTTGGTCTCTCCAAATGGCCAAGGCATATTCTAAGACGCTGCCGTTGACCCCATCATAATAGTGATGGTTTTGGAGGAGCCCTGTCTGATTGATGCCCTTGTCGCTCAGGTCTGTATCAATGAGCGCTGTGAGGGGCATAATCGAGAGACTAATCTCATCACCCTCCTCAACCACTGGGCTTGACTCTATGAAGCCGTTGATCACCTCAACATAGTCTGATGTGTTCCCGTTGGCGTATCGGTGAGCCATGTAGAGTCGAGCGCGACGACCTCTAAAGGTGGTGATCTCTGTGGTCACCTCAGGAACTAGCGAGCCCTCTAGATCTATGCTGTGGGTCTGCTGCGGAGTGTTGCCAACGCCTCTCTCCACTGTGATCACAGTGCTTGTAGCGCTCGCCGCTCTCACAGTCTCAGCGCCGATGTGAAAGAGCTTGGGGAAGGTCTCACTTGAGAAGTCAGTATCGACAGTCAGCGTTGTATCAGTGCGATCTGAGCTCTGAGTGAGTCTGGCCCTCGTGGAAGCGCTACGAGCTCCACAGCGTCCAAAGATCACCCCTGGATCATTTAACCCGCCTCGTCTGCGGTCGATGCCGAGCGTGACAGACACAGCGCCATAAGTAGCAACGCCACCGCTAGGATCAATTGACGCGCTAAATGAGCCCACTGCTACGATTGACTCCACATCAGTATAAGCGATGCCTGTTGTGATGTTGGCGTCTAGGTTGCTCGATGATGGAGGTGGGTGGCTGTGATAGCGCTGAGGCAACCCCGCGACCTCAAGGGCAAACACTCGACGACCATGTTGACTCGTTATGCTCATGGGGTCACCTCTGGGTCTAGTAGGTCATAGATGTGAACGCCAAGGATCAGCGCTAGAGTCGTCGTGACTTCCAGGTTGAGCACCTGACCTCTATTAGCTGATGGCACAAAGAGAGACCTTGGTGGATCGGGGGTGACGTTGCTTGGTGCGCTAATGAGCTCAGTGCCTGTGAACGCAGTAAGCGCCACGTTCCAACCTGCTTCTAGGTCAACCTCTGTAAACTTACAACCTACATCCAACACTGTGCCTGTGTAGCTGTTGCCAGCTGTGTCTCTGAGCTTAAGCTCTATAGACACTGGGAGTGATGGCGCGAAGTTAGCCGCTGCATATTGAATGATAACACCGAGATGTGAGCTCATCGGCGTGCTCTGATAGAGGTAGCTTGTTGTCGTCAACCCTTTGAGATCGTTAGGGTCAACAAGCCTAGTTCGTCCACCTCGAGGAGCGAGCACATCACGACCATTATAGTAGTGAGCCTCACCCAAGAACTTAACGCGAGTGAGTTGAGCGAGCGCTGAGGCCATCTGAGAGACTGCGCCACCAAACAAGAGCACCCCATTATAACAGCCGGTCTCACTGGGTAGACGTTGCATGGTTGTAGGTATGAGCATCAGACCCCCAGAATCGCGATCCCCTTAATATAAGGTGGATTAGCGGTGATCAGGTTAGAAGCGCTGAGTAATACATCAGCATTATTTGGGGTGTCCATCAAGCCCACTCTATGCATGGAGAGCCTGAAGTCATTAGAGCGCTCGACTAGCTCAGGCTCTCTAAGGTCTACGCTTATGACGTTCCAGCCATTAAGAGGCAGGCTGAGACGGTAGCCAAACACATCAACAAGCAGAGGATTGACGCCGACATTCTCAGTATTGATAAAGACAACTATATTCAGCCCTATCAAATTAAGCCCTGCGCTGAGCGCTACATCAGAGAAGAGTATCTGAGGATCTGTAGAGCCTAGACCCTTGGCAGGGCTTGAGGAGCTCGTGAACACTCCCGACCAGTTTAGAAGCGTGCGCGGCCTCTTCCTCATTTGGGTGATGTTGTTGAGCGTCTCGACGCCAAAGCGAGAGGAGAGAGGCAGGTCAACACCTAGACGGCTCTGACCTTGTGGGATCACTTCTTCTCCGTATTGGTCGAGCGCCCTAGACGCTAGTGGAGATGTGAGCGGTGACCAGCTCCCCTGCACAGCGCTCACCTCTATCGTAGCACCTGAGGCAGCTTGGAGGCTGAGAGTGACGATAGCGTAAAGCTCATCCTCAACCGCCGAGATCGGCACTGTGATCACATCAAAGACTGAGTTAAAGCGTGAGCTGTCAGTGATCGTCACAGTGGTCCGATATGTGCCACCTGATAGGGGGAAGTTGACAGAGACTCTGGCGGTTGATCCTGACACGGTTGAGAACGATGAGAGCCTGAGCTTGAACTCTACATGTTCTTCTGATGGGTGAGGGATGTACCACTCACAGACATCAGTAAGGCTAGTCGTCGTGAACTCAAAGACTTCAGCATCCCACGCTTGATTCAGGACATCACCAGACCCACCATAAGCGAAGCTGTAGTTTTGCATGTCGGCTAGACGCTGAGCCTCTTGGCTCCTGATGGTCAGCCCTGACGTGAGGCGAGCAGGGTCTACGAGGACCGGCGGCGATGTGAATGAGTTACTCATAGGTGCTCAATCTCCATCGTCACAGGTACACGCCTCTTAAGCCGACCGGGGTAGATCAGGTCAAAGCTCTCTGTGGTGAGTGACCCTCTCACCCTGCCATACTCGCCATTGTCCTCTGAAGTATAAAGGGTGTCATAGGCTGGCTGTGAGCTGTTAACCGACGCACTAGGCAGCGCTCGACGTGAATCACCCCACCCTTGATAGAAGTTCACCCGCTCCCCTGGTGAGCAGAAGGGAACCCATCGATCAGTGAAATGGCGATAATCGTCTGAGGAATCGAGCAAGGCATCGAGGTCGAATCTCAACACTGAGGTCACATAAGTCCCTATGTGGTTGCTGACATAACCGCCACCAATCAAGCGCCGCGCCTGTGCCACGTTCTCACCTCTGAGATGGTGGCTCTGATATGGTCGAGATGGGATGAGCACCCCTGAAGCCTTGTAGGTCGCGGTGAGCAGTTTGTGAGTGGTGCCTGTTGGCGTCTCATCACCCGTGAATCCTAGCAGGTTTCTGATCTCTGTGGAGCTCCATGAGATGTCTCCTGCTCCGCTCACATATGAGCAGTTCACGCGCCCCGTGTCATCGATGAACCATGAGATAAAATATCCAGTGTTTGCGCTTCGGTCCTGTATGTCTAAGCTCTTGAGGCCTGTGAACACGTCCGCATCTGTGACTGTTGCCTCATCCCTCATCCCCACAGTCACATCTTGCATGTGGACATCAACAGAGGGAAAGTTGAACGTGTTGGAGCCGCCGACCTCATCTACTCTATATGTCACATCGGCAAGATCTAGAGAGCCTCTTGTCCAGTCATTAGGGGCGGTGGCCACATAGTCAGAGCCGACTAGCGAAGCGCCGACAGCGACAGAGCCAAAGCCAAGCGCGTCAACTGTGCCTGTAGATCGAATCTCGAAGTCAGCATCTGAGGAGACAGTTACCTTATCATCTTCGTTGATTGTGATTGTCCACGAAGTGCCGAAGGTATTCACGCTGTCTGCTTGACCTTGCCACATCTGATCAGCTGGCGATGCTCGACCGTTGAGGAAGAAAAGCAGGTCTTCATAGATCCCATCACCCGCCGGTGAGGTGCCATAGTTTTGGAGGCTCACAGCAGACCCACCAGAGCGGCTGAAGACCTCAACCCCTGCATAGGCTCTCATGTCGTATTCAGTAAGTAGACCAAACTGAGGAGCAGGATTATTTAAAGGCATTAGAAGCGTCTCCTCGGCGCGCCGCGCCTGTTGGTGTTTTGTAGGTTGGTGATCCGATCAGCAAGTGCGAGCTCGGCGGCTTGCTTGGTGTCATAGATGACAGCGCCACCGAAGTTGATATTAAAGGTCATCTGTGAGGACTCGGCCTGTTCTCGCTCTGGCTCAGGAGCGATCTGAGGAGTACCGAGCGGAGAGACACCCCCGCCGCCACCACCACCGCCACCGCCGCCGCTTGAGGTCAAGCTCTTACCAGTGATACCAGCAGTGACAGCAGCACCCGCCATGATTAGAGATGCTTTACCGTAGCCAGCCGCTAGCTTTGCAGAGCCAGCGAAGCCAGCCGCCACAGCCTTGGCTGCAAACATGAGAGACTCAACCGCGGCCTGCTCTCCAAGAGCTAACAAAACTTGACCTATAGCGTTGGGAAGCTGAGATTTCTCCTGCTCGCTGATCTTCTGGCGCTCCTCTTGATAGGTCCTAGTAAGATCATTGATCTCTTTATTGGCCTTGTCTACTGCAGCCACCCGCTCTTTATATGAGCCTTCAACCTCAGCCGCGCTCTCCTTGGCCCTTCGCACGTCCTCTCTATATGTCTGCTCAAGTTGTCGTCGTGACTCTTCGCTCGATTCGTCGGTGAGCTGTTTGAATATTAGTGAGCCTGTCTGATCTCGGAGCCGCTCACCTAGCACCATGAAGGAATCTAAGACAGCCTTCATCGCTTGGCCTTCATACTTCTCAACGATGGCGGCGCGCTCAATATTGTAGCGACGGCTGAGCTCGGTGAGCTCCTCCTCTGAGCGCTCCTTCATCTCTCGCTGGCGTTGATACTTCAGCTCTAAGAGGTTGAGCTCTTTATCTTGGCCCTCTTCCATCATCGAGATATCAAAAGCTTGAGATTCTAAAAGGAAGCTACGTCGATGATCCTCTAATCGCTGACGCTCGGCCTCAGCCTTGGCGTCTTTATCCTGCTGTAGTTTCAAGCGCTCATTCTCATATTTAATATTGACCATTTGGCGCCTAGTGGCGTTATCCTCTACTAGCTTGAGCTCAGCCTCTAGTCTGAGCTCTAGTATCTCTTCAGCTTCTGCGCCATTGATCCTGATCTGCTCAATCTCTAAGAGTCTCAGCTGATAAGCCTCCATGAGAGCTCTACGCCTTTCAGCTTCCTCACGCTGAGCTCGAGCACGTCTCTCTTGAGCCGCCTTCTCTCTTTTTGCTTTGAGCTTTGCTTGTTGCTCTTTCTCTAAACGGAGAAGAGTCGCGTTCAGCTTTGTCTGTTCTGCCTCCTCTGCAATTGCTTTGGCTCCAGCTGAGATATCAGTCATAGCTCTGATCTCTCTCAGCCTCTTCTCTGTTGCAAATATCGCCGCTCTCTGTTGAGCCTCTAAAGATCCTTTTTGAGCTTCAGCCTCTGCTAAAACTGCCTGTTGAATCAAGGCGGCTTCCTTCTGTTGTATCTCTCGCCGCTTCTTTGGAGATTCTTTTAACAGGGCTAGCCGTTCTTGCTCTAGCTTCTTTCGTGCTTTGGCTCCTTCAAATTGGAGCTTGGCTGCCTCTTCTTCTACAGCAAGGATTTGATTTCTTAAGCCTCTAGCCATGTCAAGACGCATCTGAAGCATTGCCCCAGTAAGCCGAGCTCTCTCGCTCATTTGGGCCATGCTTTCCTCTTCGCCTCGATCATAATGAGCTTGTAACTCTCGGCCTCTCTTGATCTCAAAATTAATCTCAGTGAGACTCCTGATTCTATCTTTATTAAGCTCAAGCATATATTCAGCGGCCTCAATGGGCTCCTGTGATGCTCTTGATAACTCTCTCAGTCTCCTGACTTGTTTTTGTGTAAGAGTGACCTCAGCGTCTGAGAGCTGCTCGATGATTTGAGTCATCTCTGAAAGACTGGCCTTGTAAGCCTCAGCCGCTATTTCAGCCGCTATCACCTCTTTGTTGTACTTTCTCAGCGCATTATAGAGCCCCATGAAAGAGGTTATAACTGCACCGATGGAGGCCGCCATCATACCTAAAGACAGCTCTGTGCTTTTCGCCATTTGGCCAACCTGCTTAGAGACGCCTGAGCTTGATTCACCTACGGCAGTAAACTCTTTCTTGACCTCCGCTCCTGACTTCTTAACTGCATCAGAGACACCTCCAAAAGACTCACCTACTCGACCCCCTGCAAGCTCAATCCTCTTGAGGCCCTCCTCTGCTTTTCTGCCTCCTATGAGGTTAATCTCTATATCTATTCTTCTGTTAGTCATGATGGGCCTCTTTCATGGCGCGCAGCTGAGCTCTATAGTTTGCTGACTCTCTGTTATTATGCAAGATATCCATGGCCTCGACCACTGCACATGATGGAGATGGGTAAGATAGACTGAGGTTAAATAACCCTGCTCTATGCCTATTATAAGCGTTGATGATAGGGGCCATCTTGTTGGCTCCTGCCACAGGACATGACCTGATTTCTAGGTCGCTGAAGTCCTCGCCACAGTCTGGCGCTACTCGGTAGCCAGGCACAAACAGACCACGCTCATCACGCTGAGCCATAGGTAGACCTTGCTGAAATGAGCCACCACAGTTGCCGCGCTGAGCTCTTAGCTGTGGCTTCGATCTGCATTGGGCACAATCCCAAGCGCGGCCCCCGCTATGGCTCAGCCACACTGAGGCCGCAAGCGCTATTTTCCCTCAACACCTAAGAGGCTGATTCGCTGGATGTGCATCACGAGCTCACTGACTGTCTGAATCCTGTGAGCCTCAGGTCTGATCAGCTCGAGCTGCTCGGCGTCTGTCCCTACACCATCGATGAGGATCAGAGAACTATTGATCATCTCTTTATAGACTCGATTGAGATAAGCCTGATAATCAGCCATAGCTGATCTCTCATCATCGGTGAGAGCATGATGCCACTCGGCGCGCTCGCGCTCTGCGGTCGGTGCCTCAGTCCATAAGAGGCGGCCAAGCTCAGAGCGAGTCAACGCCCCTGCTCTGGCCTCTGCATCCTCACGCTCAGAGGGTGAGAGCGCTTTGATAGTAAAGCGTGTCGCCTCACCGACCGAATCGAGCGCCGATAGATCACCTGATTCAAGATAGGCTGAGCGTTGCTCTGCTGAAGCGGTCACTTCAGGGTCACAGGTGACAACCACCTCTTGAGTCTGCTCTGAGCTAGTGAGGAATGAGAGAGCCATATTAGATACCTAGTCCTAGTCGGAATGGTGAGTTGGCAGCGTTGGTCTCTACAACATCACCGCCGAAGCGTGACTGCTGATAGGTGAGCTGTTGCCTCACGATGTCGTTGCCTGACACGTCATAAGCGTTGGGGTCAACGGTGAGCTGTGCAGCAGGTAGCATGATTGCACAGCCGAGCCCGTCACCTTGTGGACCAGTGCCAACGAGGATCTGACGAACGGTGCGATTAAAGAAATCGTCTTTGATCGTCGTGTTGACGGTCGAGAGGGTGAGGCTGAGCTCAACCACAACGTCACTAATCTCCATGTCACTCATGGCCAAGATGCTATTGCTGTGGCCCATAGGCGTCAGGGTGTTAGTGAGTGTGAGGCTGAAATCTTCAGCGTCGAGCGCCAAGCGCCCAAGAGTGTCACCTGTGCTCGCGTTGGTGAGTGAGGTGGGTGAAGTGCTCGACGCCACCACATAAGCGCCACGAAAGAACGCTGGTGCGCCGCTGTTGTACGTCGGCTCAATCGGCCCGACTGCGTTACCGTGGTCATCTTGGATGAGCGCCGCTTGATAGGTGAGTTCAGCCATCAGACGGCCATTGTCGAGAGTGATATTCATGCTCTCCAACACACAGCCAAAAGCAAAGCTTCGGAAGTTAACGCCATCGATTCGGAAGCTAAGAGAGTGCTCACGCTCACCTGTGTTGGTGCGCCCTGGGATATACCAAGTCTGAAGCCCTCTCACTGAGCTGTAGGAGCTCGCTGAGAAAGCAGGTGAGATGGTGACATCTGATGAAGCGTCTGCGTTGTCAGTGATGGCGCTGTACTCGGCGCGACCACTGAGAGAAGTAGAGATCAGCGTTCCTACATCGGCCTCAGCAGGTTCTGAGCCTGCGGTGGGTGTATAAGTGTTCGCGTCCACCGCTGTCACGCTGTCAGCCAACACTGATGGCACCTTAGTCTTAAGACCAGCGCCGAGGAGATAGCCGAGGTAGTTAGCGGCGTATGTATCGGCAGAGCTGCCAACAGTCGTGAGATCGACTCGACACACAACTTGACCAGTGCGACGACGAACACGAGAGCCGCTTGAATAAACAGTGTCTGGCTCAGGGGGTAACATGTAGTTACCGTCACGAGCATCGTTGCGCTCAGAGACGACAGGCTCACCAGGGATGATGATGGGGTCACGCTCGCAGGGAATCGAGACGTAAGAGAGGGTTTTGTCAGGTAAACCAGTCGAGGGATCGATTGATCCAAATGTGGTCTCTACAACCACCGATAGAGAGCGATGTGTTACCGCCATGTTATGCCTCCAAATACAAGAGAGTAAAGGGGATGGTCAGGATGTAGACACCCTGCTCACCGAGGTTGAGGGGCTCAGATGATGGGGTCTCAGGTATGACTGAGACGATCCCTGTAGTGTTGAGTGAATAGTTAGGCCCCTTGAGGGTAACTAGCAGCTGCTCAGCATCCTCAGCCATGAGCCTTGAAAGGTAGGTCACATCATGGGGGATATCATACCTGACTCTGAGGTTGATGAGCGCTCGACGCCGACCGCTGAGACCTGCAGCGCCATCGTCACTAGGCATCTCGGCCACATCTAGCTGAAAGTAGCGCGTTGAGTTAAAGCGCTCCTCGAGCGGAGTAACTGAGCCATTAGCTCGAGCGTGAGCCACAAAGCCATGATGCAGATCGCTCTTAGGTGTGGTGGCCTCTAGCTGATCCTCTAGATATGTGAGCGCGCTGAAGATGCCTTGACTCATCTGATCTTGCTCCTAATCTCTAGCTCTATGGCTCTAACTAGTATATCTACATCTCGATCAGACAACCCTAAGAACTCTCTAATCTCGTTCACCGCATATCCATATTGAGCTTTATCAGTGAGTCCAATAGTGAAGTGATCAACGCTAGAGCTCAAGACCACTAGATTATTAATCATATTACCGCTTAAGACTAGATCAACCTCAGCGCTATCCCCCGCGCCACCTCTGCGCCTGCTCTCCTCTTTATACTGACGGTATCCGCCCTCATAAAAGATGCCACTTCCGTCTCTTGTTGGACGACCGCCCTTAGGAGCGAGACGAGCGCCACGCTTAGCCACATAAAGAGGGTTCGTGGAGTAAGGTTTAAATGATCTATCATCTGCATCTTTGCCTTTAGAGGTGCGCAACTTAATAGAGGCCAAAGTGTTGGCCGCCAGACCTGCGGAATCTCTAGCGCTCCAAAGCGACTCAGGAAGATCTAATTTTACTCGCGCCGCCATCAGTGTTTCATACCTCTTACTGGGGTGAAGAAGCTATCGGCCTCAGTCTTATTGTATGAGCGCCATGATGCTCTGAAGTCGGTAGAGCTACCACCACTACGCCTGAGGTTCTCCTCACCCTCATCCACTATCCCATCCCCATCTAGGTCTAGGGTGATGGATCTAAGCGCCACGTCGAGGAGCTCCTTACAGCGCTCTCTCATTTGGGTGGCGGCGTCGAACTGCATATTCATCTCATAGACGCTAGCAGCTGCGCAGTATGCGTGAGCGCTCCTAAAGGACTGTTGATTAAATACCTCATCCTCTGTCACGCCATCGGCGATCACATGATCTCTGATGACGAGGATGATCTCATCGAGCGCGGCGCTGATCTGCGGTTCAAAGTCGGCTTGACGACGTGGCACCATATCAGCCAAGTTGGCGAATCGACCAACGAGCTCATCATGATCTAGACCAGTGTCGAACGGTCGAGGGGTGACCTT
>JGI10211J34971_10004373_pt1 | contig 11204 bp, 11 predicted proteins | sample Etolagsediment_FD_34971 | JGI IMG/M metagenome (IMG submission 34971)
TCTCATCGCACCCTCCCTGCTTCAATCGAAGAACGTCTTGAAATGTATAAATATAGAATGCAACTTGATGAACAAGAAGTGGCATATAAAATCATAAAACAAAAATTTTTAAATTACCGTCAATTTAATTTTAAACTCATAAAAGGGAAAAAAGAGGTCATTCCTGCATATGCACTTTCTTACTCCACATTACCAAGAAAAAGAGCGCAAGGACGTATAGAATTTGAAGATAATAATCTCCATTATTTTAACCGTGAAGAAGTAAAATTTATTACATTAGAACATTTTAATTCCCTCTCAAATAAAAAATACCAGACTATGAATGAACTCATATTTCAGGCTCCAACTTTCGATGAAGAGCTTCAAATTAGATCATCCTTACTAGCATCTCACTATGATTTAACCCCAATAATCGTAGTAGATACGATTCTAGATTCAAAACTCACTGTCTCCTTAGACGCCAAAACCTATGAGGATGTCAAAGAAAAGATAATAATTTTATAATATTAATTAGGGTAGAATACAAAAAATTATTTACAAGGCCTTACTTATGATTATGGATGTTGTTGAAATTCAAGAGATAATCCCTCACCGTTACCCTTTTTTACTCGTTGATAGAATTACAGATGTTGTAAAAAACGAAACATTGATTGGTTACAAAAATGTAAGTATTAGTGAAAATGTATTTCAAGGACATTTCCCTGGACATCCAATTTATCCAGGAGTTATGATTCTTGAAGGCATGGCACAAGCTGGTGGTATTTTAGCATTTCAAAGTATGGATATGACAAAAGAAGAAGCTGCTCAAAAAGTTGTTTACTTCATGAGTATCGATAAAGCAAAATTTCGTGCACCAGTGAAGCCAGGTGATAAACTTGAATATCGCATCAGCGTTATAAAACAAAAAGGTTCTATCTGGATGCTTAAAGGTGAAGCTTTTGTTGATGATAAAATGGTATCAGAAGCTGAATTAAAAGCTATGATCGTAGATAAGTAAAGGCTACATTATGAGTTCAAAAATTTCACCTCAGGCTATCATTGAAGATGGTGCTATTATTGGAGATAATGTAGAAATTGCTGCATTTTGTTTTGTTTCTTCTCAAGCAACAATCGGTGAAGGTACTACAATTGCACATAATACTTGTATTTATGGAAAAACAACTATAGGAAAGAATAACAAAATATTCTCTCACGCAGCAATTGGTTCTATCCCTCAAGATTTAAAATTTAACGGTGAAGAAGTTGAACTCATTATCGGTGATAACAACACAATCAGAGAATTTACACTTTTTAATCCTGGAACTGAGGGTGGCGGAAGTAAAACTGTAGTTGGAAATAACAATCTTTTTATGGGCTATGTTCACCTTGGACATGATGTAATTATCGGCAATAACTGTATATTTGCAAATGCAGCAACCTTAGCCGGTCATGTTATAGTGGATGACTTTGCTGTAGTTGGCGGTATGACGCCGATTCACCAATTTGTTCACATTGGTAAATATGCAATGATTGGCGGTGCTTCAGCGCTTTCACAAGATATCCCACCATTTTGTATGGCAGAGGGTAATCGTGCAGGTTTAAGAGGTCTTAATCTAACAGGACTCAGACGTCATTTAGAACGTGATGATATCAATGCGCTTAAATCTGCCTATAGAGATTTATTTGAATCAGGAAAAGCACTCAAAGACACTGCAAGTCAGATTATAAGTGAGAGTTCAAATACACATGTTAAAGACTTATGTACTTTTGTATTAAATACAAAAAGAGGAATTCCTTTTGAGAGAAAAAAAATTAATGATGAAAAAGGAGCTTAAATGATAAATAGACATTGTAGCTTTTGCGATGCTGTAGAGAGTGATATAAATCCTCTTATAGCTGGAAACGGTGTATATATTTGTAAAAATTGTGTAACTTCAGCCTATAAAATAATGTTTGGAGATGAACAAGATATTCATACAAATGAGTCTAAAGAATTAATTGATGCAGTCACTACACTTATGACTCCAAAAGAATTAAATAACTTTTTATCTCAATATATTATAGGTCAAGAAAGAGCTAGAAAACTTGTAAGTGTTGCTGTATATAACCACTATAAAAGAATTTTTAAAAATACTACTATGCAAGATGATGAGACAGAGATTGCAAAATCAAATGTACTTCTTATCGGTCCGACGGGGAGCGGTAAAACTCTTATGGCTCAAACCATTGCAAGAGTTTTAAATGTACCTATTGCTATAGCCGATGCTACTTCTTTAACAGAAGCAGGTTATGTTGGTGAAGATGTTGAAAACATTTTAACAAAACTTCTTCAAGCTGCTGATGGAGATGTGGAACGTGCGCAACAAGGGATTGTATTTATAGATGAAGTAGATAAAATCTCTCGTATGAGTGAAAACCGTTCTATCACACGTGATGTTTCTGGTGAAGGTGTGCAACAAGCACTTTTAAAAATTATAGAAGGTGCACAAGTAAACATTCCACCAAAAGGTGGGCGTAAACACCCAAACCAAGAATTTACTTCTATAGACACTACTGGTATTTTATTTATCTGTGGTGGTGCATTTGATGGTTTAGGTGAAATCCTTAAGAAAAAACAAGGCGAAAATGTTCTCGGGTTTGGCCATGAAAAGAAAAGTAAAGAAGAGCAAAAAACAACATACGATATGGTAGAACCTGATGATTTAGTCTCTTATGGTCTCATCCCTGAGCTTGTTGGTCGTTTACCGATTATTGCCTCACTTAACGAAATTACCGAAGAGGATATGGTGCGTATCTTAACTGAACCAAAAAACTCTTTAATCAAACAGTATAAAAAACTTTTTTCTATAGATGAAGTAGAGCTAAACTTTGAAGAAGATGCTCTTCGTGCAATTGCAACCAAAGCGATCAAAAGAAAAACCGGAGCACGTGGTCTTCGTGCAATCCTAGAAGAAAATATGATTGATATTATGTATGAACTTCCAGAATATAATGGATATGAAGTATTAATTACTAAAGATGTTATTGAGAAAGGTGAAACTCCAGTTTACATCAAAAAACAAACACAAAAAACAGCATAAATAAAATGAAGGCAAAAATATGATATTTAATAAAATAGTAGGACTTTTCTCAAATGACCTATCCATAGATTTAGGAACTGCAAATACAATTGTTATTGCAAAAGGTAGAGGAATAATCATTAATGAGCCATCTGTTGTTGCAGTAAAAACTGAAAAGTATGGACAGTCACGTGTTCTTGCAGTTGGCCAAGAAGCAAAAGATATGGTTGGTAAAACTCCAGGAAATATCAGAGCAATCCGCCCTATGCGTGATGGTGTAATTGCAGACTTTGATATGACTGAAAAAATGATTAGAAAGTTTATTGAAAAAGCACATGGTCGTTCTTCGTTAATTAGTCCTAGAATTATTATTTGTGTACCTTATGGTTTAACACAGGTTGAACGTAAAGCTGTTCGTGAATCAGCTTTAAGTGCTGGTGCTCGTGAAGTCTTTCTTATAGAAGAACCTATGGCAGCAGCTATTGGTGCGGGAATCGACATTCGTGAACCTCAAGGAAACTTAGTGGTTGATATCGGTGGTGGTACTACAGAGATTGGTGTTGTTCTCTTGGAGGTCTTGTACTCTCAAAATCTATCCGTACAGCGGGTGATAAAATAGATGCAGCACTCGTAACATATGTTAGAAAAAAATACAATCTTCTTATTGGTGAACGTGTAGCTGAAGAGATTAAAATCAACATTGGTACAGCTGTTGTTTTAGATGAAGAGTTAACTATGATTGTAAATGGTAGAGACCAAGTGGAAGGACTTTTAAGCTCAGTCGAATTAACTTCTGAAGATGCTAGAGAAGCGATGAAAGATCCTCTCCGTGAAATTGCTGAAGCGCTAAGAGATGTACTGGAAAAAATGCCTCCGGATTTAGCAGGAGATATTGTGAATCACGGTATTATTTTAACAGGTGGCGGAGCACTTATCCGTCAACTTGATAAATACCTTTCTAACATCGTACGTATACCTGTTTTTGTTGCAGATGAGCCTTTACTCGCTGTTGCTCGTGGAACTGGTCGTGCGCTTGAAGAGATAGACTTACTCCAAGAACTTTTCGATAATGAATAAAGAGCTCTTTAGCTTCTTATTTATTTTCATCTCACTTTTAGTGGGAGCACTTTACTATACAAATACTATTCAATCTCCTTTTATAGAATCTACTTCCTTTTTAAAAAGTAACTATCACAAAGTTATTAAAACGATAGAAAAAGGTTTTAGTAAACACTTTTACCAAGCAGATCAAATCAGCGAGCTTAATGAAAAACTAGAAAATTATGAAAACCATCACCTTATTATGCAAGAGTTAGCATCTGAAATTAATGATCTTTTTGAAGCTAATAAATCAGACTTGAAAACAAATCCTCAAGTAGAACTCGTTCGTGTACTATCTTATCAAGAGTTTGGTGATTTCAATAGATTGTGGATTGATATAGAGGATTACAACAGTTCAAAAATATATGGTTTGGTGTATCAAGAATTAGTAGCAGGAATTGTAATCCCTAAAAATAATCGTCCACTTGTACTTCTCAATAAAGACATTAAAAGTACTTATGCTGTCAGTATTGGTTCCGCGCAAGCACCAGGAATTGCACAAGGAAACAATAGTGAATATATTATTGTAAAATACATACCTGCTTGGCTTACTATAAATACTGGAGATGAAGTAAGCACATCTGGATTAGATGAGATATTTTTCAAAGGTTTAAAAGTGGGAAAAGTTATCTCAACAACTAAATCTCAAGGTTTTCAAACGGCAGTGGTTATGCCCTACTATAACTCAAACGATCCAAGCTACTTTCACCTCATAAGGAATATAAAATGAAATATATAATGACATTAATCTTACTTTTCACAACTTCACTCTTAGCACAAAAGCAAGAAATCACTATAGGTGCTGGTGCATATATACAAAGCCAACCTTATGCTAATGTTGATACTATTGTCCTTCCCTCACCTGTTGTTTTTTTTGATAATGGAGTTTTCTATGTACGATGGACTAGACTTGGACTTTATTTCTTAGGTGAAAAAACTGATGATTTTTCGTGGGGGCTTTCTCTTACTGCACAACCTAGACCTTTTGGATATGAGTCTTCAGACATAGCTGGAATGAACGAAAGAAAAGATTCTTGGGAAGGTGGTATAGCATTAAGTTTACAAAAAAATGATGCGTATTTAGAGGTGATGCTGCTTAATGATCTTCTAAATAAATCAAATTCATGGATTATAAAGACAGAACTAGGATATGATTTTAAAATTGCAGACTTTTCATTTTATCCAAGTCTTATAGCTGAATATCAATCCAAAGATTTTTTAGATTATTATTATGGAGTCACATCTGTTGAAGCTGCTCGAAGTACTCAAACAGCTTATTCACCAAAAGTCGGAATGCAACTTGGGGTGCAAACCTACATCAAATACCCCTTAACAAAAAACTTGTCTACGCTTGTTAATCTAAGAGTTGACAAACTACCAAGTCAAGCTACTTCAAGTTCACTTGTAAATGATGAGTATATGTACTCTGGATTAGCTTCTCTTATATATACGTTTGAATATTAAAATTATTATCTTCTATTAAGTGCTCTTTGGCTATAATCCCTAAATTTTTATGAAATAATTTAGAGGGTTTTAAATGCCAAAACGCACCGACATTAACACTATCTTACTTATAGGTTCTGGCCCTATTGTTATTGGTCAAGCTTGTGAATTTGACTATTCTGGAACGCAAGCGGTGAAGACTCTTAAAGAGTTAGGATACCGCGTAGTTCTTATCAACTCTAATCCCGCAACTATTATGACTGACCCTGAATTTGCCGATAGAACGTACATTGAACCAATCAAAGAAGATGTCATTGCAAAAATTATTAAAGCAGAGAATGTTGATGCAATATTGCCAACAATGGGTGGACAAACTGCACTTAATGTTGCCACTTCAATGTATGAAAAAGGTATGCTTGAGGGTATACAATTTCTAGGCGCATCACCAGAAGCAATCCACAAAGGTGAAGACCGTTCCGCTTTTAATGAAGCTATGCTTAAAATCGGTATGGATTTNCCAAAAAGTGATAATGCCTATAGCGTTGAAGAAGCTATAGAGGTAGCAAAAAAGATTGGATTTCCAGTAATCAGNAGAGCTTCTTTTACCTTAGCTGGTGGTGGTTCTGGTGTAGCATACAACATGGAAGAGTTTAAAAANCTAGCNCAAGAAGGTATCTCNGCTTCACCNGTNAATGAAATCGAAATCATGGAATCAATGCTTGGCTGGAAAGAATATGAAATGGAAGTTATTCGAGATAAGAATGACAACTGTATTATTATTTGTACAATTGAAAATTTTGATCCTATGGGTATTCATACGGGTGATTCAATCACAGTAGCCCCTGCTCTTACACTTACGGATAAAGAATACCAAAGAATGCGTGACGCTAGTTTTGCGATCCTTAGAGAAATCGGTGTAGATACGGGTGGATCAAATGTTCAATTTTCAATCGATCCAAAAACAGGAAGAATGATAGTCATTGAGATGAATCCTCGTGTATCTCGCTCTTCTGCACTCGCATCAAAAGCGACTGGTTACCCTATCGCAAAAGTTGCAACACTTCTTGCTGTTGGTTACACACTTGATGAAATCACAAATGACATTACAGGAACACCGGCATCTTTTGAGCCTGTGATTGATTATGTAGTTACAAAGATTCCCCGTTTCACCTTTGAAAAATTCCCTGAAGCTGTGAGCACACTCAGTACGAGTATGAAATCAGTTGGTGAAGTTATGGCGATTGGTAGGACGTTTAAAGAGTCTATGCAAAAAGCGCTTTGCTCACTTGAAACTGGACTTTGCGGTTTTGATGAGATAGACGCAGATGAAGAATTTGTAAAACATGAAATCCGTCGTCCAAATGCAGACAGAATGCTCTACGTTGCTGAAGGATTTCGCCGTGGGATGAGCATAGAAGAGATGTTTGATGCCTGTGCGATTGACCCATGGTTTTTATACCAACTTCAAGAGATTATCGAAACTGAAAATAGCATAACTGATAAAGTTCTTTTTGATGCACAGCTTATGCGCAACCTTAAAGTGGATGGTTTTTCAGATAAAAGAATAGCACAACTCATACTTAAAAACTCAAGTCATACAGTAAGTGAAAATGACGTGTATGAAAAAAGAAAAAGCCTTGGTGTATCCTTAGAGTTTAATGAGGTGGATACATGTTCTGCCGAGTTTAAAGCTTTAACACCTTATCTTTATTCAACAACTAACATTACAAAATTGCCAAATATAAAAAATCGTATAAGTGACAAACAAAAGGTTCTTATTTTAGGTGGTGGTCCAAATAGAATCGGTCAAGGTATCGAGTTTGACTACTGTTGTGTTCACGCTGCTTTTGCATTAAAAGAGATGGATATTGAGTGTATTATGTACAACTGTAACCCAGAAACTGTTTCAACAGATTATGATACTTCTGATGTACTTTATTTTGAACCGATTGACTTTGAACATGTACGTGAAGTGATTGAAAATGAACAACCCGATGGAATCATTGTTCACTTTGGCGGGCAAACTCCATTAAAACTTGCAGATGCACTTACAAAAATCGGTGCTAAGATCTCCGGAACTCCATCTGCTGTGATTGATTTAGCAGAAGACAGAGAACAATTCTCAAACTTTGTAATTAAAAATGGGCTCAAGCAACCTGAAAACGGTTTGGCTAGAAAAAAAGAAGAAGCTGCTCCTATAGCTGAGAAACTTGGATATCCAGTTCTCGTGCGTCCATCTTTCGTTCTTGGCGGACGTGGAATGAAAATCGTTTATAGCGAAGCAGAACTTAACGAGTATATGGCACTTGCCATCTCAGTTTCAAATGAAGCTCCTGTTTTAATTGACAAATTTTTAGACCAGGCAATTGAGCTTGATGTTGATGCTATTTGTGATGGGAAGGATGTGTATATCGGTTCAGTCATGCAACATATTGAAGAAGCTGGAATTCACTCTGGCGACTCAGCATGTTCTCTTCCTCCTGTAAATTTGACTGATGCCATGATAGANAAAGTGGAACAACAAACGAAAACTATCGCCCTTGGTCTCGGTGTAGTTGGTCTTATGAATGTGCAGTATGCAATCTATCAAAATGAGATTTATCTTATAGAAGTGAATCCAAGAGCTTCACGTACAGTTCCTTTTGTGAGTAAGGCCACCGGTATGCCGCTTGCAAAAGTTGCAACCCGGGTGATGCTTGGACATTCTCTTAGAAGCGCCCTAGGGTATTATGATCATTACAATATTGTTGAACAAAGCAATGGTCTTTTAAAACCGAAGTTAAAAGGTCATGTTTCAGTTAAAGAAGCCGTCTTCCCATTTCATAAACTCTATGGTGCAGATTTAGTGCTTTCTCCTGAGATGAAATCAACCGGTGAAGTGATGGGAATTTCTTCAAACTTCGGTATCAGTTTTGCCAAAGCACAATTATCAGCTGGAAATAAAATTCCAATGGGAGGGACTTGTTTTCTCTCTTTTGTAGATACAGATAAAGCTCACGCAGCGGAGATTGCAAGCGGTCTTGTCAAACATGGTTTTAAACTTGTGGCAACTAAAGGGACTCAAGCTATCTTAGAAAAAGCCAATATAGCATGTGAAATAGTGCTTAAGATTTCAGAAGGTCGTCCAAATATTGAAGACAGTATGAAAAATGATGAAATTTCAATGGCTATAAACACCTCAGACAACAACACCTCTAAAAAAGATGCTGTGGTTATTCGTCAAGAAGTTTTAAAAAGAAATATACCTTACTTCACCACTTTAAGTGCAGCACGAGCCTTAATTCTTGCACTTGATGAAATGAAAGATGATGCATGGTCGAATCCAAAAGCACTCCAAGATTTTCTAGTATAAAAAGTATTATACTAACACAAACCGACACCACAGTCGGTTTTCTTTCTCAAAATGCCTCTAAACTTAGTGAGATTAAATCTCGGGATTCTTCTAAACAATTTATACAAGTCTATTCTACTTTACAAGCATTACATGCATCAAAAAAGAGAATTCCTCCATCAAAAAGATCTTTAGTTCGTAAATCGAAAAAAACGACATTCATTATCAAGGGAAAAGCTTTTAGGATTTCACCAAGTACACTCCATTCTCAAATTTTACGCAATGCACAATGGAACTATTCAACATCCGCAAATGAAAGTGGGAAAAAATTTGACTTTAAATTCTGTGAACTTAAAGCTGATATAATTATACAGGGTAAGTTTGGGCTTAGTGAAAAAAGTCCATCAAGACTTTTAAAAATAAATAATACTAAAGTAAGGAGAATACGATGAGCAAGTTTGTACAAGCATTTTTAAGTGGTGCTTTTTTTACTTTTTTCTTAGATTTTTTCTTATTTCTAGGAATGAAGTTACATTATATTGATTATTATAAAATTGATTTATACTATAACCCATTTTTTGCTGACAATCAAAATATCTATATATACCTATTTTTTACATTTATATTTGGACTCTTGATTACATATATTGAGAATACTAAACTCACTCTTATTGTTATTGGGAGTTTATTTGTTCTTTCACTCAGCACTTTCATACAACCTATCGGTCATTCTGTCGCATCTGCTTTATTTATGAAAAAGAATGTGACGTATAAAACATCTAGATTCACTTATAGAGGCGATGTATATTACAATGGAAGAACGGCAATTACTTTTTACGATTACGAAATGAAAAAAATTATAACTTTACAGAAAAAGGATCTCAAGAAATGAAACATATTTCAAGTTTAGCAAGCGGCGCAGCATTAGGGAGTGCTGGAGTAATGATGATGACTGTGCTTAGCGGTTGTTCAACTCAGCAACAACAGCAAGAAGCACAAAACAGATTTGTAGTCATCGAGCAACAGGCAAACGGAAAATATATAGTCGTAGAGGAGATGCCGACTGACGGCCCTTCGCGTGCGATTATTCGTGAAAAAGATGAAAATGGCAACACTGTTGAGCGTTTCATGAATGAAGCTGAGATGAAAGCCCTCGCTGAGCAAGAGTATCAAAAAGTGCAAAATGGGACTTCTGAAACTGTTCAAGACAATGGCGGAAATGCCGGTATGGGTTTAGCAGGAACAATCCTTGCAGTGGCTGCTGGTTCTTTACTTGGAAATATGATTGGAAATGCTTTAATGAACAACAAAAACTTTTCCAAAAATGCGACAAGCTCCAACAAGAGTGCTTACTCCCGCTCTGCGGCATCACGTGCTTCAAAAACATCTTCAAAGAAAAGTTTCTTTGGAAGTTCCTCTAAAACAGCTTCTAGCAGAACTTATGGAAGTTGATTTATAATGGTTTCACTACAACAATTAAATCCTCTTGAGGATAGCACTTTAGAAGAACTTGGATTCACATGGCATACAGATGCAGATGGAAGCAAGTATGTGAGCGATGCGCTTGTGCAGATTACAAGTGAAGAGGCAGAAGCTTATTATACTGCTACTAATGAGATATACGATATGTATGTCGAAGCTGCTGAATATGTGATAGAAAATGACTTGTTTTTTGACTTAGGTATTCCATTCAATCTTGTTGAGGCGATTAAAAAATCTTGGGAGAATGATGTGCATTGGCATATTTATGGACGTTTTGATTTGGCTGGAGGAATCGATGGGGAGCAAATAAAACTCATAGAGTTCAATGCCGACACTCCAACGGGGCTTTTTGAAACCGCCCTGCTTCAATGGGCACTGCTTAAACATAACAACATGGATGAAGAGTCTCAATTTAACAATGTCTATGAGGCTATTTCAAACAACTTCAAAAGACTTATATGCCTTTTTGACGAACTTGAGACTTTTGATGAAAGATATGATAATTGGAAAATACTATTTTCATCTATTGCCGGCAATGATGAAGAAGAAGCCACTACAAAACTGCTCCAACAAATGGCGACAGACGCAGGATTCAACACAAGTTTTGAGTACCTTGAAAATACTCACTTTGATGAAGATGGCATTTATGACGCAGATGAAAACAAATATGAATACTGGTTCAAACTCTATCCTTGGGAAGATATAGCTCATGATGAGCCGGAACTTGCAACAACTCTCACCAACATAATGGACTCCCAAGAGGCTATCATTTTGAATCCTGCGTACACCCTGCTTTTTCAATCAAAAGG
>JGI10211J34971_10004374_pt1 | contig 11203 bp, 17 predicted proteins | sample Etolagsediment_FD_34971 | JGI IMG/M metagenome (IMG submission 34971)
TTTTTTTGTCTAGGCCCATAAATATCCGAGGTTTTTTAGTTGACAATTACATTAGTATAATGTATTTAGAAAAGTGTTGTTAATTACAGGAGCTAAAACAATGACAATGAATTTACGTGGTATTATTATTGCAGATATTTCTGTTCTGGACTTGAAGGCTGCGAGTGCGTTTGAGGCTGAGTTGAAGAAGATAGCGAAGCGGATTGAAAACATGTCGCCGCCCGATGCTATTGTGCATGAAGAGCTTGAGGATTTGGCGGTTATCAAGGTTCAGGCTGAAGTTCCATTGCAGGAGCGCAGAGGGGAAACAGGCCCGATTAGTGGTATTGTGTTTCGAGGTTCCCGAGGAACTAATTCGCCCATTCGCATCCCGAACAATGTTTCTGCGGGAGTGAAGAAGCGTTTGCAGTTTGCGCGGACGACTATGATTCAGAAGGGCATGGGAACGGAAGATATTCAGGATCAGATTGACCGAGAAGCCGAACATCTTATGAAGCAGTATAATGAGGGAAGAAAATACATTAATTATAGCGGGGATATGGAGACAATTTTTGATAATGATTGATTTATCTGTTGCATCCCAAAGATTCCCATGCTATGAAGGCTTTGCTTAGAGTCCGCTCATTGCTTCTAAGCTGCCTCACTGACTAGACAGCCCCGACCTATATGGTTGGGGTTTTTTTTATGCTTGACTTAAACATAAATATGGGATAAAGTGGGAATGTCTAGTAAAGGAGATCATCATGGGACGCATGAGAGATTCAGCGATTCAAGCTATGGAAACCCCGATCATGTCACCGTGCCCCGATTGTTGTGGCATTGGTAGAATTGAGCTTGATGTTTATCGGCCTCACAACTTCAACCGTGACGTTGGATACATCGACACGAGAACCGTGGTTTGCGAGACTTGTTCGGGTGATGGAGAAATGGAAAGGCTCTGCGATTGTGGAGAGCCTGTAACAGTTGGCATGGGTTACGATGCCGAACAATGCGAGGAGTGCGCAAATGAGTAAAGATTTAATTGTAGACCCCGAGTTGCATCACATTGAGGAGCTTGAGGAATAATGGAGTTTTTTACGGCCTTAGTAATCGTGTATGGGTTTGATACCAATAACGTCAAGTTCATGGATAAAGAACATCACTCAATCATTTGGTTTGAAACGGAAAAGCAGTGCGAGCAAGCGCTGCGACAAGAAGCGTTTTTCGATCTGATTTACGAGAATGTTCGGGATACATATATTTATTGCGAGAAAAGCGAAACGCTGTCACAATCAATTAAACCGAGGTTAAGACCATGAATGATAATAGATTGATTAGCGTTACCGAGGAGCACAAGCGACTGTCCCGACTGGAGTCCGACTATGCGTGGGATGACGACCCGAGGTTGGCGCAAGTTGTTCGGGAATTGAATCGTTACAAGAAGCTGATGGAAGAAGGAGTTTTGTATGACCCCAAGTTCTGACAAATATGTAGTGCAGATCGAAGTTGATCGTGGCGAGTACGATTATGTTCGGGCTGATAAGGTGTGGGGGGTTAACAGCCCCCTTTTGTTTTTTGAGAACCTGTGCGAAGCTACGCGCGAAGCATCGAAGTGGAACACAGGACAGGTGATGCAATATGGCTATCGACCCGATCATCGTAGAGAAGATTATAGACGACCTTCTGGAAAAATTACCCGAACAAGTGTCACTTTCCGACAGTAGAAATCTGTTTTGTGAACTGCTGAATGGGTTAGGGGTTCATCCCGATGACTTGCCTTATTTTCTACTGCTTGTTGTAGATGCATATATGGGCGAGCGAGTTATTGATAAGTCGAACAAATTGGGATAAACTGCCGATAAGTTTTGGAGATTGTCCCTATGGTAATGATGAACCCTTTCGCAAATTCAGTCCGAGCGACCCCAGTTCAAGGATCAGTTCAAGCATCAGCTCAGGGATTGGGTTCGATTGCTCAGTTGCTACAGCAGTTGAGGTCAGCAGGGCCACGAGCGGAAGCAGGGGCAAGAATCCCTCGAGAGCAGCCCCAGTTGTTTACAGCAGACGTTCGACAGGAGCCGACGCAGCAAAACAATCAATATGCTAGATTTGCTAATGGAGAAATTGACTACAGCAGGCGATTAGATCAGGCGACCCCTACGCAGCGGGAGAACCTTGGCAGCGCGATTGATCCATCGAACCGTCCCCAGTTTAATCAGGATGAATTTAATACGTTTATGGGCGGTCTGGATCGTGGTCAGCAAGACATGATAAATATGTTTGCGAAAAATCAGGCCCAACAACAAATGCAGCAGATGATGCAGCAACAAATGCAGCGTCGTCCAATGAATATGGGTTTGGGTATGGCGAATCCGTATGGTATGCAGCCTTATCAAAACTTTGGACGTCCACAGTTCCCGATGCAGCGCCCGATGCAGCAACCTATGCAGCGTCCGATGCCAGTGCCACGCGGTGGATACAGCCAGTATCAGCAGCAGTATGGCATGATGGGCGGTTATCAGCAGAACCCATATCAGCAGATGCGTCCGCAGCCACAGCAATTCGGCGGCTACGGAATGGGCCAGCAGATGGGTGGATATGGAAGTTACGGTCAGATGCCGAACCCGTACCANCCGCAGCAGATGGGTTATAACCCGAACAATTTTTCAGGTTATCAACAGCAGTACCCGGCGATGAATCAATTTCAGGGCTTTTAATCTCTAGGTAATTCCCACTTCTTGATCTCAGCTTTGACTACATTTTCTGCAATCATCAGAATATAGGCGATGTTTGATACTGGAATCTTCAGCTTGAGCATTCGATTTATGTACTGCGCTTGCTTAGATGCGCGTTTAGGCCAACGATAGTTATAATCGTTGACCTTTGTTGGCGTTTTGGGCTGTCTTGGTTTTGTCACGGGCTTAGGAGCAGCTTCTTTCCTTAGCCAACCCTCTTGCTCTCTTTTCATTTTCATTAGTGCCGCTACTTCTTCTTCTGTCGGGCGTCGTCCATATAGCTTCGTAAAGCTCTCCGTCAGATTTACCATTAGTCCCAGCGAGCCTCACCTTTAAGAACAACAGCGTCCCCGACAACACCTGTGCCGCATAGCTTTGTAGCCTCGTCATTGAATGGCAAGCCTTCAAGCAAACCTTCTTCGTTGACTAGGATTTGCCAGTCCCGATGCGTAGGTGAATGCACCACTTGCACCAGTCCACCGACCAGTTGTTGTGCCTCTTCCAATGAGGGCTTACGATCTTCAAAAACATGAATCATGTTTATCTCCTTTGCTAGATTTAACCTTGGGATTATATGGGAGTTGCCCCGAACTGTCAAGGATTATCCACCGCGTTCGTGTTGATAATCCCCGATAGACATTGAGCCATCCAGTGTGCCGAGCCACTTTTCTGTGCGTGATGCACCGAGCGCGTACTTGCGAATTTGACCCATCTCACATGCTTTCTGCACGGCACTACGCAGCGTTGAACAGCTGTCGTTCTTGAGAAAGACAACGCATGGTTCACCGCTTGAATCAACACGCAGTGCTTCAAAGATGCCGTCCGAGCCAGACGCAGAGACAGCACGGCCCATGTCTTCACGCATACGAACGTAATCAACCAGATGCTTCATGCGTTCCCGCACTGTGCTTGATTGGTTCATCATGCGGATGTCTGTGCTACGATCTTCAAGCAGACCTGTATCGGGATTCCGAATAAAGTGTCTGATTTCACGATTGGCAGGACCGTTTGATTTTACCACAGCACCATCGAACACAGCGTTACGCGCATATGGAACGTTGAGGTCACGACAACGTTGACGGCCTGTGCCTTCATCGACAGACCAAACAGCGAACGCAGCCCGAACACCATCAACGATAGCAGACGTACCGCGAATCAAATTACGCGCTTGCTCAGGTGTTGAGATTGACGCGTCGTCTCTGATTTTTGCCATGTGGTGGTTGACGATTACAGTCGCCCCAGTTTCAGTCGCCATTTGCGCCAGCAATCCCATGAACGCAGCACCCGCAGCGGGATCGGCGTTTACATCTGCATGAACAAAGGACGCTAAGGGGTCGATAACAATCAGTTTTAAGTTATCCATCTCTAGCATCTGATCATAGATGCGATCAAACTCAGGACCGACTTCGTAGCTATTGTCCACCTTCTGCATGATTGGAAATACACCGCCCAAGTTCGGGAGCGGCAACACAAGGAGCTTATGATCGTAATGCTCTCTGTAGTTCATGGGATCAAGCCGAGCAATTCTGCGATGCATCTCGTTTTTATCGTCTTCCGCAGTAAACAGAACAACGTCCCCGTGCTCTGCAACCGTACCACCGAACGAGTTCTGCATAGATTGACCAGACGCTACCTTCATAGCCAAGTCGAGCGTCATCATACCTTTACCCGAATCACCCGCAGCAGCGAACACAACTGGAACGCCGAGCGGCATTGTGTCTCCAATAAGAAACTTTTGTTCGGGTGGCGAACCCAAGAACATATTGTTTGCAAGCAGTGATTCGTCAAAGAGATTGATCGACTTTTTTACTTTACTTTCATGGGATTGGATGAACTTGTTAACGTCAAATTCTTCCTCGATTGCGTCAGCAGCGTCCCACTTGTCGGGCTTGGATGTGGGAATCCGCAGCATCAGTGTGGACTTTGCCCCCGCAGCAGTGGCCTGTGCTTCGACGATTTGTGCGAGCTTCTTTCCGCCATCATCATTGTCAGGCCAGAGAATAACGTGCTTTCCTTTCAAGGGGGAGAAATCAAACTTGTGTGCGGTATTTTCGTTCAGCATACCTGTACCGCCCATGGTACAAGTAGCGGCTAGACCGAGTTCCGTGAGTGCGTCCGCACATTTCTCCCCCTCGACCCAAATCACCTTATCAGCTTCTAAGATGTTCGGGATGTTATATAGTGGACGAGGTTCTGGAACACCAAAGCGCCCGTCCATAAACTGGCGAAATTCTTTTTTTGGTTTCCCGGATTCATCCCGAACAATTTCTCCACTTTCATCCCGGGAGAAGTATTTTCGTACAGAAACGATAACCACACCATCAGCATCAGTATAATCGTACTCTTCATCGTACGGTGAATTGGGACCAATCACGACCTTTGTTCTCTTTGTTGTTTCTGTAACTTCTACAGTTGGAACGACAGTCAGATTTGGCTTGACAGGGTTTTCTGGTGGAGCGACGTAATCCTGTGGCAGATAGGTGCGAAAGTAATCCGCAACGTCTTTCATCTTCCATCCGTTTGCGGACATGAGAATTTTAGAGATGCCACCAATACCTTCGCCTGATTCGAAATCTTTTCCGTTCATAAACCATGGACTATTTACATCAACGTTAATTCGAAGGGATTTACCCGCCTCTCCATTTAGGGAGCCGACAAAAAATTCGTTGCCCCTGCGAACGCCGTTCGGGAGCGCGTCGATTAACGCTTGCAGTTGAACCGAGCGCGGAACTTCGCGTGAAATTCTTTCTGCAATTTGAGAACTTGAGTTGCCAAAACTAATTGTATTCATTATATTGTACCTATACTTCTCACACCAACTAAATATGGGGTGCGGCCTACCAAGCGCGTCCCATATTTTTTTTATTCACCCCAACACGTATTCTGATATTCACACATCTTGCAGTGAAAGAAATCTTTTGACTGGGCGATGCGAGGTAGCATGTCATTCGCTTTCGCAGCCGTCAAGATAATTACTGCGCGATCACTGGCGGCTTGGGCAAGACGTTGATCGAATGGCACTAGCTCATAGTAAATCTCGGATGTATTTTTATTCACAACGGTAAAGAGACAAGGGTTTTCAGTTAACTCCATATACGCTTGATACAAAGCGATCTGAGTCGCATATGTGGGATTTGCTTTAGTTACCCCCATACGCACGAATGCCTTGAACTTAGAATCGTTTGCGGACTTGTTTTCCCATAGCAATGGATATGACATGTCCACAGGCCCATCACAGATCACACCATCTATGTGACCGCGAATCTCTCCATCAGCAATGGAAAAGCCGAACTGCTCTCCGTTCTTGTCTTCCGTGCGTAGATCAAACCCTGCGTCACGTATCCACTTTGCTGCGTAGTCTTCGATGTTGTGACCGAACTCAAAGATGCGCAAAGTTCGTGCGCTGAACTTTTTGTTTTCGTCACTTGGAAAGTTTAGGTAACGATATTGTACCTTGCGCGAACATTCATCACCGATGCTAGATGCACCAATGTACTTGCGACGTTCGCGCTTTTTTTCATTGTTTAGGATACCTTGGTCTACAGCTTCCTTAATTTGTTCTTCGAGATTACTAGGCTCTTTAGAACGGGATTGATGTAGAAGGCCAAGTGCCTGTTGCGTTAACGTATTTTTCTTCGAGTTCGCCAACTTTAATCTCCGCTGCTAGACGTTGCGATTCTTGTAGGGCAAAGATTAAGACATGTACTTGATCTTCTGTTAGATCACTAAATCTTGTATCCCAACCGAACTTGCTCAATATATATGCCAATTCCTCAACTGGCTTTGGTGCTGGTGGCATGGTCAATGCATTGTCTCCTCGTATGACCCGAACAATTCTAAGACTTGTTCTACTTCTTCTTCCGGCATGTCTTTGTTTCTCAGGCCAATGTTTAAAACTTCTCTATCTTTTACAAAGGCTGCTGCCGTTCCAAATATGATTAGATTTTCTGAACTTTCGATTTCATCTTGGATGACTTCGTTCGCCACTCTTTGTATTTCTGTAAGGTCTTTTTCATCCTTGATGTAACACATTATTTCGTATTCGTTTGATTCGATGTCTTCGTCGGGTGTGTATCCAGTTAAAAGAAGATACAGGTCAAAACGCGGCATGGTGGCTACTCCATTACTACCTTATCAGCTAATTCACGAATGAGGATCATGGCCTCTCGTGTGTTTAACTCTACCCTACCGACCTCTTTACCGTCTACCCACATATAAACAACTGGGCCATTATCGCCTTGGCGAACTGTGATTAATTTAATTGGCATCGACTTTCTCCTTTGCCTTAGAGTAATGAGTTTGTAGCACATGTTGATGCCACAGGAAGTTCAATGCACATGCTGCACGATACTTCGTCCATGAGAAATCCATGAATCCTACGTCAACACCTTGCCTTGACAAATGCTCACGCTGCTTTGGTGTAGCCTGCTGATTGAGCCAACGCTTAGATTTGTTTGCCGCACTGCTGTCTTCGACCTCACGCAAGAAGTCATCTGCTGCTCGCATAGCAATTGTCTTGTCGCCAATCGAAACTGTTCGGGTTGTCTTCAGGTTGTTGTCGCGCACGAGTGCTACCCAAAGATTATCCGTGATCGGAACAATGACTACAAAACCGTTGAAGCCCATAGCCATCATAACGCTGCTTTCAGCAAACGGCTGAATCCACATGAACGGCGATAGCTTCATTAGATCGTATTCAGTCATTACAAATTCATGCAACTCTGTACGCTCTTTGACTCCGAACTCGTAACCGCAGTTAATGCACTCACGCACACTGGCGGGGTTTTCAAAGTCACACTCAGGACATGCCTTTGTGGGTCCGCCTTCTTCACTTGGTCCACGCTGTGAGCCGTCAAGGTTTGCCACATCATCCAGTGATCCATGAGTCAGCACACTTGTGCCAAAGTCCATAACGATACAATCTGTCTTGATTACATCTGGATGAACCTCTGGATCGACTGTGCGTAGCCCACGACCAATCATCTGCACCATCGTACCCTTCTGAGAACATGGGCGCGTTAGGATTACACAGGACACAGGTGGAGCATCGAACCCCTCTGTCAGTACCGCTACGTTAACCATAACCTGCAAGTCGCCATGTTCTAGGTCATGCAGCATCTCTGCACGTTCGTCCTTGTCTGTCTCACCTGTAACGTAATTGGCATTGTAGCCTGCGAGAAGAAACGCTGTGCAAAGATGTTCGGCATGTGCGACTGTAGAACAGAATACGACGGTCTTGCGATCACCTGCCTTCTCCTGCCATTCCCGAACAATTCTATCGTTAATGACTTGGCGATCCATAATCGCGGCGACTTCTTCCATGTCGTACTCTTTGCCGCGCTTGGTTACGCCGTTCAAAGCATCCTGTACGCCCAAGTCCACCACGAAAGTCTTTGGCGGCACAAGGTAGCCCTCTCGGATTAAAATGCCGATTTCAATCTGGTGCGCACAATTGGTGAAGACTGAGCGCAAGCCTTTGCCATCTCCACGATTAGGCGTGGCAGTAAATCCAACAATCTCTGCTTTGTCGTTGTCTTCCAGAACTGCATCAATCACACGGCGATAGGTGGGAGCCGCTGCATGGTGCGCCTCATCAATAACCACCATATCGAACTTAGGACGGCCTCTGAGGTTATTGTCGCGCGATATAGTCTGTACCATCGAAAACACCGCATCACCGTCCCAGTGCTTGACTGTGCCGTTCACAATGCTTGTTGTGATGTATGGGTTAACCTTCTTGAACTTCGCGCTGTTCTGCTCAACCAATTCGTCACGGTGCTGAATCACAAGAACCTTTTTGCCTTCTTTGTGGCGTTTGCCAACCAAAGCAGACAGCATGATTGTCTTACCTGCACCTGTGGGAGCTACAACGATTGTATTGCCGTGCTTGTCCAACGCTTTACATGCGTCGTTTACGGCGACCTCTTGATATGGGCGTAACAACATAATTACCCCACAAACTTAAATTCTGAAATTGGAATGTGAACAACTGGTTCAATGTCTTGCCAGTCGTTTCTGTCTTTACGACCACCGACCATAACAGGCCAGTCATTCTTAAAGTAAGTGTATCCGAACTTATCTTTCCACTTGACTAGAAGAATGCTGTTAATGCCAGACGCGTTTTTTAGTCCGTTTGCGGCTGAAACTTTGGAAAGAGATAATAGAAGTGTATCGTATTGATTGTGATTGTTTGTCCTGACTTTAACCTCACAAAACCCAACAACTTTGTCTTGCTTCAGAACACAGTAGTCCAAGTGGTATTGCTTGGGCATTTTTGCATATTGATAATCAAATGGACTACAGAATGCCTCAATCACATTACGCTCATTGCGTAAGTCATCAATAGTCTCATACGTGGGACGCATAAGAAGTCTCCTTAATTCGCTAGAAAGTTTGGGGGGTTTGCGGCCTCGGCCCCCCCAAATACCGAGGTCTAGCAGGCGCGGAGTGGCCCTGCCGCTAGATTACCTTTGTGCCCATGAGGGAACTGCGCCAGACTGCTGTGGTGCCGCTTGCTGCATTGGCTGTTGAACCGCTGCCGCAGGGGTCTGCATAACTGGTGCCTGTCCACTCGGGATGAACTCTGGCGAATTAGGTGTCAAAGCTGCGATCAAGCGATTGCTGTCTTCGTAGCCATTAGTCCCTTTCTTAATACCTACCTTAGCACAAATTTCCATAGCATTTAAGTCCATCATGCCAGAAATGTTACGTGCCTGTTGCGCATTTGGCGACATGTCGGCGGGATCAAGATTGCGACCACTTTCAATGATAGAGCGCAGAGTGCGTAAGCCAATCTCTTTTGCTTGTGGAATGCCACTTTGTCCCAGTTTGTCACCATCAACAAAGATGCGATCCCAGAATTTACGACGATCATGCTCACCGCCTACGATTGTAAATTCAATCTCCATCCACTTTGCCGCAGATGATTGTGACTTCTTGAACCATTGACCTGCGCCAAACTCAGGGATTTCCATATCACCTAGTTTGACCATCACTGTTGCACGACACACTGTTCCGTTTGGAATTAGTGTGCGCTCATATGATTGTGGTTCGGCTGCTTGAACGTTATTGAAATTTAACATTATACTTCTCCAGTTTGAGTTTGCGGATCAACAAAAGTTAATCCCTTGTTAGCCTGTGAATCGCCTACATTCATCTTGCGAATAAGATTACCTAAATGTGGCTCTTCCAGAACATCAAGTCTACCTGAGCGATCCTTTGCAGGATAGCCCCATTCATTAAGTGGTTGACATACGAATGCACGATATTGACCGTGATCCCCTGTTAGGATTGCCATAGTGATAACCTCATCAACAATCCCGGGCAATTCACGACCTGTTTTGCTGCCTTCAATTTGTAGCGCATATGACTTGCGCCCATAATCGTCCGTCACTTCGTCTAAGATGCCAACAAAGATGACATTCTTTTCACGAATGTGTTGGATGTGTGTCAGCCACGACATCATCTCACGACCATGCATACCGTATGCTGCGCGAGTGTCTAGCTTACCAGATCGGTCAGAACGCGCCTCTGGTTGCTGTAAGCACCACTGAAAGCACAAACGCCCTGCAACTGTAATAGAGTCTACAAACAGCGTATCGTACTTGAGCAAGATGTCTGGATCGCCGTACATCGTTGACACGTAATCGTAGTGCGCTTGACTGTACGGCTGCTCTTCGAGCAACGATGGATTTGGACCCCCAATAAAACATGCGAGGTCACGACATTCTTGCCATGTTCTTGGACGTAGAACGTCAACGGGAAACCCTTCGATGGCGGCATCTCCCGCTTCCAAGTCAATGAACAATGTGGTCTTCGGTTCGAGTGTCCGCGCGAGTGTGGTTTTACCCACACCGCTCTGACCGCACACTACGATTTTATGGCCCTTCTTTTCAGCAAGACGCTGATCGGCTGTGATGATTTGCAACGCCATTATTCTTCCTCTTCGATTGTAAAGCCACCAACCTCGACAGTGCGACATTCTTCAAGTGCCTGTTTGATCATTGGCGGTGCTGTTGTGTACTTACGCTCTTCTACTGCAAGCGTAATTTTTCCATAGTGACGTGCATCGTGTTCAGGCATTGTCTGTAACACCTGACCTAGCTTTTCTTGATCCCACGTTACCTTCTTACGAACTGTGGCCTTGAGCTTCATATTGTTCGCAACGATATGAGTCGTGCCAAAGTCTTTACCATCTGCGCGTAAAGCATCACGCGCTTGGCTAAGAAATGTATCTGAGATTTGTTCTTCGATGTCCTTGAGTTCATCGCGCAACTCAGCAAGCACATGCTTGAGTTCTGTGCGACGCTCAAATAGTTCATTACTATTCATAGCATTCTCCGTTTGCAATTTAGACATCCCAATACCTATGGGACAAATTCACACAAGTCAAGAACTTTTTTTAGATAAATATATTTCGATGTCGTGGATCGCCTTCATCATTTTCTTTTTTAGTTTGAACTCAGGCGTCTCTACACCCTTAGCATCTTCGA
>JGI10211J34971_10004375_pt1 | contig 11203 bp, 13 predicted proteins | sample Etolagsediment_FD_34971 | JGI IMG/M metagenome (IMG submission 34971)
GGAAATTCGGGGGGGCTTTTTATCGCCGCTGCGGGCAATGACGGCACAGATAATGATGAAACCCCTCACTATCCTTCTTCCTACGATCTTCCCAACATACTTGCCGTTGCTGCGACAGACCAAAATGACGCTCTTGCTGATTTCTCCTGTTATGGAAAAGAAAGTGTGGATGTCGCAGCTCCAGGAGTTGATATATACAGTACCGTTATTAGTGGGTATGATTATATGAGCGGTACTTCCATGGCAACCCCATGTGTTTCCGGCATTGCGGCACTTTTGAAAGGGCGGAACTCATCCTGGGGATACTCGGACATTAAGAATGCCATTGAACAAACCGTTGACACCAAGGCTTCGCTTGACGGAAAGGTCGCCACAGGAGGCAGGGTTAATGCCTATAAAGCTCTATCTTCAGGAGGGACATGCACCTATTCCATTTCCCCGACCACTTGTTCCGTGGGTGGTGCGTGCGGAAGTGGGAGTGTATCGGTTACGGCGTCCGACAGTACCTGCGGATGGACGGCAACGAGCAATGCGGATTGGATCACAGTGACCTCTGGCAGCAGCGGCACGGGGAACGGGACGGTGGCCTATTCATATACGGAACTATCACCCTCTACATGCTCTGACGTTTCAAACGGAGATTTCGAATCGGGACAAACCGATTGGACGGAATATTCTTCCGGTGGATACAATTTGATCCGGAATTCTGAAGATTTGGTTGTCACACCCCATAGCGGTTCCTGGGCTGTTTGGTTGGGAGGTGCGTATGACTATACCAGTTATATCCAGCAACAGGTGACTATTTCGTCTAGTTGTCCCTACTTGACTTTTTACCATTGGATAGCATCAACGGATTATTGCGGTTATGATTACGGTTATACGCGCATCAACGGAACCACTGTCGATACTGTCGAGCTTTGTGACTCAAACGACACCAATGGATGGGTGCAAAAATCAATCAACCTGAGCGCCTACGCCGGTCAAACCGTAACTCTGCAAATCAGAGGCGAAACAGACAGCACTTTAAACAGTAATTGGTTTATCGACGATGTTTCGTTCCAGACTACGGCCGCTCCAAGCAGCACGGGAAGCGATGTGGGTACGTCCGACACCAGTGGATGGGAAAAAACAATCAACTTGAGCGCCTATGCAGGTCAAACCGTAACGCCGCAACTCGGAGTCAACCAGAGTGCGGCCGCTACTAGTAGCACAAGAACCGAAAGAACGGGGACGATCACCATCGCGGGAAAAACTTTCACCCTCACCCAGTCATCCAGTTCCGAGTGCCCCGACTGCCCCGGAGACGGCGTGATTACAAATGCCATATACCTATCAGGCACCACCTGCTCCTGCTCCAATGCCACGGCCATTACATTAGGGAGCGATGTAACAGTTGAAAGCGGCGCGACAGTGACCTTTACGGCGCCGAAAATCACCGTTCAGAGTGGATTCCATGGAGAGAATGGCTCAACAATCCACATGAAACAGGAGTAAAGGGGTCATTTCGGAATACATAATTTATGGGGGAAAAAGAAAAGCCAACCCGGTTTTTTTGATGCGATTGGCTCGGCAACAGATAATCATAATAGTAAAAATAATAAGGGAATGATTGCATTGTACTCAGATCACCCTATGAAATCGCGAACAAGACGCTCCACCAGACGCCTGAAAGTCTTGCGGTCCTGGCGGGGGCCGATGCAGGCGCTGGTGAGCTTAACGTTCGCGGGGTCGGGGTCGAACCAAGAATATAGATAAACAATAAACTGATGATGAGATAAATATGGTAGAATTGAAAGATTGAAATTCCCTGTAAATGAGGGAGGGTTAACCATGACCACTTTAACACTGGATATTTCTGAGGATCGCTTTGCAAAACTGAAAGAGGTTGCCAAAGGACTGCTCGTCACACCGGAAGAATTGGTAACCGCCAGCATTGAAGACTTGTTGGCCAGACCTGAAGCAGAATTTGAACAGGCGGTCACCCATGTGCTGAAAAAAAATTCGGAACTCTATCGAAGGCTTGCCTGATGCGATATTTGTCCCTCTCCGAGGTGCTCAAAATTCACCGGCGCATCATCGAATCATCAGGCGGAAAACCCGGTATTCGCGATCTCGGTGCCATTGAATCGGCCCTTGCGCAACCCCGGGCGACCTTCAGCGGTCGGGATTTGTACCCAAACACAACCGATAAGGCGGGGAGTCTCTGCTTTTCCCTGATAGCCAATCACGGGTTTTTGGACGGGAACAAACGAATTGGTCACGCGGCCATGGAGGTATTCCTGCACCTGAATGCCTATGAACTCGATGCTCCAACGGACGAGCAAGAACAAATTATTCTCGGAGTGGCTGCCGGAAGAATTAACAGATCGCAACTCACTTCATGGATAAAACAAAACACCGTGAACAGGTGAAAATGAGCGCGCATCTGGGGAAGTTAGAATTTGCGAACCAAGCGCTGCACCAGACGCCTGATAGTCCCGCTGTCCCTGCGGGGGCCGGAGGAGGCGCTGGTGAGCTTGTCGTTATGCTCAGCAATTTAAACAGTAATACGAAACAAATTAGAATGAAGAAAATTAATGCCGAATGGCCTAAGGCAAATTCCGAATTAGCAGAATTCTTGGGTGTGAAAGAGGGCACCATTCGTTCGCACCAGCGGAACCATAATAAGGAATTAATAGAACATAAAGACTACTTCAGGAGAGACTTAGGTATTCCCAATGCTCCTACTTTAATGACGGTTTGGTCAAAAGAAGGCGCCTTGAAATTGGCACATTACTGCAAAAGGAGTTCGAAGGCGAGAGCTTTCCTTGAGCAGCAAGGAATTCAAAAACTTCACATCAACTATATTGAGGGCGAAATTCTTGACATAATAATCGATGCTTTGGAGAGTTTAGTTGATTGCTACAAACAATATCCCGTGGAGGGTTACCGTGTAGATCTTTACCTAAAGGATATTGAGCTCGTAATAGAGTGCGATGAAATGGACCATGAATATAAGGATGAAGTTTCTGAAAGAATCAGACAGAGAACAATCGAGTCAAGATTGGGGTGCAAGTTTCTGAGATTCAATCCCGATAAGCCAGGTTTCAAGTTGGGAGAAATACTAAACACGATATTCAAGGAAGTACTTAGCCATAAATTGCAGAGGGGACCTCTGGAATAGGATAAAATCAGAACTATCCGCTATCTTTTCAGCAGATGTAGAATCTCGTAATCTGGAGAATCGTTGTGGAATACGCCCGAAAATTATTGAAAGGGAAGAAATACTCACAAGATAGTCTGATTCCGTTTGTTGTTCTCGTTATTGGGTCTTTTGGAGGCGTCGCCTACAAACATAAGGTCGACGAAAAAATTTATAGAATTCTTGCAGATGAATTTTCAAATGAAATTTATCATGAAACAGTCGCGCATAATATACCGAGATGGCAGCATGATGTCGCTTGGGCGAAAGAGAGGGCTAAACAAATCCATGGCTATGTTAAGTCTGCAGAGGAATCAGGCAGGGGGATTTGGGAATTAACCGAAAAAGGTAGACAATATTGCAATCTTCTCATCAAACGGCTTGAACGTTCCGTAATCGTAAGGAAAAAGAAAAAAAATGCATAACCTGGCGCTTCAGCGGACCCCTGGAAGTCTGGCGGTTCTGGCGGGGGCCGCTGGAGGGGCCGCTGAGCTTGTCGTTCGCAAGCGGATTTCCTCAGCATCTACGAAAGGGAATGAAGCGAGTCCAAGGGCAATCGCAGGTACCAGCAACCGTCAATATGGAAATTGGCCTTGATCATTCTTTCGGCCATTTACCATGAAAATGTCTTTCAAAAGCTTCATTTGTGAGAACGATGTCCCCGCCTCGACCGTCGCGGGGAGACACCGCTCTCATTGCCAAGCATTTTGTAGTCTTGGCCGAAACAATGATCAAGGCCCCAAAGTAGAGGATCGGGTAAATGGAATCATCAAGAATGGAATTGTCAAGAGAGGATTTTATTGCTGCATATAGGAGGCTTAGCACAGAACGTCTGCTTGAAATCAAGAACGAAGGCGGTCTCATTCCTATAGCAAGTGAGATTCTTGAAAGAGAATTACAGGACAGAGGGTCCGATAAAAGGATAACTAATAACGAAGTTATCCAAACTTCTCAGGTTCCTTTAAGTCATTGGACAATTAGAAGGCTTTTTGGATTACTGCTGCTTGGGCTATCTACGTATATTTTCTTATATACTCCAATTGGCTTTCGTCAAATATCTGGGACTAAAATAGATGTACCTTGCGGACAAAAGTGCGATAAACTCTTCTGCTGGGAGGAAGGGACATTGCCTGTTCATTATTCTAGCGGTAGGGTACTATACTTTTGCCCTAAGCACGTCGGTTCAGCGCCACGTACTATCACTTCGGGTCACGTGAGTGGCATCGGAGACATTATTGCGTTTCCTCTTTTTCTCCTGGGTGTGCTGGCGATCGTCTCAGCCCCTATCGGACTCGTAGCACTTCCTTTATGGCTGATTTTTGGTCGTGATCCAGAAGAGTCATACCCTAAAATATTGAAGACTTTCTGTAAGATGTTAATGTGGTTTTCGTCCTTTATTCTTCTCCCTTGGATTGGTAGTTTTTTGCTAGCCAACATTCATTTTGTTCAGAGATTCTGATGTAATACCAAAATTTTAAGTTGAATTAAGTTTGCACAAAATTCAGAGCATAAAATAGAACAAAGTTTTTCTGCAACCGACAACTAATATTGAGAATCAGCGGAATTTGACAAATAATAGGGGACAGACCCCGTTTATTCAGATTACCCTTTGGAATCGCGAACCAAGCGCTGCACCAGACGCCTGATACTTCGGCGGTTCCAGCGGGGGCCGGAGGAGGCGCTGGTGAGCTTGTCGTTATGGTGCGTGGAACGAGGAGAATAAAATGAAAACAAAGTGTTACGTCGCTATTGTTTCTACTGGCATACTTACCTTACTTTGGTATTCGCTTGCATTTTCAATTTGTTTTGAAACACCCGGGGGCAAATTAAAGCCAGGTTCAATAAAGGATAGCATCCCAAGCATAATAAGGTCGTATGAAAACGATGTTTCCGATGGGGCCATTTTTACAATACAAAAAAACTCGGGTTTCTATTTTAAAATATGTAACGAAAATGAACAAATCCGTCATTTCATGGAAAAATGGGTGTATCCTGAAGTCGCCGATGGTCAATGGAAGAACATATTAACATCACAGGATAAATCTAAAATCTCAATTATCGGAAACAATGGAATTTATAAAGTTAAAAAAGATGATAGTGCCTGGATTGTTTATAAATATTCTAAAAGTTCAGAAAATAGAAAGATGATAAAAAACCATCAATCTCTTTTGGATTCCAGAAAATATTCCGCAAAAATAACTGATGTTAAAAACCGTACATATTTATTGAAGTCTATAAAAGCGGTGTATCGGGCACAAGGGCTTTGGGCGGGGGAAGTGCCTACCAAAACTTGGGATGGAATGAAATTTATTTATGCCACGGAAGATAAAAATTATAAATTAACTAAGGCCGAGTTAGATATCCCGTTTGATCGAATAAAATCTATCAGAAAAATCAAAATGGATGGAGATAAATTGGTTGAACAGTACATAATTCACCAAATTGATGGATCTGTTATAAAAATAAGTCGGGAAAAGTTTGAGTCTATAGGATCAACTGGAAAAATTCTTAAATCTCTCAGTATTGCCTACTACTTTCTGAGTGTTGGAAAGATTCAGGGAGAGGATATCAATTTTCAAGGCTATCAAGGCATAATAGAAAAGAGTGGTGCTGAAGAAAGCTTTTTTATCCATGGCTATGATGTTAAAGAAATAGTATTTAAATAGTTGGAGATAAATACATGCCATAACCTTGCCACTTCAGCCGACCGCAAAGGGCGCGGCGGCTGACCGGCCCGTTAGCCACATAAAAGGATGAGTGGAGTATGATTGCACGAATAACAAGTGTTTTCGATTGCGCTGAAGAAGAGTTTTGGAAAATGATAATTGAACCTAAATCTTTGCAATACGTAGCATCACCTATTCTGAGTTTTCATCCAATTGCCGGGAACGATATGGATGGTGAATGGGTTACAGATAAAACGTATGAAATGAAATTGCGTTTTCTTAAAATTATTCCGCTCGGTCGCCATCAGATAAAGGTCATTACAATAAGCAAGGAATCAAATACATTAGTAACTAATGAAAGCGGTACACTGACTCCTGTTTGGAATCACACAGTGCAGTTTCGTCAGATTGAACATAGAAGACTGCGTTACACGGATGAGATTGAAATAGGAGCCGGATTGTTAACACCAGCTATTTGGGTATTTGCACATCTGTTTTATCGCCATCGTCAAAAACGATGGAAAACGCTCCTTAAAAATACTCATAGTGAGCATAGAAGCGGCTAACAAGGCTAATTCAGCCGACGCAAAAAGCAGCGCGGCTGATTAGCGGCGTTCGCGTGCAGCAACGTCACGTAGAATCATCACTTGAGATAAGGAATGTTTATGAATTTTAGAGATAGCGAAAAGAAAAGAGCTCCTACCTTTTCAATTTTTTTCCGTTTTCTTCTGTTTGTATCGATCATGTGTGTAACTGCATGCTCAAGTGACAGTAAAAACACAGCGGTTCAAGCAAATTATATTGTACAGGCTACCATATCTGTAGAGGACGACGGCCCAGTAGCCTTTGCTTTGGTTATGGATGGGGACAAAAACCTATTGGACACATTGGATCTCACCATAAACGGGGAATCCATGACCATAGAATATTTTACCGAAACAGGTGGGGTAAGCACCGAAACAGAAAGCACATATCCTTATTATGCCATGGACCTGCCTGATCTAAAAGGTGGAGATATGGTAGTCTTTGAGGCCAGAGATCAGTTTGACAGAATAATTTATGCCCCGGAACCGACCGTTATTCCAATGGCCGTTGAACTTCTCGAACCAGAGGAAGGCCAGGAAATTATGGAAGGAGATGAACTCCTCATTCGTTGGAGGGGAGGTGAAGGGGCAGAGGTTTTTTCAGCCGCATATGTTGCACTCGACGGATCTGCTAAATATTGGGATAACATAATGCCGGATGCTTCAGGAATATTTACTGTTCCGGCCGGAGAAACGGTGGCAGGTATGGCGATCGCCGGGGTCGGGGCGATTTCTGGTGATACCGCAGTTATTGAAACATTGGATAGTGAATTCATCACTTATGACTCTTATTTTTTGGTTTCTCGCGAAGTTGGGATCGAAATCAATGTAAGGAATTCAATGGAAGTGAAAGTGAAAGCCACCGGATGTCCGTTCTCCGGCAGTGGTGGATATTCATTAGCGAAATGCTCTTGCACTTTACAGTTCGCTGCGTTGGGCATCGGTGCCATCGTCTGGGAAACCCGACGGCAGTTGGACCTGAAAATTGCAGGAAACAAACCATGCGCTAATGCTGGTAGTGGCGGTGGGGCTCTGTATTACTGTGCAACCTACGGGTCTATCCACGGATTCGCTCAATGGTCAACAGGCTGTCTTGCGTGTGCACAAAAGACGTATTTTTCGAACGGACAATGTTGGGGGTGTTTGTTGGGATCTTGTATTGATTGGGTGAATCCACGTGGCGAGATCTGTCGTGACGAACCATGTCCTGACCATTATCGTTATGGATGCCAATAGTGATGGTCTCGTAAAGAGTCAAAAATCTGGCAACGCACCCTTATAATTTCAAGAAGTTATCTAGACAATAAATGGCAAAATTAGACTTTTTACGAGACCGTCAATAGTAGCTTTTCATTTCGCGTCACAGTGATATGAGGAGGTGGCGGGAGACTAGATCAACGAAAGGCAATGAAAGAAATGCGAGGGGGAACCGGAAGTACCCAGAACCAAGGATAAGGAAGTATCTTTATATTTAAATTATAACCTGCATTCAACTTTCTTGTTATGGAAAAAATATTCGAATTTCGGACCGTTATACGATTGACGAAACGATTCTACAAACACCGAAATGCTGTCAAATATACAAAGCTTTAGGCAAGAAAGTCGAACCCTTCGGGAGCGCCTCTCTTGCCGAATCTACCGCGTTATTAAGCGCTTGAAGTATGCTATACGTCTGCGCGCTTGCGCCTTATATCTTCGGCAAAAGAGACACCTGCAGGGTTTAGGTTTAATGGTGGGTGCGCAGAGTTCATCTTTCGCTACCACCTTTCGTGGACATCCGAAAAATTGGCCAATCGCAAAGAAAAGGATGCAGCCACCAAGCGAGAATGTCCCCAGCATCTAAGAACGAAACGACAAAAGTCCGAGGGGAACTGGAGGTACTGGGAACAATAAGAAGGAATTCTTCACATTTAATTTAGTGGTGGGAATGCTAAATTGATCTGATCCGGAACCTTCTGGGGGAACACGGAAATCGAACCGAGTTCCCACGGAAAATCAGGTATCAGCAATGTCGAAAGGTGTAGACATTTTTTCCCGCAATTCCGTGTGTTTAGGAGAATTCCGCGTACGCGAACCAAGCGCTTCAGCGGACCCCTGGAAGTCTGGCGGTTCTGGCGGGGGCCGGTGGAGGGGCCGCTGAGCTTGTCGTTGGGCATACCACACATCCGGAGGAGAGGAATAGATGAAACAAAATGGCCCCAGTCTAACCGCCAAAAAAGTTGCAATGATGCGAGCAGCACATCAAATCCTTGATAGTCCGAAAGTATTTGAAGATCCTATAGCGTTAGATATTATCGGCCCTCAAGATGTTTCAGAAATTCATTCCGAAAAACGAAAGTTCAAGACAAGGTTACACAGCTATCTCAGGGCTATCGTTATCGCACGTAGTAAATTTGTTGAAGATGAACTATCTGTTGCCATCAAGCGTGGTGTCCGTCAGTATGTTATTCTTGGTGCCGGCCTTGATACATTTGCCTATCGCAATCCGTATACAAATGACGGTTTGAAAGTATTTGAGGTTGACCATCCAGCCACACAAGAATGGAAGCGGCAGCAACTTGATGCTGCAAAGATACCCATACCAAATAATTTAATTCTGGCTCCAATAGATTTTGAAAATCAGATGTTAGCAGATCAGTTGCATGAAGCTGGATTCAAGACGGACGAGCCATCCTTTTTTTCATGGCTTGGCGTAACAATGTATCTGAACCGAGAAACGATGATGGCAACGATGAATTACATTTCCTCGTCAACACCTTCAGGAAGTGAAATTATATTTGATTATACCATTCCACCTTCTTCACAGAACTTTTTACGTCGATTTGTATTCCGATTAATAGCCCGAAAAGTTGCGGCTGTCGGAGAACCTTGGCGAAGTTTTTTTGATCCATACTCTCTGATAGCGGATTTAAAAGCTATCGGATTCACACAAGCTGAAGATATTGGGCCTGATGAAGGACATCCATTCAGATCCATTGCCTGAAACCAGTTCAAAAAACCCTCCACCCAAAAGCCAGGCTGATGATGACATTTCGATGGGATATAGAGGGCTTAATGAATTCGTCGTTAAATTCAAAAGAAAGAATATTTCAGAAGAACGAGCACAGTTTATTTTTAAGAGAAAAGGCATTTTCTCATGGAAGCTATCTGCATTGCGTCTTCCTCAAAATTTGTTCTCCGATTTTCCTGGTTACCAAAACAATGATGTGGGGAACACGGTTGGAAGGGTTGGCAGGGCTCGACAAAGAGCAGCTAGGTCCACTATTTCACTTTTTGAAACAGCGCTAGACACTTATAGACTAGACATCGGCAAATACCCTACTACAGCCCAGGGGCTGAAGGCTTTGAGAGAAAGGCCGAATGACGTGCACGGATGGGATGGTCCATACTTGCCAAAAGACATTCCCATGGACCCGTGGGGAAATCCTTACCAGTATCTTGGTGATCATAACAGCTTTAGCCTAATTTCTTATGGTGCCGACGGTAAGCTTGGGGGAAAAGCTGAAGATACTGATTTAACCGGCTCATAACCAATAAGGTGGACCCCATTGTTTGGACAGCCCCGAAGGGGAAATAAGCTCTGATGTCCTAATATGTTGACTACTACCTCTTTTTGCAGGGGGGCCAATGTAAGGAGCCCGTAGGGCGACTGGAGTTGGCCCCCGGCGGCGATCAGCGCGGGAAAACTAGATCGTGATATGATTCGGAAACGAGACTGGGCCTATTCTGAATCGGCATTTGGAGTTCCCGATTCAGAACTTGAAAATCTCCGAAAAACAGTCATAAGGCGTTATGGTGAAAAACTGGAATTGATTGCTCCTAAGCTGACAAAAAAGAAGCAGGCAAAGAAAAAGAAGAAAAAAAGGAAGCAAAGAAAAAAACACGGTTAACTCCGTAAGAAGCATCGTACACCCATGTCATAAGCTGTGGGACCAATATACGGTTGGACTGTCCTATCAGGGCCGTCTTGTGGTATGTTTGAGCCGTATAAGATGAAAATCTTATGCATGGTTCCGCGGGCAAACGGGGGCGAGAGCCGCTGACCTACCCGATGTAATAGAATCAACATGAAACCCACTAACCCACAAATGGAGGAAATAAGATGCCCACGCTTCCACTTGAAAAAATGACGGTACAGGAAAAGCTACAAGTCATGGAAGAGATTTGGAGTGATCTTTGTTGTAATCAAAACCATATTCCGGTGCCGCAATGGCACAAAGACATATTGGACAAACGAGAAAAACTAGTCAAAGAAGGTAAGGCAATATTCGTAGACTGGGAAAGCGCAAAAAAAAGGATAGCTGATAGAATCTCATGAAAATTCGTATTCTTGATCAAGCGGAAGATGATCTTGTTGATGGGTACAATTTTTATGAGTATCAATCACCTGGGCTTGGGACCTATTTCCTGGATTGCATATATTCGGACGTTGAATCGCTTTTGCTGTATGCGGGTATACATCGGATCGTCCATAGGGATTATCATCGGATGTTATCGGAAAGATTCCCTTTTGCAATTTATTATACCGTTTCTGGGGATGAGATAAAGATTCACGCGATTATTGACTGTCGCCGAGACCCCGCATGGATTCGAGACCGTTTGAACATGTAAAGGTAAGCATTGTGCCTCATGACAAACATGAGTGTGAAATGGGACAGGCCAGCTCTTATTCAGATTAGACCATGAAATCGCGAACAAAACGCTTCACCAGACCCCTGGACGCGGAGGGGTAATCGCGTCGTCCGGTGCAGGGGGCCGGTGAGCTTGTCGTT
>JGI10211J34971_10004376_pt1 | contig 11201 bp, 10 predicted proteins | sample Etolagsediment_FD_34971 | JGI IMG/M metagenome (IMG submission 34971)
TGTCATTAAATATTTAAGAAATAAATTTATTCTATAATCTATATGTTCAAAGTTCTACTAACATGCCCACCAATGATAAACCGAGTTTCTAATTATACAGACCTATTCAAAAAACATAACCTAGATGTCTTCTGTCCAAAATTCCAACAAACCCTATCAGAAGAAGAATTAATCAATTTAGTCCCTAAATACGACGCTTGGATCATCGGCGATGATCCAGCCACCCACAAAGTCTTTGAAGCAGGAGTTGCTAATAATGGTCGACTAAAAGCTGTCATAAAATGGGGTGTAGGTGTTGACAATGTTGATTTCCAAGCTTGTAAAGATCTCGGTCTACCCGTCACAAATACCCCCAATGTTTTCGGAGAAGAAGTCTCAGATATCGCCATCGGATACCTCATATCCCTATGCCGACAAATCCATAATATTGATCAAGGAACAAAGAATGGTCAATGGTTAAAACCTTGTGGCGCTTCAATTTATGGTAAAAAAATATGCCAAATTGGGTTTGGAGATATCGGAAGAACAATTATCCGAAAATTGATTCCATTCAATGGGTCTCTATACGTAAGTGACCCCGGATTCGAAAACCAAGGTAATGACATAATTTGTAAATTCAACCCCGACTTGAAAATACCAAGAGAAATCAGTGAAAAAATCGTGTTAACAAGTCTTTGGGAAGCTGTCGCCGATTCTGACGTGATAATTGTGGCTTGTAATTTGAATAAATCAACTCATGGATTAGTAAACAAAGAGTTGATTCTGAAAGCTAAGAAAGGTGTTAAGATTATTAATATTGCACGTGGCCCAGTGGTTAATGAAGCAGATGTCGTTGAATTATTGGAAAGTTGCCATATTGATTGCGTGGGATTCGATGTTTTTGAGGAGGAACCTTTGCCTAAAGATAGTAAATTAAGAAATTATCCAAGATGTATATTTGGTAGTCATAATTCATCAAATACAATGGAAGCAGTGGATAAAACAAGTCATCTTGCCATTTCAAAATTAGTTGGATTTTTAAATAATGTTTCAAAACTTTAACCACACAGTTGGTAATCTACAAACCTAACTTAATACTCTTCTCTTTTAATGTCTCATCAACTTTATCAGCATGATCAGACATCATCATCTCTCTGAATCCTACTCCTCTTTTAGCATACAACTTACTATTCATCATCTTCCTCATACAATTCTCTTTACTTATGATCCTGTAATGATGACACAACATATTTGCCCTCACTATCTCTGCCTCATGTAGTCCTTTATAAAAAGGTCCAAGTCTTGATCCTTTTCCATCAACACTTTCAACAACCCTCACTCTACCAATCTTCCCTCTTGGATTATGTATTCCAATTCCTCTAAATTTAGATGCTTTAAATATACATTTCACTTCAATTTTACCAAATCGACATCTAAACTTGCGGTTTCTTCCCCTATTAGGATGTCTCATGTCATGATTCCATCTATGAGTTATTCCTCTCAAAACTTTTTGGGGTGATTTGTTTCTTTTATTACACGCCATCATAATCCAAGGGATTTTAATACAATCCACATCTTTATATGTTGTTTCTAACTCTTCCCTAATTGTTTTTTCTGGATTTTTTCTAGTATTGATAAATTCATCAACATCAACTGATATAATCCATTCAAAATTATTCCTGATTACTTTGTAAAGTCGATTAACTTGAAACATTTGTCTGTCTTTTGCTTTATTTCTACTTATTATATTCTTTAAAAAAAATACAGTGACCTTATCATTTTTCATTAATCCATTATAAATAGATTTGTCATTGCTATTATCATCTAAAACAAATATTTTATCAACACCTTGTGATATGTAGTAATCACAGAATTCTTTGATAAAATACTCATCTTTACATCTTGTGATCAAACCCAAAAAATGTTTTTTACTCATTTTAAACTATTTCAACAAATTAAAATTATTTTTTTAACTCCTTCCTCAAATTTTGAATCATTTTTATTATGTGTCCTCTACTTTTGAGTAACTCCTCTTTTTTAATTTTGTTTTTTGTTTTTACTATTTGTCCATTGATTTTACGAATATGTTTTCTCAAATGTTCTATCCTAATTCTCAACCTTTTCTTATAATAATACCTGAACATTCTATCCATTACCAACTCTTTTTCCTTATCAAATCTCATCCTTTTTACTACCAAACTTTGATTCCTTTTAATATTAAACAAAGGTTTCGTGTAGTTATAACTATTCAAAACAGTGTAAATAAATGTATCAGCCGGAGCTTTGCCTTTTGGAATAAAATCAACAGGAAAATTAACAAATATCTTCTTCATTCCATTCCTAGTAATGTAATAACAACCAGTGGATTTCCGCTTTGTTCTATAAGCCCATTTTGAATAATCTTTACCCATCATTAACATTTTCTTACAAGCCTTCGGATTAGAACAGTGGAGAATAATACACTCAGCATCTTTTGGGCGATTTGAAATGATTTGTTGAATGGATTTTCCCCACATATGTTTATTATCTATATAAACGTCATCTTCCATTATCAATGCTTCTTTTGCACCATCTATAAATGCTTGTCTGATAGCTTTGATATGCGATTGAACACAAGCAACTTCGTATTGATTCATGAAATGTGTTGCTCTTAGATAATTACCATCAACAGCCCGGACTCTTCTGAGATTTTTATAAGTTTTTTCCATTATATGTCTTCTATCAGGTGACCTATCAAGATTTATGTAATAACATGTATGAAATATTTCGGTCATATATATTATGTTTTAATAAAAAATAAAAGAATTAACTTAACCTTCTTCGAATACTTCTCAACCTATTCATTATTCTAATTTTTCTTCTCCAATTTTTTACTCTTCTTAATCTTGCGGTTAATATTCGTACTCTTCCCCTCAATCTAGTTTTCAATATTACCTTCTTATTAGGTTTAGGTTTAGGTTTAGGTCTTGGATTAGATATTGAATCAGGTTTTGGTTTGTTATTTTTTCTTTTTCGATTAATTCTATTATAATATGTTTTGAACATTGAATTCATTCTTCCAATACGATTTCTATTTGATCGGATATTCCCAGTGACTGTGCTTCTGTTGAGTCTCATATTAAAAAGTGGTTTTGTGTAGTTGTAACTATTCAAAACAGAATAAATAAATCTATCGGCAGGGTTCCAATTTCTCGGAGCATAATTTGGACCAAATCTCTTATAAATTTTTTCCATACCCTTTCTATTAATATAATAACAACCTGTTGAATTCCTTTGCATTCCTCTCTTCCATTTTGAATAATCATTTTTCATTCCCAACATCTTCCTACAAGGACCAACCATTGAACAATGTAAAATAATACATTCAGCATCTTTTGGATATCTTTTTGGATTAACAACCTGTCTAATATTTTTCACCCATAATTTCCTAAAATCAATAAAAATATCATCCTCCATAATCAAGGCCTCTTTAGCACCATCGCTATAAGCTCTTCTGATAGCTCTAATATGTGATTGTAAACAACCAAGTTCACCATTACTTAATCTATTTACTCTTCTTGAACCAGATTTCCTTTTCATTTTGCTCCCATCGACGCCTTTAACTCTTTTCAGATTCTTATAAGTATTTTCCATTACTTTTTTTCGATTAGGAGACCTATCAAGATTAATATAATAACACGTGTGAAAGATATCAGTCATGTCCTTGTGCCTTATTATAAAGTGATAAAATTAATTAACTCTTTTAATTCTTTACACATCCAGCACATTGGATATCATAACAGCAACAGTGTGGATTGTCTCCTTCGCAATTGTAACAGAATGGTCCTCCAACGCATTGTCCCTTATTATTACACCCCCTTGGACAATGATACTTTCCACGTTTTGAACGATGTCCTTTATTGTAATATGGATGATTCAAGAAATAGATTGTTTGATATTTTTTACTGGCTCTGTCCATGAAGATTTCATAAAAGACGTAACCAATAATAACAATAAATATAATAGTCACTATAACAACAATAGCAGATGTAATTATATCCATAATCTCTTATAAGATATAATCATATTTTTTTAACACTTGATATAAAAATTGATTTTTGATTTTTCAGAAAAACATTATCAATAATGTTTAATTATGACTAATTACACATATGAAAAATCTAGAGATAAATTCAGAAATTGTGCAAAAATGTACAACGCTGATATTTTGGATTCATTAGTAATTGATGATAAAGATGATCTTACTATAGATATTGCTATTTTTAAACGTGATCCTAAATCATTAATTTTACACATTTCTGGAACACATGGTGTGGAAGGATTCATCGGTTCTGAAATTCAAACAGAAATAATGAAAAATATTCCTTCCAAATCACCTACTATAATCTTTGTACACGGATTAAATCCATTTGGTATGAAATATTTCAGAAGAGTCAACGAAAATAATGTCGATCTAAACAGAAATGCACTATTCAATTCCAATTTCAAAGATAAAATAAATCTATACAAAAATGTCACAAATTACATAAACCCAAAATACACACTACACGACACAATCTATTCCAGAATCTATCGCCTATATAACATGACCAAATCAATAATAAAAAATGGTTTCACAAACTCCAAAAGAGCAATGGTTACTGGCACATACGATCCAAATAATTCTAAATGTCTATTCTATTGTGGAAACGAGTTACAAAAATCTCATAAACTTCTCAAGAATTATTTGGAACAAAATGGATATACAAAAATTGTGGAAGATTTATGTTTGATTGATGTACATTCTGGTATGGGTAAGATGGGTAAGGATACTATAATGGTTGGATCATCGAATACAATGGAGAAAGAGTATTTGGATAAATTATTTTCAGAATCTTATGATGTATGTTACACACACAATGATAGTACAAATAATGTGACAAAAGGTTACGAATATACTCGCGGTGATGTTGCTGATAATTATCCAACATTTTTTACTAATGCAAAAAAAGTTATTTCCGTAACTCAAGAATTTGGAACATATCACAATATATGGGTCGCACTTGAATTAATTTTGGAAAACCAAGCATGGAATTATGGTAGTACTAATTATGATAATAGAAAATTATATAATATATTTTCACCTTTACATGATGAAAACATAAAAAATGAAATGATTACAAGAGGTATCAATACATTTAATATTGTCATTAACAAGATGTAACAACATCACATGATTGATTATAAATATTCTGTAAAACTGAATCAACAGTTTTTCCAAAAAGAAGTTTACCAGAATCACACTTCTTTTTCTTAATTTCTGATGCAGCAATCATCTTAATTGTATTTCTGAATGTCCCATTCTTAGCTATCATATATGTCAAAAGAACATTCTCTTCAATCAAATGTTCTATACTATCCTTAAATTTCTTGTTCTTCATTCCTTGAATAAGATTGGGTGTCCCAACCTTATTAAAATTGTATAAAATTATCCCTTTCTGATTATTCATCTTTAATTTTTTAATTAAGTTTAAAAAGTTTACCTTGTATTCCTTGAATTTCTCCTTGAAATCCCTATCAGAAACATTATAATAAGTAATAACGACTATTGGCCACATCTCATCATTGAATTCTGCTAACATTCCTATATATAAACTATTTCACATAAATTTTTTTTAAGTTTTATTTACGTAATTTCTTCTTCTTTCCTCCAACAATGACATAAGGATTTCCATTTTTGTAGTACCTTACTTTTCTATTACCAACTCCCTTGATGTGAACAGTTTTTTTACCTCCCATCATTGTATTCAAATTAGGTGGTGGTAAATAATGTCCTAACTCATTGAGGTTTCTATTCCTACTATTGAATTTTACTCTATAAACTTTTTTTAATAAAGCAGGAACATCAACATCATATGTTTGTGATAATCTCATCAAAATATCAGGAATTTTTGATTCTAAATAATTGTAAATACTTTCAGTTATAGGAAAATTTTCTAATGTTGTATTCATCTCATTGATTGTTTTCTGAATTTTTGTTTTATTCTGATTAGGAAATTTTTGTAATGTATTTTCTAATTGTTTTTTCTTTTTAGTTATTTTATGAGTTTCTCTGTTTAATTCGGTATTCAATCTTCCTAAATTTTCATGAACATTTTTCTCATTTCCTTTTAACATTGAAGTCATTAAACCTAATGAAATCTTTTTGACTTTGGGTGAAAAGAAATTACCGTCTAAAACTCTACCTAAGCTATCTTTTGACAAAATCTTTGTTGAAATAAAAACATCAATATGATCTCTGTTAAGTTCACCAGTTTGTTTATTGATCAATATACAACTATTCTTGATACCTTCAATAACACGCCTTCCATCAACAACCTCGACTCCATCTGCTTTACTCAACTCATCAACCAAAAAGAAACCAATATTCGTTTGACCATCATTATAATTAATATTATTTGTTTCATTTCTAATAGTTCTCATTAATTTTTTTGACTTTTGTTGCCTTTTGTTCTCTAATCTTTCATTAATACTGATGAAATAATATTTAATTTCATCCAAAGCTCTATCAATACCCGCTTTTGCTCTCAAAACATCTTCAACTGTTGATTCTGATAATTTTTTAATGTTTTTATCAACTGATTTGAGCATTTGATTCAAAATCATTGCAGAATATTGTGAAACCAATGTGTAGATATTACCTTCCATTCTACGCAAATTAATCAAACCAAAATACTCAATATCTCTTGGATAAGCAATTTCTTCTCCATTTTGTTTAACTTTGTAAACCCTTCCTTTGTTCTGATTAATAAATTTAACATATTTGGCATAAATACTGAAAATACCTTCAAGATCCCTATCCTTAAGTTCAAAAACAGATTGGACTTGTCTTGGTTCTCTATTTTTATAAACAACTATGTCATACTCATTATTAGTTTGACCATCAACATGTAAACCGTAATCAGCACTGTATTCAGAAAGATTTGCTAAGGTAGCCTCAAAACTATCCTCAACAAACTTCTCAAAAGTGTCACCCCATCTGTATTTAACATTTGCTGCTTTTGAACGAGCATTATTCAAATTATGCAACTCCGCTGGCAAATAACTATTGTTAATCATCTATAACAATACTTACATAATTTGTAGGTATATACAATATTTCCATCAAAAGAGTTCCCAACTTATAACTATTTTGTACCGATGACCACAGAGTGGTCAGTCGAAAGGGGGCCAGCGGGGGTTACCCCCGCACTTAGAAGGTATTCTCATTAAAGTTGTTATACTTTCCAGGTTGATTCAAACATGTGACCCTAAATGCCATTAAGTGATCAACACCTTTGAAATCAACAAATGAGCCATCATACCTTAAAAATCTAACATCAATACTCTTCAATCTTGCCAAGGGCGGATTAAAATATTTAATGTCTTTATCCAATGGTGCGCCACCTGAATTAACAATTGTTTTACAACTATTTCCATCAAGTTCAATAACAGCATAAGCATCATCAATACTTGCTGGATCAGCCTTAAGCATGTGGAATTGAGGAATATCCAAGATGACATATTGTGGACATTCAAGTTCGAAAGCATAAGAACCATAAATTGCCCAATATTGTTTAATTCCTTCAGTATCAGCAGGTATTGTATCTTCTATAGCAGCAACATCCATTATAAGTTTATCTTGTGTTTCATAAACTCTATACATATTCGTACCAATCTGTACATAATCTCCTTTAGAATAATATTTCCTGAGATCAAAATCTCCATCATTAATGGTTATTCTATAAACTTGATGACCATTCATAAAAACATCTGTCAGAGAAGATCCTGCTCCATTTAATGTCATTTCATCATCAATTGGTAAATCATTGTCACAATTTAAACCAATATCTCCATTATATTTTGTATCAGCAGTATACTTCTTTCTCTTAAATCCCAAAGTTTTATCAATACTGTTGTAGTTGATTGATTCATAATATTTATCAATATTTCCTTGATTACATTTAATAAACTTATCACCAACATCATAATCCAAATTGAAACTAAAAGGTTTGTTGGATTGAATCTTGATTAAATTGGTATCTGGATCTTCATAAAAGTTGAAATATGTGTCAGTACCAAAAGTCTCAAAAATATTCCCTTTAGATCCATTAAGAAGATCAAGAAAACTTTGATTAGTGTACTCCCCTTGTCTAATCTTAAATTTATTACAATTTGTCAAGTCATCTATATCATCCCCAGAATTGAGTATGATTTCATTATTTTTTTCGTAGATATTATAAACAGAATTTGGAATACCTGCTAAAACCAATTCTACACTGATAACATCTTTATATTCTTCTTTAATTTCATATTTATATTTATTAGGTTTTGGATAATTAATATGGTCCCTATCTCTACTGTCAATTACTAACTTTTGTGAAATTCGACCATGTGTTTTATTTCTCTCAGGTGGTTTAATAATAAACTGATCATAAGTTGGCTTTACCATTTCCATTGGTTGATTGACAGCTGAATATGTATTTTTATTGAAAGCTGGAGGTGGACCTCTATTTTTCTGTGGCATATTCGGATAATACATTATACTATACTATTAGAATAAAAAAATATCTCCTTAGAAACTAACAAAAAAAACAATAAGAAAACCAACCAAAAATCATCCGCGAAGGCGATAAGGGGGCTAACCCCCGTGTTTGGAAAACATATTAATTAACCTTTTAATAAAATATATGAGTTCTACATTTCTTGCTCAGAACAATATTAATATGTTAAGAAATACAATATCACAAATTGTAGGACAGGGAATTAACTTTGATCAAATTCTTATTCAGAAAATAAATGAAATTAATTCAAATATGAGGAACAACCCTCCTGGTAATATGTCTCTTAATAATTATGTCATGAAACAAAACAAAAGAGCAATATCTCTTGTTATGAATGATCAAAGATTAAAACAATTAGTAGCACAAAATAGAAATCATAACAATGTACCAAATAATAATCATAATAACTATCAACAAAATAGTACACCAAATAATAATGACAATCAACATCAAAATCATACACAACCCATTCAAGGCGCTACTACAAGTCATCATGTTTTTGATCCAAGTCGACAAATTTATAGGGAAGCAAATACTAATGTTATGGACAGACCACAATTACAGAATGATATGAGACGTAATCTTCAGATGACAGAAAGAATGAATCATTTTAGAGAGAATAGAGATCAGATGTTTCCAAAACAAGAAGATATAGATTTTACTGATGATGTTCCAGATAATGAAGAACCTGCTGATAAGTTGTATGAATCAAGACTACAACAAAGGCAAAATGAAATTCAACAACAACCACAATCTGTTCCAATTGGTGAAATCAGATCACAATCACTTGTTCCACAACCTCAGGCTCATATTGAGCCTAGACAAACTCTGGCTCATGTTGAGCCTAGACAAACTCTTGCTCATATTGAGCCTAGACAAAAAAAAAAGAGTTACTATATAAATATTGATTCTAGGTATCGTGACTTATCGAGATTTCCGAATCCAACAAATTTCGAGATAACAATAAATAAGAATCAAACAGCTAAAACAATAACTGAATTAAAAGATCAACATGGAAATCTTATTCATGAATCAAAGAGACTTACTCAACCAATTATTTCGGAAGGTGTCAACTTTATAATTCCAGATAATATAACAGAAGTTGAATGTAAACAAGTAATAGTTCCTCCTAAACAAATTCGAATCAATGATTTCAATGGAACAAGATTTAATGAACCATACTTAATGTTACAGATAGATGAACTTGCTAAGTATTCATCTTCATATCTTTCTAATAATGGTTTTGCTAAGCTTGTTCCAAGAAATGTTGGTTATGCTTTTGTAGAATTGGAAACAACAGGTGATCATGAAATTTGTGATACAATTCCCGATAATATTTCTATGAATTCCTTAACCATTAATTTACTCAAAAACAATGGACTGAATTATTTTAGAAATGTTAAAGATAAGATCTATATTAAAGGTCTTTATGATCAGAGTATTATCCTTCAAAATGGTGCTGAAGCCAAAGGTTTAGATATTGGTGATACGCTTTATTTTTACGATTGCTCACCATCAATGGATGATGTTATATTTTTCAATATGACAACAAAGATTAAGAACATAAATGAGTGTGAAGGTGTAATTTATGATATTTATGATGATAAAGTTATAAGTGCTGATCATGGTAGGTCAAGACAGGATGATGTTTTTGTGGGGACGAAGAATTTAATGTGTATTACAATGGAGGTATTAACAAATGGGGGTGATAATGAAAGGAATGTTTATAGTGATATTGATTTCAAATATGTTTTCCCGAAGTTGTCTTCTGTTGGAAAGTTCAAAACAATAAATGGGTATCAATTCTTGCCTAATAATGTGAAGGATCAGTTTTATTTTTTCTTGTCATTTAAATCATCTGGTGGTCAGATTTTAAATAAACTGGTTAAAATTCATGGTTTTAATAGAAAGGGTGTTATTGTGGAAATTCCTGAAAATTTTAATAAGAAGAGTATTTTGAAATCGGGATTTGTGGAGTGCGATTTGAGGGGTAGACAAAATAATAATGAGGATTCATTATTTTATCAAGGTGGCCATGAAATAGTTGACATTGACCAAAAGAATAGTACTTTAGTTCTTGAAACAGAGTTTAATGAAACAGAATGTAGACAAAATGATATATTTTTTATTCAATCAAAATTACAAACTAACTTCACTTTCAGAATCGCTTAATGAATCAGATTCATGATCACTACTGTAAGAAGAATTAATTTTCCAACCATTATAAAGTTTTTCTTGAATTTCTTCAAAACTTTCATCCAATACTGTAATTTCTGAATCAACAAATGTAGCAAACTTACCATGATATTTTGAATCTGGATTACAATTTAACAGTAGATAAACGTGGTAACCAATAATATTCAAAACTGGAATCCAATCAAAGATACTACCAAATCCGAAGTAATCAAATTCGTTTTGTTCTTTCCCATCTATTAATGTAAAATCACTATTTTCCATTATTGATTTACACTCTTCTTTCTCTGCACATTTCATACAAATGTCAAAATCATATATATTACAATGATAAAATGGTGATTGCTTGAAAAAATTATACCTTAAATTTTTCGCTATAAATTTATACAAATTCTCTTCACAATAATTACAATAACAAGAAAAAGGTAACTTCATTGGATCAAACTT
>JGI10211J34971_10004379_pt1 | contig 11200 bp, 15 predicted proteins | sample Etolagsediment_FD_34971 | JGI IMG/M metagenome (IMG submission 34971)
CATTTTTAATCAAACACATGGAGACTAAAGATGGACATCAAGGCAATGATTGAGCAATTGCGTGAAGAGTTTGCCATGGCACATATGAATAATACCAGAGTCATGGAGATTATTGATACGCTATGGAAAGAGAATCAAGAACTCAAACGTTTAGCGACAATGAAGTTCAAAGATATTGACGACGAAGAATAATGACAGAACATGATAAAGCTTGGATTGTCACTATGATTGTATTTGTTATATTTTTAATAGTTATATTATGAGCAATAAAAAAGAACGTAGTAAGAAGAGTTTAGCGGGTCCAGGCATTGATCTGGATTTTAGCAGTGCATTAACGACATACAAATTTCTCCAAAGTAATGCATTTGTTCGCGGACTCATGGGGCCTGTAGGATCGGGTAAGTCCTACGCCTGTGCAGCTGAAATCATGATGCGCGCTGTTAGACAGAAGCCATCACCGATTGATGGGATCCGTTACACTCGTTTTGTAATTGTCAGGAACTCCTACCCAGAACTTAAGACGACAACGATTAAGACATGGCAAGAGCTATTTCCTGAAAACACTTTTGGTCCGATGTTATATACACCTCCAATCACTCATCACATTCGCCTCCCGTCCCGCGGTGATGCTGCGGGTATAGACTGTGAAGTGATCTTCTTAGCATTGGACCAACCTAAAGATGTACGTAAACTATTATCCTTAGAACTAACAGGAGCGTGGGTCAATGAAGCAAGAGAACTTCCAAAAGCTGTTATTGATGGTCTCACTCATCGTGTTGGTCGTTATCCTACACAGCGGGATGGCGGACCGACTTGGCATGGAGTGTGGATGGATACTAACCCAATGGATGATGACCATTGGTGGTTCCGCTTAAGTCAGAAAGATCAGATTACAGGGAAGTATGCATGGGACTTCTTTCACCAACCAGGTGGTGTGATTGAGGTTGATCCTGAAGACTTACCTGAGAATCCAGAAGCCAATGATCATATCTTTGCTGGGGGTCGTTGGTGGACAATTAATCCTAAAGCAGAAAACGTCAGTAACTTACCAGGTGGATACTATGCCCAGATGTTGGGTGGTAAGAACTTAGATTGGATACGATGCTATGCTGAAGGTAAGTTTACATACGTGCAAGAAGGTAAGCCTGTATGGCCTGAGTATGATGACAACATGATGAGCAGTTCTGAGATTGATTATGATCCTACTCTACCAATCCATATCGGACTTGACTTTGGTTTGACACCAGCAGCAGCCATTGGTCAAAGACTCAATAATGGTCGATGGGTTGTTCTGCATGAGATCGTCACTGAGGACATGGGACTAGAGAGATTTGGGACACAGCTGTTAGCTGAGATCAATGCAAAGTATCCTAAAGCCCAAGTGTTAGTGTGGGGAGATCCCGCGGGTATGCAACGTGATGCGATCTATGAAGTCACTGCATTTGATTACTTACGCACGATTGGATTAAAAGCACAGCCTACACCAAGTAACAACTTTAGAGTCAGACGTGAAGCCGCAGCTGCACCGATGCAACGATTGATTGCGGGTAAGCCTGGACTCATCTTACATACATCATGTAAGCGTTTACGTAAATCGTTAGCTGGTGGTTACCATTTTAAACGAGTCAGTGTCGGGGCTGGTCAAGAACGATTCAAAGATAGTCCTAATAAAAACGAACATTCACATATAGGTGATGCATTTGGTTATCTGCTTTTGGGTGGTGGAGAGCATAAGCGGATGACCAAGTCCGCCTTGACACAAAATACATTAATATCACAAACTGTTGTTAATAGCGACTTCGATGTTTTTAACTCACGTTGATAAAATACTTACAGCCATGCCAGATGTCGAGAATGGATATTATCTGCCATTCCATGAAAGTCATTTGGAAAACTTTACAGGAATAATCGAATATGAATCTCAATCAATTACGATTGAAGATAGAAAACGGTTTCTTATATTTCAATCTCACTGCGGTCCTTGTGTTACTGCGTTTGTCAATCGTCGTCCTGTCGCTGTGTTTGGTCTTATGTTTCACTGGAAAGGAATGGGTGAAGCGTGGTCTATGTTTGCTGAGGAATCCAGAAGATACCCAATAGCTATGACTAAAGGTGCAATTGCATTCTTTGATATCTGTAAGATATTATTCGTTTTACATCGTATACAAATAACAGTAAAATGCAATGATCAACGTGCTGTTCGTTGGGCCAAAGCATTAGGTTTTGTAGAAGAAGGTGTGATGGTGAAGTACAGTGCAGATCAAGAAGATACATTTATGATGAGGAGATTGTAATGGGTGGTTTTGGTGGCGGTAAGCCAGATACATCAGCAGCCGAAGAATCTTTACGCCTACAACGTGAAGAAACAAAGCGTGCAAGAGCGGCAGCAGAAGAAGAAAAAAGAACATTAGCAGAACAAATGTCTGGATCTAAAAGAGCAAGACTTGTGGGTGGTAAGCGTATGTTGTTAGCACAACGAGTGACTCCAGAGACAGGTGTGGATGAAGAAGAACAAAAGAAAATGCTAGGGACTAAAGCGTAATGGCTGCCCTAGACTTTGGTATGGCAATGGCAAGAGGTATGTTGCCAACATCTGAAAAAGCACAGAAAGATTTAATCAATCTCGCTGGTGGTCGTAACATATTTAAATCTGAAGACTGGTGGAATCAAGCTGTTGATAAACAAATCTCAGAAGGCTACCGAGAAGCAGAGCAAGAAACAAGATACTTAACAGAAACGGGATACAAACCACGAACTGGGGTAAGTAGAACTTTTGGTCGTATGACAATAGGAGGGTTTGCTCCATTGGGTATAAGTCCGTATACTGGCAGACCATATCAACCTTCATATAACCCTATCTTTGGTTATGGAGGTGGTGTAGTTGCTAGAACATCAGATATATTGCCTGAAGGTGTAATTAGAAAAAATGGTCAAGTTGAATCTAAACAGTTTGAGGTATTTAGATCAGATGCTAAGCGTAAAGATTACACAGCTGGTGAATTATCCGAGATTGAAAGTAGTGCTAAGGCTGGCGCACAACGAGCTAAGCGAGAAACCGCTCAGGCAGAAACAGCTAAGAAAAGATTAACACGCGGTACAGGTGGTTTAGCAGCAAAAGCAAGACCCGTAGGTGCTAAAGCAACAACAGGATTACCAGAGCTAGGTACTGGTGGTTTACAACTTGGAACAACATCTTTAGGAAAAGGATTATTAGTATAATGGATAAAATGTATAAAAAAGCAAAACACATGATGAAGAAAAACAAAAAAGGTGATCTTAATAACGACGGCAAGATGAGTTCTTATGAAACAAAAAGATCAGAAGCAATACAAAAAAATATGAAGAAAGCATAGCTATGTCAAAAAAAGGTTTGTACTACAACATTAATAAGCGTAAAAAAGAAGGCACAAGTCGATCAAAAGAAGATTCGACAATATCACCTAAAGCTTACAAAAACATGTTAGCTGGCTTTCCAAAGAAAAATAAATAGATGGAACAGTATAGAGGCGCATATCCAACAAGAAGTGTTGAGCATGTCAGACTTATTGAGGGCCATGCATTTAGTGCTGGCTTAGTTGCTGATTACGACAACAAAGTGGCAGATGGATCTAGTATTGATATTGTGATTGCTTTTCCTCAAGGAGTAAATCCTGTATTTAGCATTAATGGTTTATCTAGTGGTAATGCAGTTGGGTACTTATATGAAGGGGCTAGTGCTACAGGTGGTACATCACTACCTATTATTAACAGAAATAGAGCAAGTACATTATCTAGTACAGGTGTAGCGTTAGCTAACCCTACAGTCTCTAGCACAGGCACATTGATATTAAAAGAAATACTCACAGGTGGTGTAGGTAAAAAAGGTGGTGGTGGTGAAGTAGGCGGTAATAATATTATCCTTAAAGGATTGACTAATTACCTATTTAGGTTAACCAATGCAGATGGAAACAACAATCCACATGCAATGGAAATAATAATAAGCTGGACTGAATAATGGTTGCTAAAAAATATCAAAATCCTACAGGTGGACTCAATGAAAAAGGACGTAAACACTTTGAAAGAAAAGATGGTGGAGATCTCAAACCACCACAAAAGTCTNNGACAGATGGTCGTCGTGTCAGTTTTGCTGCACGGTTTAGTGGCATGGATGGTCCTTTAAAAGATGAAAAGGGTAGACCAACAAGATTAAAACTTGCATTGAAGAAATGGGGTTTTAGTAACAAAGCAGAAGCAAGAGCATTTGCTAACAAAAATAAAAAGGGATAAGTATGGTAGACATGATGAGATTAAGTGCTGAAGATGTGTTAAAGCGTCATGAAAAAGCACTGATAAAAAAAGAAGACTTTAGAAACTTATATGAAGAAGCATATGAGTTTGCTCTACCACAACGTAACTTATATGACGGACATTACGATGGTAAGGTTGGTGGTACTAAAAAGATGAATCGCGTGTTTGATTCTACTGCAATCAACTCGACACAACGATTTGCTAACCGTATGCAATCTGGAATCTTTCCTCCACAACGTAAATGGTGTCGACTAGAACCAGGACCAGATATTCCTGAAGATCGTAAAGCTGAAGCACAAGCTGCATTAGATGTATACAATGAAAGATTATTCTCAACATTAAAACAATCTAACTTTGATATTGCTATTGGTGAATTCTTACTTGACTTGTCTGTGGGTACGGCAGTGATGATGGTGCAACCAGGTGACGAGATCAATCCCATTAACTTTGTTCCTGTACCACAATACTTAGTATCTATTGAAGAAGGTGCTAATGGTCAAGTAGATAATGTGTATAGACGTATTCGTCTTAAAGGTGAAGTGATACAAAGACAATGGAATGATGCAAAGATTCCAGAAGAGTTACAGAAGAAGATTGATGATAAGCCAACTGATGATGTTGAATTAGTTGAAGCAACCATCTTTGATCAGAAACGTGGTGATTATTGTTATCATGTCATTCATAAAGAATCTAAAACAGAATTAGTGTATAGACGTATGGATTACAGTCCTTGGATCGTATCACGCTATGCCAAAGTCGCTGGTGAAATTTATGGTCGTGGTCCACTCATCACAGCATTACCTGATGTGAAGACATTGAATAAAACAAAAGAACTTGTATTGAAGAACGCATCATTAACAATCTCTGGTGTATACACAGCAGCAGATGATGGTGTATTGAACCCGAATACAGTGAAGATTATGCCAGGTGCAATTATACCTGTAGCACGTAACGGTGGTCCACAAGGTGAATCACTCAGACCATTACCACGTGCTGGTGACTTTAATGTATCACAATTAGTGATTAATGATTTAGTTGCTAACATCAAACGTATCTTACTTGATGAGTCATTACCACCAGATAATATGTCAGCTCGATCAGCAACAGAAGTTGTTGAAAGAATGAAAGAGTTATCACAAAACTTAGGTTCTGCATTTGGTCGACTCATTAATGAAACAATGATTCCATTAGTATCCAAAATACTGCAAGTGATGGATGATCGTGGTATTATTACATTACCATTAAAAGTAAATGGTTTAGAAATAAAGATCAGTCCTGTTGCTCCATTAGCAATGGCACAAAATATGGATGATGTACAAAACATCCTACAATATGCTCAGATTGCACAACAAGCTGGACCAGCCGGACAAACAACAATTAAAGTTGAAGAAATGATGGATTACATTGCTGAGAAGTTAGGCGTGCCACAATCAATCAGACCTACGCCACAAGAGCGTATGATGATGAAACAACAGATGGCACAAGCTGCACAACAAATGGCAGCTGAACAGCAGATGGCTCCAGAACAACAAGGATAATTTATGGCTGGATGGGAAGATTTAGAACAAGCATTACCGCTTGATATTAGAGATGTTAATCAAAAAAGAGATGATATAGATCGTCTCTGTCTTAGAGTCCTTGGGGGTGAGGACGGCGAACAGTTNATNAAATGGCTGCGTGAAGCAGTTGTTGAGCAACCTGTTGCCTTGCCAGGTAGCGATCCTAGCTACGCTTACTACCGAGAAGGACAAAATAGTATCGTAAGGGACTTAGAAGCAAGGCTAATTAGAGCAAGGAAATTATAATGAGCGAAGAAGCAATCGAGCCTAGTGTGGAGCAAGAAGAAAGCACTGGCTTACTCGATGGAGCTACTGCTGAAGTCGAAGAAGCCAATGTTGATGAGAATCCACAAAAAGTAGAAATAGATCATCGTGATCCAGCAGAATTAAAAGCCAAAGAAGAATTTGGTTTGAATGAAGAAGACGATGATGAACCATTAGAAAGACCAGATTGGTTTCCTAAAAACTTTTGGAAAGAAGAAGAGTCCGAACCAGATCTTGAAGGCATGGCTAAATCATGGTCTGATCTGCGTAAGAAAATATCACAAGGTAAACATAAAGCACCAGAAGATGGTAATTATGATTTGTCTGCATTTGGTAATACACCAGATGATGATCCGATTAGACAACACGTTGTTGATTGGGCAAAAGAATATGGTATCAGTCAAGTTGCATTAGACGACTTAGTAGGACAAGTTGTTGATATGAATATGCAGAATGCTGAAACATTCAACATGAATATTGAACAAGAAAAGAAAGCTTTAGGTCCCAATGCTGATGCACGTATTCAAGGCATTGTGAAATGGGGTGCTAATCTTGTTCAAAAAGGCGTCTGGGGTAAAGATGACTTTGAAGAGTTTAAAGTCATGGGTGGTACTGCAAAAGGTATCTCTGCATTAGAGAAACTCAGAGCATCATACGAAGGACGTTTACCTACAGAAACAGCACCAGTTGAAGGCGCACCATCAAAAGATGAACTCTATCAAATGGTCGCTGATCCTAAATACAAAACCGATCCATCTTATCGAGCTAAAGTAGAAAAACTATTCTCACAAAATTTCGGTTAAACGCTTGACAATTTGCCTTGTCCTCGACTATAATCGGGGATAAGGCTTATTGTATCTATTCTTGATATAACCCTTAACGCAAGTAACCTTGTCGAATGGCTGTCGTAAACAGCAAGTTCTAGCCCAGTTTCACTGGCATACTAAAGCGATTAATTTTACTTTATTAATTACTATAAGGAGTCAATAATGGCTATTGGTTTATCTAATGCTTTTGTTACCTTATTTGATGCCGAAGTTAAACAAGCTTATCAAGCTAAAGCAGAGCTTGTTGGTGCTACTAGACAAAGACGCGGCGTTGAAGGTTCAACAGCAAAATTCCCTAAAGTGGGTAAAGGCGTAGCAACATTACGTATTCCACAAACAGACGTAACACCATTGAATGTGGACTTTTCACAAGTAACAGCAACATTAGAAGATTGGAATGCAGCAGAATATTCTGACATCTTCATGCAACAAAAAGTTAACTTTGATGAAAGACAGGAATTAGTACAAGTTGTTGCTAATGCGATCGGTCGTCGTCAAGACCAACTTATTATTGATGCTTTAACAGCATCTTCAACATCTAAAACTGTGTCAAACGACATCGGTGGTACAGATACTAACCTTAACCTAGACAAACTTCTTGAAGCTAAGAAATTACTAGATGCTGGTAACGTACCTCCACAAGATCGTCACATGGTTATTCATGCTAACTCTTTAGCATCGATCTTAGGTGAGCAAAAACTTACATCATCTGACTATGCTTCAGTTAAAGCTTTAGTACAAGGCGAAATCAATACATTCTTAGGTTTCACATTCCACGTACTTGGCGACAGAACTGAAGGTGGTTTAGCTATTGATGGTTCTTCAGACAGAACAGTTTGGGCATTCCATAAAGATGCTCTTGGTTATGCTGAAGGCATGGGTCCTAAAACAGAGATCAACTATGTACCAGAGAAAACATCGTTCTTAGTGAACTCAATGTTCTCAGCTGGCGCAGTTGCTATCGATGCTGAAGGTATTGTTCAAATCACATGTCGTGAATCATAAGGAGATATTACATGGCTTATACTAAAGACAATTTACAACCTATCGGTGGTCAGTCTAAAGCTGGTAACGCTCCTCAAATGTGGAGTTATACAGCACCAGCAGCTGATGCTATTGCTGATATCAACACCGCTGGCTACTTCAATGACGCATCTTACGTATTAAAAGTGGGTGACTTAATTCATGTATGGGACGCATCTGTTCCTACATCTACATTAGTTACTGTACTTTCTAATGCTTCTGGCGTAGTTGACGTATCTGACGGTACAGCATTATCAGTCGCAGACGCTGACTAAGTTGTTTAATGCGAATCAGGTAGGTGCTTCGGTGCCTACCTATTTGCACATTTAAGGAAAAGAAAATGGCAACAGGTGATACCGATATAAGAATATGCTCTGATGCACTGCTGATGCTAGGTGCAAACCCTATCTCATCGTTTACAGAAGGTACTGATGAATCTAATATTTGTGATCGACTGTATCCGGACATTAAGATTCGAGCATTAACGATGTATGATTGGTCATTTTCATTTAAGAAAGTACAACTAGCACGACTAGTCACAACACCTACCAACGAATACAAATACGAATATCAACTACCATCTGACATTATTGGCAGACCAAATGCAGTATATGATACAGATGATGTAGGCGCACCAAGAAGACGTGAATACAGATTAATAGGCGACAAACTATTAACAGACTATGAATCAGTCTATATTGACTATCAATACAATGTACCAGAGTTTGCATTACCACATTACTTTGTACAACTATTAAAATATGAAATGGCTTGGCATTTAGCACTCCCGATCACAGACCAAGCAGATAAAGCAGAATACTGGAGAACAATTGCAGAAGGCACACCAGGTGAGAATGGGCGTGGTGGCTATATGAGACAAGCTATGAATATTGATGGTCAAGGTAATCCAACTAACGCAATACAAGATTTCTCATTAATTAACGTGAGGTACTAATGGCTCGCTTTGTAAACATACAAACGAACTTTACAACAGGTGAATTAGATCCTCTTGTCCGTTCACGTATTGATTTAGATGCATATAATAATGCATTAGAAAAAGCAGAGAATGTCATTTGCCAACCACAAGGTGGCGTTAAAAGACGTCCAGGTCTAAAGTATATTACAGAGCTAGGCGGTAGTCCAGGCAACGGTGTACGTCTTGTACATTTTGAGTTCTCAGTAACTGATAGCTACATGCTTGCATTTACCAATCAACGCATGTATGTGTTCAAAGATAAAGCTCTTGTCACTGATATCAATGGTTCAGGAAATGATTATCTAGCTGTATCTGCTATTACAAGCGCCCGTATACCAACCATGTGTTGGACACAATCTGCTGATACATTAATTGTAGTACATGAAGATATGAACCCAGTGAAAATTGTTCGAGGGGCATCTGACAGTACATGGACAGTATCTAATGTCACATTTGATTCTGTTCCTAAATACGCATTTACTTTAGCTACATCTAATCCGGCAGCAACATTAACTCCATCCGTTGTATCTGGCAAAGTTACATTAACTGCTAGTGCGGGTGTATTTAATAGTGGACATGTTGGACAGTATATCAACGCAGATCCACAAGGTCGTGCAAAGATTATTGAGTATGTTAGCTCTACAGTTGTGAATGCAGTCACAGAGTTTCCATTCTTCAATACGACAGCGATTGCATCAGGGGATTGGGAATTAGAAACAGGATATGAAGATGTATGGTCAGGATCAAAAGGTTATCCTAGAACAGTTACATTCCATCAAGGTCGATTATACTTTGGTGGGAGTAAATCAAGACCGTCAACTATTTGGGGATCTAAAGTAGGAATCTTCTTTGACTTTGAAGCTATTGAAGGATTGGATGATGATGCAGTAGAAGCAACACTAGATACCAATACATTTAACGCGATTACAGATATGATCTCTGGTCGTGACTTACAAGTCTTTACATCTGGCGGTGAGTTCGTAGTACCTCAGGAGGGTCTTACTCCGATTACACCAACAGACTTCTTCTTACAATCTGTATCACGTAATGGCATTAAAGAAGGTGTACGAGTACAGCAGTTAGAATCTGGCGTGCTATTTATACAAAGACAAGGTAAACAGTTATCTGAGATTGCATACTCTGATACACAGTTAACTTATGTTACATCTAAGATTTCATTACTTTCTGGACATTTACTTAAAGGTCCTAAGTCAATGGATATTAGACGTGCAGTGAATACAGACGAAAATGACTTACTATTGATTGTCAATGATACTGATGGATCTATTGCAGCGTTCTCATTATTACGTGCGCAGAATGTGATTGCACCATCAGAGTTTACTACTATAGGTGACTTTATCGATGTTGGTGTAGATATTACAGACATTTATACTGTAGTTAAACGTGATGATAATGGGACAGACAAATATTACATAGAAGTATTTGATGATACAGTGTTGACAGATTCAGCAGTCACTGGAGGTGCAGTGGCGAGTTTAGACGCATCACATATTGATGGACAGATAGTTCATGTTATTTCTGATGGTTTAGTTGAATTAGATCAAACAGCAGATAGTGCAGTCACATTTACAAATACACCAACGACATCATGTGAGGTAGGACTGCCTTTTGATGTAGAGGTGAGAACGATGCCAATTGACGTACGTATGCAGTCAGGGACACGTATTGGTTTCAAGAAACGTATTGTTGAGGTTAATGCCTTATTATATGAAACACAAAACTTAGTGATTAATGGAAACCTTGTCCCAATACGAACATTAGGAGCTGGAGCATTAGATTCACCAGTGCCTGAGTTTACAGGAACAAAGGTACTTCATGGTATACTTGGATATAGTAATGATGGTAAAATTACAGTGACACAAAACGCACCGTTAAAGTTCACATTACTAGGGTTAGAATATAAAGTAGCAACACATCAAGGAACTTAATTATGGGATTCGCAGCAGCACCAGCAGCAACAACAGCATTTGGATCGACAGCATTCTGGGCGGGAACAGCCGCAGCTGCTCCAGTAGCGACTGCTAGTTTTGTTCCAACACTATTAACTGCTAGTCAAGGTATATCTACTGGTGGATTATTAAGTAGTTTTAGTTTAAGTAATCTTTTACCGACATTAGAAAAAGCATCTCCATTCTTATATTGGGGATCACAAGCATTTGGCACCGCAGCAACAATCTCTGGTGCAAACTTTCAATCTAATATTTATGATTTGCAAAATCTACAATTACAAGCAAATATAAACA
>JGI10211J34971_10004380_pt1 | contig 11199 bp, 8 predicted proteins | sample Etolagsediment_FD_34971 | JGI IMG/M metagenome (IMG submission 34971)
TTTTTTTTTTAAAACTTTTGTTTTTTATTAATATTTAAAAAAATAACATTTAAATAAATTATGTCTGTAAAAATAAAAATTTATAAATTTGAAAATAATGAAAATAAATTTATTGAAGAAATTAATCAAGATTTAAATATTAAATTTATTGATTTTAAAAAAAAACTATTAGAAAAATACTTTCCAGAAAATAATTTTCTGGAAATTAATAACATAAGTGAGCGTGTTTTTAAAGATTATGGTTTATTATTTTTTAACTTAGGTGTTTTACCAAGTACAAATGATAATTATTTATTAAGTAAATTTACAATACCTGAACGCACTTTTTCATTTTTAATAAAAGGAAGTAATCAAGAAAAAAAAGAATTTAATCATCAAGATAATAAAAATAAATTAAATCAATTACCAAAAATAATGAATTTTAATAAATATCAAGAAAAAAATACTAATAATAAAGAATTTGTTATGGATTTGAATGAATTTCCACCTTTAGGATAATCCATATAATTCCATACTTTCATGATCTTTTCTTAAATCTATAATTCTTAAAATATATTTTTTTGCTTCATTTTGTCGAATATTTAAATAACCATATTTTATTATAGAACCATCTGTTTTTATATTAACATTATAATTTCCTTTACTAATATTTACAATAATAAATTCAAATGTTTGTCCAATATATGGATTTTTTATTAAATTTATTATATTTTTAGCACTATCTAATGTATCAAAACGATTTTCTCCATTACACCTTCTTTTTATAATACCATTTATTATATCTTGTGCTTCATATACTAAATCTAAATCATCAACTATTTCTGAATCATTAGTATAATAATTTATACTCTGAGTATTTATTATTCCACAATGAATAGAAGCATTTTTATTAGAACCCATATAAATATCTTTAATTTCATTATTTCCTAATGTAATTGAATTATTTGATATTCCTTTTGATTGATTACCAATCAATATTTGGTTTATTGAATTATTTGTATCTGTTAAATCATGATTATTTCCTATTAATATATTATTATTCCCATTATTTGAATAATTAATTAATTTATTATTTAATTCATTTGTTAAAAATATATTTGAATGATGAAAAAAATCATTTACCTTTTCTTCTTTCCAATTTAAATTTCCATTTCCATCACTTTTTAAAATTTGATTATTTAATCCATCTGAATTAGGTAAGGAATAAACTTTGTTATTATTATTATAAATTTCTAAACCTGAACAATGAATTTTTGCAGTCGCATCACAGGACATATATATATTTTTTATTGATGAATTTCCTAATGTCAGATTGTCTTTTTCAATATTAAGTATATCTTCGTTTTTATTTTCATATTCCCATGTTAGAGTTCCATTACCATCTGTTTTTAATATTTGATCTTTTTGTCCATCTATTTTTGGTAATGAATATATTTTATTATTATTATTATATAATGATAATCCGGAAGTATGAATGCTTCCCGAACCATCAACACCCATATAAATATTTTTTGTTGTTATTTGACCTATTGTTAAATTATTATTACTTTCATTTAATAATTTATTTTCATCATTTTTATTTATCCAAGTTAAATTTCCTTTTCCATCAGTTTTTAATATTTGATTATTTAAACCATCATTTTCCGGAAATTTATATTTAAAATTTTCATTTTCATCATGTATTGATAAATTTTGAATTTTAATATTTAATTCTTTTTCTTGTTCTTTNGTTTCTAAAACTTTTATATTTTCTTTAATTTTATTTAATTCATCATTTATTTTTTTATTATTTTCTTCGTTTTGTTCTTTTGTTTCTAAAACTTTTATTTTATCTTCTAATGATTTTAATTGTTCATTTATTTTTTTATTATTTTCTTCGTTTTGTTCTTTTTCTTGTTCTTTAGATTGTAAAACTTTTATTTTATCTTCTAATGATTTTAATTGTTCATTTATTTTTTTATTATTTTCTTCATTTTGTTCTTTAGCTTGTTCTTTAGATTGTAATACTTTTATTTTATCTTCTAATAATTTTAATTGTACATTTGTTTTTTTATTATTTTCTTCATTTTGTTCTTTAGCTTTTTCTTTAGATTGTAATACTTTTATTTTATCTTCTAATAATTTTAATTGTTCATTTGTTTTTTTATTATTATCAAGATTTTGTTTATTTTGTTTATTTTGTATATTTTGTATATTTTGTATATTTTGTATTATATTTTTATTTTCTTCTTTTATATTTAATTGTTGATTAACATTTTGTTTTTCTAATAATTTAATTTTATTATCTAAAGAATTTAAATATTTATTATTAATCTCAAATTTTTTATTATAATCAACATATATATCTTGAATAGATTTTATAATAGGTGAAATGAATTCTGTATAATTTAAACTATATTTATCACAATCTTTATCATAATCAACTAATAAATAATCTTCTTCTTTCATGTTAAAAAAATTCATTGTTTCTTCAACTTCTTGTGCAATAAAACCAAGTCTTATTTCTCCTTTAATTTTATCTTTTTTCCATTTAAAAGATACTGGATTTAATTTATTAATAAAATCTAATCCAATATTTAAATTATTAATTTCTGTTTTATATCTTCTATCTGATGTAGTAATAAAAGAACTACCATATACTAATGCACCTCCATCTTCAGAACACCAAAAATGTGTAATATCTTTATTTCCAATAACAGCTTTATTTGAACCTAAACCTTTTGTTTCATAACCAATAACAACTTCATTATTTGATTGATTTGAAAAAGATCTAGTATTATATCCTAAAAAAACACTTTGAGAACCACTTTCTAAATAATTTCCTGATAAAGCACCTAATGCTACATTTTTATTTCCTGATGTTAAATTTAATAATGATTGATAGCCATATGCACAATTATAAGTTCCAGCATTAATATTTTTTAATGCTTCAATTCCCATTGATAAATTATAACCTGTATCTAATTGTGCTATTGAATTACTATGTTCGTGTATTTGTTGACTATTTTGATAATTCCATGATAAATTACCATTACCATCTGTTTTTAAAAATTGTCCATCTAAACCATCATTTTTTGGAAATTTATATATAAATTTAGATGAAGAATTATAAATATATATTCCTCCACAATGAATTTCAGCACTATTATTTTGGGACATATAAATATTTTTAACATAACGATTACCTAAAGTAACACTATTATCATGAAAACCAATAGCACCTTGACCTATTACAATTCTATTTAATGAATTTTCAAAATCAACATCTGCATGTTTTCCAATAATTACATTTTTTTCTCCATTTATTAATGTTTGAGCACTTAAAGCACCAATAGAAGTATTATATTTACCTTTTGAATTTAATAAAGATTTAAAACCAATAGCGGTGTTATTATGAGAAGTTTCATTATTATTTAAACAAAATGAGCCAATACTAATATTTTGATAACCATTATTATCTTTTTTTTTATAATTATCATCTATTAATATATTATTTCTTCGATAATTATTTTTTAAAATATCTGATAATCGATTATAATTCATTATTTATAATTTATAATAATATAAAAATATAAGTATAATTATTTTTAAGATATAAAAATAGTTTAATTTAACTAAATTATTTTTTATAAAATATATGGAATTATTAATAAATTCTTTTATTGATAAAAGAAATTATAATTTTATTATTAATAATTATGAATTTTTAAATATAGATGATGATTTTAATTTTATTATTTATTATTTAAACGATTATAAATGTAAAATTATATTAAGAAAATTTAATAATTATAATTTAGGATGGAAAGAAGAAATACAATTAAAATTATTTAAAATAAAAGATACATTTGAAATAAACGAAACAAATAAAAATTATGAAATATTAAGTTTAGGTTCATGTACAAAAAATTATAAATTAATAAATTTAAAAACAAAAATTAAATTAATAAAAAAAGAAAATAAAATTTTAAAAATTCCTAAAAAAATATTTCAAACTTATAAAAATAATAATTATCATAACTTTTCTCATTATAATTGTGTTCAATCACTTATTGATTTTAATCCTGACTATCAATATTATTTTTATAATGATATAGAATGTAGAGAATTTATTAAAACATACTATAATGAAACTATATTAAATGCATATGATATTTTATACCCTGTAGCTTATAAAGCAGATTTATTTCGATATCTAATTATTTATAAAAATGGAGGAATTTATTTAGATAATAAATATTTAGTTAGAAAATCATTTGATGATTTATTAAATGAAAATAATGATAATTTATATTGTTTGGATATAAAAAGTGATTTATTATTTAATTCGTTAATTATTAGCTCTCCAGAAAATATTAATTTTAAATATATAATTAACAATATTGTTAATAATGTTAATAATAATTTTTATGGTTTATGTCCTTTACATCCTAGTGGTCCACGTTTATTTTATGAGCATTTTAAAAATGAAACTATTTGTCTAAAACATGTAGTAAAACAACCAAATAAAAATTATTTAAATTGTAGAATAGAAGATAATGAACAAAAAGTATTATTAAATACATTTTATGATGGTTATTATAATAATAAAAATCATCGTAATCAACTAAAAAATGATTATGATTTTTGTTATAAAAATAAATTTGTATATTTAAAACCATTTATTATTATAAATGATTATAAATTTAGTATATTAATCAATAAAAATATAAATTTTAATGTAAAATTAATAGAAGAAAATGAAATTGAAAAATTTATAAAAATTAAATTATTTTTTGTAATTTTAGATTTTAATAAAAAAATGAATAATAATTACAAATTTATATTTATACATAATAAATATCATAAATATATTGAATTTGATTTAATAAAAATAATAAATAAAATATTTATTATTAATTTTTAAAAATTATATATAATTTATTAATTTATTTAAAACAAGAATATAAATTCAATAACATAATAATAGTTAATAATAATATAATTATATTTAATTTATTTGAATTATTATTTATATTTTTAAAACTTTCCATTTCGCTAGAATTATTAGAGTTATAACCTGGCATTATTTATATATATATAAAATAAAAAAAAAATGAATTATAAATTAATATTTTTTTTAATAATTTTAATTTTTGTTATATTTATATTTTTATTTGAAACTGATAGAAAATTTTTAATTGATTATAATTTTAAATCTTATTATATTAATAATTTTCCTATATCTTTATTTAATGGTTTTCATAATTCTATTTATAGATTATATGAAAATAGAATTATTTTTAATCCTGAAGATTTTAATTTTCATAAATTTTTAATTAAAAATAAACAAAAAATAATTGATGAATATAAAGTTAATAAAAATAAATTTTTAATAGATTACGCTCATGATACATCATCTTTGTTAGATAAAAATAAATCGTATAAATATATAAGATTTAAATTTTATAAAAAAATTTTTAATAAAAATTTAAATAATCTCAATACAATTAAAAAATTATTAATTAAATATAAAAATATTAAAACATGTTTTTTTAGTATTATGGAAAAAAAAATAAAAATTAATTACCATAAGGGTCCTTATAATGGTGTTTTAAGATATCATTTCCCTATTATTGTTAAAGATATAAATAAATGCTATTTAGAAATACTAAATAAAAAAATAAAATACAATAAACCATTTATTTTTGATGATACTTATCCTCATCAATTGATAAAAAAAGATAATACTTATAAAATTGTATTAATAATTGATGTTGATAATCCTTATAGTTATTATTTTAAACATCATAATTATTAATTTATAATTATTCTTCAAAATTTATCATTGTATTCATTACCATTTCAGTATTTAATATTTTTTTTTTTTCTAATTTATCAATTAATTTATCTATTATAACTTTATTTGCATTTAATAAATCTAAAGCATCTTCAAATGCTTCTTTAACTAAATCTAATGCTTCTTTATCAAAAATTTCTTTTGTTTTATCACTATATTTTGCTCCCATTCCTAAACTTCTTCCCAAAAATGGATTTCTACCAGTTTCTGTTTCTTCATTATAAAATACCATTAATTCTTTACCCATTCCATAATTACCTATCATATTTTGTGCTAGTGAGTTTGCTTGTTTTAAATCTTGAATAGCACCTAATGAAACATGCTCATAACCATAATATAATGTTTCTGCAGCTTTTCCACCCATCGCAATCATTAAACGTTTCTTTAATAAATCTTTTGTATATAATCCACCTTCTATAATTTCAGATTTTTCATTAAATAATGTATATCCTCCAACACCATTAAATGTATTTTCTATACTAACTTTTTTTAAATCAAAATATTTTTTAAAATATGCCGTTATAAATGCATGTCCTATTTCATGAATACTTACTCTTTTAATTGTTTCTGTTGAACGTAAATCATCTTTTTTTATTATTCCTACAACTAATTTTTCTACAGCGTCTTCTATATTTTTTTGATTAATTATTGTTTTACCTTCTCTAGCGGCATTTATTGCTGCTTCATTCATTAAATTTTTTATTTGTGCACCTGAAAATCCACTTGTTAATTCTCCTAATAAATCATATGAAATATCATTTTCTATTTTTTTTTTATTTCCATATATTTTTAATATTTTTATTCTAGCATTTTTATCTGGTAATGGAATATTTATGATTCTATCAAATCGACCAGGACGTAATAATGCACTATCTAGTACATCTCTCCTATTTGTAGCACCTAATATAATTATTCCATCATTCTCATTAAATCCATCCATTTCAGCTAATAATTGATTTAATGTTTGCTCTCTTTCATCATTACCTAAATTTATTCCAGTTCCTCTTTGCTTTCCAATTGAATCTATTTCATCAATAAATAATATACATGGTTTATTATCTCTTGCTTTTTTAAATAAATCTCTTACTTTAGATGCTCCTAAACCAACAAATACTTCAACAAATTCACTTGAAGCAATAGATATAAAATTAGCATTACATTCACTAGCAATGGCTTTTGCTAATAAAGTTTTTCCTGTTCCTGGTGGTCCTTCTAATAATATACCTTTAGGTATTTCTGCTCCAGCATTTTTATATATTGTTTCATTTTTTAAATAAGATACTACTTCTATAACTTCTTGAAATATTTCTTCACTTCCTGCCCAACTAGATAATGTTATATTTGCTTTTATCATGTTTTCTTTATCTTTCTGAATATCTTTATTAAAATTCATTTGAAACGGATTCATTCCTGAACCATTAGAACCTCCAGTATTAAACTTATTTCCTAGAAAAAATAAACGAATATATGATATAAATATTGATAAAAATATTGATGGTATTATAAAATCATTAACAAATCCAGATATTACATTAAAACCACTTTGTAATATATTTTGTGGTTCTTTCATAATAAATGTATTAATTTCATTTTGCTCTGATTTCTCTATTAATTTATTTGTTAAATATGGATTACTTTCAATTAATTTAATATTTTTTTTAGATATTTCATCATTTAAATTATTTTTTTCTTTTATATATATTTCTTTTAAATCATTTGATATATATATTTGATCAATTTTTTTATTATTAATTTGTTTATATAATTCATTTATTGGTTCAAGTTCAAAATTTTGGTTATTCATTCTTAAATTAGATTTTATACTATATGAATTAGATTCAAAAATAAATGATTTAGTATTATATAATAAATAAAAAAAAATTATATAAAATAACATACTTATAATATATAATTATAAATATATTTTTAAGTTAAATTATTTAGAAACCTATATTTTTATTTAATTCATTAAAAGCATTTAACTGCATTTCACAAAATTTTTCATTATATATATTTAAAATAATATTTTCAACTTTTGATTTTACAAATTGATTACTTAAATATAAATTATATTTGTCATCAATAATTACTGTTTCTTTAAATAATAAATTTTTATCAATAATTGTATTATTATCTTTTAATTCATTTTTAAATAATTCAAAAATAAATAATATTTTTTGTATTGTTTGACTAACAATTTTATCTTTTTTTATTAATTCTAATTGATTTAAATTATTAATAATATATCCATAATTTTCATTTTTATCATATATAACATTCATATTTCTATCATTTTCTAATATTTTTCTCAATAAATCTGTATATTTATCATTTGATATATATAATAATTTTTTTGTTAATAAATCTATGTGATTTAAATTCCAAGGTTTATGAAAAGATAATATTGATTTATTTTCATCTAAATATTTTAACGTTGTTAATTTATAAAAATCAGTTAAATATTTTTTTATTTCTAAATATGTAATTAATTTATATTTTACTAATAAATTTGATTTATTCTTTGTTGTACATTTACTTTCATGTCTATTTAAATTAAATTTTGTTGTAAATATTTTTAAACAATTTGTACATTGAAAATTATTTTCATTATTATTTTCATTATTATTTTCATTTATATAATACGAATGTAATGTTATTTCATTTAATAAATCATTATGTACAAAATAAATAGTACTTTTTTTTTTACATTTATATTTTTTTTCCAGATGTTTAACTATTATACTTCTTTTATTAGTCTGAAATGAACATCTAATACAAGTATAAACATTTTCCATATTTATTATTCTATTTTTATTTTTAAATTAATTATTTTATTTATATTTTATATATATTTTATAATTTACAATTTGATTACCATTTTGATTTTATTAAATTATTTAAATAATGATTATAAGAATGACATTCAAATAAATTTAAATTATTTGTATTACTTTTTTTTGATTTTAATTTTATTGGTATTCCAATATGACAATAATCAATTGGAGGTAAATTATTTATATAATCATTTTCATTAATAAATCTATAACATAAAATATTATCTCTATTATCAAAAGATTCTTTAAAATATTTATTTCCAATTTTTGATGACCCAAATGATAATATTAAAATTTTATTTTCATAAAAAATATAAGATAAAAAATATCCACATAATATTGATAGATTCGCACCTAAACTGTGTCCACTTAATTGAAATAAATAATTTTTTACATCTATTTCTGTTAAAAAATTTTTTATTTTTATATATAATTTTGTTTCAAAAAAATGATTATAAAAACCTTCATGAATTTTTATATTTTTATTTTCTAAAAAATCTATTGTTTTTAATTGAATATTTAAATTATAATATAAATTTTTTATATTTATTGTACCTCTAAATATAATTTTTATTTTTTTTTCTTTATTATTTTTAATTAACATACATAATATATTTGTAATATCACAATAAAATATTTTTAATAATTTATCATCATTATTATATATATTATTATAATCTAAATTATTATAATCTAAATTATTATAATCTAAATTATTATAATCTAAATTATTATAATCTAAATTATTATAATCTAAATTATTAAAATGATTTTTTAATATATTATTTTTATTATTAATATTATATATTTCATCAATACTTAATTTATAGATTATTATTGAATATAATAATAAATTTAATGTTGTATTATAATCAATTATAGATATATTATTTATATTATTTATATTTTCAATATCCATATATTATTCTATTTTTATTTTTATTTTTATTTATTTAAAAAATAAATATAAATTGTAAATATGTTTTATTTTTTATTTTATTTACTATTTTTACATTTTATTTCAATTTTTAATTTATTCTTTTTTTGCTTATTGTTTAATATTGATATATATTATTTTTTTTATTCTGATATTTCAAAATACTTATATTATTTTACTTTTACTATTTTATTTTTATTCAATGAATACATTTAAATTATTATTTTTTTAATGAAATATTATATTTAATAAAAAATGATTTTATATGATGTAAATATTTATTTTTTAATGGTATTGTTGTTTCATTATCATATAATATATTATAAATTCTTCTAAATAATCCTCATTTTTAATAATTGCTGTTAATGATAAAAAATATTTCATTTATAAATATTATAATATATTAATTTAATTTATTAATTGAAAATTATTTTCAATTTAAAAAAGAATTAATAATACTCATTATATGAATTTAAATACTATATCAACTAATAATTTACCTTTATTTTCAAAAATTGATGTTAATGAAATTGAAAATAATGTAAAAATATCAATAGAAAAAATAGAAAAAGATTTTAAAGAACTTGAAAATAAAATGGAAAATGCTTCAAAAGATTATTATAAATTATGTGTTTATGAATTAGAAAAAATTGGATATCCATTACATTATTATTGGGGAATTATTTCTCATTTAACTAGTGTAAAAAATAATCAAGAATTAAGAAAGGTTTTTGATAAAGTTCAACCGGATATTATTAAAAATGGTAATACTATTGCTCAATCAAAAATATTATTTGAGTGTTTTGAAAAGGCAAAAAAGCAAAAATTAAATGGAATTCAAAAAAGAATTGTTGATCATAATTTATTAAGTATGACTTTAAGTGGTGTTAATTTAGATGAAACTAAAAAGAAAATATATTTAGATATACAATTAAAGTTAGGTGATTTAGAAACAAAATTTAGAAATAATGTATTAGATGCTGTTAAAGATTATAAAATGATTATTAAAAAAGATGAAAATATGAAACAATTACCAATAAATGCACTTGAATTATATTCAGAGAATGCTATAAAAAATAAAATGAAATCAACTCCTGAAAATGGTCCATGGGTTATTAGTCTTGATAGTCCATCATTAATTCCATTTTTAACATATTATCCAGATTCTAAAAAAAGAAAAAAATTATACAAAGATAGTATTAAAAAGGCAAGTTTTGGTAATTATAATAATACTGATTTAATATTTGAAATATTAAATTTACATCAACAAAATTCTGAATTATTAGGTTATAAAAATTATGTTGAATTATCGTTAGTAGATAAAATTGCTACAGAAAAAAAAATAAATAAATTAATAAATAATATATCAAAAAAGGCAAAGAAAAAAGGAAAAGAGGATATTCAAGAAATAAAAGATTATTTTCAATTAAAAAAATTAGATTATTGGGATATTCCATATTATGTAGAAAAATTAAAAAAAGAAAAATTAGAATTTGATGAAGATAAATTTAGAGAATATTTAGTATTTGAAAATGTATTAAATGGTTTATTTGAATTAGTACATAAATTATTTAGTATAACTATTAAAG
>JGI10211J34971_10004382_pt1 | contig 11197 bp, 3 predicted proteins | sample Etolagsediment_FD_34971 | JGI IMG/M metagenome (IMG submission 34971)
GGCTGCGCGGGTGGTTGCGTGGATCGGCTTGGGCGAGCCGTCGCTTTCCCCGCGGGTGACCGCGAAGATCGTGACGGTCGCAACCGTGGCTGCAAACAGGCAGCAAAAGCCAAGCCGGGTGTGGATGCGTGACGTGATCATCGTTCGTTCTCCTGCACAGCAGTTGTGTTAACGTTGGCCGCGGCGGGTGCGACACAGACAATAGAGCCGCTGACTGCGGGAGAGTTGTCAGCCGGCGGCAAACGAGATGTAAAAGAAGTGTCAACCGGTAGAGAACCAGAGGAAGCTCTGACGCTGACCGAAAGCCATTCCGCTCGCGGCCGTGCAGGCCACAGCACGCACGTGCCATTGGTCACAGCCGGACTTCGGCACGGGCGCTCGCGCCAAGGCCGTGCGGCGGAGGAACTGCCTCTACTCAACGCCGCTGACGGCACCCGTAGCCAGCTTGCGGAATTGACCCGGCCGGATGCCCATGTGCCGGGCGAACAGGTTCGAGAAGGAATAGGGGCTCCTGTATCCCAGCTCCCGCGCTACGGCCTCGATCGTGTAGTCTTCCTCGAGCAACAGCTCGGCTGCCCGGGACAGCCGCTGCTGGATCACGAGTTCCATGGGCGAGATGCCATATTCGTGCTGGCACAGGCGGTTCAGGCTGCGGGGGGACAACCGGAGCCGATTCGCTATGTCTCCGATGCTCCATTCACGCTCCGGCGCTTGCCGGATCTCTGCGACGATGCGCCGCAGGTCTCCGGCGTATTTGTGAGGCTTCCGCCGGAGTCTGCGCAGTTCGCGGCGCAAGAGCTCGGCCAACGCCCTGGCGTCCTCCAGGGCCGCCAAGCGCGCGCTGACATCCCCGTGGCGATGCGCCTCGACGATGCGGCTGAGGAGAAGGTACATGTGATCCGTGGACTCGTAGGCGCGCACGTAGCCGCCACTTTCGGCCAACGGTTCCCAGCGCGGATCGGGCTCCACCTCGAAGTAGATCATCCACAGGGCGCGCCGCAGACTCCGTCTGGCGTGTAGCTGGTCGGCGGGACAGCAACAGATCATGCCCGGCCCCAGCACCTCGCGCCGTCGGCCAATGACGACTTCCAGTTCCCCCTGCAACACCAACGTAATCGTGTGGCTCGGGCGTCGTCGCGGAGGAGCCTTGTCGGCCCCGAAGTCGATGCGTTGGGCGATGATTGCCTGGATGATCCCGATCGCATACAGCGGCTGCGCCACCGCGTGCGTCAGCGGATTGGCGCGCTGGAGCCCGGCTGTGCTGTGCTCCGATATTTCCTGTGGGGGGATGATAAGTCTGACAGGGAGTGTGCTCATAATCTGTCAGGAAGGGATACCGCGACGGTATCTCACCTGAGGGCCAGCCTTCAGTGTGACGGAAGCGACTGACCTGAATATACCCCGCCGCCGTGTTCACTGTCCTGGTCGGCGGACACGGAGCGGTCGTTCATATGGCGACTTTCGATATGAATGAAGCGGATCGAGGCATTTCTACATTGAGGATGGCCGATTAAAGTAAACACGACGCGCGGGAGTAGTCTCGGGCCGTGTCGCCACGGGGGTGGGTGGGCTTCAGTCGCGAATGAGGAGGCATTGGCCTGCCATATGGAGCGAGACGCCGAACGCGAGTTGTCGATGAGTCCTGCCCGCGAGCCCCGGGGCTGTGACCACCTGATATGTGCGCTGGTCGTGTGCGTCCTGCTCTGCGTTGTCGACCGGGCCACGGCTGCCGATGTGGCGGGGGAGGAAATTCTGTACCCGGGGAAGGAGTTCGCCAAGCTGGACACGTTTGAGGCGCTGAACATCGAGGATGCGGACAAACTGTTCGGAGGACGCGACTACAAAGGGGCATACGCAGCCTACAAGGCCTATTCATTCGAGTTCGCACAGAGCCCGGCGTTGCCCTACGTGCTCCTCCGGATGGGGCGCTGTCTGCACCATCTCGGCAAGCGCAATGCGGCGATCAAGGCCTACCAGGACGTAGTGGACTACTTCCCCGACGACGTCCGCTACGCGGCTGCTGCGCTCTACTACATCGGGCAGTGTCATCAGCAGAACGGGGACACGGCCAAACAGACCACGGTCTGGGCCCGAATGGTCAAAGACGACGCCTACGTCGCCGAGCCGAACTCCGGCACCGCCCTCGTCCACCTCGCCGGGGCCATGGACGAGCTCGAGAAGTTCGACGAGGCCGCGGAGTTCCGCTGGCGCACAGCCGTTAGTTTCGCCAAGAGCAACGAACGCGCCGCCGGCGACGCGCGCAACGCGGTGATCTGGCACTACGTCTGCCGCAAACCGAATCACGACAAGCTGAAGGAGTTCTTCATCGCCACCAACGCCTTTGGCGATCGCAATGGCAAGGGCGACAACCCGCAGGAAGACGAACGCTACTGGCGCGCCGCACTCGACTATGCGACGCGCGCCCCCAAGGACGATAAGGAGAACGTCTGCCGCTACTGGGCCGGCAAGTTCGGTGACCTGTTTCCAAAGCATGACGAGATGCGCATCAAGCTCTTTGATGTGCAGCGGGTCTACGAGAAGGACAACGATGCCTGGTCTGTCAAGATGGACAAGCAGTTCGCCCTGAAACCGCCTACGCTCAAACGCGTTGCTGACTGGATCGGACATTTCAACTGGGATCCCGGTGTGGAGCTTGCCTTTGCCATGAAGCACGGCGGGCCGCTTGTTGCCGGCGCAAAGCACAGCGAGCGTACCCGGGTTATAGAGCGTATGCGCTGGAATCGCGACAAGTTCTTCGAGAAGTGGCTACACCCGACCGTTTCGGGACTGAAGCGAGACGAGAAGGTCTGGCTGATGAACCGCCTGCGTCATCCCTGCGGCCTGCACAACGAAGCGCAAGCCGTGCTCCGTCAGATCAACGTCTCCGGGATGAGCGACAAGGAACTGGTCGGTGTTGCGGACTTCGCAGCCAACTACCTGCCGGAGGAAGATGTACTGCGCTATTTCGCCAAGATGGAGGACCGTCTCGCGGCAACGAAAGCACGCTTCGATTACTACAACGGACGTTCCCACCACAATCGGCCATTCCAAGAGAAGGCCCTGGCCGAAATCCTCCCTCTGAAGAAAGCCCCCGAGTACGCGGGACCGGGTCTGTCCTGGACCGAGGCCGGCTTGCTCCGCAGCCTGGGCCGCTACGAGGAGGCAATCAAGGCCTATCGCGCTGCCAACAAGCAACCGGACTCGACCTGGGCGGTCACCGATTGTCTGGTCGCGCTGAAGCAGTACGGCGCGGCGATCAAGAACGTGCAGGGCCTCGAATCGGTAAGATCCACCGCACCCGCGGCCTGCCTCAAAATCGCCGACATCTACAAGGCCGCCGACGACAAAGGCAAGGAGGTCGAGCAGCTCCAACTGGTGTTGCGACGCTACCCCAAGAGCGGCCAGTCCAGTACGGCGCATCAGCGCCTCGAGAGTTACGGCGTCAAGATCATCGGCGGTGAGGCGAAGGCGGACGAGTAGGGCCAATACCCAAGCACCCCATGCCCGAGGAATACCGAATGACTGACCAACCACGAACACACGCGCCCCGAGTCCGGGCTTCGGGCTGCCGACTGCTTTGGGCACTTGGGTGTTTGGGTATTTGGGTGCTTCCTCTCTGGCTCGCGGCGCAAACGCCGCGAGCCAGAGAATCCGTCGACCGGCGCGCGAAGCACTTGTACGACAAGGCCATTGAGCTGATGGAGTACAAGCAGTATGAACAGGGGCTGGCCATGCTCAACACGGTCGTACGCGACAATCAGGGCACCGTCTTGGCGCATCAGGCCAACATGGCCATGGGCAAGCACTTCCTCGATCAGGGCAAGCCCAAAGAGGCGCTGAACTACTTCATGCTGTTGACGCGCGTGTTGGCCCCTCAGCCCGGGGAGAAACAGTCCGGCGAGGAGTCGGAGTTGTTTCGCGAGTCCCTGTTCCAGGCGGGCTTCGCGCAGTATCAGGCGGGGCAGTATGAGGCGTCGTTCCCGCTGTTTCGCCGGCTGACGGAGGTGGCCGACAAGAGCAAGTGGGCCAACATGGCCTACTTCTACATCGGCATGAGCCACTACAACCTCAAGAACTGGAACAAGGCCATCGACGCGCTGTCGCTCGTCGGCACCGAGGTGGAAGACTCGGGCGAGGAGCTCGGGCGCATCGAGATCGGCCAACGCTTCTATGCCAAGATCACCGACGCGGACGTGCCGGTAATGCGCAAGCTCGATCAACCCATCCAAGCGAAGGTGACGGTCTCCAGCGGGGACACAGAGGTGTTGACCGGCGCGCCGGTGGCCGGTAAGAAGGAGGAGATGCTGGTGTCCGCGCCGACCGAGGTCGGGGCAGCCAAACCCAACGACGGCAAGCTGCAGATGGTCGGCGGGGACACGCTGGACGTGACCTATCTCGACGACAGCACCCTCGACGGCGAGAAGGGCGTGCCGCGCGTCGGCAGAGTCCGGGCGGTCAGCACCGGTACGGTCGGGTTCTTCCTCGGCGACTACGACACGCCCGCGTATATCGCGTTTCCCGGCCAACCCCAGGCTCTGATGCTGCGTGATGCGGACCTCGACACGAGCACCGGGGCCGAGTCGGTGAAGGTGACCGTGCGCTCATTCTACAAGGTCGAGGCCAAAGAGGCTGCTGCCGAATCGGAGGAGGTGCTGGACATCTTCGCCGTCGACGAGGACGAGGAGGACAAGTGGCGCGAACGGGACCGGATCGTGGTGACGCTGACCGAGCGCTCACGCAACGGCAGCGACGAAGTCCGCAGCGGCGAGTTTGCCGGCAAGGTCACGTTGGCCGCGGTCGGGCCGGGGACGACGCCGGACGGAGACGACGACGTGCTTCACTGCGACGAACTGGATGAGCTGTCCGTCACCTACACCGACGAGGTCCACCTGTACGGCGAGGAACCGCGCGAAAACGAGTCGCGGATCAAGGTCAGTGGATCGGTCAACTCCGGCGTGACGGCGGACCAATTCGTGGTTTTCGAGACGCTTCTGAAGGCCCGCAAGGGCTCGGTCGAGGCCGAGGCCCTGGTCGGTCTGGGCGAGATATACAAGGACATGGGGCTCGAAGACCGCGCGGCCCAACGCGCCAACGAGGCCTTGGGGAAGGTCAACCCGGTGATTATGGACCGCGACAAGCTGCCCGGCGACCTCGTGGAGCGAGCGTTCAAACTGAAGTGGGAGAGCGAGCTGTTGCGCGACGACTTCAGCGCCGCCACCGCCACGTGTCTGGCCTTTAACCGTCTGTACCCGGAGTCGGTCCTGGCGGACCAGGCGTTGATGACGGTTGGCCGCACGCTGGCCCTGGAGGGGCAGTATGCCGAATCGGTCGAGGTCTACGGTCAAGTGCTCAAGCTGCAAAACCCTATCTCCGCTGCTGAAGCCCAGTACCGCATAGGCGAGACCTTGCAGAAGCAGGCCGAGGAGGCATCGGAGGCAGCCGACGAGACGAACAGCAAGTGGGGCGCTGGCGGTCTGGATGCGAAGACCGCAAAGCTGCGGCGCATGGGTGCGGCCATGCCAGCCTACCGCAAGTGCTTCGAGACCTACCCGGAAAGCTCCTACGCCGCCGAAGCCCTCCGTCGCGTGGTCCGTCACTATGTGGACACTGAGGATTTTGCCCAAGCCGCCGCCTTGCTCGAGAATGTCTTCGCAGACTATCCTGACGCGGCCTTCCTCGACGAGATGCTCATGCTCTGGGCAAGAGTCGCCTACAAGATGGGTGATGCTGAGATGTCCAAGACCAAGCTCCGCCAGCTCATCTTCGACTACCCTCAGAGCGACCAGGTGAGCGAGGCGCGGAGCAAGCTGGCCGCGTTGGAGGCGAGGGATGAATGAAATACCCAAGCACCCAAATACCCAAGCACCCAACGAACTCCGAGTTGTCGGACCGGCAGTCTGCGGGGAGGGCACGCCGTCTGTCACGCACCGTGTCCCACCATGCCAAGCGCCCCGTTTCTTTGGTGCTTTGGGCGTCTGGGTATTTCCGCCGCCCCGCGGCGACCGTTGTCTTGGGTCTTTGGGTCTTTGGGTGCTCGGGTATCTCCGCCGCCATAGCGGCGGCACCCACATTCGACGAGCAGCGCTCGGCCATGCGCGGGACGGTGGCGACGCAACCGGAGGCGGCGATCGCTTCGCTGTTGCAGGCGGGGCTGGCCGAAGGCAAGGCCACAGTCGCGGTCGCCGAGGCGCAGACGTGGCTGCGGCAAAACGTGCCGGACAAGCCGATGTTGCTCTACTATGCCGGACGCGCTGCGGAGCTGAGCGGCGATTGGAAGGGCGCAGTCTCGCTCTACCGTCAGTACCTGGCGAAGGCAGACCTGGCCTCGCCGACGGCCGACGAGGCCGTCTACGCCGTCTACACGCTGCTGCTTGAGCGGCTCAAGGACACTGCTGGCGCCTACTCCTTCAGCCGCACCCAGGGCGATCGCCTGCTCGTCTGCCCTCGCGCGCGCCAGTTTGACACGTGGTTTCTGGATGAGGCCGTCAAGCATCCCCGGTACGACGAGCTGGCCGTGGCCAGGCGTCTCCACGCTTGCATTGAGGCAGGATTTCCCAACGACCTGATCGTTGCGCGATACGACAACTACTTTCGCTGGCTTCTGGAGAGAGTGAGCGGTCGTGGTGGCTTCCGGCGCGACACACAGGTGACGCAGGAGCTGCATGACGCGTGTAAACGGTTGGCTTCGGTCATCACCTTCGACGACGAGGCGACGCTGCGTCTTGACTGGGCCGTATCGGTACGGTTCTACGTCCAGCAGCGGCTTGCCGAGAAGGATGCCGCCCCGCCAATCGCTGAGGCGAAAGCGCTCTTGGCCAAGTACCCGAGGTACGCCATAGAGGTCCAGCTCGGATGGGCAGGCGGCACCAAGGACAATCACCCCAACCACGTTGGGGAGACAAGTCTCTATTGGGATCACGAGCTCGAGGCCAAGATGGCTCCCGTTGTTCAGGCAGCGGCGACGCTCTCGCCGAGTGACCGAGCGCAGCTGCTGGCTTCGTGGCAGCCCGAAGGCTACTGGCGTGAGTGGAACAGAGTGAAGCTGCGCCAGGTCAAGGTGGTCAGCGACTATCTGAAGGCGAATCCGGAACTCACGCAGACATCAAAGACCGTGTCGCCGCTGACAAAGGACTGGAAGCACTACACACCCGAGGAAGCCGCTGCACTCGCCCCGCAGATTGCTCAGAACCGTCACCCTTACGTCTCGCTGGTGCGCGCCATCGCCGCGGGCGGCGAGGAGCGTGACTTCGACAAGGTCATGGCCGCATTTCGCGGCCCGGAGCGTTGGCGACTCAGCGCGAACGACATGCGCTCGTGGATGACCGATCAGCTTTGGCATTACTGCAACAGGCCTGGCGGCAGCCAGAAGCGCGACCAGGAGATTGCGAAATCGAAGGAGCTCGCCAAGCAGATGGACGCCAACCTGGTGGGAGCGGATGCACCGGAAGACCAGCGCATTGCTGAGTTCCGGAAGCTGTGGAATGACTACAGATCGCCGCAGCCCGCGATTCCAGGCGTTGCAGGCAGCCTGAAGACAGTATTACAGTTCACACCGGAGGCAATCCCCGAGCTGCTCGGAGATCCGAGCCTGGAAGCTCAGGACCTTGTACGTGGTGCGATGGAGAAGGGCATGACCGGCCCCGACCCGATGTGGAAGGAACTCGGGGGTTGGGCGCGGGTGAGTGCCAGCACCTACAACCCGGTCATGATGGGCTTGGTGCGGCATCATCGCGGCCTGGCACGGATGAAGCAGGAGTACCCCCAGCTATGCAAGCCGCACCCGCTTGAGGACGTGTTTCGAGCCCACATCGCCGACGGGCTGAAGCAGAATAGGCTGATTCCGTGGCAACTGATCACCTGGATCAACATGCAGTGGCCGGAGGACAACGCCGAGCAGATCGAGCTGATGCAGGCCATGTTCAAGTCCCCGGCCTGGAAGACCATGCCGTTCGAGATCCAGTTCGCTGCCCGCGAGTGGTTCAACAGGGCTGCGATGACGCCGGCCCAAGCGGCCTGGATCGATGCTGCGGACTCCGCACTCGTGTGCAAGGATCTGTTGGCGTTGCCGAAGGAGGCCGATGTGGAAACCACGGCCGCAGCGCTCCGTAGGACACTCGAACGGATCAGGAAGGCACCGGTCCGGATGGCGATACAAGGCATCGACCAACTCGCGGCGGTGAGCGGAGAGGTGTTCTCAGACCTGCAAGTGATGCCACTGATCCTGGATGTGACGGATGGGCTTCGCTACGTCGACACCCGCGAGGATCAGCCGTTTGGCGATCGCCTGTACGCATACGTCAGTAAGCGGCAGGAGCCGCTGCTGGTGCACCGCACAGCAGCTTGCCTGTGGCAGTATGGCGCGTCGGGCAGCCGTGGAAAGATGTACGAGCCGATGAAGCGTCTCTCCGTCTTGCTGACCGACTCGCATCCTGCGTCGGCCCACGCCTTGGCGCGCGTCGGGATAGCGTCCTTGAGCGCTGCTCGCAATATCTATGGCTACGATCCACGACAGCGCGTGCCGGAGATGAAGGCGTTGGCTGGCAAGATCGCCATGAAGCTGGGGCTTATCACCATCCCGGTGCCGCGCAACCACCCGGCCTACGCGATCTACAATTCCCAGGCACAATGGCTGACCGCCAACGAAGACAGCGCCTGGACGATGCTCGACGAAAACTGGGACGAGCTGCTACCCATCCATCGCGAACTGTCCGTCGACTATCTCATGTGGGTGCTGCAGCGTACCATCTACGCCCGCGACGACGCGCGTGAGGAGCACCTCGTCAAGGCCCTTCTCGACTGGGCCGGCGAGACGAGCACGCCCTGGACCAAGGTGCAGAAGATCGACCTGGAGATCGCCTACGGCGACATTGCCCTGCAGCTCGGCCAACTGGAAAACGCCCACAGGATCTTCGTGCGGACTCAGCAGAACCCCGTCTACGCCGACATGATCGAGCGGCACAACGCGACACTGCGGCGGGTGAAGGTCGAGCGCATCGCCAAGCGCTTCGACGATGCACTGCGCACCCTTGGCGAGCTGGAAATGGAGCGCGTCCCGGAGCTGTGGGTCGCCAGCCGCTACGCCCGCGCCGAGGTCTACTACGCCATGGAGGAGTACGACGACGCTGCCGACGACATCGCCGCCATCCTCGGGCGCGAGCCCGGTCACGCCGAAGCCAAGATCATGCAGGGCAAGGTGCAGCTCAAGCGCCAGAAGCTGATGGAGGCTTCCGAGCTGGATGTGGGCTCCAAAGGCGCCCGGGAAACCATGACCCCCGGCGAAAAACTCAAGGTCACACTCGTTGACCCGACCCTGGCCATTTCCGGTGCCGGGACCGAGATCGAAGTCGTGATTTGGGCCACCTCGGGCGATCGGGAACGCCTCTTCCTGCGCCAGTTCGGCGACCAGAAGACCAAGTTCCGCGGCGAAGTCGACACCGCCCTCGGCAAGCCGGCACCCGACGACCGCGTCCTGCAGGTGATCGGCGACGACGAGATTTATTACGGCTACTCCGAACGTTTCCGCGAGAAGATGAACAACATGGACGAGAAGCGCGGCGGCCCCATCACCGTCCGGTCCGACGCCATCCTCATGGCCTCTGCGCGCAAGCTGCTTAGTGAAGCCGAGCAGCGCCTTGCGGACATGGAAGCCAAGATGGCGGAGATCGCAAGAGGGCAGGAAGTTACCCGGGCCACCGCCGCCGCAGCGCAGGCCCAGGCCGCGCGGGAGGCGGCGGGGAAGACGCACACCCGGGAGGAGCGCGAGGCTGCCGAAGCCGCCGAACAGGCCCAACTAGCCAAGGCCCTGCTGCAGGCCCGGGTCAAACCGGGCAAGGCCATCAACGTGCGCGTCATCGATCCGGACCGCAGCCGCACGGCGGAGATCGACGAGGTGGCGGTCAGTATCGAGAGCTCCAGCGGCGACTCCATCGGGCGCGTCGTGCTCAAGGAGACCGACACCCACAGTGGCTGGTTCGAGGGCAGCATCCCCACTGCCGGAGCCCAGGCTATGGCCTTCGCTCGCAACACTGAGCCCGGGCGCAACCCTAACATGGTCATCAGCCCCACCCCCGGCTACCCAGCTTGGCGTCCCGTAGCCGTGCAGGGCACAACACCCGAATTCAAGATCGACCTCAACGACAATGTCGCCCTCGGCGAGCTGACCATCACCGCCAGAGAGCCCGGAACCAAGCTCCACACCTTCCTCCTGCAGACCGGCATGAACGCCCGCGAGATGACCACCATCGCCGTCTTCCCCAAGGATCAGCTGACTCTGTCGAGGCCTTGGCATCCCAGTGTCACGATCATGAACGACACCGATCATCACCATGTCCGCGACGACCGCTCCGTCTACGACCTGCGGGACATCGAACAGCACCTCGACCATGGCTGGACGACCCAGCGCTATGCCGCAGGCGTGGCCGAAAACGTCGTCGGCCCGTCCGCTGCGATGGGCAAAGAGATCCCGGGCGAGGTCAATTGGCGGCGACAGGACCATCACCACAATGCCCACGTCATTTACCGGTTCCGCGGCTACTTCCACGAGTCGGTCGAGGTGACGCGGCGCTTCAGCGTCGAGTTGGGCAAGTACCAAGTGCCGGAGAATACCCATCCGTCCGTCGCCCATCCGCCACAGTTCATGCTCGCGGTCGATGGTCGCCCGATCACCGACAAGGAGACGCCGGGGCGGCTCGAGGGCGAGGCGCTACTGCGCCCGGGCGTCCATCGCTTCGAGATCTGGGCCACCGGCTGGGATTGCACCATCGGCTTCGGGCGCAGCGTGAAGCTGCTGGCCAACGTTGACGACCCCGAGGAGCTCAACGACTGCCCGGACAGCTTCTTCGACCCGGCGACCTTCCCCCAAGGCGTGCTGCCCCACCGCAACGCCAGGGCAACCGTCACCGCCAACGACGACGGCACAGCGTTCAAGGTCGCCTTCGCCCCCGACTCGCATGCGCGCCTCCTGAATCTGGTACTGATCGGCCAGGAAGGGCCCGTCCCGGCACTCAACACGATCGCCCTCACCGACGTCGACGGCGAACGCGTGTTGCCGGTGGCTGAAGACTACGCGACCCTCAACAAGAACGATACGCTCGAAATCCTCACGGGCGACAAGGTCGCAGTGCGGTACGTCGATGACCGCTTCGTTGACAAGGCCAAACAGAAGCACGAGCGCTTCCTCAACGTCGCGTTCAGCGAT
>JGI10211J34971_10004383_pt1 | contig 11195 bp, 7 predicted proteins | sample Etolagsediment_FD_34971 | JGI IMG/M metagenome (IMG submission 34971)
GGAAACCGTGGTTTTGAGATGGACAACAAAACCAACGACGACATGAACAGTCAGCCCCGTTCTTATCCGCAGTTTTCTAATGTGACCATGATTGGATCCGGCGCTGGTGCCCAGGCTGACAACGATCAGATGATTCGTCTGCGCGAAGGTACCGGCGGCATGTTTAAGAACATTGTGATTGCGGAAGGGAAAGCCCTGGGGATCCGCATTACTGACGATGCCACTCTGGCCTTGATCCCCGATTCACTTTATGTGACACCCAATTCAATCGTGTACAACTGCGCCGGTGGACAGTTTGGTGGCGATTACGGTCTGACCGCAATGGATGCTGATCCTGTCTTTCGTGCGCTGGAAGGCCGTGAAGTCGGTGGAATGATCGATCCACGTCCGGCCACCGCTGCAAGTCCTCTGTTTGAAAATGTGGACGTAATCGAAGCTGATGATTTCTTTGTCAATGTTAATTTCAAAGGGGCATTTGGCAATGAAATGTGGATGGAAGGCTACTCCTGGCTTTCAGAAATGGGTCGACTGGGTTCAGGTCCAATTGCCAATGGTGATGCTGATGGCAGCGGTGCACTTGATATTCTCGATATTGTGATTATCGTGGGGCACATCCTCGGGCAGGCTGAAATCTTTGGTGACGCCTTTCAGGCTTCAGACGCGAACCTGGATGGCAATGTTGACATTCTTGATGTAGTCATGCTTGTTGACTGGATTTTGAATCCGACAGCACGCATGGAATATGCCAGCAGTGCAGACGTGCTGCAAACTGCCAATGGCCTGGCACTGGAGGCCGATGGTTTTGTTGGAGCCATCCAGATTACTTTGACTCACAAGGATGGATTCACATTGGACCTGGGTGATGCCCTCCTTGCTGATTATGCTACTGACGGAGGATCAACAGTCATCGTGATGGTTGCCCCTGAAATGGGTCAATTGTTTACAACAGGCGATGAGTTTGAAATTACGGAAATTCTGGCCGCCAGCGGCTCATCATTCATCAATGTAAATTCCGACCTCCCCAGTCAGTACTCATTGAGTACTGCCTATCCAAATCCGTTTAATCCCAGCACCAGTATTGATTTTACTGTTCCCGAAAGTGGTATGGTAAACATTGCCGTGTTCGACCTGCAGGGCCGCATGGTGGAAACATTGGTCAACGGTTCTATGAATGCCGGTCTCTATACTACAACCTGGAATGCTGCCCATCAGGCCAGCGGAGTCTATTATGTCCGCATGTCTGCCGGTCACACCAACCTTACTCGCAAGGTCATGCTCGTGAAGTAAGCATCAACTCTCGATATGTCTTGTCTAGCGGAGGAAGCGGGGCTACGGTCCCGCTTCTTTGTTTGGGGATGAATCCCTACTATACTAAGTACTTAGTACTATATACTAAAGAGTTCCCAAATCATCCGATGCCTTAAAGCATCCGCTTAACCGATCCGATGCTTTAACCAATCCGATGCGTTCAGCGGATGCTTTAAGGCATCGGATTGGTAGCGGGGAACTAATTATTGATCAGGTGGGCGTGGTGATCACCAGAGAGGACGGTGCCGACATCTATCCCCCAATCCAGGGGATCTTCATAACCGCGGATTTTAGAGAACTTCCCCATATCAGAGCTCAAGTCGATGTCACGGGGCTGGATAAACTTATTACTCTTGGCATCAAAGATAATTCTCACAATAGGGGTGAGTTGATTTGACTCGATAACCACACCCAGGATTCGGCTTTCCAACTGGACCAGGGTACCCACAGGGTAGATACCGATAAAACTGATGAACTTCTGTACGAGATCGGTCCGGAAGTGATATTTTCCCCATTCATAAAGCTTTTGAACTGCCTGCACGGGAGACATTCCCTGATGATAAACTCGCTCGGAAGTAATGGCATCATAAACATCAATGATTGATGCCAGTTGTCCACCCAGACTGATCTGGTCTCCGGATAAACCCAACGGATATCCAGAGCCATCATGTCGTTCGTGGTGCTGCATTGCAACCTGCATGGTCAATTCTGATAATCCTTCCAGTTCGTGCAACAGCTTTCCACCGTGTTCAACATGTCGTTTAATATCCTGATATTCAGGTTCAGTCAACCGCGCAGGTTTATTCAGGATATGCAATGGTACACGCATTTTACCGATGTCATGCATAATGCCACCTATCCCGATCTGACGGACCTGATCGTCAGGTAATTCCAAAAACCGTGCAAAGGCAATTAACAGCGCTCCCACGTTGATAGAATGTAAATATGTATATTCATCGCGTTTCTTAACAGTCGTAAGGGAAATGAACGTATTGCGGTTTCGAGTAATTGATTCCACCATATTATCAATGACAGGGTAAACCATCTCGGTGGTTATTGATTTACCACGTGCTATATCATCCAACACCTTTGAGATGACCTTCCTTGCCTGATTTCTCACTTCTTTAGCCTGTTGGAATTCTTCCCGGTAACTGGTAGGGCGCAACCTCTCGGGGGGAGGTAATGCTTCAGCCTCTGCATCCACCATTTCCTGCATCGCAGAGGTAAATTCTTCTTTTGTCTCCTCTACAGTAGGTGCCTCCGGGAGATCAATGCCTCGTTCAGTGTCAATATACAGCTCACGAATACCATGGGTACGGATTTTCTCGATTTGCTGCTCATTCTTGATCATCATGCGAGTGACAAAGAATGGATGGCCCAGCCATCCGCAGTTGAAGTCACATACATACATTCCTGGCTGTAACTGATCTACATGTACTTTCTTAATCATGTAGATAAAATTAGGGGATTTCCACAATCTGGGGCCACTTCAAAGAAATAAACTATTGAGTTGATCATTTATAAACGGGGGAAATAATATCCATTGAAGAGTGATTTGTAATAATCACATTTCTATCTACAAAATCGATCCACTGAGGGGAGTCACCAAAAATCAGAAAACATATAATACAGAAGTGTGGAGCAACCGTACTTAATTTGTCCGAAATCACCTTGATTTTGCATATTAGATATAAAGGATCATAAATATCTGAATAGAAAAAACTTCACCGGTGGCTATTAATTTTCAGATCTGGTGATTAAATACGAAGTGACCGACGAAAACCGCAGTCTACCGCACAGATGGTGGTAAGGAGGATTCGTTGCTGATCACATTTTGTGTTAGCTTGACCAATTGAGCTATACTGATACTGATCAGATTGGCGGAAATGTGTAGAGTGGCCGGGGTGTGGAGAATGGTGCTGATATTGGTTTGTGACATTTTTTTAAAAAACATGTCCGAAATCTAAAAATACTTCATTTAGGTCCCCCAGGGAGGGTGGACAGGAGGAGGGCTTTTATTGGGGAGGTCGTATTTTGAGGGCAGGAATTTTTATCAAGACTCAATTCACCGAAGGAATACCATCCGCAATATACTCAGCCAAAGCAGTTATTGTCAGACTGGGATTTACTCCCAGATTGACAGGGATCACCGAGCCATCCATGACATAGAGTTCAGGATGACCATGAATCTGACCACGATGATTGATTACTCCCTTTGATGGATCCTTGGACATGACACAACCTCCCAGTATGTGTGCCGTTGAACTCACATCAAGGACTGCTTCAGTCACAATACTGAATGCTGATCCACCTACCTTCTCAGCCATCTCCCGTGCATAACGATTCGCCAAGGGGATATAGGAAGGCACCCGCTCATCTGTGTGCCAGTTTGAATTCAGCGAATATCCACCCATACGCCACCAGCGTCTCCTGTACTCCAGACGTAAGTAATTACTGATGGTCTGCATTACCAGCAAAATAGTCGTCCGCTCCGCCCATCCATGGGGATTCAGCGAACTGAAAAATCGTAACGGATGTCGACAAATTGTAGCGAGTAACCGCAATGGACGTGGCCAGGGAGGACCACCATCCACCATCAAGGTCGCAAGCATTGACATGGCATCCTGGCCCTTGCCGTATCGCACAGTCTCGATGTGGGTGTGATCATCAGGATATATTCCAGAAGTTATGGCTATTCCCTGTGAATAATCTGTGTCGAAACCATTTGCTCGTGTACCCACAAGTGCTTCACTGTTGGTCCGGACTTTATCACCCAAACAGGAAGAAATGTGCGGCAGAAACCCTTTTTTTTGACATATGTTAAGCAGCTTTACAGTTCCCAGAACCCCGGCAGCGAACACCACTCCTTTGGCGGTCCAGGATTCTTGCTTCCGAGAAAAACGGGAGACGCGTTTCGATTTAACCGTATACCCGCCCTGAGGATTGGGTTGAACGGCAGTGGCGCGGGTCTCCGCCTGAATGATAACTCCTAATTGTTCGGCCAAGTATAGGTAGTTGCGATCCAGTGTATTTTTGGCACCATATCGGCAGCCCACCATGCAACCACCACAGAGAGTACAGCCTGTTCGATCTGGTCCTTCACCATTGAAATATGGATCGGGAACGGTGACATCCGGCTCTCCAAAATAGATCCCAACATCATTCACATGAAACGTTTGTTCCCGACCATTGCGGGCAGCACATTCCCTTAATAAATCATCTGCAGGTGTTGTTACGGGACTTGGAGTGGCTCCCAGCATTCGTTTCGCTTCGGCATAATAAGGTTCCAATATTTCGGTCCAGTTGCCGGAACCCCAGGCAGGATCGGTTAATACTGATTCAGGTGGAGTTAAGAGATTGTTGGCATACACCAAACTGCCGCCGCCCACACCGGTGCCATGGAGGATGAATACATCTTTTAACAGGGTCATGGCCTGGATTCCGCGTAGTCCCAGTGCCGGCAACCAAAAATACTTGGCCAGATTCCAATTTGATTTTGGAAAATCCTCTGGATTAAACCGGCGTCCTTGCTCCAATACCAGCACCCGATATCCTTTTTGAGCCAAACGCAGAGCAGCCACCGAGCCGCCAAATCCCGATCCGATAACAATGTAATCGTAATCGCAGCTGTGTGGATTCATAAATATTCCTTGAGATGATAATGTTATAGGCGAAGATCGAATGAAATATTAATCACAGGCGTACCGCCAGTTTCATAGAATGGTTTACTGGTTTTAATATACAAACAGGTCGCGGGACTCCAAGTATCCTTTTTAATATCATAAATGTAAAGATCATGCAAACAGCCATCATATCAGAGAAATTGGTTTCTATTAATCCAGCCACAGGTGAGACCCTGGGTGAGGTCGCAATCCAGTCCGTCGCCGAGGTGGCAGATTGTATAGAGCGTGCCCGTCAGGCGCAGAAGCACTGGTCACAAATTCCGATGCGGACCCGAGCCCATCAATTACGACAGGTGGGGAAATATCTGGTTACACATACCGATCAGATCACAGATACCATATCCAGGGAAAATGGAAAAACCCGTGCTGAAGCCCTGGCATCCGAAGTTCTCACCGCCGCTATGGCAGTGGATTACTACACTCGGATGGCACCGCGCTGGCAGAAACCAGGACGATTGGGGATGTCCAGCCTGATGTCCAGCTACAAACAGTCAACAGTTCACCGAGTACCTTATGGTGTGGTGGGCATTATTTCCCCCTGGAATTATCCCTTCGCAATCCCCTTTCATGAGATAATTCTGGCTCTACTGGCTGGCAATGCCGTCATCCTGAAAGGGGCTTCAGAGACCCCATTGGTCACCCAGGAGATAGCTGAAGCACTGACGGCAGCATCACTGCCTGATGATTTGTTTGCCGTGGTCACCCTTCCAGGTCACCAGGCCGGACCTGCATTTCTGGATCACGGCGTGGATAAACTTAATTTTACTGGTTCGGTGGCGGTAGGAAAATTCTTGATGGCCAAAGCCGCCGAGTACCTAACACCGCTGAGCCTGGAGTTGGGTGGCAATGATGCCATGATTATCTGTGCAGATGCCAATTTGAAACGAGCTGCTGCCGGTGCGGTTTGGGCCGGTCTGCAAAATGCAGGTCAAGCCTGTGGATCAATAGAGAGAATTCTTGTCCACGAGGAGGTGCTTGATCCATTTCTGCAGGAATTGCAGAGCCAGGTTGGTGCTTTAACCGTGGGGGATCCCCAACAGCCTGACACGGGAATGGGTGTAATTACTACCAGATCCCAATGGCAAACCATTAAGACCCATCTGGACGATGCCGTCCAACGTGGTGCGCGAATACTGGTTCAATCCAAAAATCCCGTTTTGGAATATCCCTTTTTCCCGGCAACTGTTCTGGTGGATGTGACACCGGATATGCTGTTGATGCGTGAGGAAACTTTCGGACCACTGCTGGCTGTTATCCCGGTGAAGGATATGGAAACTGCAGTTGAGCTGGCCAATGCAACATCTCTGGGATTGACAGGCTCAATTTGGACGAACGACCGCCTGAGAGGTCGAGTTCTGGCCAGAAAACTTGCTGCAGGCGTCGTCACGGTCAATGATCATCTGATCAGCCACGGTCTCCCTGAAACTCCCTGGGGAGGATTTCGAGAATCTGGTTTGGGGCGTACGCATGGCCAAGAGGGATTCAACAGCATGACTCAGCTTCAGACCGTTGTGGATGATCGACTCCCCTTTTTACATCGATATCCTTGGTGGCCGCCATACTCGGCTGCCCAGTATGATGAATTGAAGGGCGTGCTGAATTTGTTTTTTGGATCATCCTGGTCTGCGCGATTCAGAGGGCTGAGAGCAGCGTCAGGTCTGCTTCCGGGAATGTTGAAAAAAATAAACAGGAAACATGAGAGTGGGATGATCAAAATGGTTTCCTGAACTAAACGGTCACTTTACAACCGAGACTTCTGCATTAATTGATATTGGATTCAGTACTCTCTGCTTCACATCCAGTCGAAATCACCCCGTTATTACCCGCCACAGACCGAGCCACAGGGGCATGGCAAGAGCACAAATGCCGTATGAAACCAATATGAGCGAGCCGATGGTTTGCTGATCCCCATTGTATTTTCTAACCTGCAGAATGATGGCCACTGCCGGGGCGCTTGCGGCCTGAAGAACAAAAAAATCAGCCAGCAATGGTTGCTTGATGTGTAATTGCAGAGATAACAGGATGACCACAGTAATGACCGGAATAAAGATATACTTTACCGACATGATCCGCAGGATATCACCCAGTGGAGATAGACGGGAGATCTGGATACTGCCCAGAGTGGCGCCCAAAGTAAACAGAGCCACTGGGACGGCCGCACTTCCCAGTAGTGCAATTGTATCCAAGGCCATTTTTGGAATCCAGTATTGGATGCCCAGTAGAACCATAGTGATTGCACTAACATTGGCTATAAATGGAGGAGTGACCAGCTTGCGCCAATCCAGAAGATTTGAGCTCCGGGATATGAGTGCACTGCCCAGGCTCCAGAGCATGACATTGTGTCCAAGTATGTAGAGAAAAATATATAATGCGAACCGACCGGTCTGTTCAGGGAATAAAATGGGTCCCAGAGGTAAAATCAGAAAGTTGGCATTGTGCATGGCCGCCACGGGCAATAGATCCAGTTTCTCACCGGCGCGGGCTCCATACAGGAGGGCTCCCATACCCAGCCCGATCAAAACAGTGGCGACACTGGCCAGAGGCAGTACCCACCAGCCAGGGATAGAATCGGGTTGGAAATCAGTGATGACGCGGTGGAAAATCAAACAGGGCAGGGTGATTGAAACGGTGAGATTCGAAAAACCCTGGATATGGTCCTGATTTAAAATGCGTCTTCGAACAGCAAACCCACCGGTGAGGGCAATCAGAAATATCCGCATCAGCGCTAAAAAAACGCCACTGAATGTGATCCAGAGGATCTGGAAATTTGTCATCTAAATACTGGACTTCTGTTAAGCCTGAAGGTTGGTTTCAATAATCAGGGGATTAAGCGTCGGTGCTTCATCACGGATGATTATGGCATCGCTAATCTGGGCAATTCCATCATCCAGGAGGTTTGATTTAGCGCAAAATAAGCGAATTAGATCACCTCCTTCCTTAACTTCGTCACCTAACGAGCAGAGCATTTCCAGCCCAGCTGTTGGATCAATGATATCATCTTTGGTTCTTCGTCCGCCCCCAATTGCAATAATGCCCATACCCAGTTGGGCGGTATTCAGCTCAACGAGATAACCTGCCCGGGGAGATTTGAGAACAATCTCCGCGGAAGGTGCATGCAGGTCAGGATTTTCAAGAGCTGTGGCATCCCCATCCTGTGCAGCTACCATTTTCTGGAATGTCTCCATGGCCTTGCCGCCATCAAGAGCGGCAATCAATAACTGGCGAGGATTATCTTTTATTCCAGACAACTGCAAGGCCTGAGCGCCAAGCTGTAAGGTCAGTTCCCGGATATCAGTTGGTCCGCCACCTGCAAGGACTGCCAGGCTTTCCTGAACTTCACAATATATCCCAGACATCCGACCCAATGGCTGATTCATATCTGTAATAGAATAGGCCATCTGAAGACCATGATTTTGTCCCACCTGACTCAATAATTTTGCCAATTCTCGGGCATCATCCAGCGAGGTCATAAAAGCGCCGGAGCCGCATTTTACATCCAGGACCAATCCCTGAAGACCTTCAGCGATTTTCTTACTCATGATGCTGCCGCAAATCAGAGGAAGGGAGGCCACTGTGGCAGTCACATCACGCAGGGCATAGATCAGACGATCCGCAGGGCAAATCTCAGCGGTCTGACCAATCATGGAAATACCCACCTCTTCTACAATGGCTCGAAATCGATCCAGAGGTAAGTCGACGCGATACCCGGGAATGGACTCAAGTTTATCGAGAGTACCACCGGTGTGCCCCAAACCGCGTCCGGATAACATGGGAACATAGCAGCCGCAACTGGCAAGCAAGGGTCCTAATATCAAACTGATTTTATCTCCGACACCACCCGTACTGTGTTTGTCCACAACATAGCCAGGCAGATCGCTCAAATCCATCCGCGATCCCGAATCCAGCATGGCCTGGGTATAGGCAAATGTTTCGGCAGAAGACATTCCCTGGAAGTAGACTGCCATTAACCATGCGGTCATCTGATAATCTGATATTTTACCCACGGTATAATTCTGGACCAGGGATTGAATAGTCTGGGGTGAATGGGATTGTCCCTGTTGTTTCTCGCGGATAATCTCGGTCATTAATTGCATACTTACCTCTTGTGATTATTAGAGCTGTCCAGGTAGTTCCGGGATGCATCTACATAGTGTTTAGCACTGTGTAAAATGGATTCAAATTCGTCATCGCTGACATTGCGTACGATTTTAGCGGGCAAGCCGACACAGAGTGAGCGCGGCGGAATAATGGTTCCGGGTGAGATGAGGGCACCTGCACCGATGACTGATCCAGAACCAATAACCGCATTATCCATGATGATTGCTCCCATTCCGATCAGGCAGTGATCATCAATTGTACACCCATGGATGACGGCATTATGTCCCACTGTAACCTCGCTGCCCACCACCGTGGGAGCAACGGCTGAGGTGACATGCACAGTGCTGTTATCCTGGATATTGGTGCGCGATCCGATTCGGATGAAGTGCACATCACCCCTGATCACCGTACCAAACCAAACACTTGTGGATTCACCCAGTTCAACGTCTCCGATAATGACAGTGTTGTCAGCGATGAAACAGGATTTGGGAACGTAGGGATGTTTCCCCTGATAAGGAAGGATCATTGAAATTCCTTAAAAAGATTTTATCCAATTCTATATACCCCGACTATCGTAGTCATCTCAAACACCAGGTTCAGGATTTCCACAATTGATTATTTTTGATAAATCGATGATATAAATCCATTTGGAGACTTCGTGCGCTACTGCATACCGGTGGCGGCAGAGCTGGTTTGCTGCCTTTTAAAAATATTCAAAATCTCAAAACGGATGAAGCGCAGTTCACGGGAAGTGGACCAGCATAAATACAACCCGACCAACCCCAGGATCAAATTTGGCAACCACATGGAAATGACGGGAGGGAGCATAGCACGATCTGCCAGTTCTTCACCGGTTATCAGGAACGCCCAATAAATGATGAAGAATCCAAGACTCAATCCCATACTGATGGCGAATCCTCCGCGGCGAGCCATGATACCCAATGGTGCTCCTATAAGGATGAAAATGATGCTTGCAAAGGGTATTGAGAATTTTTTATGTAACTCAACTTGATAGCGGTTGATGGATTTAAAATAGGATTCAATCAATTTGTAATCGCTGTTGATCCCGCGTTTTAAATTCCGGAAATGACGATCAAATCGAGCGAGAGCGGCATCAGAGTTTTCCACTGAAGACAGTGAATCCCGCATGACCTTTTCATATTCAATCAACTGAGGCTCCAACTCCAGCTTTGGCATAAGTGGAGTGATTTCAATGGGTAGATCCGCACTAACTCGGGTGACAATCCTGTCACGCACTTCAGTAATTTTCTCGAAGTAGTTATCGATTTTCTCATTAATCATGGTGAAATTCATTTCGCGATCACCGCGCACATTGCTATCTCGTCGAGTGAGTTGCATATTGTCAACTGGTACTACAACCTGATACTGCTGAAAAAAGATCTGCCTGTATTCTTCCAGATTCCCCGCTAACTCGTGGATCACTCCGTTATACAGGTTCAACAGAACACCATCCTCCAGAGTTTCGATTTTGGCAGTGGCGGCTAAAATAGTGCGCTGTGCCTGTAGTGTACCCTTGCTGAAAACGGTCACATCAGTGAACAGGTCTCGATCTCTCCCCCCCAGCAGAATACTGTGATTGGGAAGAGCCTCTATAAAATAGCCAACGTCAAATTCAAGATCGGGACGCTTCCGACGGATATCTGCAGACAGAAGTCGCGCTTCATGATTCATCTCCGGCAGGATCCAATTATTGAAAATGGTCATGGTGATTGTAACAGTCAGCCCAAAACCCAATGCCGGGAACAACAATGAGCGGTATCCAATACCAGAACTGCGAATGGCAGTGATTTCATTGTCTGAGGAAAGTCGCCCAAAAGCCATTAAGGTTGCCACGAGCACGGCCATAGGGACAGCCAGTGCCAATATCCAGGCCAGGTTCAGGAATATGAATTCCACCAGGGTCATCATATTCAAACCTTTACCGAGGAATTTATCGATGGAGCGCAGGAGGAAATTTGCCAGTAGAACAAATAGCAGGATTAAGAGCGCAAAGGTAAATGGGAGAACGTGTTCTTTGACAATGTATCGTGATACAAGTTTCATTCAAACCGGATTAGTTTGGGGTCAAATCAGCAGATATATAAT
>JGI10211J34971_10004385_pt1 | contig 11192 bp, 2 predicted proteins | sample Etolagsediment_FD_34971 | JGI IMG/M metagenome (IMG submission 34971)
GACGTTATTGCTGGAAACAGATACAGTCAACTCTTGATTATCACCCACAATCAAACCGGTGTCGTTATCTATGGTCAACGCTCCTGACGTTGTGTCAGAGGCATCTGCCCTTAGGAAATTCCCTCCAGCGATTACAGTCGCTGAACTGTTGGTTGTGGATGAGACGTCAATGGATGATGCCTGTGTACTTGAACCTTCGAATACAGCACCGAGAGTTGAATTCAGAGTGATCCCTGCTTTTATCTCTGCGAAGCCTGCCTGTGATGCCGATGGTGTGAAGGTTTCTTTCGACAGTATTGCCACCCTCGTGGCCCCAGCGTACATAGACGACACAACTTTGTTGCCGCCAGCGCTGGCTAAAGTTTCAATTTTCCAACCAGACTGTGTCTGACCTGCTGTGAAGGCCGGTCCTATCAGTTCCCATTCGTCATTGACTTGGTGGGCTCTTGAATCACCAGTGTAGACGAAAACTTGATCATTGGTTGGATCCAACCATAGATCACCTACCGACGGTGATGTGGGTAATGTAGCACTTGCTTTTGCTCCACCTGTGGGTTTGAAACTTATGCCGTCGTAGACCTTGATCTGATTAGTGGTGGTGTCAAACCACAGTTCACCCTTTAGAGGTGCGCTGGGAGCCGAGGTCGAAGCCGCGTTCTCCAATAATTTGACTAGGTTCTCGTTTAGTCCCTCACCAAATCCTGAATATGATTTACCAAACAACTGCAGGGAGGTGGTGTTATCTACCGTTCCGTCCGTGATCGTTGTTACTACTGTTCCGTCTGTTTTGTTAATTGTGTACGCCATTTTGTGTATTTACCATCCTACTGTACTAAGGCATATTGTGCAATATAGCCTAGATTAGTGAAGTTTTGTATCTCATAAAGATTTTTAACATTCGTTGTTGAACCATCACCTATGGTCGTGCTTCCAATCAGTGTGCTATTAACCGAGAGAGCCAAAGTTCTGATAGCAGAACCTGTGTTTATTATGGCAATTCTTTTCACGGTACCGTCCCCTACATTGATAAAGTCTATAGCCACGTCTGAATTAATATACACTTCAGCAAATCTAATTCCTGCCATGCTGATAGATTGATTAGTAGTTACTCCTGAACCTGGGCTTCCTGTTACTCCTACTTCTCCTGCTATCGAACCAGCGCTTAAATTACCCGTTACATTCAAATCATCCCGCACCGTCACTGCTGAACTATCGTTTGCACTAATTTCTGTCCCTGATATGTTTATTGCTCCAAGATTTATCTGACCCGTGCCCGCGGGTGTTATGTTTATATTCTCGTTTGATCTGGTTCCTGTGATATTGTTGTCCGTGATAGTGATTGCATTGTTCTTCAGTGTTGTGGCATCCACTGTGTCAATAAATGCGTTTGCGAACTCTGTTCCGTCAGCACCCAGATTATAGGTGGAATCTGCACTTGGTAAAATAGTTTGTGAGGTAAGTGTTCCTGTCAGTGTGCCCCCCGTTTTCAGAAGGTTGAGGCTTGCTGAACCTGTCACGTTGCCCGTCACGTTGCCTGTCACGTTGCCTGTGACGTTGCCTGTGACGTTGCCTGTAAGCGATCCTGTGAAGGCTGTTGCCTTGACCGTGCCTGACACTTCTAACTTGGTAGAAGGGGAAATCGTCCCGATACCAACCCTTGATTCTGATCCGTCTATGGTCATCACCGTCGTGGTCGTTCCACCGTCGTTCACTTTGAATGTTATGTCAGTGTTGTTTGTTGTGTTGGCAATGACCGCTCCCGAAGAATCGACTGTAAGCGCCAAATCACTGTCAGCACCCACAATCAGTCCGCCGTCGTTGGCAATACTGACAGTGCCCGACGTGGTGTCATTGGCGTTTGACCTCAGGTAGTTTGCGGCCGCAACACCGCCCAGGGCATCTGCGTCTGTGGCAGTGCCTTGAAATTTCGTGTCGGCGATAGCGGTCGTCAATGTAATTCCTTTTTTCACAGTTGCAAATCCACTGATGGCCAGTTTAGGCGTGAATTCCACCTCTGAAATCATGGCGATGAGATTACCATCGTTGTACCATTTGGTCACGTTCTGAGAAGCGTCTGTGTCGTCTAGTATGTTCTCGTATATGAACCCATTTTCTGTTCCTGTGCTACTAGGTGGCCCCACCAGGATGTTGTTTGATCCGTTGTAGAAATAAAGTTGGTTGCTGTCCGAATCTATCCAAAGGTCACCTTGTATTAGGTTACTCGGAGCAGACGACTGGTAAGGCACAACTCCCCCCGCTGGTACAAATGAGGAACCTGTGTAGACCTTCAAGATGTTAGAGTCACTGTCATACCACAACTGCCCTTCTATGGGTTTTGTGGGCGCTGAAGTGTTGGCAAAATTTTCTAGAAGATGCAGGAAGTTCTCTGCAATAGTCTCTCCATATCCTGCATAACCCTTTCCGATGAATGAAAGATCAGTCTGCGTGTTGACCACTCCGTCCTGTACGGTGTATGAGCTAGGTGTAGCGGAACTATTTGTTTTGTTGACTGTGTATGCCATTAATATCCAGTGTTACCACCTGATGTGGTTCCACTCACAGTGTTAGAAGTTGACAGTGCCGTGGAACTTGTTTCGGTGAATGTTGTTAAACTTTGTATTCTTAGCGTGTAATCGATTTGTATTAGTCGATTAAGAGATTTCTGTACCGGGTGGAATATCACATGGGTCAATAACTTGTTGGTCGAGCCATTCTCTGTTCCTTCCCACGACTTCAGACCCAGCTCGTCAAATACAAAATCACCATTGAAGTTTGTGGTGTTGTCAAAAGCGGCTTGCCCTGTTGGTTCTCCATAATCTAAAGTACAGGTACACACTATGTCTGTGTATTTGTTGCCGGCTGTGTGTCTCACCTCCATCTTGTTCCTGGTGGTGTCTTTGTTTGTGGCAGAGTTGTCATCTATCACTTTGTAATATGTTTGGTTGTAGAGTGTTGCGTTGCTTCCTGTTGAGTTGGGAGTCAGGTACGTGATAACACCCGTTGGATCAACACTGGTTCCACCATTTCCGAATGCCATTTCATGCACGAATCCTGTGGTCTTGTTTGCCAACGATTTGGCCAACGCCTGAGACATGTTCTCATAATGAATCGCATTCCTTTTGTCCACGATCACTTCGCCTGTTTCAGGATCAAATATCTTGATGTGCCCCGTCATCATAACACCCGTGTTATCCTGAGGCTTTTTGTCTTCTTCTTTTGATTCTGTTGGTTTGTTGTCCTGTGTCATCTAGTGTATTTATTCAGGTGCGTTTGTGGGCTCATTAGCAATGAATTTAGCCTGTTGAGTGCTTGATGCTTGTAATCCTTTACCATCCGCTGGATTACCATCTGCTCCCGTGTACCAAACCTGTCCTTTCTTGTGTAATATTTTTATCTGTGTTCCTGACGCCGGAGCAGAACTTAAAGTTACTGCTGTCGTGCTTCCGTCCACAGAATAGTTAATAGTTGATCCATCCTCGCTAGTGAGCAACAATCGTTGGCCACCAATGAATATGTCTAACTCACTAGCAGACGATGGTGCTTGTGATAGTGCGAACGTCAGCGTACTTCCATCACCTGTGAAGGTGTTGGTGTACACAGTGTCCGCATAAGGGATGGTTTGAGTGCCAGACGCATCTACCACTTCCGTGCCTGATCCATGCCCCTTAGTTCCTGTACCCAGGGTGCCACGTTTCAATTGTCCTAACGTGTTGCCTGATTTCGTGAAGTATTCTATTCTTTCCTTGTCTATGAATATGACCCCTGGCATGTTGCTTGCCACGTTGGGTGTTCCTAAAACCGAACCATCCTCCACGGTGATGGTCTGTGAACTTTCCGTCATATCCAAAGTCAATTTGGTTGTAGCGGATTTGCTTATTCTTTTGTAGAATGTCCTGTTCAGCATGTCCTTGAATATCCTGAACCCTGTGGCCCCCACTGCCGACTCCAGCGCGAAATACATAACATCCACCCTGTCAGAAGAAGTTATGGTCCTCCCGCTTATTGTCAATGTTGTATCACTTATAGAGTAATCGTACACCTGTGTCAGTTGCTCTCCGTTAAGCCACACATATGCGTATGTGGCGTTTAGTGGTGCGAACCTCAAAGCAAACACGCCACTTGGTCTTCCTTCTAGCACTTCTCTTCTCTGTTTCATTCCCAGCGCGTTGTTGAAAGTCGTAACTGATAGAACATCACCCGCCGACAAAGAATAGGGCGATGTTATGGCGCTGGGCTCCAATATGATGTCCGTGCCTTGGTTGTAGTAATGATTGTCAACCAGTGTGCTTATGCATATGACGTCTGTGGACGTTGGAACGGCGTCTGCCACAAAATCTATATTTTGATTTCCTATGTCCACTGTGTAATGTGTGTTTAGATCTTTCTTTGTTCCGTTCACATACACTTCCACTTGAGACGCTGATGTGATTGTTTTGGCCGGATCCACTGTCGATCCATCACCTAATCCTGATGCCACCCCATAGGTGTATGTGCTACCATCTCCAAGGTAATAGGTGTTGTCTGGACCTCGTAGCATCCTACCGTTGACCTCTATCATGGTCAAGCCTGAGAATGGACCTATGGATCCTGACGGATAGGTCAGCGTAAATCTGTTTGTAGACCCATCATAGGTGATTGTCTCGTTCCGTATCGAAGCATAACTCCTCGTGGAAGTGATAGACTTGTTAAAGCCTGCTATCTGTATGTACTCGGCTACAGCGGGTGCAGTGTTGAAAACCACTGTGATTGTGTTGGCCGAGACAGTGGTCGAGTACGCCGTTGTCGGCACACCATCCACAGTGATGTAAAGGTCACTGGAAGTAGAGTCCAGATTGAATTCTCCCCTGGTAGAGGTGGTGAAGGTTGTTGTTGAGCCGTCCCCCGTGAATGTGTCCAACACTCGATAATTCTCCCCAGATATGGCAAAAACCTTAGTTGATATTACGCTGTGATTATCGGGGGCCGATGTGAATTCAATCGTTTTATTGGCCACGTCAATGCTGTAATCCGTTGTCAGTTTCTTGATTACTCCATCGACCGTTACTGTAACTGAGCCAAGTGTTCCTGGATAGTCTCCAATCGCATATTGCGTTGTGTTGCCGTCCCCTCTATAATTCTTTTCGCTGATGAAAGGAACTCCCGACTCTGGAGATGTGTAAACTTTGATATCTAGAGTGTCGAACAGTTGTCCCGGTACCGTCTCCTCGGGTGCGTAACTAGTGTCAGGCGTAACAAATCCGTCTCCCTCTAGTATTATGTCACTTGGTGCGTATCCCAATGCCGATCCAAACAATCCACCCTGCACAATACTGTCCAGTGTCCTGTCATCTGTTGGGGTCAACACACCGTCGTCGTCAAAAGGAATGAACTCCACAAGTGCGTTAGCATCTGGAGTTTCGCTGATCGTGAAGGATGTCGTGGATCCATCACCCCTAACAACATCATTAAGTTTTCTTCTAGTGCTGTCATCTGCCGTGATGTAAACCTGATAGACGTCAGAGGTCGTTGGTGCTGACGCAAACGTGTAAGTTGCTGTTGATCCGTCGGCTCTGAATGCCCTTATGCGACTGTCACCGTAGTTGTCCCATGGGAAGTCATACCATGCCGCATTGTCCCAGCCCTGTTCTTGACTAAACAGCAATCCAGTCACCATGGTGCCGCCATAGTCAACCCCGGTCATTACCTGATCCAGCTCATTGCCTGGCATGCCAGACGTTGGTGTGTAGAATCCTTTGGTCCTGTCGGCCGCCGTCAGCCCTGTCTCGTCTCCGTAAACCTTGTACAGATCTCCAATGTTGTCATCGAAATCAGTAGTTGACGTAAAACTGCTTGTGGCCTTGTATAATTCATTGTTGTATCTTATCAGGTCATTGTAGGCGTAACTCGTAGATGCCGCCCAGTCCTGCACCCTAGACGTGCTTGACACCCTGTCGAACTTGATCGTGGTATTGAAATCCCTTACGAGATCATTATCAAGGTTAGCGTAGGCCCTCGCGGTGTCAGTGGGTGTTGATCCGTCCGTCCTTCCCCCTGTGATCACCACTGTTGGTGTGCTGTCGTAGTTCGCTCCTATGCCCGTGACCGTGATACTAAACACTGCCCCGTCCCTAATGGTTGCGGTTGCCGTTGCCGCTGTGGTGGACGGTGTGACGTACATCTTGAATGTAACTGATTTCGTGCTTTGCGCTTCGCTGACTGATGTTGTAGGTCCATAGAAAGTTGTTGAGTACCCATCGAACGTATATGATGTTGTTGTGCCTGAACCACCATTCTGTGAATCATAGATCTCCGCCTGCTTCTCACTTGTGAATAAAGGATAGTAGTAACCAAATAATCCACTTGTAGCACCGGAGTTGCTTGTACCCTGTATCTGGAATGGACCTGTTGAACCTGTTGTGCCTCCCAGTATGGTTACATTTGGTGCCGTTTGATACCCTGACCCACCATGGGTCACAGTGATGGATCTCACGTATTTCTTGTGGTAATCGTTCCACATCTGCCATGGATACTGTGTGAGTTTTTCCGTGTCAGACGACAGGTTTAGTGATCTTATCTTTCCTGTCTCCACGTCATAGAATGTAGGACTATCAAAGTCGGTGTATATTCCATCTTGTGTCTCTGTGTCTGTGTATCCTAGTTTGTATTCCCTAATCTTGGTGTGGAAAGGCTTGACCTCATTGATATAATCCTCTATCCATGTATCTGTGCCGGTTGTGTACGACTTTCTCTGGTCGAGTGGTCTCACACTATTTTTCACATTTATGAAACTAGTTTTGAACATCCAATCCACATAAGTCTGTTCTGATAATACTCGCCTCAAACCTGTGAAGAATAAAGTGTTGTACTCCACAGCCAACTCATTTATGAATAGATCATCCCTGATCGCTGTCAGTATCTTTCTAGTTTCTATCAGTGGCGATTCGTCAAAAGTGTTATCGTCAAAATTATCTAACCCGGCAAAACCAGTTGCATCCTGTGAGTAGTCGTACAACTTGGTGGAAATCCTTATTGTTCCATTCTCCGTGCCCACCAGTTCCCAACCTGTAGCAGTCCTCATGAACAGTTTCCATCCTCCCGTATCGGCACTTGTTACCTTCACGTGTTTTCCTATGTCTAGGTTTAATGAATCCAGTTCATACTCGAACGTGACCTGCTTGTCAATAGTAGTGTTTTCACTGTGTTCCATTGAGGTATTATCAATTTTGTACCAGTCTGTGTAACTCCAATACGCGGAGGTGTTGTAGGTCTGTATCTTGGTCTTTGTGAACTCTGTACCATCCCATTGGTATATTGACCAAANGCCATTTGCTGTCTCGTCAGTTCGTACCAGGTAATTGACGTTACCTGATATATCNGCGGTATTGATATATGTCAACTCAGCAAAAGTGTCAACTGCTTCATCCCATTCGCCACTTTGCGCAGTGGGTTCTGGATCCTTTGAATNTAAATTGGCAAGGTTTATCTGGCCGACTAATTGATTCCGTTTCAGCACGGAATTTGCGTAGTCGATGATCTCTTTTAGTGCCCCAAATCTGTCCACATACCAACTCTGCCTAGGTCTCACATTGTTTCCATAGCGTTCATTGACAGGCAGTGAAGTGTCTGGTACAAGGTCCCCGGATTCATTGGCTCCTACGAGGCTGTCCCACCAACGCTGTTCTATCTGTGTTCCGGGTCTGTAGTCTTTGTCACCCTCTCTTGCCAACTTCCATACTGAGTGAGAATCTCCCTCGAAATCATTGGTCCTGGTATCAACATTGAGCACTATTTCGTCGTTAGAAAGACCTGACACATTGTTGATCAGAAGTTTGTTGGTATCAGTGGCCGAGTAGTATTTCTTGTCAAATATCTGTGGGTTGGCAATCATGTTGGCCACCAGCGCTGTTGAGTTTTTCCTTGTTACAACACTGTTAGCAGGCACAGTCGCTTTGTTCCTGACCCAGTAGTAATAAAAATTCACAAACCTGTCAAGCCTCGAGTTGTATTTCTGTACTACAGTGTACCTCGAATCATCACCGTAGGCGGCCGTGCCTGTTATGCCCTCGGCGGACCCCTGTTGTGTTCCCGACCTAGTGTTCCACTGGCTGGGAAGGAGCGTTGACTCAGTCCACTCATATATGTCTATGCTTGAACCTGGAAAAGTTTTGCCCCAGTTGTTGGTCTTGTATTCCTGTGTGTACTGCTCGTACCACAGCCATTTGACGGTTGAAAGATCCCACCATGTCTCACCTAGGTGATTCTCCGCCCATGGTGTCTTGACGTCTGCGTCTGTGCCAAAATTGTAACTGGCCGGATCCCACGTCGTCTTGATGTTGATCTCACGATCTGCGACTCCCAGTATCCTGCCCTTGATAGGATCATATAGATCGTAATAGTCTTGTATCTGCTTGGTGTTCTTGTTGAAATCAAAAACCTTACCTAATTTATCAATGTCTATGAAGGCATCCTCTGTGACTATGTTTTTCCACGCAAATTCACCAGCCACAGTCAAATCATAACAGGCCACTGTGCCATCATTAGAAACCCGTGTGCTTCCATCGGCGGTGATATTTCCATCATCATCCGGGGCTCCAACGAACACAGTGCCATCTATAATACACACGCCACGTCCAAAATCATCATTAGACGTCACACTGTCAGAATTCAATCTGTCATCAATCACGAATAGTGTGTTATACATAGTGGCAGTATAGGCCGCCCCTGACTCTGTGTTTAGATCTACTATCGTTGTGTCTTGTAGATCAAATGTTGTTTCGCCTAAGTCAAATTTCATTTCTCTGGCATTCGCAAATTTTCCTGCTCCAATGACCAACCTTGTTCCTGCCTGGTTAATGTCAATCGTGGTTCCAAACTTCATGTTATCTTGGCTGTCAGGCGCGCTGATAGTCTGTTGGAGTGTGTAAGTATTGGTTGAACCATCAGCATTCCATTTGTAGTAGTATACGGCTCCACCGTCGGTCTGTTCAGTTCCGTCAACTCCTGGTGCTCCAATTACAAGTGTCGTGCCATCCTTGCTTATCGCTATTGATTCCCCAAACGCAGTGTTTACACTAGATCCGTCACTGTCCACGCCTGTGATCGTTTGAGCCAGTGTGAATGAATTCTGTGTACTGCCGTCGTTGCTCTGTGATGTCCTGATGAATATCTCCACCTTTCCAGCATTACCTGGCGCCACCGAACTAACTGCTAATATGTCTCCGTTATCGTTGACCGCTAGCCTGTGACCAAATCTCTGTCCGGAACCTCCGTCAGGAGCCTCTATGGTGTAGTCCTGTGTCCATGTGTCGTATGTTGAACCATCTTGGCCCACACCCCAGGTATACATGTACACCCTTCCCCTGTCGTTATCGTGGCCCGGTGCTGATACAAATAGGTATTTTTCCGTTGTTGTTCTAATAGATGATGCTGTGGGTTCGGCTATCTTGTGATCCCAACCAAAATTAAGTCCCTGGTTCGCAGTCGATCCATCAGTGGGTGGAGTGATAGTGTTGAGGACCCCATACTTGAAGGTGTCTGGATCCCAAACGTATACCTTGACCAATCCAGTGTCCTGTTGACGGGTGCTACCGTCCAGATCTAGTACATTGGCGTAGGGCGCGCCTGCGACCACGAAGTTCTCGTCTGTGCTTATGGACAATGACTCACCCAGCCTGCTGGTGTTGTCGTCTCCCTCTGTCATTGTGTTTGTTGATTGTGTGCTGAAAAGTGTTCCTGGATCCGTGATTGATCTAAACAGGAAGTGCACCTCACCTTGGCCCTTGCCGGGGGCAGAAATTACGAGTGTCCTGCCGTCATTACGCGCAACAATCCTGTGTCCAAATTCCTGATCTTCTGTGCTGATGTCCGGGGAAAGTATCAACCCATCTGTGTATGGATCCTGCTTCTCGTACACACGCCACAGTCCTGAGCTATCCGCGTCAGCGTAAACCTTGTCTCCTAGGTTGCCTATAGCATCATCCTTGTCCTTGTAATCGGCATAGGTCAATCTGTCATTCACGTTGTCTATAGAAGACAACCTCACTGATATGAACTTGTATATGTTTCCGTAACTGTCTGCTGTGGATCCATCCTCCAGTGTTGGGATAAATGCAGTGTTGCCATCATAGTCTATGATAACCGTCTTGTGGTCAGGTGCCGCAGACACCTGGTAGACACCATTTAGTGTTGACTCCTCACTGTTGCTGATTGCAAAGAAATCAGCTTCAGTTGTGTTCGTCGCCGATGATAGACCGTGTGATCCAGTGAATGTGATTTCTAATTGTGTGGTATTATTAATAGACCTCAAAGATGCTATCTTGAAATTGGCAACAGTCATCCTTAGTACGTCCCAGTCTTTGTTGGATTTATTAGCAACCCATATCAGGTCATTGGCAGTCACGGCGTTGACGTCTAGGTTGAAAAGATCAGTGATATCGAAGGCAGTGTGCTGTACTTGATTCAGTTGTGGATATCCAGCGGTCTTGTAAACTTGTGCATTTTCTCTGTCCACTCCTTCTTTTGTGTAATCTAATCTGCTGAATGTAGAGGACGCGATGTAATCGATTGGCTTGTAGTAGAGGTCTTGCTTGGACACATACTCGGATCGTGCATACTCTAAATTTTCGTTAGTGGTGTCAAACAGCTCAATGCTCTGCGGGTCTGCAGTTATAAGATCATCACGCAGGGTGATCTGTATGCTTTCTGTTGAATCCGTGTTTCCAAACTTACCTGTCCTGATCATCCATTCTGGATACATGTCAAGTGTGATGTCGGATCCTTCATACTTGGCCTTGAGTATCTTGTCTATAGCGTTTTTTGTACCTTTCTCTCTGATGTAACCTTGGTAAAACTTATACTGTGACACGTCGTTTACGAAGAGATTTTCCAAGTAATCCCTGCTCTGGTATCCGATAAGTCGCTGTGCCAACTGCTGTTGTGATTCGTCAAAGTTGTTGGACTCCAGGTTGTAGAAATCATTGAACTGTGCTATCTTGTAGTCAAAATTTGGTAAAAGTTGCGGTGCTGGTTTTTCAGATTTTACAGTCCAGTTTTCGGAATCGAAAACAATGCCAGAATTGTGGTTTATTCTAGCCACATAAAAGTTACCTTGGTACTCGACTGTGTCTCCCAACCTGTAATCTGTGTTCGCCAGCCAGTACGTCACTTGAGCGGCGTCGAACACGAAGCCTGGCGCGTAGTAATCACCATTCCAT
>JGI10211J34971_10004386_pt1 | contig 11192 bp, 16 predicted proteins | sample Etolagsediment_FD_34971 | JGI IMG/M metagenome (IMG submission 34971)
CAATCTATTATTTTATCAGGTTGTTTTTTTTCAGAAGAAAAATATTCAATTTTTCTATTGTCTTCATTGTCAATAATTTTGCAATTACCTAAATCGCATTGGGGACAAATAATATCTGTCATTTATATATCTCCTATATCCTATTTTTATATGATATTTGTTGAGTTTATGTTAATTATGATCGTCTTTTATTGTCTTTAAAATTTCTTTAATAAATCCTTTATTTAAAGATGATTGGGGGTCTATTAACCTTCAGTAATACAAATCTTTTTTCATGTATACCCTCGTATTTTTCTATAGTAACTGCTAAAACTAATTTATCAAATACAAACCCATTTTTACCAGTTGGATCAAAGCCAAGTCCAAAAGAGTTTCCAGATCCTGCATAATCTATAAAAGTTAATACAGCAGAAGAAAATTCTACTATTTCATTAGGGTCTTCAGCATTGGGATGAAACACAAATGGATGTTTATAAACTTTCCATACCCATGAGTTGGGATCATTTATTTCTGATAAATTATAAGTAAAATCTTCTTTTCCTATTTTTTTATCGATATAAGGAGGGAATTTTTCTGGAAATGGATCTCTTGTTATTTTAGAAATTGTTCTTTCTGATTTAGAAATTAATGTATTCCCATATAGATCAAAAAAATTACTATTAGGGTCTTTATCTTCATTTGCTATAAAACCTTTTGGGGGATCATTTATAATATGAACATATAGAGCACTATTTGGATCATCTTCTACATTCGTTATCCCCTGGAAAATAAATTTTACATCTGTTACGATTTCTCCTGGTTCTATCTTTGTTGCAAAATAATCTGTTCCCAGTCCCCATGTATAGTATTTGTCTACATCTAATGTTTCTTCTTGAGCAGCAAGTAGAGTTACTCCTAATAAAATCACACTTGTTATAGTTAACATTATAATTCCTCTCATTTCTATTCTTTTGAATAATATCTATTTAAAAAGGGTAATTCATTTATTTTGCATCCACATGCGTTCCAATGTCCTCCTCCTCCATATTTAGTCGCAATTTTAGCCAGATTAATTCCCTCTTTAGATGTGTACATCCTAATATTCCATTTAAAATCAGGACTTAAATAAAACACCATCACTGCATCATACTTTTCAGGGTCCCACACAGAATCAAACTGAGGAGAACCAGTATAAACACTATTTATACAGATGAATTTAATTCCCTCCCATTCAAAAGGAAAGCTTTTCTTCATATTCCACTCATCGACTTCTTTTTGGTACTGAATAATTGAATTCCCTTTTGATATTGTATCTTTTATAAAAGTCATGTCATTGCAAAAAACTTTTTTCCATATTGAACTTTTGGGATCTGAATCAAAAGATCTCATTCCCATTTCAAATGGAACGGTTAAAGGATTGGAATGATCCCATCTATCATATTGACCCAATAAAGTAATCCCTAAAGGAATTTGATCTTCTTCTCCGTGAAAATATAACCATGTGAGTTCGCAGGCTGCTTTATCTGTTCCTACTTTATATTTGGATAATCTTTTTTTTTGTTCTGTCATTTTCTTAATAATAGATTGATGATGATCTATCCATATAAATTCTGAACAAGTTTCCTCTATTTTCATCATTTCTTGCCATGTCGGTCTAGAATAGTCTACCATAAAAATTCTGTCTTCTGGAGTAATTTTCTCCCATGGAAATTCTTCATCATAATCTACTCCGACCATTTCACAATCTGGAAATTCGTTGTAGATTATAGCTGCTGAGCATATCCCATCATGATCTTTATTGTGATAGAAACATTTATTTTTCATCTTTATTCCTTTGTTAAATTTCCATGCTTATCAAAAATATAAATCTTTTTGTCTTTTTTTCTTGCATATCTAACAGTTGACCATGTTCCTGAATGCAATCTTTCCCTTGTATCAGGAGTAGCTATCAATATATCTGAAGCATCGACTATATGATGATTTCTTGTTAAATAATCATCGGCAGGAAGCATTAAATCACATTGACATCTTGCTCTATATTTCCCATATTTAGGGGGATGTCCAACTATTTTAATGGGTTTTCCCTCTTTTTTACGATAATTATCCACAATATCATGGGCATCTTTGTCAGAACCAATACAATCTCCATGATGAAGCTCATGAAAAACATTTTCTTTAAGAAAACTTTCGACAGCAGTTTTCTGTTCTTTGGTCATTCCATGCCTAGTACCTGTAAAACCTATTTTTCTCATAATTCCATCTCCTATTAAAATTACACAGTTTTATTATACATTAATATTATTCACTTTCAAATAAAAAATCTCATTAAAAGGTTTTTTTCTTAAAAAAAAGAATATAAAATATGTTTATTTGTGGATAAATGTAGTTTATAATAAGTGTATTTATGCTTTATAGTACATAAAAGGAGATTTAATTATGGCAGAATTAGTGTATGTAAATCCAGCATCGGATGATGACACAGGGGACGGAACGACTCCAAATGCTGGTTCGGGAGGGACTTATGCTTTTAAGACACTGGAAGCAGCCATAACAGCTATTGACGATGGAGGAACTATAAAATTAGTTGATGGGACATATAATGTTACGACACAATCTTGGGATAATCTATTGATGGTAGATAAAAGTTATACCATTGAGCCATATCTAGTTTCTAGTATAACATTTACAAGGGACTCTGGTACATCTTTTAATTGGTTTAATGCCGCTTCTGCATACAATGATAGGATATGGACTTTTAATAATATAAACTTTGTTATGAGCAAAAATACATCAAGAATATTTTTCTTTGAGACAGGTGATGGAGGAACTTTTATTTGTAACAATTGCTATTTTACTCCTGCCACTGATAGTTATGTCTTATATGCTATTACTGATGCATCAATTACTGACGCACGCAGAGCAATATTTAATAGTTGCACTCTTACATCTGCTGCTTATACAGTCTCTGTATGGTGGTGCAGAGCTATGAAATTACTTGAATTTAATGATTGTACATTGGAGAGCACTTCTTCAGATGCAGATCAATTAATTTATCATTCATATTCTCAAGGACATACCATATTAAGAAGGAATAGGATAACAGGGTTTAATGTCTTTAAGTATTTTCATGTTCACTCTAGCGGAAGAATGGCGAAACTAATAATGCAAGACAATAATTTTTACTCAAATGCAGAATGGGATGGTTATTGTTTATATCTAGGGGGATGTTGGTGGAGCCAAGAAATATCAATAGAAGGAGCTCTAATTCAAAACAATTTAATATATGGGTTCAGATATGGAATATATACAGATTCTGAGTCTTCATTATATGATAATAATGTAGTATATTGTCGTGACCCATTTATTCTCTACGGAGCTCATAAAAATTTATTAAGAAATAATACTTTAAAAGCACATGATACAGAAGATCAAGCAAGGTGTCTTTTATTTAATAGGCTAGATCGTTCACCTGAGCTTGATCCAGGAGCTAATACATCAACATTTACTTCTACAACTGTTACAGCAGGTTCTGCTTATGCAGATTGGGACTTAGATAATGTCCCTATTGATGGGACTTGTAAAGTACTTTGCAAAGCTACATCAGGAGCTAAGCCTTCAGTTTATTGGGGCATAATTACATCAGCAGACACTGTAACTAAAGAAGTAACTGTTCTTGAGTGGAGAAAAGTTTCTGATGGTTCTGTAGAAACTCCTGCCGATAATACTTATTATGTATCTTGCACTATGTTTGCCGAACAGAATACTATTGTTAATAATGTTTTTGATAGCAGCGAAGCAACTTATAATCATACTTTTGATTTTAATCCACTCGATGGAGAAAATTATATAGATTATAATAATTATTATCAAGGGAATGGAACTTATTTAACTAACCTTGGAAGTGAAGCAATAGAGAACCTTGAAGCACAACAATCTAAATGGTTAGCATGGCCAGAAGATACTTATTCTGACTATATAAGTATATGTAAATATAATGATGCTAATAGTACGGATGAGAATCCATTATTAGATGGGAATTATTTGCCTCATAATCTTGCGGTGTTAAAAAGTGGTAAACCAGATATAAATGGAACTTCTTCTAGCATTGGAGCAGTTATTCCTAAGAATAAATATAGTTCAGCAATTAAATCTAAAAGATAAGGAATAAAATAAAATGGAAATATCTGAAACATATATTGGAATGTTTACAATTGAAGATCCTGTAGATGGTTCTCCAACAGATGCTGATAGTACCCCCGTTGGTACGATTTATAAAAATGGAGAGCCAGATACAGCTTTAACTTTAACTGTAACTGAGTCTAGTTCCAATCCTTCATTAGAGGTTGGAGTTTATAAAGTTATAGCAAATGATTCTTGGGAGAATGGCTCTTTTGTAGCCACAGATAAAGTAGATATTTTCATTACGGCTACAGTGAATTCTACTGAGAATAATTCTAGAATAGACTCATTTATATTAACAAACGGAGTATCTCTTTCTTCTACAGGATTAAATAATATTTCTGTTACAGAACCATCGGGTAGAGCATCCACTTTTAGAGAAATGTTAGTGCAAACTTGGATGAGGTTCTTTAACAAGAGTACTTTAACATCTGATACTTTAACTACATATGATGCAGCTGGAACTACTCCTGTTACTACTCAAAGTGTAGCAGATGACGGAACAACAAAGACAGTTAATGAAGCACAATAGTTTAAGAGATTAACTAATGGCATATATTATAGATATTGGAAGTATTGGTTATTTAATTCCTCCTTATTTTAATACAGATATAGGGAACTTTAGCGGTAATGAATCTACTTGGCAAGATATCTATAAAATATTAGCGGATAATCTTAATAGTGTTAAAGACGATCCTCCTAATGAGACTACTTATATTTACAATGCCTTTTTAGAGATGGTTAATCTTGATAGTGATTATACTACAGAAGTAGCTGCTTTGGAAATGGAGATTTATAAATTATGGACACATTCTCGTTATACACACTATTTTGATGATAATTTATTTTCCGTTATAAAGAAAATAAATGATTTTACTGAAGAAAATTATGGTGATTTAACAGATTTTGTAAATAGTATAGCATGGGACAACGGATGTGTGCCATATTATTGGGGATTATATTCTGAAAATCTAGGATTTGATACTTCAGAATGGAATATCTGTTCTTAAGAAAAAATTGTGTGCTTCTGGAATAAAAACATCATTGATAATCCCGAGATACTAGGTTCAGATTTTGACTGGGGAGAGATTCTGGATAATACCAAATATGGATGGGATAGATTTGTTATAATTTCAGGAACTCTTTGGAAGACTGTGATTGAAGCTAAATTAGGCAACATAACTCCTGAGGAAGAAGATTTAATAAAAAAAGCAAATGTGCACAATGAGCCAATTTGTCCAATAACTATTAAAAGAATTAAAGAGAGGAAGTGATATCATCAATTGTGGAGTTCTCATCAATTTCTTCTAAACTTATTTTAATATTTTTAAAATTACTAACAAAGATAGGAGAGTTAAGGGTCTTATCTTGTTCTTTTATAGTTTGACAAAAATGATCATAAGCATCTATTTCTTCTATATGAAAGTGATTAATTAAAACTTCTAAACATTTAGATGAATCATAAACAGCAACATGATTAGTAGATCCACAAGCTCTTCCTGTACCTATTAAAGCAATATCAAAAGGGGATTCTAGAAACATGGCTTTAGGATTTTCTTCTTTAATAATTTGTTTAATTTCTATAGGAGTAAGCATTTTTTCTCCATTCAAAAAAATAATAAAAAATGTCGATAAAATAAAAGACTAATATTTTTTTCGTATAATCTACAAATAATTTATAAATTTAGGAGCACTAATATGGGATGTGGATGTCGTAAACCTAGAAAGCCTTCAAAACTTACAGCAGATAGAAAAGCTACTCTTGAAAAAAAGGCGGCAATTTTGAAGGCAGAAAGCAAAACTAAAAGAGCGGCGGCGAAAATGCGTCTCAGGATGGCAAAAACAAGATCTGACATATGCTCTTCTTGTGAATATTCTGAACAAGATGTGAGAGATAAAAAATATAATATAAATATTTGTCATAAAGCAAATCGTCCACTTCCTATAATATTTAAAGATAAAAATTTTAAGTGTCCTATAGGTAAGTTTTAAATTCTGAATTATTATATCAATTAATTCTTTAAGGGTTTTCTTTTGTACTTCCTATTCCATTTTTAACTCCTTCTAATTACTTTTGTTTGTTCTAAAGGTCTTCTTACGGTAGGGGGATAAACTCCTGTTTTCATAGCCTGAATATATCCAGCAGCCTCTAAATAATTATCAACAAAAATAAGATTATCAGTATTTACAGGATATTCTTTTTGAACTATTGGCGTATTTTCTTTTACGAACATCATAGGTATATTTTTGCTAAAACAAATGTTGTGAGGCTTTCCCCAGCATTTCTCAGGGCTGATCAATAAATCTATATCTTTCCATCCCATCTGATTTCTTTCCTTATGAGTCATTGGTAATGGCACGAGTTTAGGAGCCTTATTTAGACCTTTTAAAAGGCAATGTATAAAATTCATTGTTACTACTTCTACGGATTTTCTCGGATCAACGATTTCTTGGAAATCAGGAATCCCATAATTAACAGGTCCATGAGCAACAGGTTTACCTATTCTTTTGGCAATAAGTTTTGATGCTACAGCTTCTACTCCTCCTACTGGATTAACTCCTCCATAAATAAAATAATTTTTTAAATCTTCTTCTGATATAGTAATTGGAGTAGCGATACCAAGAGCATCAAATTCATAATCATTAACTTGGTGTACTAAGTCCTCCCATCCCTCGACATCTCCAGTAGCTTTACCTCCCTCCATTCTGGCTATAAGTTTTAGTTCTGTTTCCAGTTCTAGAATTTCTGCATTACATCCTATAGATGCTCGAGCAGCATTCACAGCATTTATACTTTGCCAGTCTGCCTTATTTACAACAACAAGAATTTTATTTTGATAAACAGGCTCTAATTTATAGTCCCCTGATAAGAAATCATCTAATTGGCTACCTTCTACATACCACGTATTTTCAGGCATCTCATTTATATCCGAAGCATTAACAACATTCGGATGAGTAATAAGATTATCACAACATTTTCCTATTAAACGAGCAATTGGCTGAGCGTCGCCAGCGTGTCCACCTATTTCACAACCTATTCCTGTTGGAACTATTAATACAATATTCATATTATTCTCCTTTACACAACTAGTTCTAAAAAACCAAGTACTTTTACATTGGTACTGTATAGTTCATTAAATTCTTCTATCTCATTTTTAACTGTTTTGTCAAAATCTTTAACAAATGGCTGATAAAGTAGCATATTTTCTTTTTTATATTTCTCTTTTTTACCCATAGTTATTTTTTTAATAATGTTTTGAGGTTTATTTTTTAACAACTCTTCTGATATTTCTAAATCTATATCTTCCCAATCAAACCCTGGGTCTTTTTCAGAAATATGCTTAGGAGAAAAAGCAACGACATGCATAGATAAATCATAGGCTAATTTTTTAGCTTCATCATAAGGGGCATCTGTTTCTAATTGAACAAAAGCCACCTTTTTATTATCGTGGTGAAGATAATAATTAGATGGGAGATCGTGAAAGTATAGAATATCCCAAATTGTATGCATGAATTCAATCTTTTCTCCTGACTCTTTCTTTAATTTAGTTAAAACATAACCCACATCTCCATCTTCTTCTCTATCAATTATTTTACATATTGCAAGCAATGCATTATAAAGAGTATCGCTTTTAGCCAAGAAATCAGTCTCGCATTTTATTCGAGCTACGATATATTGAGATCTACTTTGACATTCATGTATTAATATTCTACCTTCTTTTAACTCTTTACTCATACATTTCTCCTGCAAATATATCTAATTCTCTTAATGGTCTTGTGTTCTTGATCCTATTTTTTGTTATTTCGCAATATTTTTCTGATAGTTCTACTCCTACATATTTCCTTCCTGTTTCATAACAAGCAACTGCTGTAGAGCCTGCTCCATTGAAGGGATCTAATACCTTTGATTTTTTCCAGCTTAACATTTTCATTAATCTTCTTGGAATCTCAACGGGGAATACGGCAGGATGCCCTATTTTTTTCATATCTCGTTCAGGGGCAATATTCCATAAAGATAATGAGTAATTAATAAACTCCCTATCTTCTAAATCTGTAAGCCCTTCTCTTTGTAAAGAACGGGATTTTTTTGAAAAGACCATAATAAATTCAAAAGGGGTTGGAAAAGAAGGATTAGAAGGAGAATTATATGAGCCCCATGCTGTACGATTTCCTACCTGGTTTTTATTCCATACGATAGTGGTGATAGGGATAAAACCAATTTCTTTAGTCATAAATTGGATAATATCAGAATGAGTAGGAACAGCTCCCTGTCTACCATCCCCCACATTAATACACACTCTACCTCCATCTATCATTTTTCCATATATTTTACAGAATATAGATGTCAGCCATGTTATATATTCTTGATGATCTTTATTGTCATTATAAAGATCATAAGGATTTTTATTATATTTGTTATTACCTAAATCAACATTATAAGGAGGTGAAGTTATACATAAATCAAAATAATTATCTTCTAATGTAGGAATAACAATTTCACTGTCTCCATTAATTAAAGTCATATTCTGAGAAAGATCTATTTTCTTCATATTTGTATTCTCTTAGTAAAAAACTCCTGTACAATATGTGCATTATACAGGAGTTTAATCTATTTGTCAATAGTTTTTTTAATTATTTTTCTTCGTCAGAATCTACGTCCATATCTGTAATATTATCTATTGCACTATCTGGACCATCTATATCCATGTTGTCAAAAAAATGACCATTTTGGTTGATAGCAGCCATACATTCGATAGAGGATGTTTGATCTAAATTCTTTGAAAGAATATTAGAATACGCCACGGATCTAGCACTCCTACTATGAGACATCTTAGCAAAAGCAGATCGTGTGCCATCCGATCCAGCGGAATAAGAAAGGGTATCTCCTCTGTCAATACCGTATCCTTGAGCCACTTCAAATACATCATCTCCACATCCAATAAAAGAAACGGTCCACATACCTGAATCCTTGACTTCTTTTACTAAATTTTTAGATGTATTACGATTAAACTCAGAAGAACAATTTTCTTGACCGTCTGTAAAAATCATTACCATAACATTTGCAGAACGATTTTTTAAGTCATTTGCAATCTCATTTTTCATCTTATTGATGCTAATGCCTATTGCGTCGTGAAGGGCTGTCATTCCCTGAGGATTATAATCTTCTTCTGTGAAATTACTTACTTCTAAAATAGGTTTATTCCATCTTTGATCAACATCTACTGTATCGCTAAAAGTAGCAAAACAAACAATTTGTTCTTGTTCAGGATGTTCTTCTTGAGTTTTGCGGATGGAATCAAGTTGCTCATTCAGTCCATTAATCGTGACCTGTCGGACAGAGTTCATAGAACTGCTTCTGTCTAAAACAATAAGATTGTAGGTTTTTACTTTGATATCACTCATGATATTCTCCTATACTCTAAACTAACTCTACTCTTCTAAAAAATATTCTAATTAACTCAATTAGTATATATATAATATATCGGAATTTTCTTAGTAATCTCTCCATTTTTTAAAAATCAGTGGGGTGGGATTTGAACCGCACGACCTTTTAGTTGTTCTCTTACGATTACTCTAGATATAATCTGCCATTCCAAAAGTTCTGTTTCGAACCAAAACCTAGATTGGCGGTAAGAGCTAAATGCTCTGCCAGACTGAGCTACCCACTGTAATTTTGTATTTATTATACCATATGTTATTCACTTGTCAACACTATTTTTTGGAGAAAATTTAAAACAATAAGGTTTATTTCTCATAAATCTACACCATTTGTAAGTATGAATAATATTAGGTTTTTTTCTTTGTACATAATCTCTTTTTCCTGTACAATCTACGTCTGTAGGAGCCTTTCTGCAACAAAGAACATTTTTACCCTTTGTTAGATAGCAACCTTCTTGCACAAAACTATGTTCACAATCTTCACAATAAACTGTTTTAAATTTATTTATTATTTTACTGATAATTTTCATCTTGAATAATCCCATATTTGTGGAAATACCTAAGTGGTCTCCACTTGTGATTTTTTATATAAAATCCCCATTTATGGTAAGGTCTACCGCAAATAAGGAGAGTCCATGCACCTTCTTTTGGTATATCTAGATAATGTCTTTGAAGGGCATGGGATTTCCACCAACTTCCAGCTTTTACTTCAAATTCTTTTTTGCCATTAGGAGAATTTTCATCTGGTATAACATTTTTATATCTACCTTTTAAAATAATAGAAACAAAGTTGCAGCTATGATCGTGAAAAAATCTTCTATCATCTGATTTTATCCAGTGATGAAGTCTAATAGAAAATCCAAAGAGGATAAGAGTCCACCTATATAAATAAGGACATTCGGGTTTTCCTAATGCCTCTTTCCATCTTATTTGGAACCATTTCCCAAATTTTCTATAAGGTTTCATCATCTCTCTCCAAATAATCGTTATAGCTTAACCATTCTTCTTTAGGGATTTTTTTTATAGGCTCTATATGAGATAAATCTTCAAATTCAAGTCTATCTTCCCCATATGTCTCAATTCGTTTTCCAAAATTATAGGCAAATAAAATATAATCAGAATCTCTTTGGTAAGAAACATATTGATGTCCATAATGGCAATTCGCTCTAAAAGGGATATTATTTTTAACTAAGAATAATATAACTTCATCTTGGTTACAAGAAATATCGTATTTCATAGAGATAAAATTATTTTTGCCTATTGATAAAGAAGAAATATCAGAACAATGGGATGGATTTATCCTATTACATTTTTCAAATCCGTATTTTTCTAATTTAGGAATATCTTCTTTTTCTACTAAAAATTGTTTTGTATTTTCAGATAATGGGAAAAGATGACTTGTTCCTATTGAGACAAGAAAAGAACTAGAACTACTATTTGAAACAAAACCAAATCTATATTTCATTTTTTTATCCTAAATGATATCTAATTGCATCGAATTTATGTTCAATCAGTTCGAACATCCACCACGGAATTGTATTATCATTTTTACTACGAATAATAGGATGTTCTATTTTAGAAGAGATCGGAAGAGC
>JGI10211J34971_10004389_pt1 | contig 11189 bp, 14 predicted proteins | sample Etolagsediment_FD_34971 | JGI IMG/M metagenome (IMG submission 34971)
GGGCCTTGGAAGGCTGGCAGGGGTGTGAATGATGCTTGAAAAAATCGTTAGAGGCGCAAGGAATCTTTTGCTTTTAGGGGCATTGGCAGTTACTGGATGCTCTGCTTATGCTCCGCTTAAGAGCACGAATATCCTGGATTCTAAAAAAGTTAAAACTCAGGTCTGCTTGCGGTCTGGCATTGATTATGTCGGCTGGACTCCGCACACAACAAGCGAGCAGAGGACTGTTCCTATTCATCCTGCAGACGGCGGAGCATCAAGAGGCAAGGTCACAACACAGAATTATTATGACTGCCCTGTGCGGCCAAGGCTTGGCATTGCAGGCTCTCTTGGAAATGATTCCTGCAGAATCAAGATCGGCCTGGATAACATGTTCAATCTGGGAATCATGAACAGTGAACTACAAGACCTGCCAAAACCATATGAATCCTATGGATTCTCTACTTTCCATCCTGACTTGATTACATTCAAGCCGTTTATCGGATTAGAGACAGAATTCCTTGATACACTGCTGATCAGCTTGGAAGCAGGCATCACTTACTCTTCTTTTAAGCTGTCCAAGGGCCATTACAGGTGGGCTGATTATGAGAAAATAGAAAAATATTCTCTTGGTTCTGGTCCAGGAGTTTTTGCTGGAATGGATCTTGCATTAAAGCTTGATAAGGGCCTATATTTCGGTGCAAGATTCGGTTTTGAGAATTATTTTATCGATGGCAGGCCAGATATTCAATGTTATTCATGTTCGCTTTTGTTAAGAAAAACTTTCAGGTGAAAAAATGCTGCGATTTAATATTGAAAATGCTCGCGTGATGATGGATGTATTATATGAGCCAAAGTATACTTTAAGGATTTCAAGCAGTTCTTTTGGCTCTCCAAGTGATGATGAAGAAGGCTTTTGGGTTTATTTCAGCAATGGCAAAGAATCAATTGACATGATTGTGACTTACAAAGGGGAAGGGATTTATCTTGAGAAGACTCCTGGCTACAGAAGCCATGCAGAAGACCATCCTTTTCAGGAAGACAATCCTGCAATAACAGGAGATCCCCAGTCTCTCAGGAATTTTTTTGAGAAGATGAAAAGGCTTCCTGCAGGCTCTAGGCCTGGAGATATTACAGATCTCGTTTATAGAATCGAGTAGCTTTATTAACAATGAAAGTCTTTATGGAGGCAAGATGAAAAAATATGGATTGTTTGTTCACCCGAATGTGGAGGATCCTAGCTTAGGAAATCCTGGTTTTGGAAGGATTAAGCCAGGCGGGCCTATTGAGTGTTCTGAAGAGGGTGATGCACTGCAGAAGTATCTCGATAACAGAAACATAATTCAGGAATTAAGCAAGACTTATGAAATGCGGTGGATGAATGATTTCTGGTATGCTGCTTCAAGAATCATCAAAGGAGACCCTTTGGATAGGTTTGATTTCATGATAACTAATTTTCCTCCGCGAATAGATGCTCTGGAATTGAGTGTCAGAAGAGGCAAAGAGCTTAATGCTCGTGCAAATGGAAAATCACCTGAAGAAAGAGGAAAGATTTTCCAGGAATTCACAAAAGATGATGATGGATTTACAAGGATGCTTTATGAAAGAAGCATTGATTGCCTGGATAAGATACAGGAGAATCTTCCAGAGCTCTCGATTATTATCTACACCGGCGCTCCAGGATACATCCAGAATTTATGCAGGGAAAAAGGCGCGCATGTTCTTCACAGGAAAAGATACGGGATTGAGATTGAAACTGATGATATGAGAAGGCAAATCAATAAACTCCTAACAAATCAAGAATTGCTTGACATAATCAAGAATAAAACATCTGGATTGCAAGCAGCTGCAGAAGTTCTGGGAAAACGAAAAGATGAAAGCACTGTTCCTGACTTGATTGAATTGCTGGAATCTCCAGGATTTGCAATGAATGATTATAAGCATATTGCTAATGCCTTGGGAGACACTGGTGATGTGCGCGCAATTGCACCTTTGTTCAGTTTTTTAGAAGATGCAGGCCATCAGTTCACTGATTCTGGCAAGGATTGTGGTGTCTGCATGGCGCTTTACAGCATCGGCAAGGAAAATGAAAGCAATAAAGAGAAAGTTGTTCAAGGCGCGATAGATTATTTGAATTCAAGGATAATGATTGATAAAAGGCATTTTAATTGGCAGCACGCAGCTTATGTAATTGGAGAGCTTCGTGCAGAAGAAGGTATTGATGTCTTGGTTGAGCTTATCTGCGAAGACCATCCGCAGGAAAAGAAATTCAGTGCAATTGATGCTTTGGGAAAGATTGCTACTGAGAAAGCAACAGAAGGCCTGAGAGAATGTGTCAGGAGAGGCTTTGGTGATGTAGTAAAGGCTAAGGTTTCCCAATACAAATATTTGCTTAAGAGAAATCCTGCGTTGAAAGAGTTCTTGTAAATTATCTATAAGCTTTTCTGTTTTTACACCCCAGAATAGCTTGCATCTAATTGCAGCAATTCAAATTCTCCTTTTGCCGGCCCTTCTTTGTTGTGTTGGTATGCATCTGCTAATTTATCCAGCATGCTGTAAAACTTCCATGTTGCGCAGACTCCCATGTGCTCTCCATCCATGCCGCCTAACAAAACAGCAGTTGGAGTGAGGCTCATCTGGTCTAAATATGCATCTGCCAATTCTCTTATTGTTGTTTTTTTGCCATTAAGCCTTGCAGGTATAACCTCATCAGCATCTGGATGTTTTCTTAGAAACGCCTCTAAGTCCATTCGCATATCCATTCTTCCTGCAAAAATAGATGCAGGTATCCGATTTAATAGTCTTAAAATTGTTTTCATCTTATCCCCCCACTCTTATGCCGCAATAATATTCATTTCTTTAAATAATTTACCTATCGCTATATACTGGACCAGTTGGCTTTTCTTGTTTTCTAATATATTCGTCTATAGGATACCACATATTTCTCAAAAATTGCTCTTCCCACGCATCTAATCCCTGTATAATTTCCTCAATGCGCGGCTCGTCTTCTTCGCGGGTCTTGGGTTCTTTATTTTCCATTTTTATTAATGAGCATTATGAGTTCATCTTGCTAAACGCAATGGTTTTCGCAACTTTTCTGGGTCAAACCGTGTTGCTTTTTCTATTGCTCTGTCCCTTCTCCTTGCAGCTTCCAGCCTCTTTTCCACAGTGATAGAAGAATATCCTTTTGGAGACAGGTTGTATTCTTCTCTTATCTCAGCAGCCCATTCTGTACACAAGTCTTTAATAGAATTTTCTTTTATGTGCCAGTATTCTTTTGCCTTCATTTTTCTGTCTCTGATCTTTTGCATTAAACCGTGTATCTTCTTTTTTAGCAGGCCTTTTGGAGCTTTATATACTGCATGGACGTTCGCTCTGCTTGTATGAAAGTCTGCTTCCCAGAGTTTATGAAAAACTTCATCCTCGCTTCTGTCTGGTACACTTACAGCAGCGCTTCTTTCATTGCTGTTATGAATCTGCAGTTCTAGGTCTGAAAGAGAACTTGATAATTCAAGGTTTTCCCTGATTCTTGAATATGTTTCTTGATTTTTCCTTATATTCTCAGCTGTTTTAAATTTCTCAGCAATATACTCTCTTAATCCAGCCATTTTATCACTAGAATAGATATACTACTTTAAATATTTTGCTGAAAAAAATCAAAAAATTTAAACAAGTTTTATAAACTACAGCACATTTCTAATCTATATCACGAGATTTTGATGAATTTTGCATTAAGAAGGATTTATTGATTTATTCTCTGGTAATTTTAAAAATGAATTGTGAAAAAAATAAAGCAGGTAAAGAATATAATGGCAGATTATAATATTGTCAAATACTGCAGAGTGTGTAAGAAAAGATACTTAGTTGGAAAAGACGAAGTAAAAAAGCATTACTGCGATGAGTGTTATAAAAAGGCAGCAAGCAAAGAGGAATAAAACAAATCCTGATTAATTTTCCACACGCATAGCAAGTATATTTTAATCTTTAAATATTTTGCCCTGCAGATGTGTGTTTCTTTATATCCAGAAGAGTGTAAGTCTCTATCTTGTTTTCAAGGCTTGCAAGTATTGGATTAAGGAACCTTACCACTCTCTCTTCAAGCTCGTCGCTTGTGCGCTCCCAGAAAGTCGGCACTTCTTTCCTAGTCATCTGCAATATTTCCCCCTCTTTGTAAGGCTTTTTTGGAAACCTGTGCATCACTGCTACTGGCTTGCCTGCCAACACCTGCGCGCGGATGACTCCTTGATGCAATTGCCCTGTTTTATTTGATTTTGTCGGCATTGCTTCAACATATTCCTGCAGTATTGATGCCCCTAATTCTGCCACAGGATACTGCCACTTTTCCCCAAGCATCCAGTACCACTTGAATGCATCATTTTCCTTGTCTTCATCTGTATAATCAAATCCATTGTTCATGGCTTCTTCAACTTTTGCTCTTATGCCCCGCAGGTCAAGCTTTTTCTCTTGTTCAATTAATTGCTTAATGTCTTCTTGTGAAAGAAAAGAGACTGCAACACCAGAATGGGTGCAAAGCGGTTTTTTTACAGCAACTATTCCTTCTGATTTTAGACTCTGCCTGAATTCCTCTAATTCTTCAGGTTTGCAGAGACCCATCCCAAAATACAATTCTTTTGGAAATATATCATCCTGACCTTCCAGAAGCTTTCTGAAGGTCCATTTGGGTACATGTGTATTAAGTGCATAAGATGTAGATACTGAATTCAGCACAGGAAAAGTAATCCTTGCAGGTTCATATTCAGTATACCAGTAAATGCCTGCTTCTGGATGTCGGTCATAATCATGCCCCCATAAAAGCAGGAGTCCGACATCATCAAACGGTGCCAGTTCTTTCCACACCCTCATTTTCTTGATGTTTATATGGTCAAACAGCACTCCTTTTTCTGGCACATATGCAAGCAACTCTCCAAAAACAAATTCAACTTTGCTTCTTCCTGCTGCTTTTGTAAGAAATTCTTGTTCTTTTTTGAACATGCCGTGCGTAAGCTTATCATACATCGCTTTTTGTTCAGTCCGCCACTCAAGATGCGCTGCTCCTTTTGGAAGGCTGTCGTAAAATTCTTCCAATGCTCTTGGAAAATTGTAAGGCTTTCTTTCGCTGGCAGCATACAAGTAAAGTATTTTTCTGCCTTGGCTTATCTCTTTCAGCATATCCATGAACCGGTATATCCTGGACAGTCTTGGCTTGTATCCTGCTTTTTCGCTAAAGCTTACAGCATCGCTCAATCCATGAACATCAAGAATCTTGAAATTATCTTCTTTTGTGTGGATTACATCAATGCCGTAGTAGTTCTTTGGCTGCATAGATATCTTCAAAGATGTAGATTTATCCTTTCTGCAAGCATATCCCCTATTTCGTCATTAGTTGCTCCGCTGTTGATTGCTGTTGCAACTCTGTTTAAGACATCAGTTATTGGGAATTTCTCAGCTCCACTCTCGCTTGTTCTATCTGCAGAAATCTGCAAGATTTCATCAGCAGTTGCTTTACGGTCGACTGCTTCTGTAACTTCTCTTAAGACATCAGTAAGTATCCTTTTCTCTTCCCAGCAGCCGCCCAAGCGTTGTTCATACGAATTCTTTAAACTCTTTCTTAAATTTTCCAAAGCTCCATATGCCAGGTGGTCAACAAAGTGGTAGGGCTTTCCTGACAATGCTTTTTCTAAAAAAGTATGATACCGCATGTAAGCGCGCATTGCGCTGTGTGGTTCCCCTTCATTACTGCATTTTTCCCAGAAATCCTTGCTCCAATTCAAGCCTCCTCTGTCTTCATGAATTGTTGCCAAGCGCAGCAGCTCATGCTCAGGATTGTTTGCTTGTAATTGCTCATACTTCCTAAGTATCATGCTTAATTCGCTTGAGACATCATCCATTACATTTCCCATTTTATCTCCCTCCACACCCAATATGGAGAAGAAGAATAAACCCATATAAATATTTTGCTGAAAAAGAGCCAAAACCTACTCTCTTGACTCCAGATACTTATCTGAGGCATACATTATTTTTGGACAGATAGTGCCACTCAAGAAATAATTTGTTCTGTTGCCCTCTCGGTCAAGAATAACTGGCACGATTTCTCCATTTAAGTGGCCTATTAGTCTGCCTTTAGAATCAATTATTTGTTTATTGGTTCTGTCTACAAAATAATCAGTCGGCTTGCCATCTGATTCAAGGATCGATGCAATATCAATGCCGGCAATTGCAAAACCAGTGTCCCAAATCTCTTCAGAATCATCATCTGGCTTTCCAAACAAGTCAGTTAGCTCATCTGCGGAAGTTGTCGCGCTCATAATCCTTAAGAAAGATAACAATTATTTAAATATTTTGCTGAAAAGAAACGCCCCAGGATTCTGGGGCTTGAGTTAGAATGCGTGAAGCTATTGTTTCAGTTTCTGATATGCTTCTCTTGCCAGGCCATATGTTATCGCACCGCATAACACAGTCGCCAAAATTGGCGTAACAATGCAGTATGAAACCGGCGTCATTACACTTGCTATGACCCCAGTCTTCAGTTCTTTTGCAGTGTTGTACATGGATAATGGCCTATCTTCTGATAAGGTCTCTTCCAGGTCTTTTTTCCACCCTTCTTTTGTTAAGTAGTCTTTTAGTCTCTGCATTTTCTTCACCTCTGTCTTTAATAGTTAATATCAAGATATTCAGAGCTTATAAATCTTTGTTGTGGTGCTTAACCACAACATTTATAAGCAACCAGATATTTCTAGTATGAATGGAAGCAAAAGAGCTCATAGAACTGGGATTAACCAAAAACCAGGCAGAAGTCTATATCGCTCTAGTCAAAAAACCAGAGCAAACCGCAGGACAATTAGCCAAAAAACTGGCAATAGACAGGTCATTTGTATATGGAATTCTCGGGAGCTTGATTGACAAAGGCTTGGCAGGATACATAACAAAGGAGAACAAAAAAATATTCCATGCTTTAGATCCTGAAAACCTGGTCAAGGAAATAGAAGAAAAAAGAGCAAAAGCACTGAAAACAATTGAAAAATTAAAACAATTAAAAAAATTAACCAAAGAAGAAATAATTGTTAAAGTGTACGAAGGAAAAGCAGGACTTAAAGCATACATAAGAGATTTCTTAGAAAGCGATATCTTTCATACATTGGGAGGAGGAGGACAGTTAAGCATTCTAGAAGCACTAAAATACGAATATCCCCACTACTTGAAAAAACTGTCAAAGAAAAAGATGAAAGGGCAAATAATAACCTCCTCAAAAAATGCGCCAAAGCTGAAGAAATTATTCAAAAAAACACAGGTAGAATTAAGAACACTTGAAAATATCGAAAGCCAGGCTAATTTCACAATATTCAAAGATAAATTAGCAATTTATTCAGCAGAAGAAAAACCCTTTGTGATAATAATAGAAGACAAAACAATCACAAATGCCTTGAAAAATTATTTTGATGCTCTGTGGAAGGTTGCTGAAAAGTAAAAGCGTCTAAGCTGTTCTCAATCCTAAAAGCAATACTCTATTATTCTTGATATAAAGCACGCACAGCATCATCTACAGACAATATTGCAGATTTTACTTCCTCGATGTTACTGTCATCAAACGGCCCGACCAGCTCTAATTTGTTTTCATCAGCACCCAGTTCAAATGGAGTTTTGATTTGTTCTGATAATTGAGTTGCTGTTTTTGCGCGTTTCAAAAATGCGCATTTTTCAGGAAAATTCACGTTAAAATAAAATCTTCCTTTTTGGCAGGTTTCTTGATCAAATTCAAGTTCCAGCTCAATATTGGCGCTGTCTAGAAATGCCCCAGGGCCTTTATCTTCCTCACCAGGATAAGATTTTTTATAAGTTGCATTAAAATGATGTTCGCGCTCAAATAAAGTTAAAACAATAGCATTGCTTATTCTGTTGAAATACATTATTTCTGATTCATCCATTTTATCCCCCCAACCAAATATTTTCAATATAAATGAGCCATCAAATATAAATTTTACGCCCCAGCTGGGAATCGAACCCAGGTCGAAGCCTTTCTGCGCAGGGCTTTACGCCCGGCTGTTTGATCAAACTTTTTTAAAGTTTGCTCGACAGGGCTTCATGATAACCTCTACACTACTGGGGCATATTATCGTGTGAGAACTAGATGGTTTTTAAACTTTGCGCTCTTTGGCAGCTGTCATTTGGGTCTTTCTTGTTTTATTCGCTTCTTTTTAATCAGTATCTTTTTGTTGGCATCTACCCAAAGCTTAGGGAGATATGATGTATCATCTAATGCAAAAGCAGCGTATTTATTTCCATTGATCTTGAGAGCATAAATTTTATCATAATAATTAGAATACTCTGCTATTGCAGAGTACTTGCACAAATCAGACACTTTCAGGCCAGCCTCTATTCTTTCCAGCTGGTCATTTGTGGCTCTTAATTCCATCAAATAGCCGTAATTAACGCGCCCTATGTCTTCAGGAAGAATTTTCTTTCCATTTAGATATATCCCCCAGTAATTATCCTCTGCGTGTTTTAGTTCGTGCAGGATATGGCTTTTTCTGTCATTTTCATTCTTTTGAAAAAAATAGTCAAAGCCGATTAAGATAGATTTTTTGCGCTTGCCTGCACATCTTTCCGGCATTAATGTCAACGCGCTTCCTATGATTGGATCTTTTTCAAGATCCCCGTGTGGTTTTGATTTTTTTGCTATCCTCTGCCATAGTCTTTCAATAGATTTTCTGCTTGTGCCGTATTCCTCATCCATTGCGCGGATTAATCTTTCCTTGTTGTATTCATGAAAATATATTATGTCTGCGACATAAGGCTCTCCTTCAACTATTTTTTCCAGCTCAGACTGCCTTGTTTCTGCCTGCGAAGGAAATATTCCTTTCCCGACACTCACTCCTGATGGAAAAAGAAGGTGCGGCGGAATGACTTCTTTTGTTCTGCATCCAGAATAAAGTGCTCCGCCTATGCCCAGCACTGCAACAAGAAATAAGTCTCTGTAAAAGCTCATAACCAATAATAATATTCCTGACTTTATTAATCTTATGACCAAAAAAAGAGTATCCCCGCTCCCAGATTTGAACTGGGAACCTCGCGGTCTCGGCTGACTCACTTTCATCCTAAGCAATATTTGCTATGTCGGTGAGTGATTTTATCTACAGCCGCGCGCTCTACCGTTGAGCTAAGCGGGGATAATAGAGGATAACTATACAACGCTTTATAAAGTTTTCGAGATAGCTACTCTGCAATATAACCATTCGCTTCTACAAAACTTTAAATAAAACCATATTTTTCCAAGAGAATAATGGGGAGAACAAAGCAAGGCGTGTTTGTGAAAGCATTTGAGCCAGAAAACTGCATAGACTGCAGGGTCAAACAGCTTTATTTTAATGCTTTAGAAAGCACGGCCGTAAGAAAAGATGATGTTCCGCAGGTCAGCACAAGAAACTTAGTGATGCCTAAGTTTTATTTGTTTGAAAAAAGCTTGGGATTCTATCATCCTAATCTGCACAGCCCTATTCTGGTCATTTCTGGCAAAACAGAAGGTGATGTTGAAGAAACCTTTGTCTATATTCAAGACAAGCTTGAGCATCTGTTCCATAATGATGAAACTGTTGATTCTGGTGTGTCCAGCACTCCTGGCAGAAAGCCTTTGGCAGAATACGGCCAGTTTGAAACTCCTCGTTTTGTAGAAGCAGGGCACAATCCGCAGATGGCAAACAAGGTCAGAACTTTCTTGAAAACACTTGGAAGCTATAACTTAGCTCTTGAACAGCAGTTTGAGCTGGCATGCAGCATTGATAGTAATTATTTCCCTGTGAGGCATATTGATCAAAGAGGAAAGAAGCCTCCTAAAAAGAAACCTAAGAAAAAATCTACCGAATAAATCCAATAACAGCCTTGTTGGAATTCGCTGTTCTTGTTCTTTTGCCTGCTTCAAACTTTGCAGCTGCAGACGGCAAGGTAACTCCGCCTAAAATACTTAATTTAGATTTTATCTTGTAGCTTATGACTCTTTCTTCGCCAGGGTCGATGCTTTCTATGCCCCACTTGACAAGCGTCCCTTTTCTTTCATGCTTTACAACTTTGTCTGGCTTTAATGTCCCTATGTCATAATCTTTTGCAAGGTTGGCAATTCGGGGAACATTATCAATTATCTTGACGTGCTTGACTGGCTTCTTGCTCCTGTTCACTATTTCTATGATAACTTTCAACTCAGATATGCCTCCTTCTTTTGTTGCAAGGACTGTTGCTGTTTTTCTCAGGATTACCGGGCTCCTGAAAATGATGTACGCAACAATAAGCACAATCAATACAATCGTGATAATCAAAATCGGCTGGTAATTGAAGGTGTACATGATTAGTTCGCTTTCACCGCTTTTAATATCTAAATCCCATACAAGATATCCTTTTTCTTTTGCAGCAGAAGGTGTTGTTGTCACAAATATGTTCTTGAAGAATGAGCTTGGAACTTTGTAATAATCCACATAAGGGATGTTTCCGTTGTTCTTCAAGGTAACCAAATAATTTGTTTTCAAGAATCCCTTGTCAACTTTCACTTCTTCCTGGAAATCCTCATAATCCTGCACCTCAAATGAAACAGGATCTAAATCAAACCTGAATCCTTGGTCTTTTTCAGGGACTATCACAGAGACTTTCAGCAGGTCTTTCTGAGGCGCTGTATACGGCGATAATTTGACAAAGAATTTCAGCTCTTTTTTCTCTAAAGGCTCTAAGCTGACTGAGTAATCCTTATTGATTGTATTGCTTCTCAGCTTTACATCTACTTTCTCCAGGTCCCGCCTGTTCTGGTTTTCCAGCATCACTCTTACTTTCAATTCTTCGCGCGGGTCGACCTTGTCTTCCATGTAGACCTCTCCTCTGACTGCAGGAAGGTATGATTGTTCTGGAGGAACAAGGGACTGTATCTCTAATAATACGTCTTTCTTTTCTTTCAGGTCTGTTCCGACCATTTTCACTGTCAATGGAACCCAGTATGCTCCGGGATTCACGTTAAGGGGTCTCACAAACAGTGTTGTGCTGAAGAATTCAGAAGGCTCCACCCTTAAAGAGTCTCTCACCCTCACATCCCATATTACATTTTCAGAATAAATCTCAAAGGTCTTTATCTCATCTGCTGTGTGGGTTATGCTGAAATTAAATTCAGCAGTCTCATCCTGCTTTATCACCACTTCGCTTGGGAATATTTCTGCATTGAAATTAACTGAAGCATATGC
>JGI10211J34971_10004390_pt1 | contig 11189 bp, 10 predicted proteins | sample Etolagsediment_FD_34971 | JGI IMG/M metagenome (IMG submission 34971)
ATACTTGCATAAAGGCAGCCTCATTTATATAGAAGGGAGCTTACAAACGAGAGATTGGGAGGATCGGGATGGAAATAAAAGGTATACAACAGAGATTATGCCTGGAGAATGCAGATGCTGGATAGGGCAGGCAAAACAGCAGAGGCTGAATATCCTGAAAAACGTTTTCCAACTGAAGAGCCAGTAGAGGCAGACGGGCCTGAAGACGATATACCATTTTAATCCCGAAAAGTATTTACCGGTAAGGACTAATCGGGATTAGGATCTTTCTGAGGGGGGGCTTATTGTTGAATCTTTAGGTTTCTTTCTTATTATCACCAGAATCCTCAGATATCTCTTCAGGGCTTTCTTTGGTAGATTTAGTTGAGTCTCTAAAATTCTTTATCCCCTGACCGAGACCTTTTCCAATTTGAGGGAGTTTTCCCGCACCAAAAATTATCAGGATAATAACAAGAATTATAAGCAATTCTGGCATGCCAAGACCAAACATTTATACACCTCTTTAATAAATAGCCTGTTTATCCTCTTTATAATAATGTTATGTACATAAGTCAATCAATTGTTGATCCATTAACACACGATCTCCAACAGACCGCTGACATCATGTAAAAACCTGTAAAGCCGTCTTTCCCATTTGTCCAAGATTGACAACCACAGTTATTCCATGAGATTTAAGGGCATGTATCTTGTCCTCAGCCTTTCCCTTGCCTCCAGAAATGATGGCCCCAGCATGGCCCATCCGTCTTCCAGGAGGCGCTGTTTGCCCGGCAATAAAGGCAGCGACAGGCTTATCAAATTCTTCTTCTATATACTCTGCAGCCTCTTCCTCAGCCGTGCCACCTATCTCGCCGATAAGGACAACGCCCTTTGTTTCCGTATCCTCTTTAAATCGTCGTAGATGATCTACAAAGGAGGCTCCAACGATTGGATCTCCACCTAAACCAATGCAGGTAGATTGCCCCAACCCAACCCGTGTCAATTGGTCCACAACCTCATAGGTGAGGGTCCCGCTCCTGGAAAGCACACCAATACTTCCCTGTTTGTGCACATGACCTGGCATTATCCCCACCTTTGTCTTGCCTGGTGAGATAATTCCCGGAGTGTTTGGGCCGATGAGGACGGCGCCACATTTTCTAATAAAGGTAATTGCCTTAATCATATCAAGAGTAGGAATCCCCTCAGTAATGCACACAATGACATCTATTCCTGCATTAGCAGCTTCGATCATGGCATCAGCGGCAAATGGTGGTGGCACAAAAATGCAGGAAGTATTGGCACTGTAAATATCTACCGCATCCTTTACCCTGTTTAAAACCGGTATACCCTCAACCTCTTCTCCACCTTTACCAGGTGTCACCCCTGCCACAATATCGGTGCCATAAGCCAGCATTTGTTTTGCATGGAATGTCCCTTCATTACCTGTAATACCTTGGACAACAACCTTTGTATTCTCATCAACTAAGATACCCATATGATTACCCCATTTCTGTTTATATTAGCCCATTTTGTTGCCACAAAGACACAAAGCCACGAAGATTATTTTTAATCCCGAGTATAACGATCTATACATTGCAATGAAATCTTACCCTGTTAATAGAGGGATATCATTTATTTTTTACTTTGTGCCCGTTCGGCCTTGAGACTTGTCGACGAGCTCAAGTCGAGTCACTCACGGCCGAAAGGCTTGGTAACTTAATGGCTGAAAAGTTACATGACAGCTATCTAACTCACCTGTGCGGCTACCATTCTGGCGGCCTCTTCTATATCTTGTGCCACTGAAAAATCAAGATCGGAATTTTTTAAAATCTCTCTCCCTTCCGCAACATTTGTGCCTTCTAATCTCACTATAAGGGGAACATTTATTTCTACCTCTTTCGCAGCATTTACCACACCCCGTGCCAGAACATCACATCTCATTATGCCGCCAAATATATTGATCAAGATTGCCTTGACCCTTTCGTCACTTAGTATAATTTTTAGCCCGTTTTTAACCATCTCCTCGCTTGCACCACCACCAACATCCAAAAAATTGGCTGGTTCAGCACCTGCCAGTTTAATGACATCCATGGTGGCCATTGCCAGTCCTGCCCCATTTACCATCGCACCAATATTACCATCCAACCTAATGTAGTTCAGATTTGACTCAGCTGCCTTTACCTCCAACTCGTCCATTTCATGTGGATCATGAAGTTGCGCAATTTCCTTTTGTCTAAATAGGGCATTGTCATCAAAGTTGATTTTTGCATCCAGGGCAACAACATTGCCTGATTTGGTAAGAACTAAAGGATTAATCTCGACTAATGAACAATCTTTGGATAGAAATAATGTATACAGCTTGGTCATTGTTGCAGAAAAGTCTTTCAGCATGCTTTTATTCGGCATTGGGTCAAGGGCATAGAAAAAATTTCTTGCCTGGTAGGGCATAAAACCCTGAATACTATCGATGGCTTCAAGTAAAACTAATTCCGGATGCTGAGCAGAGACCTCTTCAATCTCCATTCCTCCAGCCTGGCTGAATATCATCACAGGAGATTCCAGCTTTCGATCAATAACAATACCCAGATAGAACTCCCTCTCAATTTCCAATCCTTCCTCTATTAATACCTGTCGAACCTTCTGTCCTGCAGGGCCCGTCTGTGGTGTGATCAGAGGGGTAGAGAGAATCTCATCAGCTGCTTTGCTCAATTCCTCAATACTGCTCACCAATCTTACTCCGCCTCCTTTTCCTCGCCCACCAGCATGGATCTGTGCCTTTACTACCCACGGAGGACCGGGAATACTCTTTGCATTTTCTACTGCTTGGCGTGGTGTTGTAGCTAATACGCCGGATGGAACCGATATTCCAAAGTTACGAAAGAGATCCTTTGCCTGAAATTCGTGAATTTTCATAATCACTACCTCATTTTCTATGATTTACTGTAACCGTTCAAGGGTTCTGCGTTTAGCGTTCAAAGGTTGAGTTTCGTCTCCTCAAAACTTGAAAACTAGTTCTCAACAATCCATTAGTTTCGGATAGTTATTGACTTAACCCTGAACCTTGAACCTATGAACCTGTGAACGCATACCTTTACTGTATATCAACTTTTACTTCTCCCCAATTGTAATTGTCAATGCTCCATAGCAAGAAACAGATAGTAGTATCTTTTTAAAATACAATGCAAGATAAAGAATGCCAAATTTTGCAAGCTGAAACTCACTTTTGATTCTTCTTCGGTATCTTCTGCGAATTACCTCTCCTATTAAAGATGTCTTCCAGACCAGAGGCACTTCTTATATGGATATCCTGCTGAGGAAATGCGATCTCAATATTGTTTTTCTTGAATTCCTCATCAATTTTAAACCTGAGCTCTGTTGGTGCAGTTAACCAAAACTCCGGCGAAGTTATCCAGAACCTAACCCTAAAAACAAGCGCACTGTCAGCAAAATCCATAAAATCTACCCGGGGTGCTGGATCATTCATTATCTCAGACATATCATTCACAATTTGTAACAGAATTTTACGCACTTTCTGAACATCAGAGCCATATGCCACGCCAACATCCACCTGGCGCCTGACTTTCGGATCCTTAAAAGACCAGTTTGTAACCCTGTTTGAAAGCATCTGAGAGTTGGGGATAATCAGGGATGCATTATCAAAGCTCTGAACGATGGTAGTTCGTATATTTATTCTATTTATTGTTCCCCAGTCCTCTCCGATCTGGACCATATCACCTACCTGGATAGAGGGATCAAAGAGAAGAATGATTCCACTTATAAAATTATTGACAATATTCTGCAGACCAAAGCCAATTCCAATTCCAAGGGCACCAGCCATAAATGCAAGGGACGAAAGATTAATGCCTAAGATATTTATACCTGTATAGATAGCCAAAATCCAAAAGGTGTAAATAACAACATTTACAAATGATGCCCGTGCCCCAACATCCAGCTTGGTTCGAGGAAGAACCCTGTTTTTCAGTGCCTTTCTGATTATCCTGGAGAGGAACGTGAAAAAAATGAGAAAAATAATAAGGTAGGCGACACTTATTATGGTGACTTTTGTCCCACCGATACTGATACCGCTTTCAAGCCAGGAAAAATACTTGCCTAACCGGGTCCCCAGTAAAAAATCAAGGGATATGGGGAGGGCGATAAAAAAAATCAGGACTAAAAATACTACTACCCTGGATGGTCTAAATTTTTCTTTCATGCTTATCCCTTCCCATCCCCTTTAAAAAAACAACGGTTGCGCCCCACCCTGAAGGGCCTCTATCTTGTTTGAAGGATAAAACCAGGGGATGCCTCTTTAAGACAAACTCCACCGTACGACGTAACACGCCCTTGCCCTTACCATGAATTATTTTAACTTCCAATATATCTTTTTGAGAGCATACATTGAGATATTCATCCACGACTTGGCCAGCCTCGTTTGGTGCAAAGGTATGGAGATCTATCACCCCATCAATAGGGATATGAACAGGTGAGTTGGACATGTTAAGTTAAAGTACCACTACAGAGGTGTTGGCTTGTTTATTGTGCGCCAATGGCTAACCTGGTTTAATGAAGAAAAGTGCCTAAAGTTTAAAGTGCCTAAAGTGAACTAAAATTAAGGATTTTTATTATTGTAACTTTAGGCGTTTTAGGCACTTTAGCCCTGGCCCAGACCCCCCCTGCCGGATGGCGGGCAGGCCTGTCAAAAAATTAGTCAACCTTTACCCGGGTGGCCTTTTTACCTGCCTTTTTTGGATGCCTTTTCTCTAAATCATCAATCCTTTTATCAATCAAAACCCTGATCCCCTTTAAACACTCTGCTCTTGATTTAGCCATGTGTTCACGAAACTCAGAACTCGGACTGATCCTTTCATCCAGCCACGAAAAAAATGTCCCCAATGACCGAAAGGCCTCCTCTATGCCTATCTCCTCTTTATCTTTGGGACTTTTCTTTTCCATTCCTTCTCCCTCCAAAAATAATATTTAAAGAGTTGCCATCAATTTTTGCCGTAACATCCTTATACGCAGAAACATGTCGTGGCAAAGGAAGATGTCTCTTAAATCCCCCTACCCTAATCACCATCTCCTCTGGAAGTCTATGTAATTCTACCTCTTCTTTCGTGATAAATGGAAGTTTAATCTTTATAAAAAATTTACCATCTTTCTGGCTAAACTCATAAGGCCGCTCTGCATAAAAATGCTCTGTTGGGTCTTGCTCACCATATATATCTTCCCCAAATTGTTTTAGTTTCTCCAGTCCCAGAGGCTCATTTTGAAAAAGGAGAACGGGAAATATGGGGACAGGACTGAAATATTCCTCTGCCAATTCCAAATATCTTCTCTGAGACTCCTTCCAGTCATGAAAGTATGTTTCTTTAATGGTAACCGGTAAAATCCTGTTCATCACTATGGCATCAATGCACATCTTGTAGAGAGAAAAATATAAAAAGCTTCTCTGTGTTTCTTTTAAGACTATCTTTTCCGGATTGGTCACCAGCCTTACCGTAGTTATGGCGGGATTAGTGAGAATAGTGTCTACACCCTCAAGCCGAACAAAAAGGTTCTCAAGTGCTTTGAAATAATCGTCTTCCGGGAGAGGCACATCGTAAAAACGTTTGGCTACAGGCCTTATGTAGCTCACTACCCTGCGTTGTATCTTGAATATCTTGCTGATATACCATTCAAGTGTTGCAGGAATGCTGATAAACCGTAAAGATTCACCTGTTGGTGCGCAGTCCAGAATAATGACATCAAAATCATCTTCTTTCACATATCGGTTTATATGCAGGAGGGAACTCACCTCTTCCATACCTGGCAAAATAGCCAGCTCTTCCGCCAATATTTCATCAAGGCCTGCTGTATGAAATAAACTGGCTATATATTTATGCACATCTCCCCAGTTTCTTTGTATCTCTTCCTGAATATCCAGTTCCTGAATCCACAGCCTATTTTCTACCTTAACTGGCATCCCTTTATTCTTATCCATTAATCCCTTATCGAGGGAAAAGATGTCACTCAGGCTATGTGCAATATCCAACGACATTATCAAGGTCTTATAGCCCATGCCAGCCGCTTTCAGGCCCGTTGCACTCGCAATACTTGTCTTGCCCACACCACCCTTACCTGCAAATAGTATAATGCGCATATTTTTTCTTCTGTACTATAGTTTTCTATCAAACAATTTTAACCATATAGTTCAAAGGCTGAAAGCATTAAATTTGAAGGTTGAAATTGGAAGGGAAAAATATTTATCAATCAGCATACATATCAAGGTTTAAGATGCTTACTCTATTACACCTTCTTCACTATTATATCTCATAGAAAAAATTGAGGCAGGCCCAGAAAAAACATTGCAATGTGACAACACATAATCTGCCACCTCAAATCTTTTCTGACGACTCATGCTATTAAATTTCACTAATAATACCTCGGGGTCCTTGATCATTGATAAAAAATCCCATATCTCCTTTATACTCATATCTTCATTCACACCCTGACTTTTTTTTTCTCCAATCTCCACCTCAAAGAGCCTCTCTGATTTTTCCAATAAGGCATCGAGTTCTTCCTTGATTCGTGAAACCTCTTTTTGTAATACTTCATAGGAATTACATTTATCTATAAGTAAAACTGATCCAGTCAACGTTGATCCTTTACCATCAGCTACCTCAACATCCAGAGATACGCCAACCTTTGAGTTTTTTGCATCTACTCCCTTTTCTGTTTCCAGGGTAAGTTTTTTATCTTTCATATGTATATACCCAAAGCTTGCTGCGCCTTGAACGCATCAAGAAAGAACATGTTACACATTAAGGAATTTTTTAAATAATTTAAGCATATTTAGTCAATTTATTCCTTCTTTTTTATTAAAATTTCCATCTCTTTTTACTTCAAAAAGGCGTCAGCAGTTTCCCTCATGCACAATGCCTTATATCTATAGAGAGATGACAGGGCTTTTATTGCCCTTTCTGAGGATGGAAATACCGGAAGGCAACTCGATTCAAGTCTTTCAACAAATTCATCTTCATTTCTATCCATCGAGGTGCGCCATAGAGCAAATGGCTTTCCAACACTTTTCATGTTTAAGAGGGCTTGGGCACATTGTTCTTTTAAAGAATCAGATGCCTTTGCTAAGGAATTATCATTTTTTGGCGTCAAATTAAAAAAATCCGGTGGCATCTGCATTACGATACAATCCACATTCTCATCTTCCGGTATAGCAATCAATTCATTAAAAACTCTCAATATATCAGAGAGCGTGAACTCCAGGCAAACACCACCATCAAATGGGTTTAAAGGAATTTTCCATGGGGGAAATATCCTTGTCAGTCTTTGATAGGTGTGATCTCCCAGCTGAGACATTGTAAGGCCATTCCTATTGCAGGTATCGGTAGCCATAACCCCCTCTCCGCCTGACAGCACAATTATAGAAAGGCTATTTCCTTTGGGTAACATAAGGCATTCAAATGCCTTTGCCAGGTCAAAAAATTCATCCAAAGTTCTGGCCCGCATAGCAGCTGTCTGCCTTATCATGCTATCAAAAATCACATCATTTTCTCGTGCAATTGTCCCTGTGTGAGATGCTGCTGCCAGAGATCCGGCAGGGGTTCTTCCAGATTTCAGGATTATAACCGGCTTTGTTATCGAACCTTTTTTTAGCAAATTAAAAAAATGTCTTCCATTTCCGTGCAGACTTTCTATGTGCATGGCTATGACCTTTGTGCCGGGATCCTGAAAAAAATACTCCAGGACATCGACCTCGTTTACATCCATCTTGTTTCCCAAATCAATGATCTTGTGTATGCCCAGATGAGAAAATAGCCAGTTTATTTTGGGATCATAAAAACCCGACTGAAAGGCAAAAGATATGCCCCCCTGCCTCATTTCTTTTAGAGGATTAAAACTAATCGCCAGATTGGTGGATGTATTGATGGGGCTTAAGGTATTCGGTCCAATGACCCTCATATCTCTTTCTTTGACAAATGTGACAATTCCCTGATGAAGTTTTTGCCCCTGCATCCCTCCCTCTGAAAACCCGCCTGTCACAATAGCAAGCTGTTTTACCCCTTTTTTATCGCAGTCCTTTATAATATCAAGGACCTTTGATGCTGGAACAGCAATAACAACGAGGTCTATTTTCCCCGGTATATCTTGTAATGCTGCATATGCCTTTATCCCTGATATCTTTTTCTCACGAGGATTAACTGGATAAATTTTACCTTGGAAATTAAGGTCCACCAGATTCTGAGTCAGGCGAAAATTCATCTTAAAAGGATTGTTGGTTGCCCCGATAATAGCAACCGAACTGGGATGAAAGAAATGGTCCAAAAAATGATCAACTCTACTCATTAGCTACCCCCCTGCATCATAATGCCTAACCCGGATAGACCGGAAAAGTTAAAAGTGAGCTAAAGTTTGAAGTGAGCTAAAGTTAATGAATCGCTTTGCTCCATCTGTTTTATAAAATAGATAAAATCCTTAACTTTAGGCACATTAGTTCATTTTAGGTGCTTCACACTTTTTTGAATTTTGATTTTAGTTTTATATTTTCTGTACGTTTTGAACACAAATTTATTTGTAAGGTACTAAATTATTACCACCCAATTAGCCATATTTCAGCAAATGACCCCGGCGCCTCGCATCATGGTTATATATGAAAGAAACTATGCCTTGAGCATGGGGATGTCTTTTTTTACTCCTGCAAGTCAAGGAGTACGTGTATGTCTTTTTTTACTCATGCCCTATAATAAATGCATTGGCGTGATCCCGATAATCGGGATGTGGCTGAGCACTGTACGCATAAGCGTACAAGGCCGAGTTGCTCTACATCCCGATTATCGGGATTCCGTGAGGCCCCGTGTTTAGGGGCATAGATAAAAAAAGACATACCCGTGCTCCATATGAAATCCATGAACTTGAAGGCATGCAGCAAACCCGCTGGTATTCTGACGGGTAAAAAAAGGCATCCCCATGCTCTTTTCAGCATTTAGTTTCTCAGGTGAGTGTCTTGTATCATAACCGTCTCACTTCATCAAGCAGGGTTATGGTGCACGCTCAGAATCTTTTTGCGCCTTGAGGGAATTTATCCACCTTGGATTATTTATACACATGAGGATCATCAGTGCGTATCGAAGGTATTGTTTTATCGTATGGTGTCTACTATGGGGAAATCAGAAAAATGACTATATGGAAAGGGGAGCAGAGGATGCTCCTGTTAACTTGAGAGGAAAAAAGAAAGGCCAACGAATGTTGGCCTTTCTTCTAAACATATGACAGGGGAAAGAACTACTCAACCAGTTTCCCCTCGGTATACTTTACCGTTGAAACTTCAGGCATATCCCCCATGCCATGTTCTACAAATTCAGGGGCTGTGCTTAAATCAATGTTATCCGCCTGGCTAATGTCAGGCAAACCCGCGGTATCAGAGCTCACAACCTCCAAGAACTGGCTCACCTCCAGCGGCTTAAGCACGTAAACCGTAGATGTCTCGGAATCCGTAACCTCTGTACCTGCTGCCAGGTTAATAATTTTATCAGAGATATCGTCTGTCATCGTCCAATTATTCTTTTTCAATTCCTCATGCATGTCCGGCAGGCCCATCATCCATCCATCATACTGAAGGGCTAGGGTTTTATCTTCGTCAGAGTTGTTTTTTGCAGTAATGGAATTAAAGCGCATCGGATCATCAAGGAGCTTGTAGGTGCCATCCGCATTCTTTAAATAGGTCACGCTGCCCCAGGATTCGTTGTCGCCTTTATATTCCCAGTTATACATAGTCGTTGTCGCATCGCCATCGACATACGCCTGCAACCCCCAAATGTCTGACTGGACAACTGCACCCACTTCTACCCCTGCATTAGCATTTCCCTGGGCGTCCTTATCATTATCACCGATGGTTTTATACAGAAGCATTAAATAGTTGGTATCACCTGAATCCGTGATAAATTCATAGGTGGAGCTGCCATCAGCGTTCCACTGGTCTTTAAAAATCGTATTCGCCGCAACAACAGTAGTTGCATTAGAAGGATTGGCCGCAGTCTGGAGCTCAAGCTGTGTTTCATACGTGCTTTCTGCGGTTCTTTTTACAATAAAATTGGCACCCTGCATATTGATGTAAAGCTCTTTATTGAGGGGCAAGGTATAGTCTTTATCTCCGGCATCACTAAATTCAGGGGTCCAGTTTTTGGTATCGAAACCGACCAGCTCTTTTTCTTTCCACACGCCACTGCCCTGGTATTCAACATAGATACATCCGCCCATCCATACGAACACAGAGTCTCCATCACTCGGATCCAGTTTCACGCGCGGTGTATCGACTGTTGCCTTGCCATCATCTCCCTGCGTTGCCTCATAGAAACCTGCACCGCTATTATCATCGCTCGCCGCTTCATACACATAGGTTACATTCTGATGACTATCATTATCCCACCGATTAATATTAACATTCTTCCGATCATCATTGGCACCCACAATCAGAGATGCAAATCCTATCTCATCGTCAAAGACCTTCAAAGCAACAGCACATGTAGGCGGATCAGCACTCCAATCCATTTGCGAACAGTATTTCCACTCACCACCGGTATAAATCAGATTAAAATCTGAATTTATCCAGATTTCTACCGGGATATTTTTAATATCCTCAATGTCAGCATCAATCAGGGTCCTTTTTACCAGGGTCCCTTTGAATTCCTTGCTCACAGTATAGGTCTCTGCTGTTTGATCAGGAGGGGTATCCTCACGGGTAACCTCCGTTCCCTCGGAAACTGAACTACCCTCTGACTGCGTCCAGATTTGATGGCGGCCCTGCCATGCGCCATAATAGCCATGCTTGGTTGCACCGCTCTCCGTATACCTGATAGGAAAACCAAAGGATTTTGTTTTCATGACATCCTGGCCAGTATCGTTATTGAACACACCATAACGATGTGTCATCTCGGTAGTTGACGTTCTATCCTTGTACTGAACATCGTTATCCCCGTCTTTTACGGCTAAATACGTTGTATTATAGGCGTATTTGGCATTTTTATGAAGGTCTTCATCACTTAAATTCGGGTCACCATCGGGTCCGAAAAGTAATTCATATTTTGGATACTTCACCTTTCCATACCCTGTCGTAGAGGACCTATGCATGATTGCCCTCATATCTAAATTGTGTTCAGTCCCGTCAATCACTTCTGGTATGATTTCATGAAGCTTTACGATCGGCACCCCGTCATCCCCCA
>JGI10211J34971_10004391_pt1 | contig 11189 bp, 12 predicted proteins | sample Etolagsediment_FD_34971 | JGI IMG/M metagenome (IMG submission 34971)
AGGTTATTATGTCATGGGTTGGATTTCGGATACAGCATAGATGAAGCAGGATTAGTAGCATTATACAAACTAGATGACGCATATATATTTGATGAAGTATTATATAGAAAAGGAATGTTGAATTCTAATATAAGTCAATTTATAAAGAATAATAATATATTAGGTGCAATATGGGCAGATAGTGCAGAACCTAAATCAATAGCCGAATTAAATAGTTATGGTCATCAAGTATTCCCAGTAAGCAAAGGTAGAGACAGTATAATATATGGAATTAATCTAATTAATCAAAATAAAATATTTGTTACACAAAGATCAAAGAATTTAATAAAAGAATTACAAGGATATGTTTGGTTAAAAGATAAACAAGGTAATGTACAACAAAAGCCTAATCCTATGTCAGGTGATCATGCTATAGATGCAGCTAGGTATGCATTAACTTCACAACTTCAAGATCCTAATAAAGGAGAATACCATATTTGGTAATTTTAACTTTTCTTTAACAAAACTTTAACACTTTTTATTAACAAGTAATGTTTAAAAGGAGTAATTTAGCTTTATAAATATACAGGTGCTGATAACCCAAGTAATGAGGCTAGTGAAAGGGCAGCACCTTTTTAGAAAAACAAAAAACATGAAAAAGGAAATATTAGAATTATTTTTATACGCATTAATAGGTACAGGTATATTTATTTGTATGGTATTATTTTCAGATTTAATAAAAGCTTTTTTATTATGATAAAAGCAACAAAAAAAGAAATCAATATGCCAGTAGACAAAGAGCTACAGAAAGCAATAATAAAGTATACTATATGGGGACTACCTCAATTTACTTTTTGGATGATAATGTTAATACACTTTTTATTTTATGTTATTAGAGGATATTAAAAAAGATTTAGAACAAATATCTAGTAAAATATATATCTGTAATGATATAGATATTAATCAAAAAATAAGTATATTTTTGTCATTACAATCTACTATTGACAAAATTGAAAGAGCATCTAAAACTGAAGACAAAAGAAGATTACGAAATGGAGATGAAGATTTTCAAATGGTGTATTAAAAACGATATTAGAGTTTATCCACAACCAACGAGAACAGGTAAAAAACCACCTGTTAAAATAGTATTAGATTATAAAGGACAAATAAAAGTTGGAAATGTAGAATATGTACAGTCGTCTAAAGAATACCACGACAAAGTAAAGGAAGTTTATGAATGGGCTTATAATAACGCAAATGATAGTTTAGATAGACAGCAACGTATTAAGGTAGATAATTCACCTTAATTTTTCATGTTAGTTAGTTTTGTTTTAAAGGGGAACTTAGTGTTCCCTTTTTTTATATATATATATTATACAAATAATTAAATATATTATTATATATATATGAAAGTAAAAATTCAAGTACCAGAGTCTTTAAGAGAGATCAGTTTAGAGCAATATCAAGCTTATAATAAAATAAACACAGAACAAAATCAAAATTCAAATTTTTTACTACATAAAACAATAGAAATATTCTGTAATCTTAATCTACAGAATGTCATTAAGGTAGAACTTAAAAGTGTGGTTAAGGTAGCTAAAATGATTAATGACTTATTTAATCAAGATGTAAAACTTGTACCTACTTTTACGATGGATGGAGTTGGCTATGGATTTATTCCGGATTTAGACAAAATAACATTAGGTGAATATATTGATTTAGATAATACATTAAGTGATTGGAATAACATGCATAAAGCAATGGCAGTTTTATATAGGCCAATTAAAGATACACTTAAAGATAAATATATTATAGAAGACTATAAAGGAAGTGAAGGAGCAGAAAAATATAAACAAATGCCTTTAGATATTGTTATGGGTTCTATACTTTTTTTTTACAATTTAAAGAACGAATTATTGAAAACTACCCTGAAATATTTGAACAAGGAGGCACTGATGAAATTAACTATTCAGCAGAGGGAGGATTTGCTAGGAAGTGGGGATGGTATAACTCGTTATATAGACTGGCTGGAGGAGATGCAACCAAAATTGAATATGTCAGTGACTTAAATATACATACATCATTATTCTATTTAGCATATGAGCAAGATAAAGCAGAAGCAGAAAGAAAACTAATTAAACAAAAAACTATATGACAGGATTCTATAATATAACAAATAAGATAAAAGAAACACTAGAAGCAGAACCATTTGTAAATACTGTTTCATATGGAAGCTTTGATAATGTAGATTTAAACAAACAAACTATATTTCCTTTATCACATGTAATGGTTAATCAATGTACTATTAATGCAAAAGTCTTGACATTTAATATTTCTGTTATGTGTATGGATATAGTAGACATAAGCAAAGAAGCAACAACTGATTTGTTTGTAGGTAATGATAATGAGCAAGACGTATTAAACACACAACTAGGAGTTTTAGATAGATTAATATCGCTTTTACAAAGAGGTGATTTATATTCAGATAAATATCAAGTTCAAGCAGATGTAACTTGTGAGCCATTTGTAGATAGATTTGAAAACAAACTAGCTGGCTGGGTAGCAACATTTGACGTACAAATACAAAATGATATGACAATATGTTAGAGAAGGAGAATACAAGAAAAGCATTAGAAGCATTTAAAGATTATGTTATTTCACAGTCAAGAGCAAATCTTACTAGAGGTAATAAAAATGTATCTAAAGCTCTTTATAATTCTCTAAAAGGTATATTAGATGTAGGACCTAATTCTTTTAGCTTAAAGTTTATAATGGAAGATTATGGTAAATTTCAAGATGAAGGTGTTAAAGGAGTAACAAGTACATATCCAGAATCTACTAAAAGTCCATTTAAATTTGGAACAGGATCTGGTAAAAAAGGTGGGTTATCTGGAGGAATTAGAAATTGGGTTAAAGCAAGAAGATTTCAATTTAGAGATGCAAAAGGCAGATTTACTAGTTATGAATCTACAGCTTATGTAATTTCAAGAAGTATATGGAATAAAGGTATTAAAGCAAGCTTATTTTTTACTAAACCTTTTGAGAAAGGATTTAAAAGACTTCCAGAAGAACTTACAAAAGCTTATGGATTAGATATAGAAGAATTTTTAGAATATACAATTAAACAATAGAACATGGCAAATATATTATTGAGAAGTCCTTATTATGAATATCACACACAAGCTGGAGCATCATCTGCAAAGCTTGAATTATCTATTGAAGGTACATTAAGGTATACAATAATAAAAGACACACCAACACAAACAGTATTATTTGAGATAGCTGAACTTGCAAAAGATTATTTAGATATTACTTTCGCAGGAAGTTACCAAGCTCAAAAAATAAACATATCAGGAGTAATTACTTTTTATGATGGAGTTAATGCTACAGGATCACAAGTTGGATTAGAAGCAAACTTTACACATGTAGGATTTGATGGTTATTGGGATTACTATAACGTATCAGATACGAAAAACTTTTGTGAAACAGGTTCTTGTGTAATGCAAGATAACACTATAATGTATGTTCCACAAGGAACTGGAGGATTTATACCAGTATTATCATCAGGGACTATTGTATATAATGCATTTACAGGTAGCACAACAAGTGTAGCGGTAGGAGATCCAGCAACAACAATAAGAATTGAAAGAACAGATTGCTCTAAATATATGCCCATAAAAGTAACATTTGTAAATAGATATGGAGCATTACAAGACATATACTTTGATAAAAAACACGTAGAAACAATAAGCACAGAAGTAAAAAAATATAAAAACAATAATCTATCAACTGTAGGAACATATTCAAAATATGCACATCAATATAAAACATTAATAAAAACAGGAAGAGAAAGAATGACTTTAAATACTGGTTATATAGATGAAGGAATGAATGAAGCTATAAAACAATTAATGTTTTCAGAGCAAGTATGGATGAAAATGGGAACTGAATATCACCCAATAGATGTGGTAACAAATTCATTAACATTAAAAACAAGCGTTAACGATAAGTTGGTTAATTATACAATAGACGTAGAGCATGCTCACGATCACATAGATAGAGTAAGGTAATGAAAGCAGTGCTGCAATTATATATTGAAGGAACAAGAGTAGATTTGTTTGAAGATGAATCTATTAATGTTGTTCAGTCAATTCAGAATGTTAAAGATATATCTAAAATATTTGTAGACTTTACAAGAACCTTTAATATTCCAGCTTCTAAAACAAACAATAAAATATTTCAGCATTATTATAATTATTCTATTGTAGATGGGTTTGATGCAAGATTAAAAAAAGATGCAACATTAGAACTAAACACAAGACCATTTAAAACAGGTAAAGTAAAACTAAATGGAGTTGATTTAGTAGATGGAGAACCAACAAGCTATAGAATAACATTCTTTGGTAATACAATTGATTTAAAAGATTTACTAGGTGATGATGATTTAAGTTCATTAGACTTAACAGATTTTGATACTACTTATAATGCAACAACAGTAAAAAACAGATTACAAGGAGTTGGAACAAGTGTAACATATTCTCATCCAGATAGAGCAACAGACATAGTTTATCCTATAGGTATTGTAGCACCATTAATATCACACACTACAAGACTATATTATGATACTTCTGATACAGCAGATTATCCAGATGCTAATGGTGGTAATTTATACCCAAGTGGAACTTCACATCAAGGTGTATATTGGGAAGAGCTTAAATATGGAATAAAGATAGATGCTATTATTAAAGCAATAGAGGATAAATATGGTTTAACGTTTAGTAATGATTTCTTTAACAACACTAATAATCCATATTATGATCTTTATTTGTGGCTTCATAGAAAAAAAGGAAAAGCATTTGATGACACTACTGTAAGTAAACAAGTAACAGGATTTCTTATTGATAGATATCAAGANTTACCTATTATTAGAAGTGAATCCGATAGATTAATAGTAGANGGAGCTGGAGGTCTTGTTCAATATTCATTAACTATTGTTGCTTCAACTAATATTACAGGAACAGTAATTATTAAAAAAGACGGAATAGAATATAATCAAAGAGCAATTACAAATAGTTCATCTATAACGTTAAGTGGTTATTTAGATAATGGTGAATATACAGTATTTATAAAATCAGGTGCATCAAGTTTTGATTTAACTACAAGTACACAATGGGATATAGATATAATTTATATTCCAGATGCACAAGGAGAATATGCACTACAAAGCACTTATACATTTGATAATACAAGAACATTTATAATATCAGAGCAAATACCAGAGATGAAAGTAATAGACTTTTTAACTGGATTATTTAAGATGTTTAATTTAACTGCTTACACAGACAATGGAGTTATTGTAGTTAAAACATTAGATGAATATTATGATGATTCTGATACAGTTTGGGATATTACAAAATATGTAGACACAACACAATCTACCGTTGATGTAGCATTGCCTTATAAAGAAGTAGAGTTTAGATATGAAGGACTTGAAACAAAATTAGCAAAGCAACATGAACAATTATCTAATATAAGCTGGGGAACAGAAGAATATAGAGGAGATGATTATTTTGATGCTAACCCAGAGACATATGTAGTAGAGCTCCCTTTTGAGCACATGAAATATGAAAAACTTACAGGAGATGGTAATGCAGATCCACAAGTAGGATGGTTTGTAGATGATAATAACTCACCTTATTTTGGTAGACCTTTATTATTTTATGCAAAAAAACCAGAAGGAACACAAACAGAAATAAGATTCTTAATTACAGAAAATTCTGGAAGTCCAGATGTAGAAGGAGTTAATTATGATGATATTAATACTTATTTCATGCCAAGTAATAGTATGAGATTTGATAATACTATTAGCGAAGCAAACATAAATTTTAGAAACGAGATAAACGAGTATACTTTAACTAATCAATTTGAAGATACTTTATTTAAGGTTTATTATCAAAATTATATTTCACAAGTATTTCAAAATAACAGAAGATTAACTACAGTTTACGCATATTTGCCTATTAGAATACTTCAGGAGTTTAATCTTTCAGATTTAATAGCAATAACAGACAAAAACTATACTATTAATGAAATAGAAACTGATTTTAATACAGGAAGAAGTAAATTAGAATTAATAAATGGTGTGACTGTTTCTATTGGTGGTTCTGATCCTATTGATCCAACTACTACAGTAGATCCAAGTGAAATTTGTCAAGAATGTACAGCAGATTCTACTTTCTGTACTGTAGATGGTTTAACACCAACTGCTGATAAAACTTGTGATGCAGGAAGAAGTCTAGTTATTACAGGTCCAATAACTGCTCAACAAACAAATGAAATAACTTTAGTTGCAACAGCAAATAACTTTATTGGAACAGCTAGTTACTTATGGGCAGGAGGTGAAGCAGCAGGAGAAACAACATCTAGTGTAACAATTACTAATGCAGACACAGGAAACGTAACTTATACATGTACAGCTACAGATAGTGATGATAGTGCAGAGTTTGTAGATACACATGTTGTTCTTTGGACACCAAAAACATATAAAATAACATTAAATATAGTTAATAATATAACTGGACCAACAGCAGGATATAGTATAACAGGAGATCAAAGTGGTGATTTTGTAGAATTACAACAAGGACAAACTTATTCGTTTAATACTTTAGTAAACCCAAACGCTGGTTATGAATTTACTTCAGGTCCAACAATACAAAACGCAACTGGAGTTGTAGGAACATCAAATTTAACTGTAAACACAACTTTATCAGGTGCAGTTCAAACAACAACAGATTTTATAACAATATATGGACCTACTCAACAAACTATTAATTTTAATGCTAGATTAACTACAGTAGCGTCAGGATTTACACCAACAAGCTATCAATGGGCAAGATCTACTAATGGTGGTGCTACATTTACAGATATATCAGGAGCAACAGCTACATATGTAGACGTTAATGAATCTACACCAGCAACATACACATATAGAGTAACAGCAAGTGACGGAACTACTACAGCACAAGATGTTCATGATGTTACTTTTGTAACACAATCACTTGTTACTGTGACTTTAAACGTAGATACAAGTAATATTGTAGGCACAGGATACTCACCAGCTTCATTAGGGTATACTTTAGGAGGGGATTTAGATGGTGCACAAAAAACACAAAATAGCGGAACTGTATTTAACTTTTCTACTACAATAACACTTAATTCTGGATTTGAATGGGTAGGTACAGCATTAACTGCAAATAATGTAGGAGGAACTTTTACTGTTGATTCAACAATAGACAGTATTTTCCCAGCAGCAGAAATACAATTAATAGTTTACAATTATTATGTAGCAACAGGATGTCCAAGTACAAGTGTTTCAGGACAAACTATATATATAAGATCAAGAGACACATTTACTACAGGAAGCAGTGCTAATGCAAGTTATGTAACTATAAACAACAACTGTTACTATACTTCATCTACAACATTTGAAACTACATGGGCAACTAACAATGGTATTACAGTAGGTAATGCAGAGGGAACAGGATGTACAGCTTGTACAAATCCAGTAACAACAGATCCTTGTTTAGTAGATAAATCTATATTTTCATTAAGATATTCAACTTCATCTAGTGTTTGTGAATCAGCATCTACTATTGGATTCTATTACGGTAATGGTGCAAGTTTAAGTCAAACACAGAGTAATTTCTGTAATTTAACTAATTTATATACTTATGCAGATTGTACAGTAGCAGCACCAGCGGGTTTTTATTCATTAAATAATGACAACACTGTAAGAAGATATTGGAACGGAAGTAGTTTTGGAGTTTGTACTAATTGTATAGACGCACAAAGTCTGATTTTTTTAGGACAAGGATGGAGTCCATTAAGTGATTATTGTAATACTTCATTTGGTGTTCAAGGTTTCTATTATTTTGATGATAATGCAGATTTTGCAACAGCGACTACAAGTCAATATATGTATGATTCACCAAGTTTAATAAATACATCTAACTATTCTGCAACAGGTTATTATACAAATGGAAGNATATATAGATATTATGATCCAGCAGAGGAAGTTTGGAGTGTATCAGGAACTTGTCCAGTTCCACCAACTACATCAGCTTGTACAGAACCAACTAAACCAACATTAACTGTNTGGAGAGAATATAGAGAATGTGGAGGTGATTCATTTATAACTTTAGGTAATAATTCAACAGCAGGATTCCCAGCAGTTGTANAAGATAGATTAACAGGAGTGTGTTATGGAGATCCAGAGCCAGTTTCTGGTAATCAAGACGATAATTGGGTATTATCTAGAACTTGTGTAGGAAATACATTAACGTATGATTATATAGGTTATAATGATTGTACAGCTTGTACTGGAACAACAACAACAACTACCACTACAACAACCACAACTCAATTGCCAGATAATGCATTTGTAGTAGAAAGACAAAGTGATGGTTTTGCAACTTATGTTCAACTAGATGCAGGGTTCCAAGTTGGAGATATAAATGTTTCTATATCTACTGATGGTAGTAATTGTTATGATATACAAGGAACTGTTAGGGTGACACAAGAAGTTCTTGAAACATTAGGACAAATTACAGGTTCTTGTACTACTACCACAACGACTACTACAACTACAACAGAAGCTTGTCATGCAGTATCATTATATCGTGCAGCTTATGAAGATCCATTTGGAGGTTCATTATCAGGAACACCTCAACAAGTATGTTGTGAAGAAGTAACAGCTGCAACTGTTTATTTAGACACAACAAGTTTATCTACAGCAACTGCAGTTTATAGCAATGATACTTGTAGCTCATTAAACGGATTTAAAACTTATTACACACAAGATTTTGTTAATTATTACGACTGGAACGGTTCTACATTATCAGGACCAATAAGTTGTCCAGCATGTCCATAATATGAAATATATATCAGCACAACCAGAGACAAAATATTATGAATGGCAAATAAATACCATGATTCATTCATACATTGAATTAGGTATAGATCCTTCAGATATAATTATTTTACTTGGTGATTTAGGAGAATATAGATTTGTAAGATTAGAGAAAAAATATCCTACTGTAAATTTCTTTAGATACAAAGCAACAAGCGAAGCATATAAACCTGCTATAAAACCATATTTAATGAGCCAGTACTTTGGAAGTTGCAAATGCACACAAGGAGAGCAGTATTATTATGCAGATGCAGATACAATTTTATTAAAACCTCTACCTAACTTCCCAAAAAACACAGTTTTTATGTCAGATACAAGAAGTTATATAGGAATCAATTATATAAGAACAAAAGGAGAAGAGATTTTAGATATTATGTGCGAAGCAGCAAAAATAGATAAAATAATATTAGAAGCTAGAGATCTGGAAGCAGGAGGAGCTCAATTTGTCTTTACAGGTACAGATGGTAAATTCTGGAGAGACGTTTACGTGACTTCTAACGCACTTTATAGAGCAATGAGAGACTACAACAACACTCACAAGGATAAATACGAAGGAAGCTATCCTATTCAAGCGTGGACAGCTGAAATGTGGGCTACTTTATGGCAGTTTTGGAAAAAAGGATATAAAACAGAGATTTCAGAGCATTTAGATTTTGCTTGGGCAACAGATCCTATAGACACATTAGAAAATAGGTCAATTTTGCATAATGCAGGAGTAACAGGAAGACATAAAGGATATTTTGTTAAATCTAATTATGTTTTAGAGTCTCCACCACCAAATCTGGATATAACAAAAAACCATTGTAACTATTATTATTATAAGAAAGTATTAGAAGCGACATGTTAGGAAATATATTAGAATTATTAAGGCTTGTAAAAGAAGAAAACATAACAGGAGAGTATATAGATATAGCTCTTGGCAAGAATAAAATGCCAGAAACAATAAAAGAAGCATACGAACAATTTAAAAAGAACAAATAATGCCACAAGAAATAAATATTGAAATAAACGTAAAAAAAGAAGGTGCTGAAAAAAACTTGCAAAAAGTAGGTATAGGTCTTAAAGGAATTCAAGATGGAGCTTAACTAATATTCTTAAAGGAACTTTTGTTGTAAAAGCTTTTAATGAAGTATTAAACATATTGACTGATACTTTTAAATCTAATCAAATAGTAGTAGACACACTTTCAACAGCAACTACAGGATTAAAAATAGCTTTTAACGATTTATTTAAATTCTTAACATCAGGTATAGAAAACATTAAAAGTTTTGGAACAGCAATAATAGATTCTATTAAACAACCTATAATAGACAGTGTAGAAGCATTAGGTTATTTGGGTAGAGCAGCATTAAAAGTATTAAGTTTAGATTTTGCTGGTGCAGTAGCTGATGTAACATTAGCACAAATAGAATTTAACAAAGCACAAGAAGGTGGAAAAGTAATAATAGATGACTTAACTAAATCTGTATCTAATTATGTAAGTGAATTAATTGAAGAATCTAAATCTATAACTAATTTAAATAATGCTAGACAATTAAGTATTGCTCAAAATAATATTATAAAAGAACAAAAAGATAGAGAAGCAGAACAATTAAGACAAATAAGAGACGAAGAGAGAAATACTATTGATGAACGAATAATAGCAAATAATGAATTAGGTGAAGTATTAGAAGAGCAAGCGAGATTAATGTTAGCTAATAATGATATAGCTATTGCAGCGGCTCAAGCACAAGTTAATATAAACGATACAATAGAAAATCAAGTAGCGTTATTAGAAGCACAGGGAGAAAGAGAAGCGATATTAGCACAAATAGAAGGATTTAGATCAGAGCAAAAAGCTAATGATTTGGCTTTAGATAAAGAAAGACTCGAACTGCAACAATCAACTGCACAAGGTGAATTAGAAGCACAGAACATTTTAGCACAAGGACAAGCAGAGTTAATAGACAATGAAGTTGTAAGACTTGAAAAACAAAAAGAAATAGCGTTACAAGAACAAGAATTAACTAGACAGGTTTTAGAAGATAAAAAAGCAAGTTATAAAGAAGGAACACAAGCCTTTATTGACGCAACTAATGAATTAAACGCTTTTAATGCAGAAAGTGCTGTTACTCAACAAAAATTAGATAAAGAAATTGCAGACGCTAAAGTAGCAGCAGTTACTGGAGCATTAGGTTCATTAGCTAGTTTAGTAGGAGAAAATAGTAAATTTGGAAAAGCTATTGCAATAACACAAGCTATT
>JGI10211J34971_10004396_pt1 | contig 11183 bp, 16 predicted proteins | sample Etolagsediment_FD_34971 | JGI IMG/M metagenome (IMG submission 34971)
TTTCTTGAATCGGAAGTCCCACTTTAGAAGTCTCTGTGCGTGGTCAAAGTATTTATAACTTTGAAAATATCCATTCAAATGAATATGATTAGGACATTCATTATAAAGTTCTTCACAGAATTCATGAGAATCATGAAGTTCTACTTCACTACCTTCAATATATCCATACCTGTTACCACAGTGCAGCATCTCAAAGCACTTACTGAGTTCCTGATGTTCAGGAATACGGAAGTCAAATCCACGATTCTTAGCAATACCTACAAGAGCAGCATACTGAAAGAGTTGATTACCAATCCTTCCATTCCTACCCAAGTTATTCATTCCAATAGTCATAATTCAATCTCCTTATTTTGTTCGGCAAGAACTGTATCTGTAATGTCTCCCACATCTAGTGAGTAGAAGGTGTGCCATCCTCTAGCATTAGCAGCATACCAGTTGTTCAATGCCCCACGGGTCATCTTAATCTTCTTCCAGAATTCTCTGGATTGGATCTGGTAGTGGTTATTTAGAATCTCTGGATCATCGGGTCTTCCTACAAATGATAGATTGATTGTCTTTCCACCAGTCAGTATCTTGTGTATGTTGAATGATTGCACACCAAATCTAGTGTTTGCTATCTGCTTTGGTGCCCACAGATGAAACCATTCTGGTTCTTCTTGACCACCACCAGCACACCTAGAACGGTGAGTCATCCATACCTGGTCACCAAATTCAGCGCGACTAGTAAAATTCTGAACCAGACCACCAGCAGGATGATCAAGATGATCGTTGCTATTGAACCATACCCAATTCGTTTCGACCGTGCCATAGTTCTCATACTTGCGTAGAATTTCTTTTAGATCTACTGTCTTAGGACTATATAAGAACTCATCAAGATCAACTTGAGCGATCCATTGAGTTTCATTACAAATAGGAAGGAAGAACCTATTGTTCACGTCTGTCTGCCTACCAGTATATTTCTCTGTAATGTTGTTCTGGAACAGAGTAACAAAGCCCTCATCAATGAAAGGTTGTAAAATAGGCAGGTAGTCATCATCACTAAAGTCATTAACCAAATAGATGTGGTCAACACCATGATGTTTGTAGTGGAGCACCCACTCCTTTATATTCCAACTCTCATTCTTGAAAACTGATGCTACTGATAGGTAATGTTTCATAATGTGATACCGTGTTTCTTTCTACAATACTCAAACTCTTTCTCTATTTGTTCTGCTGATCTAGTTGAAATAATGTTGTCTGTGTTGTTGACTCTCTGGGATACAAGTATCTCATCAAGGAACACACACATACCATACTTACCCATCATACTATGATAGAAATCAATATCAAGTAGACCAAATGTACTAGCATCCCACCTCACATCCATATCTTTATTACGATATGAGATGACAGATGTACCACTCATAGTATTATTACCTCTTGCCTTGAGCATTCGATCATTCCATCGTGGATAGATTGGATGGTCAAATGTTTTTCCTTCATCTCTTGTATGATTAGTACCACAGACTAACCACATCTTATCAGAATTCATCAGAGCATCATAAGTCTTCTGTAATGCTTCATCTACATAAAAGAAATCATCCATATAGATGAGTTTGACTACCTCACCTGTACAGATTTCCATTGCCGCGTTAGTGTTAAGGGCAGCATTGCCTCTACCATTTTTGTTTCTGAAGTATACAATGTTCAGATCAAAGATATTATCAAAACAAAAATTCTGTATTTCATCATCTTTGCTTTGATCTGATACAACTACCTCAACATCTTTCAAGGTTTGATGTTGAATTGAATGAAACAATTCACTCAAATAACGAACACCCCTGCCATTGTATTCATAGCAAGGGATAGCAATAGACATTTTCATTTCAGGTCTCTACATAATGTGCTCTGAATCTATCGACAGCAGTGTTAGAAAGTTCTGTCAGATAGTATACTGCAAAACTCTTTCTTGCCTTACCTGGCGGACAACTAAGTTTATTAGGAACTCCATGCCAAGAGTTCTGTGTGGTATCGAAGAAGACTGCTCTATTGAACTTTGCTTCAATTGATTTGACACAGTGTCCAGGTTTGTTTTTCTCTGGATTATGTGACCAGAGTTCCAGATCACCACCCCAGGAAGATTCATATCCCTCTTCAAGATATAAAATCAGATTGATCTTCCTTTGAAGATTCATCTTAGGATGAATTGAATAGTCAAGGTGAACAGAAAGATTACCACCTTCTGTATGCATATGCCATCCACCACCGTGGAGACCGACATCAGGATACAATGGTTCGCACCCTGTCATTTTAGAGACTCTTTCGGTAAATTCAACCGACAAAAGGTTAAAGAATGTCTTATAGGTCAGAGGTGGGAACCTGTCCCACTTATTACAGATCTTCTTCTTAGCAATCCAACCATCATAACCAACCCATTCACTCTCATCATAGTTGAGAAACTGTTGACTGATGTCCTTCGCTACATTTAGGTCAAGGAAGTCATCAATGATCCAGTAATCAAATGGGTTGTTACCATGTTCTGTGACTTCAAGATTGAAGTTCAGTTTTTCCATACTTTCGCGCCTCCGTTTAGACCATCCTCAAGGATTTCAAAACGATAACCATGCTTGTCCAACCACTCACGAAATGCTTTTCTCTCATGATGATCATAGTCAGGTTCGTGACCGTGCCAATCATCAAATCGGAAATAGATTTCATCCCACTCACATTTATCAATGAACTTGAATGCTGATACTGTAGGTTCATAGATGTCCAGGTCAATATGAACAGCACCAATCTTGGTGATCTCATATTCAGATGGATCTTTCAGTTTATGAACATCTTCAATGATCAGAGTGATGTTTTCATTGTCCTTAATTCTATCAATCACACCCTGTACTGTTCCAGGAATCCAGGTGTACTGCGGATCACCTACACGGAACGCACCAGGAACCCAACCAGCATAGTCTGGTGTAGGTTGTTGAGTCTGTTCTAGTCCTTCAAAGTGATCGAAACCAAACACTCTACGGTCTGGATTCTCTTTTGCAATGGGTGCAATAGTTCCACCAGAGCATACACCAAACTCAAGAATATCTCCTTCGCCTGCTAGGTCTTTGATCTTCTTTGCATAGTCACGATGATCAAGTGTGTATGCTGCTGTATTGTTATCTGTTCTCTTTGTTCCAGGGAACACGTTATCCAATTCAACAAATGTTGGTGCTCTATAAACGAATGACATAGTATGTTTTCCTTGCGTTGTATTTATTCTACCGTTACACCAGGTGGTAGATTCCTGTGGTATCCAAATGGAATGATACCTTGATTTTCTGGAACTGGAGCTTCATAAGAAAAGTACTTTGCCAGTTCTAATGGAGCAATCTTACATCCCTGTGCTTCATAAATGTGTCTGTTATGAACACAGATATTGCCATCTTCATTTGTATTCTTTGATCCAAACATCTTGTAGAAGTCTGGTTTGTCAGCAACACGATATGGCACTTCAACTTTCGTAGGAACCTCCATTAGTTTTTTAGAACGTAGAGAGAATCCTCCATTACCAACCCTCACATGGTCACCAAATGGTGTTACATATGCCCTATCTCTATATTGCCAGGGAGCACCAATATAATCATATTCAAGGAACTCATCGGTCCAAGCAGAAGGGTTGATAATAAATCCATGATCTTGAACAATCAACCCAAACTCCATATTCACATGCTTGTACATATGATACAAGATGTATTCATTATATTCATCGATATTAGTTAATGGTCTGACCTGTTCCTCTACAATTATACCATCCTTCGCCAAACTGTCTTTGTACTTCTCAACATACTCAGCAGTCGTAACTAGTTTTACTTCACCAAAAGAAGCGACACCCATACAAGTATGGATGCCTTTGATAGTATCTTCAATACGATTTGTATTGTCAATGGCAAAACATGTAACTCTTGAAAGATCAAGCATACTTGCTAATAACCTCATCTACGTGTTTGAGCATATCATCGTTGATAGTAGGTGAGCAACCAAGGAAGAAGACCTTATTCAATACTTGGTTTGCTTCTGGATATTTAGAGGCATCATCAAGATCAACATATCCAGGATGAAGCAAGATGTTACCAGCAAAGTAGTTACGAGTCTGAACTTTGTTTGCTTCAAGGTGCTTGACCAGACCATGCTTTAGTTGTGGTGTATCACATACGATAGGCACACCAAACCAACTGGTTTCAGAGTCTTCTCTCTCAGTCACAACACGACAACCAGGAATAGTTTCAATCATCTTATGGATTGCTTCCTTGTTCTTACGGCGCAGTTGATGAATCTCATCAAACTTCAACAGTTGAACTGAACCAACAGCACCCTGGAGATCAAGTGGTTTCAGGTTATAACCCATCTGACCAAACACATACTTATGGTCAACGATATCATCATACCCTTCTAACCACTTATCAAATCGACGACCACAGACACCATTAGGAAGCAGGTTCTGTTGACCCACACAATAACATCCACGACCCCACCAGGCATAACTACGTGCTAGGTCTACAATCTCTTTGATGTTGGATGATACCATACCACCTTCAATGGTGCAGAGATGGTGTGCAGGGTAGAAAGAACACGATGCCGCAACAGCATGTTTGGTCAGATAATCACCCTTGTACTTACTACCAAGACTATCGCAGTTATCAGCAATCAGTTTGATACCTTTACGTTCACACAGGTCTACAATACGATCCATATCGTATGCATTACCCAGCACAGGAGAAGAGAACACTGCCCGTGTACGTTCAGTGATCTTTGCTTCTACCTGATCCATATCCCAGTTGAGATCATTCCAAGTGATATCAACAAAGACAGGTTTCAATCCATTCTGAACAATAGGTGCAATCGTAGTAGCAAAACCACATGCACAAACAATGATTTCATCACCATCTTCCCAACCAAAATACTTCTTCAGTGCTGCAACCATCACCAAGTTTGCTGATGAACCAGAGTTCACCATCACAGAGCTCTCAAAACCAAAGCGATTAGAGAACTCACGCTCAAACTTATTCACTTTCTCGCCAGAAGACAACCACTTACCCTTCATAATAGCGTAGATAAGTTCTTGTGCTTCTAGGTCATTCCAATATGGACCAGAGTAGTACACTGGTTTACCAGGTTTCCAGTCTTTATTCGCCATGAAAGGAAAGATGTTATCATCAGATTCCTTTGCGTCTTGAATAAACTTATCAATCAGTTGGTACATAGTTCTTTGATAATCGCTTCAGTTGGAATGGTTTGCTTGAACCCAAGGTTCTTTAGTTTAGTTGTATCATACCAAAAATCTTTTGCTTGTACAACTTTATGAAAGTCCGCAGCCTCTCTGCCGTATATATTGCCTTTAGAATCTAGAAATTCTTTAGCCAGTTTCATTATATCACCAATCTGTGTTGGTTGTCCACTACCAATATTGTAGATTTCATTGAGGTTTCCCTCTTCCATGACCAGATGAATAGCACGGCATACGTCACCAACGTGCATAATGTCTCTAATTGGTGTGCCGTTATCATACAAATAAATGTCTTGATCATTCTTCAGTTTATTGATCATGTATGTGATAGCATTCTTCTTACGGGATACATCACTTTCAACAACACCACCATTATGATCAATACCACCAACAACATTACATAGTCTCATGATACGATACTTACACCCAAAGGTATTGCAGAAAGAAATGATTAGATCTTCTGCTGCTTTCTTGGTAATTGAGTAGAAACCAGTAGGATTACAAGGTGATTCCTCTGTTGCAGGGAGTTTTGTTTTACCATATACGAACCAAGAACTCACAAAGTTAAACACAATGTCCTCTTTTTTGCAGTATTCAAGCACTTCACACAGCACTTTGAGGTTTGTTTCTACATCAAGAGTGATATTTGAATGAACATTATAGTTGTCTGTGGTAGAAATGAGATAGAGAATATCATTTGTTCTCGGAACTCTATTCTCTCTACCCTGCCTCACAACCTCATTATCGTACATACTACAAAAGGTGCTACCCACATAACCAGTCGCACCAAAAACACTATACATTGTTCCACTCCCTTTTACATTGGTCAGATGTGAATAGTTTACCACTCCTATCAATATATTTCCACCCATTCACGATACTATCTACACCTCTCCACCATCCATCTGATGTTTTATAGTCAAACCAGTGTTTTGGTGCAATAACATTGTTATCAAATGGACTAGTCCAGACAGGCCAGAAAGAAAAAGTAGAGGCAGACATGATAACGTTCTTCGCATTATGAAGGATTGAGTAGTCAATACCAATGTTTCCACCCTTATACTTGAAGAATCCAGTGCCTTGTTCGATAGTTTCCTGCTCTTTTAGTGTGGTTGCACCTACAACAGGTGCCCATGGGATGAACTTATTGGCATTTGCTGGGTCATCAGTCACCACTACAAACTTCATGTTTGGATTCATTTCAAGCATCCTATCCCTTGCATTTGCATAATATTCAGGGGGACACCACGATGCAGTGATCAAATATTCACCACCACGGAAGTGAATGACACAGATATCATCATCAGAATACTCTGTTACGTTCACATCGTGACTCAACCACTCACGAATATCATCTTTTCTGTCTTCAATATACCCCATACACTGAAACAATCCATCAATCTTGGTATTATCTGGGAGTTTATTCCACAGATTTTCATCAAATCTGATAGCAGTATGTCCACATTGAGGCATTGGTTCGTTAGGTTCTTGGTAATAATGAACCAACCCATCATGCAATGATGCTGGTGGTTGACCAGGACGGGGTGAGTGTCCACCAGTCACAGTCTTACCAAAGTTATACCCAATCATAAAGTTTCTGCCTCTGAAATACTGTGGAGTTGCTACACCCCACTCATATCCATACTTTTCAGCAAGAATTCGGAGTACAACCATGAACCACAGTTGGTTACCCAGTGCGGTCTTTGGATAAATTTCAGTTACAATCATATCAAATAATCCAATCGGCGTATTTTTCCTTGTTATTTACCACATATTCAGGAAATTCATCCTCTGTTACAGCAATTGTATGGAAAGAAATGTCTCTATTGAACAGGTCTTTGCCCTCTTTTACATTGCTTTCTACACTGTTGAGCACACGATCGTTGTTATGTTCAGTGTGAGAGAAAGATTTAATCTTACTCTTGATCATCTCTGCGCCACCACAGTAACTAAAGTGCCAACCACCACCATCAATCACAGGTCCAGTGATTTTAGACTTATCCTCTGTTGCTTCACGCAGTTTGTCTAAAGTTCTTGTCTTCAGATACTTATAAGTAGCAACTCTGGTTCCAAACCAGTTAGTAGTGAACAGATTATTCAGATAGTACATGTAAAAGTTCATCTGAAATGTAAAGTGTTCATCATCATTGATCCACTCAGACACACTTTCAATTGCTTCTGGGTTAGGAATCTCATCAACATCACTAGTGATGATAATATCTTCATCATTGAAACCAGGAAGAGTCAGAGGATAGTTTCTAGAATAGATCTCTCTGTCCCAAGACCTAGGAAGATTGGGTACTGTAATAAAGTGATGCTCAATCTTATCTTCCCACTGAGAAAACCTATCTTTGTTCTGTAGATAGACACTCTCCTTACTTGTACCAGAGAAAGTAGTGTCACCTTCAATAATAATAAACTTATCTACGACTTCACCAAGAATATTGAGTCGCAGTTCAAGCATTTCAACTTCATTGTTGAAAATAAAGCAGTCGTAAATCATTAGATAGATGCGGCAATTTGTTCAGAAATCCAGGTGTATGTCTTACGAATACCTTCCTCAAGTGATTGAGAATAATCCCAATTAAGTTTCTCGCGAATCAAATCATTATTTGAGTTGCGTCCACGAACACCAAGAGGACCATCAATATGAATTTTCTCTACCCACTTATCAGCAACACGACCTGCAGTATGTACCAGTTCATTGATAGTAACCATCTCTTCTGAACCGATGTTCACAGGACCCATGAAGTCACTGTCCATCAGTCTACGGGTTGCTTCAATACATTCATCGATGTACAGGAAGGATCTTGTTTGTTCTCCATCACCCCACACCTCAATAGCACCACCCTGTTCTGGGAGGTAAGCGATCTTGCGGCAGATTGCTGCTGGTGCTTTCTCTCTACCCCCTTGCCAGGTTCCTTCTGGTCCGAATATATTGTGGTATCTAGCCACGCGAACAGGAATACCATGATTACGATTGTAAGCAAAGTATAACCTTTCCGAAAATAGTTTTTCCCAACCATATTCTGAATCTGGGTCTGCGGGGTATGCGGATTCTTCACGGCAATCAGGGTTATCAGGATCTAGTTGATTGTGCTCTGGATACATGCAAGCAGATCCAGAATAGAAAATCTTTGTTTTATTGCCAACTTTTTCATTAAACTTACGCTGCTCCTCAAGCACGTTCAAGTTGATGGATACAGAATTGTGCATAATATCTGCATCGTTCTCGCCAGTAAAAACGAATCCAGCACCACCCATATCAGCAGCAAACTGATAGATTTCATCAAAGGGAAGTAGATAGCGTTCTGGTACAGAGTTGTAGAAGTTACCTTGATATCCTTTGAACTGAATACACCGACGAACAAAAGTCACATCACGAAGGTCGCCAGTAATAAATTCATGTGCCTGTGTAGAAGAAAACTCAGGTGTCTTCAGGTCAACACCACGCACCCAGTATCCTTCTTCACGTAGTCGTTTGACCATGTGACTTCCAATAAACCCACCAGCACCAAGAACAAGTGCTGTTTTCTTGTATTCACTCATTAGTTCCAATACATGTTATTATTATATATTATAGCAAAAAAGGGATGGTTATACAACCACCCCTGAAAGGTCACTTCATGCACGCCACTTGCTCTTTTTACCTGAAGCAAGAAACAGGGCGGGAGTATAAACCCCATCCGCACCACTTGCTCTTAGGTAAAGCAAGAAACCTCAAACAGGAAGGCGACGTTTTCCATCATCTGCCTTAGGACATTGTTCTTGAACTGAAGGCATAGTATTTAAAATTTCGATAAGTTTATCGACTTTTGTTTCGAGTGCTGCAAGTTTATCACTATCTGCGCCAGCGCCAGAACCACCTTCACACTGTTCGTGTGCTTTTGCTTCCAGTGCCTGCAAACGTGCTTCAACTTCAACATCATACTTAGACATCGCTGCGCCACTTGCGGATTTTGCCGCCGTTCCTCTTGTTGCCATTTTACTCTTATAAACTCTATGTTTTTATTTAGTTTTTGAGGGTCTTTATGACTCCACCACCTAGTTTTGAAAGAACTAGGAAACTTAGGGGGTATCCCGACCAGTGCTGTTATAGTCCATCCGTGACTTTATGAGATCTAATCTAGCTCTCACGTAATTTTCTGGTTCCCTTTGCCAAATGCCATAACTGATATTCATCAGGGTAGATACAGTCTTTTGTCCGTGATACTTTTTTTGATTTTTGAATTTTTCGTAAGCATCTTCAAACAAAAGTAATGCATCAGAGACAGTCATCCAAGGATGAACAAATGTCAAGTTAATGGCATCTTTCTCAAACATTAAGAGACTCGGGTTACCGTGTCTTTTATATAGCAAGGAACACCATCAGGATCTAACCATTTAGCATATTCATGGTCTTCAATTGCAAGAAGCATTTGATCCCCATTATCAAACAAATAAACATCAGAGTATTTTCTAGTATACTCATTTGCTTTTTGCATACGGAAATCCGGGTTTCCGTTCAATTGAATATGACCTCTTTGAACAAAACGATATGGAAACCGTTCATGAACAATAATGGTTTTTGTTGATGCAACAGATTTAGGATCTAAATCGTTCATGCTACTTCCACAGTTTCAAGATCAATAGCAATTTGCTCCATCAAAATATCATAATCATCAAGAGGATCGCCAGAAAATACAATACCTTCGTTTTCGTAATAACGGCGAACCTTTTTGAGAAGTTTCGGATTCTTCACATCCAGGAAGAACTCACCATTTACAGCACCACGAAGGGTTTGAATGTCTTTCTTGAACTTGCTAATCAGTGTCATTGTCTCGTTTGTTGACCTTAGTATTATAAGGGATTGACGGCAAACCGTCAAGTGGGGGTCGCGAGGATCGAACTCGCCTTAGCCAAATTATGAGTTTGGTGCATTCACCAGATTGCTAGACCCCCTGGTAGGACTGCTGGGAGTTGAACCCAGGTCACACCGTTATAAGCAGTGGGCATTGACCGTTATGCGACAGTCCCTTGAACTGCCTTCCAATCAGCATCAAAGATTTCCAAACCTTTATCAGTAAGAATGTGATCATACATTTGATCAAAAACCTTTGGGGGCATAGTACAGATCTCTGCACCATTGTACCAAGAACGAATTGCTCTTTGTACACTTCTGATTGAAGCAGCAAGCACCTGAGTCGGAACTCCATGTATTCGATACAGTTCCGAAATAGATCTTACCACTTCCAAACCAGCAACAGATTGATCATCCAGTCGTCCTACAAAAGGCGAAACATATGTAGCACCTGCCTTTGCTGCTAGAACTGCTTGTGCGGCACAGAAGATCAGGGTTACATTAGTACGGACCTTCTCCTTTGTCAATTCCTTACATACCATCAAACCTTCCTTGGTCATAGGCAGTTTAATTGTTGCAACACTACCAAACTTATCTACAAGACGAAGTCCTTCATCCAGCATAACTTGTGCGTCACCAACAACTTCCATGCTGATGTCCTGCACACCCATATCTTTAATCTCCTGGTAAACCGCTTCTGGGTCTCTACCAGACTTACGAATCAATGAGGGGTTAGTAGTAACCCCATCAATCAATCCTGTATCAAAACGGTCTCTAATGATTTCTGTATCTGCGGTATCAAGAAAAATTTTCATTGTGCTTCGTTGTTCAATTCAGTGTAAAGTTTAGTAATTTCTTCATTAGCAGGAACCATAACTGCTTTGTTCCCGTCTTCACCTATTATACCGATGGTCTCACCATTTTCAACTCTTTCTAATAGTTCATCCCAGTTCTCTTGCCAGTGTTCCACAGAATAAAAGTTCATTGTTTCATTATGTATAATGAGTCGGGGCGACACGATTCGAACGTGCGACCTCTGCTTCCCAAAAGCAGCGTTCTACCAAACTGAACTACGCCCCGTCAAAATCTACT
>JGI10211J34971_10004397_pt1 | contig 11181 bp, 24 predicted proteins | sample Etolagsediment_FD_34971 | JGI IMG/M metagenome (IMG submission 34971)
TAGCAAGCGGTGTGAGTGGCTTTACTAACCATACCGCCATCCGTTATGCTCCATTCTTTTTTGATAATGAAGCCTTTGCACTTTTATAAGATTCTTTTAAAGCGCACCACGTATCAAAGCAGCTTTTTACAAAAAAAATGTAGAATAGCCAGTTAATTTCAAACTTATAAGCAAGCAATGTAATTATGATTGACAAAGCTGCTGTGATTTCCTCAAATTGATGTTTTTTCATATTTATGTTTTTAATTTAATTTTCGTTAAGCAAAAAAGAACGAGAGCATAACACGGGCTAAAAGTGCATTAAAACGACAATTTATACTTAACGTTAACCGCAAGCCGTAAAGTCATTACCGCTGGTTAACTCAAATCCTGCTGCTAAAAACTGTAAAGCTAACATTCCTTCTTCTTTGTTGCCTATGTCTATTATCGCTTGTAACTGCTCAATACCGTGCTTTTCTGCGTATTTTTTAATGATGGATTGTAATAATATCATTCGCTCTTTATACTCGCTTTCTCCTTTTTCTTTGTCAATCATATAAAACCGCTTTACAGAATCCCTATAAGATTCCCACTTTAGTGCAATACGGCCAGCAGTTAACATGCCGTCATAAGCCATTTTGCTTGTGCTTTTATCAGTCATTTGTCTGTATTTTTAAGTTATTACTATTAATTAAATTTTGTCGGGATGCGGAGAGCAAAACAGGCTCATACGGCAATCCCGTTATTTCTCCATGTATGTACAATCAATATTAATCTCTTTTTTGCTGTATTTTATTTTGTAGTAATTATTTAGATTTTCTTTTTCTTTCTTAAACTCAATCATTGTCTGAAATGTCTTATCTAAATCCAATACCTCGATAGGGTTTTCATTTCCATTACATACCCTAATTTGTATCAATCTTATCATAGTAAATCAATTAACTGGTTGTGATGATATCTAACTTCGTCATCGTAAATAATATCATTCAATATTGTTTTGTAGCTGTACATAACTGTTGCGTGATCCCGATTTCCGCAGTGAAAACCTATTTCTTTCAATGAATGAGTAGTGTTTTTTCTTGCAAAATAGTGCATTAATTGCCGCGCGATCACTAATTTACGCTTTCTTGACTTGCCGTTAATATCATTTATTCCTAAATTGAAATAATTACAGATTGTTTTTTTTATAAAATGTATTTCAATGGGTCCAATGTCCTCGGCCAACATAGGTAATTTTATACCTGTTTTCAAATACCATATTATTTTTTCCATTAGAACGGAGGTGTTTCTGATTTTGATTCTGTTTTTTGCTCTGGCCTCCAGGTGTCAATTTTCAAATAATGTGTTTTGCCATAATTATCTGGCTCCCTTTTTTTTACTGCTGTTATTTTGGTATATTTTTTCCCGTTGTAATCATATATGTATTCCTTCGGTATGTCTGAAAGGCATATTGAAATGTTCAAAATGTTTTCGTTTGTTTGCTTTCCGCTTCCACAGAAAATTGTTTTTTCGTCCATTGTTTTATTTTTTAGATTTACGGTTATTTATTTCAGTTTCAATTTTAGCGATCAAATCATTATTCTGTTTAAAAATATTATCATTGAGGAGTGATGCCCTGAGATTTTCCAATTCTTTAACCCTGTGCTGTTGTATATTTAAAATGAATTTTTCAATCCAATCTTCCCGGGTATGGTTTTTCATTTTCACGCGATTTATTTTTAACTTCTCGTGTTTTTGTATCTCATCAGTAATACATTTATGAATTTCCATTTGATTGTATTTATTGTTATTATGGTTTCGCTCAATTTCAGCCGCTTTAATGTCCATATACTGCTCAATGAACCTGAGTATTGTTTCTCCGTTAATACGCCCGTATACCTTTTCACAGAGGCCACCTTTCGCCCTTTTTAATGCAATGATAATATCCTCTATGTTATCGAACTCATATCTGTCTATAATTGCAATTGATGTTTGGATAAGTTGGTCATGCGTAAATTCAACTCCGAAATACTTAACTGTATTTTCGATGGTTCTGGATATTAATTTGATGGTTTCCGTTTCACCTAAAGACTTCATTGCTTTATTTATCTGCAGTCCACTTTCAATAGACTTTTGAACGGTTAATTTTCTTTCGATCAATGCAACTGCCATAGCATCATTTTTTTCCAAATGCGCTGTCAACGATCGCATCAAACTCAGCCCAGTTGCGGCCTTGTAAATTGTTACTTCCTCCATTGTTGTTATTTTTTAAATTAAAAAATCCTTTCCATCCATTTTCGATACTTTGCATGATTATTTTTATTGCTGTTTCTTCAGATGTTCCGGACATTTCGCCAAGTTTTTTCAGGGCTGCCTGTTCTGAGGTTATGGATTTGTATTTGAATTGATGATCCGTTTTCTTGTATTCCTTCCATATCTTCCAGTATTTTTTAAAGTTTTCTGTTTCGAAAGGAAAAACCAAATCAACCTCGTTTTGGTCTTTAGGTTTATCTTTATCTTTATCTTTAGTATTTAACTTTATATTTATATTACCGAAGGCTTTCAAAGCCTTTCGAAGGCTTTCGAAGTCTTTAATATCTTCTGTGTAACCTTCTGGCTTATAGTGCATAGGTAAATCATTATATGAATTTATGGCACCTTTTATCATGTTCGGGTTCATGCTTTGATTTTTGATGAAATTTGGCAAAACGATTAAATTATTTTTGTAATAAACCTTCCCATGTTTTTCGAAGGCTTCCAAAGCCTTCGAAACCCTTTCAGGTGTTAAGCCTATATCAAAACAAATTCGTTTGATGGTGATTTCATATACTCCCAATGTAGATGTTAATGGGTTTGTAAGTAGATAAATAAATAATAGTTTTCCATGCGGGTCTAATTCCACAATAAAACTATCATCCCAAAATTTAGTGTTAACTGATCGGAGTTTCATATTGCGCCTGGATTAAAAAAAAGCACCGAGGGAAGACGCCAATCAACCCCGGTGCGATTACATGTATGAAAAAAGATTACAAGTATTTCAATATTTTGGCGTCTTTTCATTGTACTAAATTAATACATTTTTTCATATTTAATTGTTAAAGTTTCTTAAATGTTTTTATGGGTGATATTCATTCATTAACAAAGTATTTTATTGGATGAGCTTCTCTTGTTGAATCAAAGGATAATTGTTTTATATCTTGTTTTGTAATGTAATATTTTATTGTTTTTAAAATGATAGCCATTTTATAAACATGACTAATTTTTGTTTTTGATGTCAATTCCTTTAATAACATCTTTCTTAATAAGCCCGTCGCTTTTACCGTTTCATACGTAATACCATGTATTTCGTCAAACAATTCTTTTACTTCCATAATTGTCCAATTATTATCTTTTATTAAAAGGGTCATAATACCACCAATTTGGCTTGATGGTAGTAATGGTAATACCCTTCTATATGATGCTGATATTTTATATATTTCCTGGTATAATTCTGGGGTAGTCATATACTCGTTTAATATGTCCTCATTTGTTTTGAAAAGCCTTTTCTTAGTATCTTCACGCATAGCCGATAAACGTTTACTCTTTATTTGTATATAGGAAGAAATTAATGCTGCAACACACCTACTATTTTTTATTTCAAATAAATCGAATGTGTCTGCTGGTGATCTCTTTTTACCTGTATCATAGTTTAAGACCGTATGCGAATCAACGCCAGTTACAATTAAAAATTCCTGTGTTGTATTTGAATCAATGACGGCCATTAATCGATGTTGCCCATCTATTAAATTACCATGTTCATCAAATGATAATCCCTGACCTGTCAAAGACCATTGACCGGACTTCATGCAGTGAGACAAGTATTTATACCAATTCTGGTTAATTTTTCTGTTTGTAAAACCCTTTTCGTTTGATTTTTCTAAAATTTGTCTTGCAATCGCTGGTGTAATTGTTCTTACTTTAGTTTCCATAATTATTGATTTATTTTGTTAATTAAACTATTTTCCAAAAGTGTTCATTTCTTCCATACTTTCCCGGCTGCTTTTTATCCGTTTTTTCGAGCAAGCCCAAATCTGTTAAATTTGTCATTGCCCTGCGGACGGATGTCAGTGGCCTATCTGGTCTGTTCATTGCAGTCCAAACCTGGAAAGGTGTCATTTCTATGTTAGGAAATACGCTTGCAAAAACATCCATTACAAGCCTGTCCATCTTCTCATTTGATGATTTGTTATGGGCAAGCGTTACGCCTTTTTCGTTGGTTGTGTTGTAGTACATTGCGACCTCCTGTAATTTTGTAGATTTTTATATTCTGTTGAGGTTAGATTTTTGCCCCAAATGGGTTGCCTGGTATCAACCTCTTTATTATTCACCAAATAAACCCCTGGTTTTGTTTCTTTGATCTGTGTCATTTTATTTCGGTCTTTGATATTTCCTGTGATATGCTTCCCTGTAAATCGTCTTGTTTTTTTGATGGTGGCGTTTCGCCCTTTGAACGAAGCAACCAATCAAGATAATCAGCAGTATAATTAGTGGTGCCATATTCTTGTCTTATTTCTTCGTGATAATATTCTTTAATCTTCCCCATTTTCATCATCCATTAATTTTTCAAATGCATCCGGATCATCCTCTGTAAATACAGGGTGGTTGCCTGCAATTAAAGAATCCAGTTGTTTATTGTATTCTTTCCGTATTCTAAATGTTTTGCGGCATTTATCTATAATGTCTATCTCACCATCATTCACAAACCGGGATACGGTTTGTTGAAGTTGCTTTTCTGATAGCCACGGGCGAGTATCTTCTTTGTACGTTTCTCTTGTTTTAGCCTTGTTGATCTCATCAACAGAGACAACACCATCCACTATGCCGATACCGGCAAACGCGCAGGCACGACCAACCGCAGAAGTTTCGCAGTTTTCAAGTGCGGAGGTTTTGTTTATATACCCATCCCCAATGATCTCCTGGGCAAGGCCGGTGTAAATTAATACGTCCTTTTTTTCCTTGTCATATATTCTTAGTATTGCTTTTACTACCCACATCTCCTGCTCGGGATAAAATGTTGGCTCTGTTTGTATGTCATAAACATAGTTTTCTTTTAAATGTAACAGCCGCTCGGCAACTGTCACATAGTCTTTTCCTTTGATGTTAATTGTTTTCATGATTTATTTGTTTGGGTTAAATAATTCGCCGAAATATTCAAACAATGGTTTTATAGAATCTCTATGAGATTCATACATATAATCCATATCCGGCTCTGCCTTTTCTTCCATGTATGCAATTGCTTCGCGCTCTAATCGCGCGAAGAACTCCACACCGCCAACTTCATACAAAAGGTCTGTAATATCATACCCGTTGAAGTATATTTCTTCAACTTCAAACTCTGGGTCTGTTCCGGGAGTGTCCCTGGTGTCCTCTGTGCCTGGTGTGTAATAACCTCGGATTTCAAGATCATCCTCATTGATTGTTACTGTGAATTTAATGTGTTTCATGATTATGATTATTTATGTGTTAATTATTTTTTTGGCCTCATCTCGTGAAATCGGCTTGCGCCCGACCTGGTGATTATTTATGAAATAAAACAATTCCCCATGTGGGGAGCATACAACGGTTAACATTGAGTAATTATCGCCATTATAAGAAACAAATTCAATGTTTTCTTCTCCGCTTTTTTTTGCGGAGCTTTCAAGTTGTTTTAGTGTTATTTTTTTCATGATGATTTTGTATTAATTATTATGAATCAAAGATACAACAGAAACACACTAAAATGTGTTAACGAATGTTAAGATATGTTAATAAATGTTATAATTTTAATCTGTGTTGTCCGGTATCATGGCTTTAATATCCTGTACCTCACACTTTTAGGCATAAAAAAAACCCCGGGTAATCAGTCCGGGGCAATCATCATGAATCAAATCTACCGCAATCGCTTTGCGTTTGGTTATCCTTTACTTTTTGAAATAATCCCTTTGGCATAATAGCCGCCATAAAAAAATGCGGCAACCATCATTATTAATACGTCCAGCTTACTGACGACCTCAAAAATGAATGATGCGTAATCGTCATCGAATGCTTTCATAATTACGCCGGCAATAATTAAGGCGATAAACAACCCCATCAAAGCCAAACTCATATAACGCCGTGTTATGCTCCGGTTTGAATTTTCCGAAAGTGTTGTTTTAAGATATTCCAAATGTGCGTCTGCAATCTGTTTATTAAACTCTGTTTTTTCTTCATTTGTAAAAAACAGTTTGTCTATTCCGGATATTGCGCCGTCCAAAACCTTGTTTGCTTCCTTTTTACCGAACCATCCCATGATTTATAGTATTTCGATTAATGTTTCTTCCTCTTCAATTTTATGCATTAACGCCGACATTGTCATTGTGCTATCCACAACATCAAACAATCCATCATTATTGAGATCATATTTTTTTGCCCCAACCAGTATACAACCTGAAATGTCATAATTAAAATTTCCCTTGTGTATCAATATCCAATCTCGATCTTCAACGTCTAATATGTGCAGGTGCCACCCTCTCGGCACCTTGAATCTTTTTTTAGCTTTGTAAATTCCGCGAGGGATACAACTTACATTTCTCTGATTGTTGTCCCATTCAAGCTCCAGGGTGTAGCAACTAAATACAATTTTATCATCATCAAAAAGAAACAATTTCCCTTCTGTTTGTTCTTTTCGGTAAAATTGCCGGATTAATTTTAATTTCTGCATGATCAGTTTTTCAGCTCCCTGTAAATTGATAAAACCGTTTCGTTCATAATCTCAATATTTTTTTTCACATCATCAAAACAGTCGTCCATCTTGTCACGGTTAACCTTTCGCTCCATTTGTACCTGTAATAAATCTACCTTTGCCCTGATCAATTGCTGTTCGGTTCTTAAAACATCCAACTGCTCTCCCATAGTTTTTTGGCTAACGAACATTTGCACAAAATTGACTGCAAGAAAAAAGACGCCGGTTCCAATTATTTTCCACAATGCTCCTCTAAATTCCTTCTTAATTTCATCTGTCATTGCTATCTTCATTTTGGCATAGGTGGTACAATGAAATTGTATTTCACATAAATGTATGGGTTTGTTTCAAGAGGACAATTCGGTAAAGGTATTGCCGTAAATTTAAATATGACATAACCACGGTCGTGATCCGATTTTGTCGTTTTGTAATTTCTACCAACTACCTGTCCATCACCTTCGAAAACCTCCCATATCTTTTCCTTATGATATTGTACAGGCGTCCAACTCAGAGATAAACTTTTGTTGTCATAATAATAATTACCGACCTTTGTTTTTACACCGTTTATCCATTTGTATTTCGGGTATATTTTTTTACTTGTCCAATCTCTTTCGATGGTTCCACCATAATCTGTGAAAAACTTGGGACACTGGGCAAGTATGTACTCCTGTGATTGTGTTGGATAAACTTCAAACACCTCGTCTGTAATATCAACATTTGTAATTAACAGCAGGTCCATTGGATAGAATTTCCACGGTTTAATTTCACCTGATGTTGTTTTCACCTCATCTACATTAACTTTATATGCTTTCCCGTCTCTGAAAACGCCCAGGTAAACTTCTTGCCCGAATGCAAACCCGTTTTTTTTGTATTGATTATCGTAGGCATCCCCAACAGTTGACATTTGTCCAGCAACAATCCCGGATCCGTTAACTAACTGCGTTGAGTTCGAAAGCCTTGCTGTATCATTGTCAACATAATACACAAACACAACATCCGTATTCTGGAAATCATATACCATGTTTATCACGTTGAAATTTGGCGTGCCAGTTAGTGTTGGTTGTGGCAATTGCCCAAAGGCTGTAAATGCTAACATTAGCAAAATAAATAGAATTAATTTTTTCATAATTTATGTTATTGGTTTATTTTCTACATTAATATCCGGGTCATTTGCAATAATCGGCTCATGTTCAGGAAGTATTTCATTTAGATAAACTTCCGTGTTTGCTGATTTATCCATGTAAATTGGCAATTTCTGAGCCATTAGAAATACTGCCAATGCCGCATAATTTGGCACCTTTGCCGATGGTAGTGTGATTTTCATGCTGTATTCCGGATGCTTCCACAATTCCAATGCTGTTTTATCCCTTATTGTATGTTCTATTTTCCAATTCCCGTACCATTTTTTCCCGGTGGATACGAGTACCTCCGTTTCCGGGTCGTATGTTGGGATCAGGTCTGCCTGCACTTTACGCCATTCACCCTTATTTTCTGTTAATGCTGGCTGTTCATCTTCCTCGAACATTCTGTATTGAATGCAATTACCATCTTTTATCAGTGCATATTTTATTTTTGCCATATTATTAAATATATTTAATTTGTTGTCACGGTAACACCTTTCCCTTGTAGGCTTGTAACCGCTGCATCTGACGCCGCCGTCCTTGCCGTATTATTACCGGATATATTAATTGTGCCGCTTGACATACCAGAAGCATCTAAATCAATTAGCAAATTATCTACCTCCGTTTCTGATAACCCCCCGACTGGAAGTAATAGAAAATATGTTATGGATACTGAAAATATTGTCGGACTTGTATAATCGTTTATCGTGTTTGAGCCGGTACAACGGAAATATGTCAATCCTGATGGTAGGTTTGTCACATCTCCGCTTATCGTGTTTGAGCCGGTACAATAGAAAGTAGTCAATCCTGATGGTAGGTTTGTCACATCTCCGCTTATCGTGTTTGAGCCGGTACAATAGAAATATGTCAACCTTCGTGGATAATTAATACTGTTAAATGTTATGCTAATATTGTCCGCATAATAGAATCCATAAAGATTTATTGAATCTTTAATTATAATATCATAAGTACCAGCAGATATGTATGTATTACTTATCAATTCATAATCACCTGCTGAGTATGTAATTGTATCTTTATTTCCATCTCCCCAATCTATTACAACTGATGATCCAGATATTACGCTCAATCCTAATTCTAAATTTTCTGAGTCCCCTACTGTTACTGAAAATGTGAAATTCCAAAGTTTTTTATCGTTACCTACTATAATCATTATTGATTGAAATTAAATTCAACGCTCTTAAAATAAGCATAACCATCCAGATCGTCATGTGCATCCGAAACATCCCGGTAAATTACTATGCACAAATCACTATCGGTTTGAAGTGTCCCGCTTGCCGTTACTGTACCGCTTTCGTCTGTTTCATATGTGATTTCTATGTCTGTGTGTTCTTTTGTTTCTACAACGCCAGTACCGAAATCCCTTTCAATTGCCTCCCCGGGATTTATGAATGTAGCCTTACATCCCCAAGCAATTCCAACATTAGCATCCCCGGCAGTTCCACGCTCACTTTTTATTTTGAAAGTGAATCCGTTTGTTTTGAAATAATTCCTGCTGTTTGGAATGTTTATTTGGATATTACTATCGGCTGTTCCCTCAAAAGCAAACACACCCCTGTTCTGGTCATATGTTGCACTTTCCAATTGAGCGTAAATAGCACCTGCCGTAAGTGTCGGATGGAATGAGTCCGCATTGAACACCTGCCTGTTGCTTTGCCGTTCCCCTAAATTAATCGCCGCTGATATTGCCATTATTGTATCCGGTTAAATTTCAATGAAGTTTCATCGTAAACAAATAACACTGTTGTGGTTGTGGCTGTTGCTGCCGTAACTGTCGGGTCATCTGTATTAAATCCGCCTTTAAACGTTACTGTTCGATCTGATGTATCTGATTTTGCAAATTTTACAACTAAAATATCACCATTATGTTGTGTTGGTGCTGGGTACACTTTTACAGTATCACCAGCACTTGTAAATGCTGCTGCACTCCCACCGCTTGTTGTACTCACCTGGAATGTATCCACAGTTGCATTTATGACATAATATACCGTTCCAGCCGTCAAGCCGGTTGGTATTGTAGTTGCTTCAAAAAATACACGATCTGTCGCGCTTAATCCGTGTGTTGCTGCGTAAAATATATTTGTGTCATCAACTGCGGTCACACTTGTTCCAGTTGTATCGCTCGTTGCATGAACAACAGTTGCTGCATCAAGCCCGGTTGTGACTTCAAAATAGTTAAGTTTATTCCCAGTTGTAGCAATATATAATTTTGCTGCTTTTACTGCTGAACTACTGTCAGCGTCTACCAAAGGCCATTTACTTGCCATATCTTTATTTTTTTAACTCGTTTTAACTCGATTATATAGTCCGCTTGTTGAATCATAAACAAAATACATATGTGTTGCCGATGCCGTTAACGCATCTTTGGTACCATCATCCGGATTAAATCCACCCTTAAATGTTAGTGTACGGTCTGAACCGTCAGACTTTTCTAACTTTAATAACAGCATGTCACCGGTATTTTGGCTTGCGGGTAGCTGATAAATAACGCATGTATTCGTGTCTGTTAGGTCAATTGCTGCCCCGCCTGATGTCAATGAAAGCTGTAAATTTGATCCAGATACAGATATTACATAATAAACATCACCCTCTGTTAGCCCGCCTGTTATAGTCGCTCCAGTCACAAATACCCTGTCACCGTTCGAAAATGTTGGTGTTGTAATCGTTATAACATCCGTTGCGTCATTTACACTCGTCATTTCAACTGAAACGCCTTCCTCATGTGCGAACAATGTGGCTGCCGAATCAAATGGTGTTGTAACCCTGAATACTGTCATTCTATTACCATCAAAGGGAACATAAACCTTTGCCCCCTCGACTGAATTATTATCCGTTGCCGGATTAAATGGATAACCTGTTAAGTCTGCGCTCATTTTATTATCATTTTAATTCCTGTTAATGTACCAGTTCCTGCTGAATACCCTACTAATTTGATATAACTTGTATGCACATCTATTAGGTTAGCAATTGTCACAGATCCATCAATCAATGTAAGTATTATGTCCTGCTGATAAATATCCCTAAGATAATCATACAATGTCCCGTCTATTGATTGCTGTATCTTAAATTGTGCGTCGCCCGCTGCCGTTGTGGTAGCAAACTGAATTGTTAATATCCCCTGTACATTATTTGGCGTTATCTGTACCGCATCCGTTTCGAACGATGTAAATCCCGTATTCAGGTTCTGGCTTATCGCCGCCCCACTTGCTAAAAAATCAACTATTTTTCCCATATTATTTTTTATTAAAAAGGGCGGTAACTCACACAAGCCAACCGCCCCCCATTAATTAACCTAAAACCAACCCTATGAAAGAAAAACAATCTGTTTTATGCTCCTTCGTAAAC
>JGI10211J34971_10004398_pt1 | contig 11181 bp, 12 predicted proteins | sample Etolagsediment_FD_34971 | JGI IMG/M metagenome (IMG submission 34971)
TAAAAAGATATAAAGATCTTACTCTATGTTTAGATATAGCTTCTGAAAAGTACTCTTTTGAGGTAAAATATGGGGTTCAAAATATTATCCATGAAAACAATTGTATGGTAATAGATATAAAAAATAAAACCATAGAGGTGGAGTATTCATCAAAAAATATAAAAATAGGGAATAATATAAAATTTAAACTTGAACTATTTACAACTCAACAAAGAGTTCAACTATTTCCACTTTATGATAACTTTACTATTGATATTTTAGATCTTGATTTGAATAATTGGTATGTGTAAGATTATATTTAAAGCAAAAATAATTTTTATATTTGTTTTTGCTTTAAATTAGAACTGATATACATGATATCATTTGAGTGTTGTTGTTTTATCTTTTTTAGGTATCCATAAAAAGTATCATCTTTATACATCGATGCTGCTTTTAGTATAGCCATATAAACCACATAGTTTCTATCTTTTTTATTTAAAGAACCATCAAACTCTAAAGCGCTTCTATTTTTAAAAAGATCTAGTGACTCTTTAATATTTTTGATTTTATCTGTTTTTTTAGAGCTATAAGATGCTATGATCCCACACTCCAACTCAACATAAACTTTTATATGTTTATTCTCTATTTTTACAACATTTATATCTACTATTGTAGCTTCCATTTTAATCCTTTTTTATAATTTTACTAGCTACTAGCTAGCGTACTCTTCCATCTTGATCTCAGCTTGAGAGATAAGTATAGTTTCTAGAAGTTGTCTTGTTTTGTGTCCTCTATCACTATAAAACTCTGCATCTAGTCTTGCTATGGCTTCCTCTTTAACCTGAACTGATGCACCACTTCTTTTGTAAGCCATCAATCTCATATCGTATATCTCTCTTGTCATTTGACTTCCTTTTTTTTAATTTGTTGAATTATAAATATTTTAAGTAACAGATAAGTTACAACGTAAAACTATATAAGAAAAATTAAAAATAAAATAATATTTGTAATCATATAGTAACCAAGATACTAACGTCTATCTGTTAATTCTAAATATTTATTAAATAATGTATCTCTATTATTAATAAAAATAATTATTATGTAACCACAATGTAATCTCTAAAACTTAAAATTCGTAAAAAATATTGAGGATATAAATTTGTTTCGTAATATGAAAATAAAAAGTAAACTATATGTAGTTACACTTGTTCCACTTATACTATTAAGTGCCGTTATCTCTTTTAGCTCTATTAGTAAAATAAAATCTTCCCTAAAAGAGAGAAACTTCAACACTTTGCAAACAGCACGTGATATCAAAAAAGATCAACTTGAGCATATGTTTGAAAATTTACGTTCAAATATAGAGGTGATATCAAAAACACAATCTGTTAAAAGCTTTGTTTTGGAGTTTTTGAATCTTGATGACTATGAAGACTTAGTTATCGATCCAAATGGTAAGTTCCCTATTGAAGATGAAAATATAATCAAAATGAGTGAGAAAAAAGATGAATATTTTCAGATGATACTTGGGAGCTATAATATTGCAGATCTTTACTTAGTAAGTATACAAGATGGTCATATAGTTTATAGTGCAGCTAAAAATGTAGACTATGGGGAAAACCTAAATCATGGTGTACTAGAAAACAGTAACCTAGCTAATCTTTACAAAAAAGTAAAAGAGAGTAAAAAAACAACTTTTTCAGATATGCAATACTATGATCTATTAAAATATCCAGTTATGTTTTTAGCTACACCTGTTATGATAGATGAGATTATGGAGTCTATTTTAGTATTTCAATTAAATCTTGATTCTATAAATGATATTATGAATTTTAGAAAAGGTTATGGAGAGACTCAAGAGGACTATTTAGTTGGAGGGGATAGTAAGTTAAGAAGTGATACCTTTATAGATAAAAATAGTTTCAATATAAACAGCGATAATATTATAAATACCACATCAGTAACCAACTCACAAGATGGAAAAATAGGTGTTGATATGATACAAAACTATAAAGATGATACAGTTTTAAGTGCATATCTACCTATAAAAATAGAGGATGATATAAGATGGAGTTTAATAAGTGAGATATCAAAAGATGAGATAGATATCTTACCTGATACTATTCAACTTGAGATATTATCACTTGCTTTTTTTATATTGATCATTATCACACTTAGTATTAGCTATATCACAAACAAAACTCTAATTCGACCAATTGAGAAGCTAAAAGGTACAGTAAAGGGTCTTTCAAAATTTTCAAGTGCTGATCAAAAGATAAACATAGACTCAAAAGATGAGATAGGTGAACTAGCCTCATACTTTAATCACTACTTGCAACACCAAAGGGACAAAAAAGTTCAAGAGCAACAAATAGTTGAGGAGTGTGAAAAAGCTATAGCTATGATAAGGGGTGGTTTTTTTGAATATAAAGTTACAAGCACCTCTAAAAACAGAACAACAAATGACCTAAAAGATGGTATAAACTTACTAGTAGATGATCTAAAGGAGAAATTTACAAAGATAAAAATAGCACTTTTAGAGTATGGTAAAGGTAACTTTGAGTATCAACTAGTGTTAAATAATACAAGTGGTACAATAGGCTCAATAGCAACAGCAACAAAAGCACTTGGAGATAACTCATCTGAGCTATTAGCTACTATTATGCAAAGTGGTAGTTTTCTACAATCAAACATCTCAAACCTATCACAATCATCAGTACAACTATCAAACTCAAGTACTCAACAAGCTTCATTTTTAGAAGAGACTGCAGCATCGGTTGATAATATTTCACAAACTATAAAAGAGAACACAAAAAGGGTGATCAAACTAAAAGATATAGATGAGAAACTTGTCCACTCAGCTGTTGATGGTCAAAAACTAGCAAATGATACAGCAGTATCTATGGATGAGATAACACAAGAGATAACCTCTATTAGCCAAGCTATAACTATAATAGATCAAATAGCATTTCAAACAAATATATTAAGTCTAAACGCAGCAGTTGAAGCTGCAACTGCTGGTGAATCTGGTAAAGGGTTTGCAGTTGTAGCTCAAGAGGTAAGAAACCTAGCCTCAAGATCTGCAGAAGCTGCAAATGAGATAAAAAAACTAGTAGATAGTGCAAATAGTAAAGCATCACAAGGGCAAAAGATAGCAAGTGATATGTTAACTGGATATAAAGCTTTAGAGTTAAATATAAATGAAACACAAACTATCATAGATGAAGTTGCAAACTCAAGTTATGAGCAAGAGAAAAGTATCATACAGATAAATGAAGCAGTAGGTTCACTAGATACAAATACACAAAAAAATGCAAGTGAAGCTTTAAATATAGAAAATCTCTCAAAAGAGGTAGATATATTATCAAATAACCTAATATCAATAGCTAGTAATGCTACATTTAAATCTGATGCACTAATGCAAATATGTGATAAGGAGTTGATGAAAACGATAAATGATCTAAAACTAGAGCTTATAAGTTTTAAAGATAATAGCTTTGAAAATCTTCACAATGGGGTGAAAAATGTAACTTGCCAAAATAGCTGCCACTTTAGCAAATGGATAGGTGATATGGAAAATTCTGGTGAAGTTTTTATATCAAGTGATACATGGCTACATATAAAACAACTACACAAAAAACTTCACGATGATATGAAAGAGTATGTGGTAAACAATGATAAAAATAGTGATGAGGGTCTAATACTACTTGGAAATAATATAGAAGATACAATCCAAACACTATTTAAAGAGCTTGATAAAATAAAAATACTAAAATGTAAAGGGTAACAGATGATAAAAATAGCGATAATTGACGATGATGAATCTTTGATAGACTCAATAAGCCTCTATCTAAAAAAGAAAAAGAAAATAGATATTATTGATAAGTTTATAGACTCAAACTATGGATATCAAAATGTTATAAGTAACTCATATGATCTGATTCTTTTAGATATAAATATGCCAAATATGGATGGATTGGAGTTTTTAAAAAAACTAAAAATCGAAAAACCAAATCAAAAAGTTATCATGATAACAGCACTTTCAACAGAGGAAAAACTGATATATTGTGAACAATTGGGGGTGAGTGACTATATCACAAAACCGTTTATATCCCTAAGAGATGTTGAAAACAAGATATTAGATTCTCTTTAAGTAACCAAAATGTAATCCACATCAACTACAATTATTCAAAAGGGGTAGTTGATGTTGAAAAATATAAAAGAGAAACTAAAAATACTATTTAGTAAAAAAGATAAAAAAAAAGATAAACTTGAAGATATACTAACTCAGATCAAAGATAGGCGCTCAAAACTACCAAAAGATCATGAAGACTATAAAATATACACTACTATAGAGAAAAAAATAATCAAACATCTAAAACAAACATAGACTATTAAAGCTCACCTAGTGCATATTATCGCTTGATAACTCCCTTAACTTATCTTTTTTACTTTTTCTTTTACCTTTTATTGGTGGTTGACCTTTTTGTTTTTTTTCAATTGTAGCATCAAAGTTAAAACCCTCTATTTGCTCTAAATTTAAAGAGATATTTACCCTCTTTTCTATTAGTTTCCAATGCTCATAACTAGTTTGATCTACAAATGTTATAGCAACTCCACTTTTACCTGCACGTGCAGTTCTACCTATACGATGTATATAATCATCAATTCCACGTGGTAGATCATAGTTTATAACACACTGTATATCATCTATATGAAGCCCTCTTGAAGCTATATCGGTAGAAAATAGTATATTTATCTTACCCTCTTTAAACTGATTAAGGGTAAAGTTTCTCTCATCTTGATTTAGATCACCATGAAATGAATCCGCACCAAAGCCATATCTTCTAAATTTAGTAGCTATATTGTCAGTTGAGCGTTTATTTGCCATAAAAACAATAACTTTTTTTAACTTCTCATCTCTTATTAAGTGTTGCAAAAGTGGATTTCTATTCTCTTTGTTTACCAATATTGCTCTTTGGGAAATTGTATCTACTATATTGTTCTCATCTATAGATACCTCTTTTGGATCTGATGTTATTTTAGAGGCTATCTGTAACATCTTCTGTGGATAAGTTGCTGAAAATAGAAGATTTTGCCTTCTCTTTGGTAACTGTTCTAAAAGTGTATCAAGTTGCTCTAAAAAGCCAAGATCCAACATCTTGTCTGCTTCATCTAAAACAAGATAGTTCAAGACTGATAGATCTATCTGTTTTTTCTCTATGATATCAAGAAGCCTTCCTAAACTTGCAACTACAACACTACAACCCTTTTGTATCTGTAGCAACTGTTCACCAATACTCTCTCCACCAATAACACTTACTATTTTAGGTTTATCTTTTAGATATATACTAAATTGTTCAAAACTTTTAGCAACCTGAATAGTTAACTCCCTTGTGGGTGTCAATACAAGAACTTTGATCTTCTCTTTTTTATCATAACCTAAATCTACTAAATGATCTAAAATAGGCAATACAAAACTAGCTGTCTTTCCACTACCTGTTTGAGCCTTAGCCATAACATCTACACCCTCTTTTACCAAAGGTATTACAACATTTTGAATTGCTGTTGCTCTTAAATAATCACTTTTCTCTAAAGCCTTATTTATATTTATATTGAAGTCAAACTTATCAAATGACATAGTATCCCTTTATTTTAGATATTTAAATTTTAATGATAATAAAAAAGGTAGAGCTAGAAAGCTCTACCTTTTTATCTATAAAAATAAAATTATTATTTTACAGCTTCTTTTAGTTTAGCACCAACTTTAAACTTAGCTACAGTTGATTCAGCTATTTTAATTTTTGCACCAGTTGATGGATTTACACCCTCTCTTGCTGCTCTTTTAGATGTAGTAAATGTACCAAATCCTATAAATGAAACACTATCACCTTTAGCTAATGCTTCTGTTATAGTCTCTAAAGTTGCCTCTAAAGCAGCTTGTGCATCTTTTTTAGTAAGTCCCGCTTTATCTGCTACTGCAGCAATTAATTCAGCTTTGTTCATCATTGTCTCCTGTTTTTATATATTTCGGTTATACTAACAAAATAAAGATTAATTAAAATTTAAAGTTAATAAATTTTGTTTAAATTTTGATATTTTATGTTAAAATCACATATGTCAAAGCTAAAATCACTACTAACATCAATTTTATTATCATCTTTTATATATCTTGAATATTTTAATTTAACAAGTAATATCCTAAACACTATAGTTGCACTCTTTGCTTTTTATCTACTTTTTACTCAAAATAAAAAGGAACTTTTTCTAACAGGTTTTATCACATCTATATTATGGTTTTGGTGGATTGGATATAGTTTCATATATTATGAGCTAACATATTTGATACCTATAGTTTTAATATCTATTGGTTTGCTTTATGGATTATTATTTTTCATTGGAGCAGTTGTAAATAATATTTTTTATAAAGGGGTCTATTTTTTTATTTTTAGTTATTTTGAACCGTTTGGATTTAACTGGTTTAAGTTAGAATTACTTTTTGTAAATAGTTATATCTCTATAGATAAAATAACACTTTTTTCTATCATACTTTCAACAGTTCTTTTAATATACTTTTTAAATAAAAATAAAAAATTAGCAATCTTAATATATATATCAATAATATCATCTACTTTTATATACAGTTCATATAAAACAATACCAAATATCGCCCAAAGTGATTTAAAGATAGAACTAAGCTATACAAACATAGCACAAGATATTAAGTGGCACATTGGAACTAAAGAGATCATTATAAGTGATATTTTTAAAAATATAGATAATGCTATTGAAGAGAAAAAAGATCTTATTATATTTCCAGAAACTGCTTTACCTCTTGTACTAAACAAACAAGAAAATATATTAAGTTCACTAATAGATCTATCANANAAGATAAACATAATAGTAGGTTCTTTAAACTATAAAGATGATCTTTACTATAACTCATCATACTTTTTTAAAGATGGGAACGTAACTATCGCAAACAAAGTTGTACTTGTTCCATTTGGTGAAGCTGTACCACTACCTGCAAAAATAAGAAACTTCATAAATGATACTTTTTACAATGGAGCAAAAGACTACGAGGTGGCACTAAAGCCTACAACTTTTAATATAAATGGGGTAAACTTTAGAAATGCAATATGTTATGAAGCAACTACAGATAAAGTATATGAGAAGCTTGATGCAGATTATATTGTAGCTATATCAAATAATGCTTGGTTTACCCCATCACATCAACCAACACTACAAAAACTACTTTTAAAATACTTTGCTAAAAAATACAATGTGGTAATATACAGTGTTACAAATCGATCTGGAAGTGATATTATAAAGCCATAAATTTTTAGTAAAGACTAATAGATGTGGTTAAATATATATTAAAGTATATGCTCCATCTTCTCTTTTTTTATTTTTAGATAATTTTCGTTATGGATATTGTGACCAACTTGTACAGGTATTCTATCTACTATCTTTACTTTTATCCCTTTTAGTTTTGCAGGGTTATTTGTCATAAGTTTTATTTTATCTATTTTGTAATAATCAAAGATAAAATCAACTATCTCATAAGTTCTTTGATCACTTCCAAATCCAAGCTGATGATTTGCTTCAACTGTATCAAAACCTTTATCTTGAAGATTATAAGCATTTACTTTGTTTAATAGCCCAATATCCCTACCCTCTTGACGAAGATATATCACCATACCACCATGCTCATTTATATAATCTAATGCATAGTTTAATTGAGCTTGACAATCGCACTTTATACTACCTATTGCATCACCTGTTAAACACTCACTATGGATCCTTACAGTTGGAGTATCGTCTAAATTTTTAGTATAGACTACTAGATGCTCTTTATCTTTAGCAAGAAAAGATTCTTTAAATGACTGTATTAAAAAATCTCCATGTGTAGTTGGTAAGTTTGCGACGTTTGAAACTTCAATATTCATATAGCTTTAATTCCTATTTTGTTATTATTGTGGGATTATAACAAAAAAGGTTTAGATATATGTTTAAAAGATTTAGAAGATTAAGAATTAATGAAAGTTTAAGAGGATTGGTACGTGAGACAGCTTTAACCCCTGATGATTTTATATACCCACTTTTTGTAAGAGAGGGGGAAAATATAAAAGATGAAGTATCATCTATGCCTGGAGTTTTCCAGATGTCTATTGATCAGATCTTAAAAGAGTGTGAATATATAAGGACACTAGGGTTAAATAGTATCATACTTTTTGCAATACCAGATGTTAAAGATAGTGTAGGAAGTGAGTGTCTATGTGAAAATAGCATAATATCTAGAACTGTAAAAGCTATTAAAAAAGAGTTTCCAGATATGTTTGTAGTAACTGACCTTTGTTTTTGTGAGTATACAGACCATGGACACTGTGGAGTTTTAAATGAGAAAGAGACAGTGGACAATGATGCAACACTAGAGCTTTCAGCACAACAAGCANTAGTGCATGCTAAAGCTGGNGTTGATATGATAGCACCAAGTGGTATGATGGATGGTATTATAGANACTTTAAGAACTGCTCTTGATTCAAATGGATTTGAAAATCTCCCTATCATGTCATATAGTACAAAGTTTGCTTCAGCTTACTATGGTCCATTTAGAGATGTTGCAGAGTCTGCTCCATCACATGGGGATAGAAAGATGTATCAAATGGATCCTGCAAATAGACTTCAAGCAATTGAAGAGTCACTAGAAGATCAAAAGCAAGGTGCAGATATACTTATGGTAAAGCCAGCCTTAGCATATCTTGATATCATAAGAGATATTAGAAACAATACAAATCTTCCACTTGCAGTTTATAATGTAAGTGGAGAGTATGCTATGCTTAAAAATGCTGGAGCTGCAGGACTTATAGACTATGATAAGGTTATGGTTGAAACTTTACTTAGTTTTAAGAGAGCTGGTGCAAATATCATCATAACATACCACGCAAAAGAGTATTGTGAGCTTCTTAAAAACGTAGAGATTGAAAAATATAGATAAAACTTTTGGCAAATATCTACACACTAAGCGATAAAGAGATAGAAGATACTATCTCTTTATCTGTTATCAAAATAGAGTATCTTCAACTAAAAAATATAGATATATCATCTTACGATGCTATTATCTTTACCTCTAAAAATGCAGTTGAAGCTATAAACTTACAAACTGATTCTTGGAAAAATATCCCATCATATGCTATAGGAGATCCAACTGCTAGTGTGATAAAACAAAAAGGTGGACAATTAAAGTTTATAAGCCAACACAATCATGGTGATAGTTTTGCTTATGAACTTGTAAAAGTATTAAAAGATAAAAAAGTTTTATATCCAAGAGCTTTAAAAGTTGTATCAAATCTTAAAAATACACTTAAGACAAACAATATAATATGTGATGAGATAGTGGTATATAAAACNACTTGTGAACAGAGATACAAAAACAAAGTTTTACCAAAAAATTCAGTTTTTATCTTCTCATCACCATCAACTATAAACTGTTTTTTTGAAAACTTTAATTGGGATGATAGTTTTAAAGCTGTTTGTATAGGAGATACCACAAAAAAATATCTCCCTAGTTTTATAAAACCATATATCGCAAAAGAGACAACTTTGAAAAGTTGTGTTGCTTTAGCAAAAGAGCTGATCAAAAAGAAGCTATAAAGCCCCTATCTAAATCTTTTTCTACTAGATTCACCTCTTGATTTTTTACCATCATCTCTATCTCTTGATCTGTTTTGACCTTGGTTATTTCTAGACTCTCTGTCTTGTCTAATTTTCTGATCTCTTGTTTGTGGTCGTCTTTGACCTCTTTTTGGTTTTTCAGGCTCTACATAAACTTGCTTTGAGGTGTACCCTTCTAAAGTTATCTGCTTGATTTTCTCTTTTATAAGTCTTTGGATACTGTTTAGATACTCCAACTCCTCTCCACAAACTAAAGATATAGCCATCCCCTCATTTCCAGCTCGTCCTGTTCTTCCAATTCTGTGAACATAATCTTCTGAGATATTTGGTAACTCAAAGTTTATAACATGTGGCAATAGATCTATATCGATCCCACGTGCTGCTATATCAGTAGCTACTAAAACTCTTATGTTGTTTGTTTTAAAATCTTCTAGTGCTTTTGTTCTTGCACCTTGAGATTTATTTCCATGGATCGCTGCAGCTGTTATACCTCTATCTTTTAGATAATCACAAAGTTTATTTGCCCCATGTTTTGTACGTGTAAATACTAAAACTTGAGTCCAGTTATCTTTTTTTATTAGATGGGTTAAAAGATCTCTTTTTTTATTTTTATCTACCATATAGATCGCTTGTTTTATACCACCACCTGTTTCGTTTCTTCTAGCTACCTCTATAAGTGTTGGGTTGTTTAGTAGTCCATCAGCTAGGGTTTTGATCTCATTTGAAAAAGTTGCAGAAAACAGTAGGTTTTGTCTACTTTTAGGTAAAATCGCTAAAACTTTTTTGATATCATGGATAAATCCCATATCAAGCATCCTATCAGCCTCATCAAGTATCAAAAACTCAACACGAGATAGATCAACAGCTTTTTGTGAAACAAGATCAAGAAGTCTCCCTGGAGTTGCAGTTAGTATATCTACACCTTTTCTTAAAGTAGATATCTGAGGATTTATACCAACTCCACCAAATATAACTGATGATTTTAGTGTAAGATATTTTCCATAAGTTTTAACACTATCACCAACTTGTGCTGCTAACTCTCTTGTTGGAGTTAATATTAAAGCTCTTACATGAGGTTTGTTTTGTGTTTGTTTTGCTTGAGATAATATCTCTAATAATGGTAAAGTGAAACCTGCAGTTTTACCTGTACCTGTTTGTGCACCTGCTAATATATCTTTTCTTGATAATATAACTGGTATAGCTTGAAGTTGAATAGGAGTTGGGCTTGTATAGCCCTCCTCTTTAAGTGCTTTTTGTATAGGTGCACATAAACCTAAATTTGAAAATGACATTAAGTACCTTTGAAATGTTCATAAATAGAACTAATTATCGCATTGTATTATAAATAGTTAAAATAAGAACTTTGGTGAAAATCATTTTACTTAGCTAACAGAACAATCCCGTGTTAAGTTTTAGATAAGATTAACAAAGAGATTACGCGCGATATGGAGATAAATAGCCAAAAATCAAACAGTAATCAACTAAAATTAAAGATAAAAGAAGTTTTTAGATAAAGATATCTCCTTT
>JGI10211J34971_10004399_pt1 | contig 11180 bp, 7 predicted proteins | sample Etolagsediment_FD_34971 | JGI IMG/M metagenome (IMG submission 34971)
TTTTAACTCCTCATATGGATAAAAACTATAAACAAAAAAACCATCCTCTAGTTCCCTTTTGTTAAATGTAGGTACTAAAAGATGGTTTTGGCAAGTTTTACATATAAAACTAAAAGATAACTTCTCGCAAGATATACATCTCATAAGTTAGTTTTTTGTATGGATATCCATTTGTGGATAAGGTATAGAGATACCTTTTTGATCAAAAGTTAGTTTTACCTTTTCTATTGTATCAAAGTAAACTGCCCAATAGTCTTCAGATTTTACCCAAGATCTAGTTACAAAGTTTACACTACTATCACCTAGCTCTTTTACTGCCACAAAAGGCTCTGCTGGGTCTTGTAAGATTCTAGTGTCACTTTTTAGTATCTCTTCAAGTGTTAATTTTGCTAATTTTAAGTCATCATCATAACCTATCCCAAAAACAAGATCAACTCTTCTTGTCTCTTTTCTAGAGTAGTTTACAATATTTCCACCAATAATGTTTGCATTTGAAACTATGATCACTTTATTGTCACCTGTTTTCATCATAGTATTAAAGATATTTATCTCCTCTACTACCCCTGTTGCACCACCTGCTTCAACAAACTCACCAACTTGCAAAGGTCTAAATATGATTATCATAACCCCCGCACTTATGTTTGATAAAGTATCTTTAAAAGCTAAACCAACAGCTAAACCAACAGCACCTAGAATTGCTATAAAAGATGTAGTTTCAACTCCCAATTGACCTAATGCTGCTAAAACTACAACTACTAGTAATATACCATATATCACACTTGATAAAAACTTCTCTAAAGTTTCATCAATCTTACCTGTTTTTGAAAGACTACTTAAAGTTATATTTGTAACTTTTCTAGCAAGTATCTTTCCTATAATAAATATAGCCAGTGCTATTACAATCTTCATACCGTATATTGCCAACCAATCAACTGCCATCACTTATCCTTTTATAGATATCTATTTACTAGATTTGTTAAATTTGTCTCATCCATAGCACCACTTACTCTATCTACCTCTACACCATCTTTAAATACAATAAGTGTAGGGATACTTCGTATACCAAATCTTGCACCTAGATTTTGCTCATCTTCTGTATTTACTTTAGTAAATAAAGTTTTTAGAGGAAATTTAGAAGCAACACTACTAAAAACAGGCCCCATCATCTTACAAGGACCACACCAAGGTGCCCAAAAGTCAACTATCACAGGGGTATCACTGTTAACAATAACCTCATCAAAGTTTGAGTTTGATAACTCAACCACTCTATTTTCTAAAAGTGAACTCTTACACTTACCGCAATTAGCCTTACTATAAGAATCTTTTTTTGGTACATTATTTACACTTAAACAGTGTGGACATATAACTTTCATCACAACCTCCAAATTAAAATATAGTCAGTCTTATCTGTTGTTAAGTTTTATTTAAGATTAAACTTAACAGTGGATTAAACTAAAATATAGTTTGATTTTATCAAATTTTTTATAAGATTTATCCTATTTTTGATATAATCGCAAAAATTTAACTACAATGGATAAACTAATATGAGATTTTCAAAAGCATTTATACCAACTACAAAAGAGACACCAAACGACGCTACACTACCAAGCCATCAGTTTTTGATCCGTGCTGGATTTATATCGCAAGAGGGGGCTGGACTTTACAACTATATGCCTTTGGGAAATATAGTACTTCAAAAGATCAAAGCTATAGTAAAAGAGGAGCTTGACAACGCAGGATGCAATGAGGTGCAACTCTCATTTGTAACACCTCAAGAGCTATGGGATAAAAGTGGAAGAGCCTCTAAGATGGGTCATGAGATGTTAAGGATAAAAGATAGAAAACACAACAACTTTGTCCTAAGCCCTACAAATGAAGAAGCTATGGTAAACTTAGTAAAAAATAGAGTTAAAAGCTACAAAGATCTACCACTAAACTTATACCAAATAAACACAAAATTTAGAGATGAAGCACGACCTAGATTTGGACTTATGAGGGGACGTGAGTTTTTGATGAAAGATGGATACTCGTTTCATGAGTCTGTTGAAGATATGCAAAGAGAGTTTACCCATATGGAGGAGACTTACAAAAAAATCTTTACAAGACTTGGACTTGATTTTAGAGTAGTAGAAGCTGATAGTGGAGCTATAGGTGGAAGTGGAAGTAAAGAGTTTCATGTATTAGCAAACAGTGGAGAGGATACAATAGTTGTATGTAACAACTGTGATTATGCAGCAAACATAGAAGCAGCAACAAGAGAGCCAAGAGTTATAGAGTCAACAAACCAAGAGTATGCAAAGATAGAAACAATAGGAAAAACTACTATAGAAGAGGTAAGTCAAACACTAAATCTAAAACCTTCCCAAACTATAAAAGCAGTTATAAAAAAAGCTATCTATGAGGAGAAAAATGAGATAGTTGTATTTTTTGTAAGGGGTGATGATGAGCTTGAGGAGACAAAAGCTTGCAATAGTGTAGATGCACTAGAGATTGAAGATGCAAACGAAGATGAGATAAAAGAGGTTGGTTTAGCTGCTGGATATGTGGGACCTTTTAATCTACCATCAAATATAAAGTTTATCATAGACAATGAACTGAAAAACTCTACAAATATAAGCTGTGGAGCAAATGAGGAGAACTACCATCTAGTTGGTTGTGATATCACAACACTAAGTGATGCTACATTTGCAGACCTTGTAGCTGTACAAGAGAAAAACACTTGTAATTGTTGTGGTGGGACACTACACTACACAAAAGGGATAGAAGCTGGACATATCTTCCAACTAGGATCAGTATACAGTGAACCACTTGATGCTAAGTTTTTAGACTCAAACGGAAAAGCAAAAAGTTTTCAAATGGGTACATACGGTATAGGTGTTAGTCGTCTAATAGCTGCAGTTATTGAACAAAACCATGATGATAAAGGTTGTATCTGGACAAAAGAGACTGCACCATATCTAGTAGATATAATAGTATCAAATGGTAAAAAAGAGGATGAGCAAAATAGTGCAACTAAAATATATGAAGATCTAAAATCAAATGGTATCGAAGCTATTATCGATGATAGAGTAAAAGAGAGGTTTGGATTTAAGATGGGTGACTTTGAGCTTATTGGTTTCCCATTTGCTATTGTTGTTGGTAAAAAACTTCAAGATGGAGTTGTAGAGATAGTAGTTAGAAAAACAGGTGAAAAGATAGAGCAGAAGATAGAAAACGTAACTGAAAGCTTGTTCAAGCTTTTAGATAAAAAACTAAAGTAGAGTTAAACTCTACTTCTTAGTTAAGAACTTCATAGTTGTATTTATAAGATCATCATCATCTCTACTTGGTGATTTTATAGTCTCTTTTTTATCATCTTGATAAACTATAGTGATATTCATATCGTAGTTGCTTATATTTTTTACTTTTTTCTCTAGTGCGTTAATTTTTATAACTATTAGCTCTATAAACTGTTTTGTAGGAAGATCCAGCTTACCAAACCTATCCTCCATCTCATCTTGTATCTCAAAAACTTCACTTTTTGTTTTAGAGCGACTAAGACGTCTATAAAGCTCTAGCCTTACTCTATCCTCTGTTATATAGTCACTACTTATATATGCAGTTATACTTAGTTTTATATCTACATTTAAAGTTTCCTCTTGAGCCTCACCACTTAAAGTAGCAATCGCCTCTTCTAACATCTTAAGATATAGGCTGTATCCTATTTGTTTGATATGACCACTTTGTGCCTCACCTATTATATTTCCACCACCTCTTATCTCTAAATCTTGATGAGCAAGTGCAGTTCCACTTCCTAGATATGAGTTACTCTCTAAAGCAAGAAGTCTCCTTATAGCATCTTTTGTTATAGTTTTTTTATCCTCAACTAAGAAGTAACAAAACCCCTCTTTACTACCCCTTCCAACACGTCCACGCAATTGGTGAAGATCTGCGATCCCAAATCTATCAGCTCCATCTATAATAATAGAGTTTGCATTTGGCAAGTGAAGTCCAGACTCCACTATACTTGTAGCTAGTAGTACATCTATCTGACCCTTATCAAATGCCTCAATAGTTTGTTCACTCTGTTTTGGTGTGATTTGTGAGTGCATAACTGCTATTTTTAAATTTGGTATGATCTCTTGTAGGTCTTGTTTTTTTGTCTCTATAGTTGCTATGTTATTGTAGATATAAAATAGCTGTCCACCACGACGCTTTTCCCTTAGTACTATCTCTTTTATAAGCTTATCATCATACTCTTTTACAAAACTTCTAACCCCTAGCCGCTCACTTGGAGGGGTAAGTAGACTACTCATCCCTTTTACTTTTGATAAAGCAAGATTAAGGGTCCTAGGTATAGGTGTGGCACTCATAGAAAATATATGAACATCACTTCTTAGTTCCTTTAGCTTCTCTTTTTGTTTTACACCAAATTTATGCTCCTCATCTATTACTACAAGAGCTAGATCTTTTGTCTTAACACTTAAAAGTGAGTGGGTCCCTACTACTAGATCTATACTACCCTCCTCTAAACCTTTTTTGATAATATTTTTATCTTTTGTGGTGGTCCTACCATCTAGTTTTGCAACTTTTATATTATATGGCTCAAGACGTTTTTTTATCCCCTCAAAGTGTTGTGAAGCTAAAAGTGTAGTTGGACATACAAAAAGAGCTTGGTATCCATTTAGTATAGTTACTAAAAGTGCATTCATAGCAACTTCTGTTTTACCAAACCCAACATCTCCACTTAAAAGTCTATCCATCACAAGTCCACTATTTAGATCTTTTAATATCTCATTTACACTTCTTTTTTGATCTTTTGTATACTCAAATCCAGCTTGTGAAGCAAAAAGTTTCAACTCCTCTTTTGANGTATCTATTTTTATACCATGTGTTAGTTCCCTNTTTGCAGCNATNGCTATAATATCACCTGCTATTGCAAAAAGTTTATCTTTTACTTTACCTTTAAGNCGCGCAAAACTCCCTTTTCCTAGTTTATCAACTGTAGCGATACTTCCACTATCTGCTAGATANCTATCTATAAGTCCAATATTCTCTACAGGTATTAAAAGTCTATCCTCCCCTGCGTATTGAACTATTACAAAATCTCTACATGAACCCATAATAGTAACAGGTTCTATCCCTTTAAACTGCCCTATCCCGTGCACCTCATGAACAACATAATCATCATATGAAAGCTCATCTAGTATGATTTTTGGCTTTTTCTTTCTCTTTTTTCTTACCTCTTTATTAAGTGATAGTATAAGCTCATCATCACTTACTAGATTTAAAACTTGATAGTCTATTTTATAGTTTATAGTTTTATCATTAAGATCTAGATCATAAGATCTTATTTTACCCTCTGTTGAGCTTATGATGGTGTGTTTCTTATCTTTGTGAAACTCTAAAAACTCTTTGATGTTTGCTACATCTACTACTTTGTATCCACCATCATCTAAAATTGGAGCTAAAGATAGTAAAGAGGCTTTCTCTATCCTTTTTTCATCAAAGATATAGACCTCTTCGATCTCTTCAAGTGCATCTTGTGTGATATATGAGTTTAACTTTTGAGTATAAAAACTAGCCATATCATCAAGATACCAAAAACCTAAAGAGTGGATATCTTTCTCAAACACATCTATGTTGCTTGATTGGATCTTTTCGTTGATTAGGTTTTGTTTATGTTCATCAAGTGCTAAAAATGATGCAGTTAAGGTGAAACTTTCAAGCTCCTCCTTTAGTGACTTTTGATTTTCAACATCAAACTGCCTTATACTTTCAACCTCTGTATCAAAAAGTGATATCCTATATCCATACTCACTATGGGGAGGAAATATATCTATAATATCCCCTCTAAAAGATACCTCACCCTCACCTGAAACGATATCTACAAAGTAATATCCCCAATTGTAAAGTGTAGATTTTAGCTGTTCAAGATCAAGATTTGCAGCAAACTCAATAGTCAAACTATCAAAACAATCACTATTTGGCAAAGGATACGATATGGTTCTTACAGGTGAGATTAAAATTTTGTTTTGTTTTTTGTAGTTATGATACTCTTGCAAAGTTGAAGTAAGTTCTCTAAGCTCATCGCTAAAACTAAGTAGGTCATCCCCATAGTTAGCTCTAAGATCACTTAGTACAAAAGGCTCAAGCCCTAAGTATGTCGCACAATCTTTTGCAACGCTTGCTTGTTTTTCACAAGATACAACAAGAAGTTGTATCTCTTTATTTGTTTTGAGGTTATTAAATATTTTATTCATTTGGGCAGTATTTTACCCATATGAGGATAAAAATATCTTTATGAGCAGTGTCCACCACCACAACATCCACCACTTTTACTTTGTGGTTCACCCATAGTTATCTGAAAAATATCACCATTTTCACATAGTTCAAATCCATGTTTACCACAAAATTTACTATTCATATGTGTTATCATAAGATTTGCTTGTAAAAGAGCATCATCTTTTGACTCAAAGCTCATATTGTTTTCATAAGCACTTTTTTTAAAACACCCACACTCTTTATCTACATTTATTGTATACATTTTTATCCTTTTTAAGACTTAGTCTTTTATCTATTTTTGAAAATATACCCATCTTCTCTTATGGAAAATTTTATATGAAAAATTAGTTTTATAGTTTAACTTTAGAAAAATCCCATGTTAAGTTTTAGATAAGATTAACAAAGAGATCACGCGCGACTTGAAGATAGATAGCTAAAAATCAAACAGTAATCAACTGAAATTAAAGATAAAAGAAGTTTTTAGATAAAGCTATCTCCTTTAATCTTAACTAAAACTCAATATGGGATTATGCTGGTTTAACTTTAAAATTTTTTCTCTTTTATTCTACTTTTTATATCTATATCTTGTATAGTTACAAACTCGTTTTCAAGATACTGCTCAATTGCAACCCTACCTATCATAGCAGCGTTATCACTACAATATTTTAGTTCACTTAGTAGTAGTGGTGCTTCATATTTTTGACACAAGGACTCTACTTCAGTTCTTAAATGTATATTTGCACTTGCACCCCCTACTATTGCAAATAGTTTTGGTGGGTTTATTTTGAAATATTTTTTCAACTTCATCACGATATGACCAACTGCTGCTTTTTGAAAACTTGCACATATGTCACATATGGTTTGTTCATTTAGATTGTTACTATTTGTCTCTTTCTCTATTGCCATTCTAACTGCATTTTTAAGTCCACTGTAACTAAACTCTATATTTGGACTTTGTCGCAACGGAATAGGAAAATCATACTTGCTATCATCTCCACTTAAAGCTTTTTGTGAAACTATAGGACCACCTGGATAGCCTAAACCAAGCATCTTAGAGACTTTATCAAAAGACTCACCAAAGCTATCATCCATAGTGGTTGCTACCACCTCCATATCATTTAAGCTATTTGCTTCGATTAGTTGTGTGTGACCACCTGAAACTAGCAATATAGTACAAGGGAGCTGCTGCTGTTTTTCTATAAATAAACTATAGATATGACCCTTTAGGTGGTTAACTGCTATTAGTGGTAGATCTAAACTTACACTTAAAGCCTTTGCCATAGTTACACCCTCTGTTAGTGTTATAGATAGACCTGGAGCGTTTGTAACTGCTATTGCTTTTAGCTCTTTGAAGTATGGTTTACACATCTGTAGTATCTTAGGTAGTGCAGTTGCATGAAGCCTTGCAGCAAGCTCTGGAACAACTCCACCATAAATACTATGATCTAACTCTTGGGAGATTTTTTTATGAAATATCAATTTTTTTGTTTTTATCTCTGTAATAGCTATAGAGCTATCATCACAACTACTTTCTATACTTAGTATCATCTCACTTCTTTTTATTTTTAGTATACTAAAATATTGTTTAACTTCTATTTTGAATATTATTAATTATTGATTAAACTTCTTGTTATATAATCCCAAACTTAATAAATAATATAGGATACAATATGTTTGAGAGAGTTTTACGTTTTTTTGTAGATAATGCACGGATGAACTATGTGCTATTTGTGATGATATTTGCAGCAGGTATATGGTCTTATAACAAAATGCCAAAAGAGATATTTCCAACTTTTGATATGGATATGATATCTATAAGTGGTGGATATACAGGTGCTAGTGTTGATATACTTGATAGAATGGCAGTGACTGAGATAGAGGACAATGTAAAATCTCTAGAGGGTGTAATAGAAACTACAACCATGATAAGCCCAGGGAGATTCTCTATAATATTAGAGCTTCAAAAAGGGAAAGACAGATACGCTATGGCAAATAAAGTTAAAGATGCAGTATCTTTAACTTTGGGAAATCTACCTAGTGATATGGATGAACCAACAGTAAATGTTATGGATAGAGCACGAGATCTTATAAATATCTCTTTAACTTCAGATAAATTTACAGTTGATGAGATGAAACAGTTTGCTGATGATTTTAAAAGTAAAATATTAACTATAGGTGGGATTAGTGAGGTTACAGTATTTGGGGATAGTGATAAATACTACGAAATACTATTAGATGATAAAAAACTTGATGCTTATGATATAGATAAAAATGAGATATTTTCAACTTTAAGTAAACTATCTTATATATTCCCTATAGGTAAAATAGAGGATAGCAAAAAACACTACTATATCTCAACTTACAACGGTGCAAAATCAGCATATGAGCTATCAAATACACTTATAAAACTATCAAATGTAAGTTTATATCTAAAAGATATAGCTACTATTGAAAAAAGATATGAGGATTCAGATACCTTATATTCATTTAATGGTAAAAACTCTATATCACTCTCTATAAAACAGCTTGATAGTGCAAACGCTATGGTTATCTCTTCAGATATAAAAAAACTTATCTCAAAAGTTCAAGATAAGCAAAAAAATATAGATATAAGTATAAGTGATGACAATAGTGATAGGATAAAAGAGAGACTTGATATAGTTGGATCAAACATATTTATAGGGATAATATTTATCGTACTTCTTGTATGGCTTTTGATAAATGCAAGGATGTCATTTATCATCTTCTTAGGGATCCCTACATCGTTTGTAATTGCAGCACTTTATATGTATCTATTTGGATATAGTATCAACCTTATCTCACTAGTTGGAGTGCTTATAGCTATTGGTATAGTTGTGGATGATGCGATTGTTGTAAGTGAACATATTCAGCAGTATATCGAAGAGGGTATGGAACCAAAAGAGGCAGCGATACAAGGTGCAAAAGAGATGGTAGAGCCTGTTACTATAGCATCACTTACTACACTTTTTGCATTTTTACCAGCTTTACTTATAAGTGGGACTATGGGTGAGGTTATGAAGCTTATCCCTATAGCACTTTCAGCACTGGTGGTAGCTTCACTTATAGAGTCATTTATCTTTTTACCAATCCACGCATCACATACACTAAAAGTGGGAGCAAAAGTTACAAACTGGAGCTTTATGAATAGTTTTTATAGTAAAGTTATCCACTTCTTTATGAGATGGAAAAAGAGCTTTTTAGTTGTATTTATTATAGTTGTGCCACTTTTAACTGTAACGATGGTAAAAAGCTCAAAGTTTCAGATGTTCCCAAGTTTTGATGCAGATGATATAAAGATATCTATAAAAGCAAATCAAAACACAACCCTAGAGGAGTCTTTTGAGATTGTAAAAAAAATAGAGCAAGATCTAATAGCTAAAAAAGATGAGTACTTTATAAAAAGTATAGACTCAAGAGCAGGATATAGAAGAGACAGTGGAAGTAACACTGAAAAATTCCCTTATGTTATGTATATGACTGTTGAGCTTGAGAAATTAGCACCTAGTAATTTTCTTGATAAATATATCACACCACATTTAAGTTTTTACTACGATATCAATGAACGAACAAGAACAAAAACATCTCAAGAGTTATCAAAAGAGCTTACAAAGTTTATCAATAAACATGATTATAAAAAACAGTTTAATTTAACAGAGATATCTGTTTTAGAGAGAAAAGTGGGACCAATAAAAGCTGATATAAAAATAGGACTAGTATCAAATGATGATCAAAAAATAGTAAAATCGCTTGAAAGATTAACAAAAGAGCTAAAAGCTATAGAGGGGACCACATCAGTTGCAAACTCAGCAAAGTTTGGGATAGATGAGATAAAACTAAAAGTAAACGACTATGGTCAAAGTTTAGGTGTAACAGAATCAATGGTTGGATCGTATCTTTCAAATCTTTATCTAAGTAGTAAAAAAAGTGTATCTTTTGATGCAAAAGATATGCTTGATATAAAAATAGAATCTTTAAATAAAGATAACTTTGAGCAGTTTAAAACAACACCGATCCCACTTTCAAATGGAGTTGTAGTTGCACTAAATGAGGTGTGTGATTTTGAAGTTAAAAAGTCATTTGAGCAGTTAGTAAAAAACAATGGTGAGAAAAACTTCTACATCTATGCAAATGTAAATCCAAGTATCATAACTGCAAGTGAAGTTTTAGAAAAAATTCAACCAACTCTTGATGAGATCAAAAAAAGTGGAATAAAACTTGTCCTAAAAGGGGAAGCTGCAAAAAACAAAGAGCTTGCTCGTGATATGATGGCAGCTGCAGCTTTAGCTGTGACACTTATCATGCTATCTATGTTGTATCTGTTTAACTCTTTTAGAGAGACTGCTATTGTGATGTCGGTTATACCTTTTTCATTTTTAGGGGTTGTTTTAGGGCATAAGTTTATGGGGCTAAATCTATCTATGCCAGCTATTATAGGAGCCCTTGGACTTGCAGGGGTTGTTATAAATGATGGAATTATTATGATGACATACCTAAAAAAAGCGAAAACTATAGAGGAGGTATTTTATAGAGCTACAAAAAGATTTAGACCTATTGTACTTACAACTATAACTACACTTATAGGGATGAGTTCGTTGATCTTTTTTGCAACTGGTCAAGCTGTTATATTTCAGCCTATTGCAATTGCACTTGGATTTGGACTTGCATGGGGGACTATACTAAACCTTATATATCTACCTGTATTGTATACATTTGCAAATAGATTGAAGTAATTTTATCTCATTTCTAAAAATATATTACAATTCAGTGTTAAGTTTAGTTAAGATTAACAAAGAGATTACGCGCGATTTGCGGATAAATAGCTAAAAATCGACAAATAATCAACTGAAATTAAAGATAAAAGTAGTTAATGGATAAAGCTATCTCCTTTAATCTTA
>JGI10211J34971_10004400_pt1 | contig 11180 bp, 11 predicted proteins | sample Etolagsediment_FD_34971 | JGI IMG/M metagenome (IMG submission 34971)
ATGGGAAAGGTATTGCAGCTATACGATAACCGTCAATGAGTGCTGGAATAGTTAGCTGTGACATTGATGTGGCATTACAAAAACTCGTTAGCGGTACTGTCATGGTTTCTCTAGGTATCGCCGGGCATTATCAAAGAATTTTTCTTTGGTAAGGTGTTTCTCCGGATGGTTGATTATCAATGCATGAGCCACCTCGGCTACGCATACTGGATTGGAGGGTTTCCCGTGAAAGGGGACAGGTGTATCTGTTTCTATTAAAATGAGTTTTGGATCTATAGTAAAGGCACAATTCAAGGCCTCATCTGAAAAAAGTATGGAAGGGCCGACAGAGACAAAGATATTTTCTTCATTGGTGCGCTTCAGAAGTTTTTGTGAATGGGCAAACCAGTGAAGGAGGGCTGAAAGCCCGGTTTTCTTATGAAACGCAATGGCTTCTTCCATTGTCTGCCTGAGTGCCCTTCGGGAGTGAAGGTTTATGGGTAAGTGGTTTTCGGCCGCCACCTCCATCTGAGCATGAAGGACATCATGTTGCCTTTCTTTCTCTTTTTCCGTGGTAGCGTACTTATAATCCAGACCAATTTCCCCAATGCATGAGGCCTCATGTGCATGAATTTTTAAAAAAGAGAGGGATTGTTTCCATTCATTGTATGACATAGAGAGCACATCAACAGGATGAATGCCCAGCCCAGGAAGAACAAAATCTGGAAAAGCATCTCTGAGTTTTAGGGTTTGTTCCATTGTCTTTAGGTTTTCACTTACCACAACTGCCTTTGTAACGCCAACATCACGAGCATGGAGAATGACATCTTTCACATTGGAGAGAGAATAGAGATGGCAGTGAGAATCAATGAGGTTCATAGGTTTTTCAATTCACTCCATAAGACTTTGTCACACGTACTTTTTTGCTTTTCCGGATGCAATGATAATAGCAAGAAAGATTAAAAAAATCCCAACAGATTGGCAAGATTTAATCGTCTCTCCAAAAATGAAATAGGCCAAGATGGATGCCCCAATGGGCTCTCCCAAGATGGTGATAGCAACCATACTGGCTTTTAGATGTTTTAGTGCCCAGTTGAAAGCCGTATGACCAATGAGCTGTGGGACGATGGCGAGAAGAACCATATAAAAATAAGAACTTTGCTTATATCCGGTGAAAGATACCCCTAAGGAGAGAGAGGTGATCAAGAGAAAAGCTGCCGCGAAGGTATAAACCATGGATATGTAAGGCAAGATATCCATCTCCTCCCTCAATTTTGAACCAACTATGAGGTAACCACTTGCCATGATGGCACCTAGTAAGGCAAGAATATCGCCCAGAAGAAATGATGTATTTTGAACAGTTAAGTCTTGAAAGCCACAATCGCCAACTGCAAGGATGATACTTCCTGAAAAGGAGAGAATGATGCCAATAATGAGCTCAATAGGTTGTTTTTCCTTGAAAAAAAGATATGAAAATATCCCTACAAAAATGGGGTTTGTCGTAACAAGGACTACACTGCTTGCCACGGATGTGAATTTAAGGGAGCTTATCCAAAAGGAAAAGTGGAGGGATAAAAAAAATCCCCCCAGTATGCCCATAAGGATATGTCTCTTGTTATAGGGCAAGAGGCGTATGCCCTTGCTTTTTGCAATGATTAACAAAATGATTGAGGAAAGGGTAAGCCGGTAGGTGGCAATCATAATGGANGGAACATCATTGCAGAATCGTATAAAGATCGAGGCAAATGANATGGCTACGATNCCGATTGATACNCTGATAAAGGTTTTAAACAAAGGTGGCTTCCCTCTTTATTTTCAAATATGTTCCAGCTTCTGTAAATACCATAGCTAATAGGATGAAGGATGTGCCGATGTACTGTTTGACAGTCAAAAGTTCTCCTCCGATCCAGTAGCTGAAAAAGGCGGAAGATACCGGTTCCATAATAAAAATGATTGCAGCCTTGGTGGGTGTGGTGTGTTTTTGCATACTTGTCTGGATAACAAATGCCACAAACGTTGCAAAAACGCTGTTGATGATTAAAGAGAAAATGAGTTGGTTATTAAATTGTATGGGAATGATATGGGGGTCCAAGAAAAGTGAAAAAATGAGAGAAAAAACCGCTACCAAGGTCACCTGCACCAGGGTCAGCAGGCTATAGTCGTTTCTTCTGGAGAGTTTATCTGTCAAGATGATATGGAGAGCGATAAAAACCGCACACAAAAGGGCCAAAAATTGACCAAAGGACAGGAGAAATTTACCGTGTATCGTGATAAAAGCAAGCCCACTAGTGGCTAACACCACTCCTATCATGGCTTCTCGACGCGGCAATTTTTTCAAAAAAACACTTGATAATACAGGAACAAAGACAACAAAAAGCCCTGTGAGGAAAGCAGTAATAGAGGCAGAGGTAGCTGTTAAAGCAAAGGTTTGAAATGCATAGGCTAAGAAAAGAGCCATACCAAGCATTGTGCCATCTACAAGAACACCTTTATCAATAGATTTCAATTTAGGAATATTGATGAGTATAAGCAATATTCCTGCCAATGCAAACCTCATGAATAAAAAGGAAAACACGGGAATACTTTCTACAGATTGCTTCACGATAATGAAGGTGCTTCCCCATATAATGGCAACGAATAGAAGGGAAAGGTCAGCCATAAATTCATTGGGCTTATTCATATAGAGACTCCACATTTTTTTGAAAAGATCACAAAAGATAGTTCAACTATAGAAACTTAGTATCCCTACTATTTTGTCACATTATTTTTCAAGAGAGTTTCTGAACTATTCACGTTTTTTCATATTCATCCAGCTCTGTTGTAGGAATTCCCAGGCAATATAAGAGGTGAGTGATCTGATCACTGCTAAAAATCCCATCGGTTTTTACACCTGGTTCATCTGGTTTAAAGGCAATGGATAGACCACAATTCTTAATAAAATGAGAACTGGTAGAACCGTCACCAACAGCTATTACCTGCTCAGGTTTGATATTCTCAAGGTTTATGATGAATTTAAGAATTTCATTTTTTGTTGTGCCAGTAATTACAGGTTCTTCCAATTCACCGGTGAGTATTCCATTTTCATCAATCTTAAGGGTGTTTGAAAATGCGTAATCAACACCTGCTGCTTCGAAAAGTTTCTTGATGACAAAATTAAATCCAGACGATAAAAGTGCGATCTTGAAACCCATCGATTTTAGAATTCGTATCAATTCAAGTGTCCCGGGGTTTAATTGAAGAATTTCACTCAACTTCTTCAATTCACTCATATGCATGCCCTTGAGCATTCGTATATTTTCTATAAGTGATTGCATCTCATCTGTGGTATCATCGAGAAAGCCGAATATGCTCTCAGGTGATTTTGCCTTTCCTTCTATCTTTTTCAATAGATGTTTAAGCGAAGAGACTTGGATCAAGCTAGACTCTACGTCAAAAACAATAAGNTTTTTCGTCCTTTTGTAAATATTTTCACTTTGAATTACCACGCTTTGATTTATCCTTGTGCATAGATCCTTTAATCCGTCTTTCATCTTTTCGAGCACTTNCTTATGAGACAAGCTAGGTTCGACACGCATCTTGTTGGTATCGATCACCATTTCCATTGAAAAAAACTTTCCCCGGGCAATCATTCTACAATTTTGTATATTAATATTATACCAATGAAAGTAAGCAGAGATCTTTGCAATGATTCCGGGTTGATCCACCCCTAGAATAGTTACGATGTGGAGATCTTTTTCATTCATATGAGAGACCTCTTCCTCATCATGTATTCCTATGCTGACCTTCAAACCAGTTTCATTTTCAATTGCCTTCAAGGTAGTGGTTATCTCATCCATTGAATGTGTAGACGCTGAGAAATCAATGATAAGGAATATTGAAAATAAATCCCTTCTGCAATATTCTTCTACATCTATAATATTACCACCTATTTCAAATATATTTGTGGTGATTTTAGAAACTAAGCCGGGAGAATCAAGGCCTATCGCTGATAGACTTACAAGTTTATGTGTTGTGCCCATCTCAAATTCCTTTTTTCTATTTAAATTTTTAAAAAACTAGTATTTTTTATCAAAATAAACAAACAATTCTTCTCCATAGTACCTTCCAGCAATGACCTGGCCTGGGCCGAATCGCTTTCTATGTTTGCTTTTAAGAAATGTTACAAATCTTCTATTGATTTCATCTAATGAAATATTTTCTTTGAACCAATAGCTTGGAACATTAACATTTATCGGCCTCGATGGAATCACATGGCGCGTTGTTTTTGGAGAGAATATCTTTCCTTCTTTTGCAGCATCTACAACCATTTCTTTTGTTATTTGTGGTGTCCAAATCACNCCTTCATCATCTTTCAATTCATCATAAGATTTTCGTTCGTGCACATATTGATCTGGAATATATTGTAATGATANCCCGTTTTTTAGTAATGCATTTTGAATCTTTTCCAAAAAATCATAGGCACTTATTGCATCATTGACACTATCTTCATGAAAACTAATCATTGCATAAAAATCGCCATGTTGAATCCCATAATTAAGAGTATTTTTCTCTAATTCCATTTTCAAGGCATTCTTGTCCGCTACTTGTGTAATCATCCCGTTCATGTCTTCAATAATCTGTTTAAGTAAATTTACACTTTTAATATTTTTCAGCAATCTATACCAATATCGCAACTTTACATTTTTATTAAAATAATTGATTTTGCATACCGAAATGTATTTAAAGTGCAATTTTTTGAAAACAAAGGCACGATGATTCCCATCTAATAGTATATCATTTTCATCAATGATTATCGGATTTTGTAATTTTGCCAAGTTTTTAAACTCTAATAGTAATTTATCTACGATGTGTGGAAGGGTTGCTTCATGCGGTAATAACGATTCCACTGGAACCACTTCTAATTTTAATTCCATTCTTCCAGTATTTATGCAGCACATTTTTCGTATCCGCTCAATAATTTAAGGAAGGGCATGGGTGTCTTTTTTTGTTATGCCCTTCTTATAGGGCGCATTGCCATGTCGTTTCGAAATTGGGTAATAGCAACTTGACATTAGAGTTATATGATCCGTCTATATTACCCATTTTTGAAACGACAACTAAGCTGAACTATATTTATAAGGGCATAAGCAAAAAAAGATACCCATGCCCTAAAGAAGCAGTAAATTTAAATCAACAAGATTTTTGAGCAATTACCATTTTCTAATAATTGATAGGGGTGATGATGGATTTCAATTGATAGCGCATGGAAAAAATGAAACAAATGACAAGTCTCTTACTACAATCAAGGTAAAGTAAAAAGTAATGAATTTCAAAGAAAAAGTTATTATACTCTATACCTCATGGAAGGCGTAACGTATTATTTCCTTGTTTTTTACTGGGTTACGTGGTTTAGAAATCATGAGTCAAGAATGAATCTTAAAGCAAGGTGGCTGGTATGGAACTGCGCTCGCTTGGAACATCTGATGTAAAAATAACGCCTATTATTATGGGTACCTGGCAAGCCGGAAAAAGCATGTGGGCAGGGATTGATGATGCCGAGACCACTAAGGCTATTCGAACCGCGTTTCAGGCTGGCATCACCACGTTTGACACCGCCGAAGAATACGGAAAAGGTCATTCCGAGCGGATTTTAGGGAAAGCTCTGTCCGATGTTCGAGACCAGATTATTTACGCAAGCAAGGTGTCCCCCAACCATCTTGCATACGACCAGGTCATTGGAGCATTCCATCGCTCCCTTAACAATCTTACAATCGACTATATCGATCTTTACCAGATCCACTGGCCAAGCGGGTCCTGGGGTAGTCAATATGTACCTATCGAGGAGACTATGAGGGCAATGAATGTCTTGAAGGAACAGGGAAAAATTCGGGCTATTGGTGTCTCAAATTTCTCTCGTATCCAACTGGAGGAAGCAGCCACGTATGCTCGCATCGATAGCCTTCAACCGCCTTATTCCCTTTTCTGGCGACATGTGGAAAAGGATACAATGCTTTACTGTTTGAATAACAACATCACTATTCTTGCCTATTCTCCTATGGCTCAGGGGATCCTTACGGGTAAATTTGGACCTGATCACACGTTTTCTAAAGGAGATCACCGATCACGAAACAGGTTACTGATGCCTGAAAATTCACGGCGTGTCCAGCAAGCTCTGGCCAAACTTCGGCCTATTGCCCAACGAAATGGGGTGAGCCTTGGTCAATTAGCCCTGGCGTGGGTCATTGCACAACCAAATACATGTGCAATCGCAGGGGCTCGTAATAGTGAACAGGTGCTACAAAACGCTCAAGGAGCTGAATGCCATCTATCTGCTGCCGATCTATCGACAATGGATACCATTGGACATATTGTTACTGACGACCTGGACGATAATCCGGTTATGTGGAAATCTTAAAAAATTAGCAATACCAATAGAGTCAAGTTATTATACTTAGGCCGGATTTCCTTTCAAACCTATAGCGTCTGCTACTTCCCGCATCCCCATTATTGTATCTTCAATGAGTTCTTCAATCCCGACTCCCAGCATCTCGGCACCCTTCTGAATAATTGAACGGTCTACTCCAGCAGCAAAGGCAGGTGATTTCCACTTTTTCTTTACAGATTTTACCGTCATATCCATCACGCTTTTCGAAGGGCGAACCATAGCATTGGCCGCAATAAGTCCTGTTAATTCATCTATGGCATACAGTGTTTTCTCCAGAGTGCTCTTTGGCTCTACATCTGAACATAGTCCCCATCCGTGAGAGACAACGGCGCGAATATATTCCTCAGGCCAGCTGTATTCTTCAAGGATCTGCCTTGTTTTTGTGCAGTGCTGATCAGGAAACTGTTCATAATCGAGATCATGAATAAGACCGATGATACCCCATTTGTCTTCATCCTCTCCACGCTTCCTTGCAATATAGCGCATAACTCCCTCTACGGTATAGGCATGTTTACGCAAGCTATCACCTTTATTATACTCATGCAGAATTTTTAATGCCTCCTCACGAGTTGGCAGCTTTTCTCCCATTGTAATTCTCCTTTCTAAAAAACATATAGTTCAAATTTTTTCATGTAAATTATTCGGAGGCTCTATAAGCCATTTTTCCAAGGGACTGTGAACGAATCCCCTTATCCTCGATTTTATTCTCCAAGAAAGATCATCGGTAAACCGCCTTTTTCAAAACANTCTGTGCTCAAATAGTATATGCTTACTTCAGCAACCCAACAGAGAAGGCCAGAAGGAATTGTCCCGTATAATACATGGGCAAACCAATAAACCGATTCAGGAATCCCTTCCGTAAAAAGCGGTCTCTGGCCACAAATATGTCGGAAAAGTAAAAGCTACAAGCGCCGATAAAAATCATGGTCCGCCCAGGCGCAGCCAGACTTGAATCACCAAGAACCGACCACGCCCCGGAAAGCATAATCGTAATGATGATTATATAAAGCACAACTGGTACATTCATTGATCCCACATGTGGCCTAAGCCAGAAATAGATCCACACACTGATGACCAGCACGGTGAGTAACCCCAGCCATGTCCACTGGCTTGACTGGGCCACATAGAAAAAACCAAAGATGTAAAAAATATGCCCAACCAAGAAAAAGATGAGACCAATAAGGAACATCATTTTCTGGCGTAAGGCCAGGAAAATGTCTCCACCCAGGCAGAAAATCAATCCTGCCAGAAGACAGTAGTAATAGGCAGAGATCGGATGCGGCTGGACTACAACTGCAATAACAAACAGCAAGGAAAGAGCAGTTTTGGTCAACACTAGGCCCTTTTGGTTTACCCTATTTTCGTAATAGAGGAGGGCAAGTAACAGAATTGCTGCCAGAATAATGATCAGGGTATTTAGCATGATGTGTTCCCGATCCCGCCCTGAGATAGAGCTTCGAAACCGTGCATGAATGTTTTAAGCTATCCATATTCTGGCGAACTGTCAAGGAATTTGCTCCTTATACAACAGGGAAGGGAACCCGAATTATACTGCGAGAAGATTTTTTTAAATTTAAGAAAATGAACGTGGGGAGGTTGGGGATGATTTTACTTGGTTCTATGATGCTTTGAAGTTCGTGTTGTGGAAAGACGGTGAAGTAACCTGCATTCGACGCTGTGTTTTCGCGATTAGGAGCGAATAGTGTGCAACACACTCTCTATACGAAGAATTGTTGACAGTGCTAACGATAGCGACAGTATGGGTCGCGCCATTGATACCATGGATGACATGGCCATGGACCCCAAAGGACCCAGGGATATGGGGCATATGTATATGGCTGTTCTTCGCTCCATAAATGCATCTCCTTGGCTACGAGATAAGGACAGCGGTAGTCAATCTCCCCTAACCTTATAACCTCCTCGCCCTGCACAACCCCGACAATGGTAATCTTTCTCCCCTTCCGGTAGATCTCGCTATCCAGAAATCCCTTATAGTAAGCCAGGAAACGCCCCAAAGAAACATCGATAATTATTGGGCTACCATAACGGTCAAGTTCTGTCTGATACATCTCAAGCAGTGTACCATCCTTTTTGTTCACTATCTTGACAATAATTCCTCCCAAAAGGACCACCTTTCCTTGATAGGCCTGGGGTGCCTTCTGCAATTCAGCAAAGTCTATCTCAGTATTTACATCTCGTAGGATGTCCTCTGAGATAACATGTGCACAGCCAGATATAACAATAACTGCCGTAAGAAAAAAAATAAATTTTCCCATCACACCACCATATTTTAACGCCAAATTCCTATCCCCACACCAAAATGTACTCTGGGTTCTGCTATAAAGTAGCCATCTGTCGGCCAGAGATAGAGTTCCTTTTTCTCAATGACAGGATAGCTATATTCTATCTCACCCAGGGTGCGTAACTCCCTTCCCATAACTGACCCCACTACGGTAATTTTCCTCCCGTGGCGATAAATAGCTGGATCGAGAAAGCCGAGGATATAAACGATAAATCTACCCTGTGATACATCCTCCGCCTTTGGCTTCTTGTTAAAGCCGAGAGGGCGTTGGAGAACAACAATGATCGTTCTGTCCGAGAGATTTTGTATCTCTATAATGTCCCCGCCCAGAAGCACAATTCTTCCCTTGTAGGCTTGCGGGTTCCCCAATACCTGCTCAAAGCTGAGAGTTTGATCAACCTCCTTCAATGCCCCCTGAGAGATCACTGGGGCACACCCTGCACAAAGGAGGGAGCCTGCCATGGCGATACATGCAAAGAGAGCACAATATCGCACCGCTTTCATAAGCTGATTCCCCTTCCTTACTCTATTCATTTCTCTTCCTTTTTTTCTGTTTTCTCAGAGGTCCACAGATATCCTTTCACTCTTCTTATTACAAGCAGATTATCTCGACAGTAAACACTATCAGGCGTTAGAATGGTTCGCGTGGAGGTTTTTTACACATGAGGTAACCAAAATTGAGTTTAAATGATTAACGAAAAATGATTTCGGTCAATGAAATTATAATTAAAAATTGCAATAGGGTCAATCAAAATTGAGAACAAGAAATTGAACGAACAGTAGATAAAATTCAAAACGTAGTGAAGCCATTTACTATAGCCTGATCCAGCATTCTTGCCAAAAATTTCAGTTATGTAATTCAATAAACGATTCAATAAACAAATTATAGCATATTTCAGAAAATCTTCAAAATATCAACGAGAGAAATATTGGAGTTTCATAGCCATATTATTTGATGATAGTCTAGTAGCTTGATAGAAGTCCTTTTTCCGCCCCTCTGCTTGACGATTTTTTGTTAATCCCAGGCAGTTCGCTTAGAACTGCACACCTACTATTACAATATAGTATCCGAGATCAAGACTGATGTCCTTATCATATTTCTCCAGCAACGTCTGCTGGGATTCTATGTCACGCACTTTTGCTCTCGAGGATGCCTCCGCCGTTACACGCCGATGCTGCAGCCCGATCACCAGCGCCGTGCCCTCACTTAAAGGCCACTCGATCTTGGCACTAAATTCATACACGCTGTAGTCAATCTCCAGATCCTTCTCGTGGCGCGACTGAAAACCAATATTGCCGCTACTCCCTTTGAACTCCAATATGGAATAGTCAGCGCTGAGCACCAAATTCACAGGCGCACCATGTCGCTCACCAACCTGAAATTTAAGAGCACCACCAATCCCTACCTCAGGCACAGCCAATCCATTCCAGGCTTCGCCAGTTCCACCCCTTACGTAGGGATACGGATGCGCTTCATATGTTGTTGTCCCCAGAGCGGGCCCAGCATCTATCTTATACCGTCCTCCCATTCCAAAGATGCCAAAATGAATCCAAGGGGAGAACGATACACTTTCAGAGTCGTTCGCAAAGTAGCAGGGTGTAATCAACAGCTTTGCTGATATGACACTGGAATCCAGCGATGTCTTGAACTCCTGCCCTTCTGCGATTAACATATAGTCATAGGAATTGCCTGCATAGTTCACATCAGCACTAATCGCATATATACGATCCGCTGTCGCAGTCGTCTCAACATTCAGGTAGAACGCATCAACTGCCAGCGTAATGTATCGCCACTGATTTTCAATACTCAGACCGTATATTTCATACGGAGGGTCTACATCAAAATCATCAAGCGTATAATTCGCAAGATACTTTTCGAACTCTGACCGGTCCGTGCCGTCATATGCCCGGTTCGTCTCCTGTACCGAGGCATCCAACACATTTACCTGCCCAGCTGCCAGCCCGATAGTAAATGTGCGCCCTTCCGTCAAATGACGACCTGCGTGAATGCCAGCAAACGCTGTGGATCCCAAACACAAACTCAACAGGCCGCATACATACCCCAAAATTATTTTGTTCATTACTATTCTCCTTAAGCTGTTAGCACCATTTACATACAAGGAGCCCAATTTAGTCGATCGCCAGGCTCAAGAATATCACAAGGCGATCGCTTCCTTTACCAACTCTTCTACGCGCAACGCTTTTTCCGATCATACCATCAATCCAAAGAGTAAAGGATCGTACTTGTAGCCATCAAATACAGCACAGATTTGTGATAGAAGGCGAAGAGCCGCCATTTTTTTGTCTCGCCTTCCTTACATCCACTCTCGACAGCTTGATCAATGCTGTAGTTGGTCACATCGATACGGAAATAGATGTCACTTGGTTAAACCCAGATTGTGCAGTAGACATCTACTGCGGCTTGAAAATCCTTGTTGCAACGCTCGTTTCACGATTTTGCTTCTCAACATATGT
>JGI10211J34971_10004402_pt1 | contig 11178 bp, 8 predicted proteins | sample Etolagsediment_FD_34971 | JGI IMG/M metagenome (IMG submission 34971)
GAGCCGAGACCGATTGGATGGCCGAGACGACCGCCGCTGGATTCTCGCGATGGAGGTTGTGGCCGGTGTCCAGATAGCGATGCGAGCCTCGGGTGAATCCGGAGAAGAGCAGGGCGTGCTGGATCTTCCAGAGAGCCTTGCCCTGTGCGGTTTCTTCGAAGAAGAGCGGTTCGCTGGCGATCTGCGTGGCGGTGAGCAGCGCGACCGGTACATCCGGCATCGTCTGAGGTGTCTGCGCACCCGGCGCATCAAGCTGCTCGATGAGGATGGCGTAGTCGGCGACCATCGCAGGTGGCAGCATGGCGCGCAGCGAGGTGTCGTCTGCCTGGATGCGTGCGGCATCGGCCTGCCTGAAGGCGTGCCGCTGCCCCATCGTGGCCGGATCGACCAGTACCAGGCCCTGCAGGTGATCGGGGTGACGCGGCGCGAACTCGGTGGCGAGCAGTCCACCATAGGAGTGGCCGACCAGCACGACCTTGCGCCCCGGCGCGAGTGTATCGATGACGGCAGTAAGATCCGCCAGGTGTTCGTCGATGCGCTTGGGCTGGCCATTGCTGCCGGACTTTCCGAGGCCGGCGCGCGCGTACGCGATGCTGTGGTAGTCCTCTCCCAGCCCGGTGATTACATCCTTCCAGACGCCGGCACCCTGGCCGAACCCTGATTCAAAGACCACGGTGACCGCGCCGCTACCAGACTCCTGTGCCTGGAGCGCGTAGGCGCCGCGATCAACCGTGATCTCCCGCGCCGATACGCTGCCCGTGGCCAGGAACAGTGCCGCCAGCGCCCACAGCTTCACTCGGTTGCGTTTCATTCGACATCTCCGGGTCATGAAGGCGCGCCCGCCCTCCTGGATGAATCAGGCAAGGGAACGAGGCCCGCCCGCCGACCCAGCGACAGGTCGTGCTGGTAATGTAGTGATGTAGTACACCATTCATACGTGCTGGAAGTAACGGGGCGATCCAGCCGCCGCCTCCGGCATGGCCGCCTCAAGCGCGCTCGCGCGCCTCATACCAGTTGCGTGACCGGTTCACGATCTTCACCACCGAAAGCATCACGGGTACTTCAATCAGCACCCCCACCACCGTGGCCAGCGCCGCACCGGAGTGGACACCGAAAAGGCCCACGGCCGTCGCCACCGCCAGTTCGAAGAAGTTGCTGGCGCCGATCAGTGCCGACGGCCCGGCCACACAATGCGCCACACCCAGGCGCCGGTTGAGCAGGTAGGCCAGGCCGGAGGTGAAATAGACCTGGATCAGGATCGGGATCGCGATCAACGCAATCACCATCGGCTGCTGCACGATCTGCTGGCCCTGGAACCCGAACAGCAGCACCAGCGTCAGCAGTAGCGCCGACAGTGACAGTGGCCCCAGCTGGCGCAGCGCCGTCTGCAGCCCGGATTCGCCATGGCGCGACAGGATCCAGCGCCGCAGCAATGCGGCCACCAGTACCGGAACCACGATGTACAGGCCGACCGACAGCAGCAACGTATCCCACGGCACGGTGATGGCCGACAGCCCCAGCAGCAGCGCCACCACGGGTGCATAGGCCACCACCATGATCGCGTCGTTCAGTGCCACCTGGCTCAGCGTGAAGTTGGCATCACCGCGGCACAGGTTGCTCCACACGAACACCATGGCCGTGCACGGCGCGGCGGCCAGCAGGATCAGGCCGGCGATGTAGCTGTCGATCTGGCCGGCGGGTAGCCAATCGGCAAAGACGTGGCGCAGGAAGAGCCAGCCCAGCAGCGCCATCGAGAATGGCTTCACCGCCCAGTTGATGAACAGCGTCACCCCGATGCCTTTCCAGTGCTGGCCCAGCTGGCGCATCGCACCGAAATCCACCCTCAGCAGCATCGGAATGATCATCAGCCAGATCAGCACCGCCACCGGCAGGTTGACCTTGGCCACTTCAGCCGCCGCCAGGGAGGCGAAAGCACCTGGCAGGAAGTGCCCGAGCAGCGTGCCGACGATGATGCACAGCGCGACCCAGAGCGTCAGGTGGCGCTCGAACAGGCCCATGGGTGCCGCTTTGCTCATGGCGTGCGCGCTGCCGGCAGCAGATGGCCGATCTGGTCCAGCGCCTGCTGCAGCATTCCGCGGTCCTGCCACACGTGCCCGGGCAGCGCCAGCAGGGCCTGCACGCGTGCCTTCACGATGGCATGCGCGTGGGCGAAGGCGGCAGCCTTGTCGGCATCGCTGCCCTCTACCGCGGCCGGGTCCGGCAGACCCCAATGGCTGCGGATGAAATCACCGAACACCACCGGGCAGGCTTCCGCTGCCGCCGCATCGCAGACGGTGATCACCAGATCCATCGGAGCCGCGTCGGCGAACTCATCCCAGGATTTGCTGCGCAGTCCCGCCACCGGAATGCCTTCCGCGCGCAGCTGTGCAAGCGCGAACGGATTGACCTGGCCGGTCGGGTGGCTGCCGGCACTGTAGGCCGTGAAGCGGCCGCCGCCCCATGCGCGCAGGGTGGCTTCGGCCAGCACACTGCGGGCGCTGTTGCCGGTACAGAGAAACAGGATGGAGCGGGACATGATGGCGTTTCCGAATCAGCAGCTGCAGGGATTGCCCAACGGCGCGCACTGTTCGCTGGGCGAACCGGCGCAGCAGTTGTGCGTGAGGTACTCGATCAGGCCGGTCATTGCGCTGAAGTTCGCGCGGTAGCAGACGTGGCGGCCCTGGCTCTCGCTCTCGACCAGTCCGGCCTGTACCAGCTCCTTCAGGTGGAAGCTGAGGGTGGCGGGCGGAACCTGGAGGGCTGTGGCGATGTCGCCGGCCATGCGACCGGCCGGGCCGGCTTCGACCAGCAGGCGGAAGGCCGCCAGGCGGGTGGCGTGGCCGAGCGCGGTGAGCGCAGCGATTGCATTCGATGTTTCCATATTTCTAGAATAGTCGAATGAATAAGCCGATCACAAGTCCTTCGTTGCCCCATCTGAGGCAAGCCTCGCTTCCCCAGCCCGATCACCAGCGGTTGGCCGCCGAACGCCAGGGGTCGCCACGCATCCTGCTGTTGTACGGCTCACTGCGGCCGCAGTCGTTCAGCCGCAAGCTGGCACTGGAGGCCGAACGCCTGCTGCAGCATCTGGGCTGCGACACGCGCGTGTTCGATCCACATGCCTTGCCGCTGCTGGACAGCGTGGACAAGGGGCATCCGGAAGTGCAGCGGCTGCGCGAGTGGTCGCACTGGTCGGAAGGGCAGGTGTGGGTCAGCCCGGAGCGGCACGGCACGGTGACCGGCGTGTTCAAGAACCAGATCGACTGGCTGCCACTGGAAGACGGCAGCGTGCGGCCGACCCAGGGCCGGACGCTGGCGGTGATGCAGGTCTGCGGCGGCTCGCAGTCGTTCAACACGGTCAATACGCTGCGGGTGCTGGGCCGCTGGATGCGCATGCTGACCATTCCCAACCAGTCGTCGGTGGCCAAGGCCTGGCAGGAGTTCGACGAAGACGGGCGGATGAAGCCTTCGCCCTACTACGATCGTGTGGTGGATGTGGTCGAAGAACTGGTGAAGTTCACGCTGCTGACCCGTGGCCGCGCCGACTACCTCGTGGACCGTTACAGCGAGCGCAAGGGCGATGCGTTGGCGGCGGAGCTGGCGCGGGCGGCGGGCGCGACCGGCGTCTAAGGCGGGTGCCGAATCGCGTGCGGTTCCTGCTCAGCTAGCCGGCGCGGGCTGCAGGGCTTCCAGCACCCGGCAATCGGCCACGCGCCCGCCGGGGCAGTTGCCGATCATCCGCTGCAGTTCGCCCTGCAGCACTTGCAGGTCGGCAATCCTGCGCGCGATGTCGGCAATGTGCGCCTTCACCACGTCATCCACCGAACTGCATTGGTGCTCGCGTTGTTCGCCGAAGGCGATCAGCTCGCGGATCTGCTCGATGGCGAACCCCAGCTCGCGCGCACGGCGCACGAATGCCAGCCGCCGTTGGTCCTGTGCGTCGTAGCAGCGGTAGTTGCCCTGCGAACGCAGCGGCGGCTGCAGCAGGCCGATCTTTTCGTAATAGCGGATGGTCTCTGCCTTGGTGCCTGTCTGGCGGGCCAACTGGCCGATGGTGAATGGGGCTGTCATGGGCTTGACCTTGTAGGGGCTAAAAGGTTGATAAAGGCAGCTCCCTTTCATTTCAAGCCCGGGCACGCCCGGCGGAGCGCCCCCATGGACCAGTGCTGCGGCCACAAACGCCAGGAGCTGGCATCGATAGCGCTGCACAGCGCCCAGCGGCGGGTGCTGGTGGCGGTGCTGGCGATCAACCTGGCGATGTTCTTCATCGAGTTCGGCGCGGGCCTTGCCGCGCGATCCAGTGCCCTGCAGGCCGATGCGGTCGACATGCTGGGCGATGCCATCGTCTATGGCCTGAGCCTGTGGGCGGTAAACCGGGGCGCGCGCTGGGAGGCGGGCGCGGCGCTGGCCAAGGGCCTGCTGATCCTGGCCTTCTTCGTGTTCATCGTGTTCGAAGTGGCCGGAAAGCTGGTCAACGGCGTGCCACCGTCCAGCACACTGATGCTGGTGTTCGGTGGCATTGCCCTGGTGGCGAACCTCACCTGCCTGGCGCTGCTATGGCGTTTCCGCAGGTTGAACATCAACATGAAGAGCACGTTCGAGTGCTCGCTCAATGACGTGGCCGCGAACCTGGGCGTGCTGGTGGCCGCAGGTGGCGTGGCTATGACCGGGCGCGGCTGGCCGGACATTGTCGTCGGTGCAGTGATCGCCCTGTTGTTCCTGAGGTCGGCAGTGGGCGTGATCGCTGAAGCGTGGCCGGCATGGCGGGCAGCACGCCGACAGTGACTCAGTTGCGGTGGTGCCTGCTTGGGCAGATCGCCACCTGTTGGCTGCGCTGATCGATCAGCACCACCGCTTCCTGCAGCGCATATGCGCCCACCACCGCTTCGGGATAGCGGTCGGACACCCGGACGTGCAGCCCCTGCAGTGCCAGGCCGCCAATCAATACGGTGGCATCCAGCCGTGCGCGTCCGCCATCGACCTCGCCGTGACTGAGGGTCAGTCGATCCCCGGTGGTCACTGCGGTACCGGCGGCCTGCCGGAAGAGTGCAGTGGGCAGCACCATCGCGACGTTGGCGCCGGTGTCCAGCTGCGCCTCCGTGCTGACTGCTCCAATCTTCACCGGGATGCGGAAGGCGCGTGCATAGGCCAGCGTGTCTGATTGCGCGGGCAGGAGATCGATGTCGCGGCGGAACTGCAGGCGCCGTTGCGGGTAATCGATGATCAGCACGCCATCAGCGAAGAATCCGCGCGCAAGGATGCCGTCGAACACTGCGTCTTTGGATTGCCGTGCGTTGTAGTCGCGGGTGAGCGCGGTCACGTCGCTGTGGCGCAGCCCGCCGAGCGCGAGGGCGTTGATGCGCACCGTATCGGCCCAGGCTGTCTGCACGCCGTCGGAGTGGCGGGTGCTGGCGTCCGCGGGTAGCGCCAGTTTCCGCACCAGACGGCTGTCCGCGCGGGCCATGCCGCTGGCGCCGGTATCGATGGCGAAGCGGTACGGGCCGCTGCCGTTGACCTGCACCTGCACATGGATGCGCCCGTCGATGACGTCAAAGGGAACGTCGATGATGCGCTCGCCCGGGCGGGCGGGGAGGGTACAGGTGCTATCCGCCACGGGTGAGGCGAGGGTGGCCACGGGAAGCGTCAGCAGAGTGAGGATGGCGATGGCAGTGCTGCGCCAACGGCGAGTGCCGAGTGCGGTACGGCAATGCGGGGGAATGCGCCTCATGATCCTGTTCCATGGGTGTCCAGGATCTTCTGATGCGTGAGGGATGCAGGCGGTTGCAGGTGTTTCCTGCCCGCAGGCTGCTCCGAAAGCTGTCGCGGTAATCGGCTGGATCTGGAATCCGCGCGGGTGGAAATGTGACGGATGTCGCGGGCCTTTTCGCCTCTGCAGTGGCACAGGCGCAAGAAAGCAAGATTACCTGGCGCATTTCGCAGCCCGGTGGCGATGCGACCCAGTACAAGACCCAGCAGGCGGCGGTGGCCGCCATCAAGAACCTGCCGGCGCCCAGCCCCTTCCCGCCGGAGTTCCAGTTCGGCTGGCAGTACGTCGACAAGATCAAGTCGAAAGTCGTGGACTTGAACGGAAACACGTCGATTACCTACTGGATGGGAAAGACGCAGCCATCCGACCCTGACTGGACCTACTACGGCGCGGGTGATGGTGGCTTCCTGTCCGAAGAGGAAGTGCTGGAAGCGCTCATTGCAGACTTGCAGGACATCAATCCCCAGTGTCCTGGGGAAACTGCTGTGCCGGAAGGAGAATGGGGCCCAACTGCTCCAGGGATGGACGGAATTTCGGAGGTCAGGGAGTACCGGGTCACCGGCATGCTGGGCAGCAATTCGGCGGAGTCTCCGTGCGTGCCCTTCGACGCAGGAACGACAGGGCTTGCTCGCATGCGACGCTTGAACTGCCCGATCCCCTTCACGCAGTGGTCCAGCAAGCACAACGCCTGCGTCAGCGAAGAATTCGTTGCGACCATCACCTCGAAGTCGCAGAAGTGCGACGAGGACGGCGGCAACGGTAGCTGCCCCATGTCCCGCAACGAAACAGCGGCGAACATGAGTCCGATTCCCGACAATGACCCGGCCTCCAACGGCGGTACCTGCGACGGCAATGTCGGCAACCCATGTGATGTTAAAACGGGCGAGAAGTATGAGATTGCGCCGGACTTCGATCTTGGCTGGATCGCACTGACGCGTTTCTATCACTCCGGCATTTCCACGTCCTCCGGTGGCTTCGGTTATGGCTGGACCCATTCGCTGGGCGCCCACCTGGCACTGGATGGCGCTGACAGTGTGGGCATCATTGAAAGCACCGGTTTCCAACGGGCATTCAAGAAGATCGGCCAAGCCTATGAGGCGGACGACGACAGTGGTGATCGTCTCGTCCAGAACGGTAACTGGACGCTGTATTCGGCGGGTTCCATCTCGACCTTCGGCGCGGACGGGCGTCTGATCACCAAGCGCTTCCCGGATGGCACGTCGCTGACCTATATCTACGATGACAGCGACCGCCTTGCGGCCGTCACCCACAGCAGTGGCCGCACGCTGAAGTTCGTCTACCAGTCCAACGACTATGAGGCGCTGATCAGTTCGGTACTGGTCGAAGGCATTGCGCTCGTCACCTATACCTACACGCCGCAGAACCAGGTTGCCACGGTGACCTATGCGGGTGGCGGTGTGCGCACGTATCACTACGAGAATCAGGATTTCCCCCAGCACCTGACGGGTATCACCGCGGAAGACGGGCGTCGCTACAGCACTTTTACCTATGATTCCGACGGTCGCGTCATTTCCAGTCAGCACGCCGGCGGTGCCGATGGCGTGACGCTCGCCTACAGCCCCAACGGCGGTGCGGTCGTGACTGACGCGCTTGGGCGGCAGACCGACTACACCCTGACACCCGGCGGCGACACCGCGCCGTCGCGCAAGGTGACCGGCCTGACCGATTCGCAGGGAACCGTCAGCCGAACCTACTACGACCAGAGTGTCGACTTCCGCCGGCGTCTGGATACCTACACTGATCGTCGCGGCATCCAGACCAAGCACACCTATGCGCAGGGCACCGACCCGGTGAGCGGTCGTGCCGTCAGCATCCATACCGTGACCGAAGCGTTCGGCCTGCCCGAACAGCGGGTGGTGGCCACGGCGCGCGACGTCGAAACCAATGCGGTACTGACCACTCGCATCGGCAATCGTGAAACCCGAACGTCCTTCAATACCCGGCGTCAGCCGACAACCAACACGGTGACCGACATCGCGTCAGGTCAGACGCGCATCACCAGCTACACGTATTGCGAAGCCGCGGACGTGGCTGCGGCAGGGAGCTGCCCTGTGGAAGGGCTGCTGAAGAGCGTGGATGGTCCGCGCACGGATGTGGTTGATGCCGTTACCTACGCCTACTACCCGGCGGATGATGCGGGTTGCGCGACCAACGCTACCTGTGGCTACCGGAAGGGCGACCTGCACAGCGTGACCAATGCGCTGGGCCAGACGGTCGAGACCCTGGCCTACGACGCACTCGGGCGGCCGTTGTCGGTCAAGGACGCCAACGGCGTGGTCACCGATTACACGTACCATGCTCGCGGCTGGCCGACCTCGATCACCGTACGCGGCGCGACCACTGCCGAGGATCGGGTCACCCAGCTGAGCTATTGGCCGACGGGCCAGGTGCAGAAGATCACCGAGCCGGATGGCAGCAGCGTTTCCTACGTCTACGATGCTGCGCTGCGCTTGACCGACATCGAGGACAACGCAGGCAACACGATTCACTACACACTGGACAATGCCGGCAACCGCCTCAAGGAAGACACGCTGGACACCGGTGGCACGCTGCGCCGTACCCTGGCACGCACGTTCAACACGCTCGGCCAGCTGACCGCGCTGAAGGACGCAGGCAATCACGCTACCGGCTTTGCCTACGATGCCAACGGCAACCTGCAGACGGTGACCGACGCACTGCAGCGCGTGACCAGCCAGCAGTACGACCCGCTGAACCGCCTGGCCCAGACCCTGCAGGACGTGGGCGGCGTCGCGGCGGAGATCCGCAGCCAGTACAACGCGCTGGACCAGGTCACCCAGGTCACTGATCCGAAGGGCCTGCACACCACCTACGCCTACAACGGCTTCGGTGATCTGACCGGACAGGTCAGCCCGGATAGTGGCGCCAGCAGCTACACCGTGGACGCGGCAGGCAATCGCAAGACCGCTACCGACGCGCGCGGCGTCACCGCCACCTATCACTACGATGCGCTGAACCGTTTGATCGGAGTCGCCTATCCGGACCCCAATCTGGACGTAGGCTACAGCTATGACGTGGCGCCAGCGGCCTGCGCCGCCGACGAGCGCTTCGCCAAGGGGCGGCTGGGGCAGGTGCTGCATGCCAACGGCAGCACCCAGTACTGCCATGACCGCTTCGGTCAGGTCACCCGCAAGGTGCAGACCGTCAATGGTGTGGCCAGCACGCTGCGCTACGCCTACAGCAAGTCGGGCCGTCTGACTGCGTTGACCTACCCCGACGGCAGCGTGGCCGACTACGTGCGTGATATCCAGGGCCGCATCAGCCAGATCGGCCTGACCCGGCCCGGCCAGGCGCGCCAGATCGTGGTGAACAACGTGAGCTATGCAGCCTTCGGTCCGGCGACCGGCTGGACCTACGGCAATGGCCGCCAGCTGCAGCGTCCGCTGGATCTGGACTACCGCCCGCAGGCGGTACATGACCCGGCCGCGGGTGGCCTGTCGCTGGGCTACGGCTATGATCCGGTCGGTTCGATCACCGAGCTGAAGAACGGCACTGGCTCGACGGTACTGGCCAAGTACGCCTACGACGCGCTGGGTCGCCTGACCCAGACCCAGGACGGTGCGACCGGCACGCCGATTGAAACCTATGCCTACGACGCCACCGGCAATCGCACCGCGCTGACCACTTCGGCGGGCACTGCCAGCTACACCTATCCCGCAACCAGTCATCGCCTGACTGCGGTGGATGGTGAAGCGCGCAACCATGACGCGGTGGGCAACACCACCAGCATCGGCGGCAAGACGTTCATCTACAACGATGCCAACCGCATGAACGCGGTGAAGCAAGGCAACGCCGTACTGGAAAGCTACGCCTACAACCATCGCGGCGAGCGCGTGCTGCGCACCCCGGCTGGTGGCGCTGCACAGATCACCCTGTATAACGAAGCAGGGCAGTGGCTGGGCAACTACTCGGCCACGGGCCAGGCGCAGCAGCAGGCCATCTGGCTGGACAACTACCCGGTGGCGCTGATCAGCGTGCCAAGCGCAGGTGTGCCGGAGTTGGCCTACATCCAGCCGGACCATCTGGGTACGCCGCGCGTGGTGATCGACCCGGCGCGCGATGTGGCGATCTGGGAGTGGAGCAACAAGAGCGAGGTGTTCGGCAACCAGATTCCGAGTACCGACCCGGACGGCGATGGCGTGGCATTCGAGTTGGCGCTGCGATTCCCGGGCCAACAGGCGACGGATGCGAGTGGGCTGTTCTACAACTATCGGAGGGAATACGACCCGGCAGTGGGGCGGTATACCCAGAGCGATCCGATTGGGTTGATGGGTGGACTGCACTCGTTCGCGTATGGAAGCGGAGATCCCACTGGCCGTGTCGATCCGCTAGGCTTGGCCGATAAAAAATACATACCTCAGGCCGTACCTGTTTCACCGGAGTTGCAGGCGGTCGGAAATCGGCTCCAGAGGCTGGCAAACCAAGCAGCGTCCACCATTGACGCCACCTGTGGATGGCGTTGCTCACTGCCTTGGATACGCGGAACGCTCATCCATAGTGAGTTCAAGCGCCTGGTGGATACCACATGCCCGACGTCTCAGTATGCGACTGAGGTGAGCTACGCTGGCCGTAGGGTTGTTAGGTATGGGTACCCGGGGTCCTCACGGGCGGACGCTGTGTACGGCCCAGTTGATGCACCTCAAGCCATCTTCGATCTGAAGACTGGTTGGGCTTACATCTCCTGGGATCAGTACAATAAGTACGTCAAGAATCTCCCCGAGGGAACTCTCGTGGTGGAACTTAAGCCTGAAGGCCGTTGATAAGATGAACAAGCGATACATTTGCAGCCTTCTGCGGAAAAGGTCCGGCCTGATCGGCGGGTCAAGCGGATATTTTTTCCGAAGTGACTATGACTATGTGGCACAAGGAATTGTTCTGGAGTTCGTCCCAAGGGGGCTCTATGTATGGAATTTTGTATTTCCATTGTTTGACTCCTTTGGGCCGCATCTTTCCTACAGCAGCCGAATCGCGGATCGGCCGTTTATCGGAAGGGATCAAATGGCAGACGATGATGTGGTTGAGAGCATTCTTTCATCGATCGAGCTGCGAAACGTTATTGAAGCGAAGTCTTCAATGACCTTGATGGAATTTGCATCATTTCTTGAGACGCGGGGCTTGAGAGGTGCTCACGCTCATATCAATCATGCAACTGCATTGGCGCTATTGGGGAAGACGGATCTAGCGCTGAAGTTGCTGAAGGAACTAGTCCCGGCGTTGGATGATCATGATCTGAAACTTTGCGATTCTCTAATAGTGGCCCTGAATCATGGAGTTGAGGCGGTCAAGTCGATGCTGGACGTGGTGAAGGGGAAGAATGTTAAGAAGCTGGGCGGGGCCTGATCCAAAGGTTAATCGTCCAGTGTTTCCCGGGTAGC
>JGI10211J34971_10004403_pt1 | contig 11176 bp, 6 predicted proteins | sample Etolagsediment_FD_34971 | JGI IMG/M metagenome (IMG submission 34971)
GGCCGTTGTCAGCAGTTTTCCCGCCGGTCCCCGTGGACACACCGGCCGAATAACAAACAGCGGCATCATCGCCGCAAAGATTACGACAAGTCCCTTTGAAAAGTAGCTGTTTACGTCGAGCAGGTTGTATTTACAATGATAATACCACTCTGTGCATATTGTCGAGAGCAGCAAAATACCTATCGCCGCAAACAAGATATGTGTAATTACACCTTGGGGATTTCCCGTTGATTCTGAGATCCGCCGGTATTTGACATGGTATGCAACCATCGCCGCAACAAATATCAGAATGACGCCAAAATCAATATTGCCGAGAAAGTGAAAGCTTTCGTTGTGGAAATAGCACAGTGCAACTACCGCAGCCAACAAACCGGCCGTCGTGAAAATCAAACCCAGGACTTCAGATACCATGCCTTTTGGACAAGCTCGCGGGGCGAGGAAAAGCATCATCATTGCGGCAAAAATTATCACCTGCCCCTTTGGAAAGGAACTTGCCACGCTTACGTTCAGGTTGTACTCGCAATGCCAATACCACTCCATTGTGGCTGCCGTCATCAGTAAAAGTCCCATCAGGCCATAAAATATTTGTGCAATCCATTCTCGCAAATCCTGCTCTAATGCCGAGGTTTGTCGATATATGACCGAGCACACAAACAGCGCCGCAACGACAAAGCACCATGTTCCGAATGCCGGGTTAAATACAAGTTTGAAAGCTTCTTCATGCATGGGCAGGTTGTTCAATAACTGGAAGAAACTCAGCGATAGGGCCACTGCTGAGCCGGCCTGGGTCCAGCTGCTTCGGTAACGCAGGCCAATGACCACCAGGATAACACCTTGAGCCGCCCAGGCCATCGCAAGTGGATACATCTTAAAGTACAGCGGCAGCGCAATCGTCAGGAAAAACATCGCTATCGCCAGCAGTGCAAGCCGTAGATTCACATCGTCTTCGCAACGTGTGCTCACAACCGCCATCATAGCCAGGTGGATAAGGCACAGCCCGACTGCACAAAAGGCTAATTCCGTGCGGAATTCGGAAAACAGAATAGTCCAGAGGTAATAAAATGCCACCGCGGCGTTAGCTAATACACACAGCACATCTTCTTTATCAGCCTTGACCTTCTTTACCAATTCATAAAGTATCGGCAGGACAAGGTAAACCGCGAAAAACACACCGAGCCAGCCCAGCGCAACAGCTATCTGCTCAGGAGCACCCTCGGCTGCCGCCATCTCGGGCCTATAGAACTTCTCGAACCACCCCGTGTATAAACCGTAGGTCCCAATAAAGGCAAGAATGTTCACCGCTCGCCATTTTCTGTAATACGCGCACAGCATCGCGCCAACGCTTAGAATCAGAACATAACTAAACAATGGCATCGGCAGATTTTCACCTGTGGAGACTACAACCGGCGTATAAAACCCCCCGAACAAGGACAGGACTGCAATCACCACTTCATCCACAATCACTGCGTAAAACATCGCCGCCGCTGTTACAACGATTGCAAGGACAAATGCCGGCCCTGTGCCAATCAAATCATAGAATCGATATGCCGAAAAAACGGCTGCATACAGCACACCGAATCCGAGGGCCGTTACACATTTGGCCACAATCTCATATCCTCGCCTCCGCGTTACCTCTCCGGCTACAAGAGCTATGAACCCGCCAACCGCGGTAATAAGGACCCGTGCCAAAGGCCCAATGGCCCAGTTGTCATAGGCGTACTTGAGGAAGAACGCCACGCCCACGATTACCGTGATAACGCCGGCGATGGCGACCCATCGAGTACCAATCCGCTGCTCAAGCCCAACTGTCGGCTCAACAGAGATTTCTCTCTCCCGCTCTGTGATTCTCTCAGCAGCGGCCTGAAAAGCCGCTCTTTGCAATTTCTTTTCAATCTTAATTTCTTCAGAGACGGCTCCCGGCGGTTGCGGCGGCCGGATTTCAACTTGCCTTTCGCTTACCGTCGGCGGCTTTGGAACTGCCTGGACTTTTGGCTTCTCCGGCACCGGGTGTTTGTCGCGGGCCGGCCATTTGGAGATAATATTCTTTCTTTGGAGCTGGTCATAGATTTCTCCTGACCTGTTCAATGCTATAATACTGATTATCAGCGCTATCGGCCCGGCTAAAATACAGCCGACCGCCAGCACAATCAGAAGAATCAAAAAGCCTTCCATTTTTCTATCCCTTTAAAACACCTGATTCTTTTATTCCCGCAGAGCTGCCTATACCATCTTGATGCTGTCCAGTAGCATCTGCACGCGTTGTTCGAGCATTTCGGTTAAGGCATGTGCCGCTTTTTTTCTGTCCCCGCTATGCTGCACGACAATTGGTTCTCCAAAGGACACAACAGCCCGTCGCGCAGCCCGAATTGTAGCAGTCGGCACCTGCAATGCATCTTCTTCAAACTTATCCAGGGTCTCAGCCATACGTTCAATGGTCGGCTTTCCGGCCACATAGTCACCCGGGTAACTGAACAATTGGGTCACAAAGAACAAATAGTCAAGGTCCAGTTGCCCTTGCCGGCGCTGTTCATTATCCGTTGCCACTTCAAGTTGCTCTATCAGCTCTTTGCGGAGCGCCTTGACTCTTTCCGGTAGTGTCGCCTCTTTAGATAAGCTTATTTGGTAACGCTCCTCCAATCCTTCGAGTACCTTATGCGACAAGGAATTGATACGATCGGGCAACAAACCTGTCTGAGTGCAACTAAGATACTCCAGTTCCTTCAGCGTCAATGCAGCCTCGGCAAATCGATAGATTCTCTGGGCCAGTGGAAGGTCAGCTCGCGGCCGCCACAGAATCCGCTCCTCCAACTGACTCATCAACTCAACTAATTGGGGTATTGGATCCTGGACATACGTGTATTTGATTGCGCAGGGCACACATACCACCGGCCGATTTGCCCGCTTCGCAGCCGTCATGGCTATTACCGCCGGCCCCTCACGGAAAGGTGTTACCCGGTCATTGATATGATAGACCTCACCCTCAGGAAAAATCACTAACGGGTTCAAACTATCTTGAAGAATCGAGACCGCCTGACGAAACGCCTGCATGTCAGTCCCTTCACGATCCACGCTGAAACACCCGTGCTGCTGAAGCATTATCCGCTCCAACATCCTCAATCTACCGAATACCTGCCACGCCGCCATGAAATAAAAGGGCCGCCCTAACTCATCCGCCGCCTCATAAACCACAAACGGGTCCGCGTGCGCCGCATGATTTGGAGTAATGAGCACGCCACATTTGGCCTCTACTGGCCCCTTTAGATATTCTACTCCCCGCACCTCAACCTCAAGAACCCCTTTAACCTTAATCCGTAACAGACGACGCAGCGGCCGCCAGATATTCACCCACAACGGACTCAACCTGGGCGACCACCTTCGCGGCGGAATCTGAAAAGGTTGTCTATCCATAAAAACTGCACCTTTTACATGTATATTAAGTTCAGTTCATTTTTGACTGGAAGATTTCCAGTGAACTTACCTAATCGTCAGAGGCCTTCTTGACAACTGATGCGATCTTTCGCAGTTTCATTATGTCAAGCTTTCCGGAGCCGAGTAGCGGTATTGATTCTACCTTAATATAATTATCACGCCGTGGTTTCCACATGTTCGGCAGCTTGCTGCCGGCGATAATCTCGTGCAGCTTATCCACACTACCTGCCTTGGCCAGATACAAAACGACAAGTTCCTCACCCTTCTTAGGATGAGGCACACTTGTTACAGCCACAACCTGTTCGTCTGTATTCAGGCCCTGCATATACACTTCCTCAACACCCACATGCGGCACCATTTCACCACCAATCTTGCTGAAGCGTGACAGTCTGTCCGTAATCGTTAAAAAGCCATCCTCATCAATTTTGGCGATATCACCGGTATTGTACCAGCTGTTTTTTAACACTTCGTTACTTTCTTCTTCCATACCGAGATAGCCGAGCATGACGTTCGGCCCTTTGACCATTAGCAGCCCTTTGCGGCCAATCTCCAGAGACTGCTTGGTTTCTACATCCGCAATCTTAACCGCTACACCCGGGACCGGATGGCCGACAGAATCGGGTTTGTTGCCGACTTGATATACTTCTCCGGTTTCCACACTGGGTATATTCAATGATACAACCGGCGAAAGCTCGGTGGCGCCGTAGCCTTCCAACGGTCGAACTCCAAACCGTTCTTCAAAGGAATCTGCTAAACGTTTCCTGAGTTTTTCGGCCCCTGCAGCTACTACCCGGAGACTGGCGAAATCGCTCGGCTGCGTCCGTCTTATATAATTCAAAAGAAATGTAGGCGGTGCAAACAGTATCGTCGAGCGATTTTCCCGTACGCTCTTGCCGACCAGGGCCCCGTCAAGCGGATTGGCTATGTAACTAACGGAAACACCGTTGACAAGAGGAAACCACAGACCGCAGTTAAATCCGAAAGAGTGAAAGAACGGCAGTGCCCCACAAAGATTATCATTCGGATTTAGACGAGTCACCATCCGCAGTGCTTCAACATTGGACAGAATGTTATGATGACTTAACATAATACCCTTTGGTCGTCCGGAGCTGCCGGAGGAAAAGATAACCGTTGCCACGTCGTCACTACAGCGGCGCCTCCCTTTTGTCAAAAGACCCAGCGGCGTAAGCCAGGCCTTTAGATACCCACTGACTCTGGCAGGCCATTTGATTCTGGTTACAATATTTTCAAGGAAGACAAGGCCCGGCAAAATCTCGGAGATTCCTGCCTTTTCCACGAAGCTGCGCGAGGAGATAATATATTTAATGCCGCACTGATTGACGGCCAGACTTCTTACCTCCTTGCTCAATGTGTAATTCAGGTTCACGGCCACTTTGCCCAGCATGGTTACCGCCAGATTAGCAAGGGCACCACCTACGGACGGCGGAAGTAATATGCCGATCTTGTCCTGAGAGGAAGTAAGCTTGTTAATTTCATGGGCAACTGCGATGGTACCGGCAAGTGTTTGACCGTAATTCAGGTGCTTGCCTGTCGAGTCGGAAATACAACGCTTGCACCAGTTTTTGCGTGCGGTCCTGACAAAGTGTTGAGATAAGGACCTGCCGCCAGATTTTAAGCTATTGAAGTAGTCACATGAAAGCTCAGTAACCGTTTGCCGTATTTGGCTTGCCGACGAATCAGCCGGCATGGGTGAGCCAAAGTGAATCGAAATAGGGTATGGAAACTTTTTCGGCAGTGTTGATAATGGCCTTCCGTAATAATAACTGAATATACTGCCCCAGGACCCGCCGATATAAGCAGGAATAATCTTGTAGTCCGTGCCCTTTGTGATACGTTCGAAGCCACCCTTGAATTGGCGCAGCATGCCTGTGCGGGTTATAGCTCCTTCAGCGAATATGCATACTATAAAACCCTCATCCATAGCCTTGCGTGCTTCTTTTAGGGCTGCGATAATCTTTTTGGGCGGGTCTTCAGCGGATATTGGAACAGCCCGCATTAGTTTGCAAATCGGTTTGAGCCACCAAATGTTATAAAATTGTCGCTCTATAATAAACCGAATTCTCCTTTGTTGGGTGGAAGCCAAAAGCAGAGAATCAACCCACGATGTATGATTGCAAACCAGAAGCACTCCACCGGAGGTTGGAACATTTTCTATACCTACGATGTTAATCCGGTAACACAGCCGTGTCAAAAGCACAACGATCAAACGAAAAAGAACATCGGGCAGCATTGTCACTGTAACTATCGCTAATGCCAGTGCTATTGCGCCTAAAATCATAAAATTCTGTAATGCCGAGATGTGCCAAATCTGAGTAAGCACCCAGAGCAGTCCCGCAGCCAGTGCTATTCCGACCCACCCTAAAAAACCTGATGCTGCAAGGATTTCCCCTCGTCGCTGCGAGGGGCTGCGCAATTGAATAAATGCGTGAATCGGAACGATAAAAAGTCCTGCGCTTATGCCCATGACAAACAGCATACCAAAGACAAAATATTTTTCATCATGACCACTAACCAGGGCAAGTGCCGTTGACGAAAAAGTCAATCCGAAGGCACCTAAGGGAACAATTCCAAATTCGACATTTCGTCCGGACAGCTTGCCCGCCCAGAAACAACCTATCCCAATTCCTACAGCAGTAGCCAGAAACAGATACCCGCTGTGAACCTGTGTGAATTTAAGGACCTCCATGCCGTATGGTATGAGGTTGATCTGTACAAATGCCGCAATCAACATAAAATATGCTGAGGCGAAAACGGTCATCAACAAATCCCTGTCGGTAATACTCCGGATAGTGTGCCACACAACATGTACGAACAGAATCGAAGCCTTTCTGCCCGTTCCCGCCGGTGGCGTTCGATGTATCTGCAGACTGGAAAATATCCCCGCCACAGAAATGGCAACACAAACCAGTCCTGTTAGGACATAGCGCTCATTTGTTATTTGTGCCAGAAATGGTGCAGTAGCCGTGCCGATTACAATGGATAAATATGTCAAAGCCTCCAGAAAGCTGTTTGCCTTGGATAGCTGCTCGTTTCTTACAAGCTCCGGTACAATGCCGTACTTGGAAGGTCCAAAGAAGGCGCTCTGCGTGGCCATGACAAACAGAACTGAATAAATCCCAACAGCACTGTCAAACATAAATGCAACACATCCGCCAATCATAGCCAATAATTCAACGGCCTTGGCGGAAACAATGATATTCCGCTTGCTGAAGCGATCGGCCAAATTACCCGCAAATGCGGTAAACAGCAGGAAAGGTATGACAAAAACCGCCGCTGCAATCGTTTGCACTGACATGGCCTGCTCCGGATCAGTAGGATCGACAAGGAAGAAAATCATTAACAGCTTGAACACATTGTCGTTAAGTGCGCCAAGAAATTGCGTGGCATTATGCCACCTGAAGGAAGGACCGAGTTTTGATGTTGTTGTGTTCATAGCACGCCGCTTATAGACTCGAGAAATTATATCCGCAGCGACAACTTAACACAAAGGCTATAAAACGTTTCTTTGCAGTTCTGCTTGTTCGCCTAGATAGTCGCTTATTTGCAAAAACACCTTGCTTCGTATATTCAAAGATTCATTAAACAACTCGTGTCTGCCTTTATCAATCATACGAACCTTAACACCGCTGAACTTACTCTGAATGAACTTGATATTGTATCGCCAGGCAACCGTCGTATCGCTTGTGCCCTGAATAACCAACACTGCCTTGTCACGCCGAGGCAGGTTTGCAATTTTATCATTCCATTCATACAGCACTTTGACCCATTTTAGTGGCACTTTTTCAACGTGCAGGATGTCTTTGGTCCTGTTAAACTCCAAAAACTCTTTGTCGGAAGAATTGGCACGGCGTGCCCTCGGGATATTCTTGGCAAGTTTACTATACACATTATAACCGGTCTTCAACGATTCCCATGCCACATTACGCACGAGAGGAGCTGCCAGAACAATCCTGTCAAAGATGCTATCTTCGCTGGTAAGAAGATAGTCTAAAGCTACGCCGGAGCCGAGACTGAAAGCGACAAGATGGTAAGGCCCGTGTAATCGTCCGCCAACTACCTTAGCGGAATTTCGCAAGGCATCACTGTATTGCGAAAAATCATCAATCGAGCCACGCTCACCCTTCGAAAGCCCATGACCGGGCATATCGAAAGCTGCAACAGCATAACCCTGCCCGAGCAGATATCCAATCAAATGCTTCATCTGGCCGGTATGGTTTAAGTAGCCGTGCAGCAAAATTACAGTTGCCTTATATTCAGCCGGTCTATAAATATGCCCCGCCAGCTCCTGGTCGTCCGATTTAAACGTTCCAAAAAGGTGTTCGGCCCGGTCATCCCCGACATCCAATCCATAGTATTGAAAGTAGCGCTGCACGGAATCCGAATATTGAGTGCCATCACACTCATCCAACGGCTTCATCTGGCCTTTAACCTTCTCGATTACTTCTTCCATATCACAGCTACTTTTCTGTTCTTGTATGCAATCCATCTTTATTCCACAACAAACGAAGATGCAACAAAACGTCAAAGTGGCAGACAGCAATATCACTCTATTCATGTATTTTCTCAAGCTTTTCCTGTGATGCGTCACCGAAATCTATATCAAGTACCTGCAACAAGGCATTTTCTCGAATCAGATAGAAATCTCGATGAACTAACGTGCGTTGTGAGATTTGCCTGCTTCTATATTGCTTAAGCACACCCTGAGTCCAGCTGCTCGGGATTGTAAGCGAGAAAAAGAGGATGCTTATAAAGACAACTCTCTTAACAATTGCACTGAACAAATTTGCCCCTGTGCTTGTACTGTCAGATTTTTTAGTCTTACCATCATCAAGTTGGCTGGCTTGGAGTTTACTCAAATCAGATACAGGTCTGGTTCGCGAAGCCCAGATGTACAGTCCGATACCGCCTAAGGCCATAAAGATATTAAAGTATTGACCTGTACCGATTCCGAGAAATTCCGTGCCGTATTTACGGAAGTAGTCGGCAAATATTCGCAAAAAACCGTACCAAAAGATAAAATGCGCCAGAAGCGTGCCACGACTGCAGCAGTCCCTTTTTCGTGCACAAATAAGTATCGGTATAATCATAAAATTCTTGAGTGATTCATATAATGTCACCGGGTGTCTGAAGCCGTCTGCATCCGGAAACCTGACCGCCCACCATACATTTGTGACAGAGCCGTAAATTTCACCGTTGATAAAATTACCAATTCGACCCAATGCGAGCAAAAATGCAGCGGGTATGACCACCTCATCGGCTATGTCGAGAAAGCTCCTGTGCCGCAGCCGGCTGAACAGGAATATTCCCACAATACCGCCTAATAAAACTCCGTGAGAGGCCATTCCTCCGCGCCAAAAACTCAATACTTGGGATAAATGCATTCTATAGTAGTCCCATTCATAGACTGCAATTTCGAATGCCCGGCCGAATACTAAGACACAAGCAGCGATCAGAATTGAAAAAGTATAAATTTCCTTTGTGCTCCAGCCCAGTTCGATTTGCCTGAACCGTAGCCACAGATGTATGCCTAAGAATCCTAAAGCATATGCGAGCCCATAGTAATAGAGTTTGATATCACCAGTTCTCAATAGAACAGGATCAATCTTGTGAATAAAATGACGGCCTGTAAGAAGTATAGCCTGCATTTTTGTTTCTTTCTCTGATTAATACACAAATACTTTTATCTTAAACATGTATTCAGACACCTATCTTCGGAATTTGCCTGTTTTGAAAATACATTAATTTTATCACAGAAAAACCTTACTGGGTGTACCCGACCATGAACGCCTCTGATATTTGGTTATTTCGTATGGTACCAGCTCTTTTTGAACCATGCCTTCCTGCAATTTCTGAATATAATCGAAATCGATTTCACAAAAATACTTATACCAATCGGCTACCATACAAAATATATCACGCGTATAATTTTCATTCCCAAAGTCTCTGTACTTGTCCGCCAGCCCAGGATGCTCGCGCAACAATCTGTTTGCTTTGGAGCCGGGAAAAGGAACTAAGCTGCCCCACTCTATTCTGTCGAGGTTGTCGAACTCCAAAAGTACCTTTAGAAATTCTAACGTCCTGGCCAGGCTTTCTTCGCTTTCACCCGGCACTCCGACAACCACACCAACTATTACTCCGATGCGATACTTTTGCAATATCTCCATCGCTCTTATATTATCCTGAAGTGTTGATCTTTTGTTCATGTTCTCTAACATAGCTGGGTCCCCCGCTTCCATGCCGACAAAAACGCTGCAGCAACCGGTCTCAACAAGCAGACGGGCAACCTGGTCATCTATTCCTTTGGCATCAACATAGTTGGTATAATGGATTTTCAACTCTTTCGGTTTCGCCGCACAAAAACTCTTGAACCACTCCTTATCGCCTATCAGGTTGTCAGATGGGTCCCAGATGAAATCCACCTGATACTTCTGGATTAAGAACGATATTTCATCCCAGATATGTTTAGGGTCTCTGAAGCGCAAATCGTAGTACGGAATCGAACAAAAAATACAGCCGCCTTCTTCCTGAGAACGCCAGACACAGCCCTTCTGAGCATAGATATTGGTGGGCCTGGCAAACGGCTCACAGATAGGATAGTCAGGGTCTTTGCTGTTTTCAAAATATACCTCCATATCCACAAAATCGCGGTCCGGGGCTGGAAATTGGCTGATATCCGGCAATTTAATGGCATTGGCTTTTATCTCGCCATCTTGCCGGTAAACAAGGTTCTCTATGGAATCTAAAGGCGCACCTGCAACGTATTTTGAAAAAGCAATCTCACCATCGTAGCGAACCACCGCATCAATATAGTCATAATATGTGAGAATCTCGTTGGCCAGTGGTGTTGCTGCCGCGCCACCCAAGACAACCGATGCCCCTCTCTTGCTGGCAATCTTGGCAATCTTAACAGCATGCTCGTAACCAACAGCCGTTGCAGTGATACCTACAACATCGGCGTCGAGCCGGTCAATCACCTCGTCCAGGGGCAGAACATTATTCCCATCAAAGACTTCCACATTCACGCCAGGATTGTGTTGCCTCAGATACGCTGCTATGGATAAAATCCCAAGAGGCTGAGGCCATCTGGCGAATTTGATTACGTACGTATCCGGCCTTCTCGGCGGAGGAAGAATTAGCTGCACCTTTTCAATTCTTCTCGGTCTCATCCTGACATCCTCAAATCCAATTCTTCACAACTGCTTGCGCTGGTACTGCGCGTTATGTTTTTTGCTCGCTGCTCTTTCTTTTCAATTCAAATGCTCGAACGATCACAAAAGCAATGAGAGCAAAGACAAAGAATACAAGAAGCATCCAGGCGACACCCTGAAGGGTCGAGATTATTGTTCGATAGACTTCAAATGTCCAACGCTCGGCGGTAAGCTGGACAATTTCAGCGTGCTCATGCATCGGCCTGGTAATGTATTTTTCAAGGTCCCAAATCCGTACACCGCTCGATATGCCCGTTACATAGATTGCGAACTTGAGATACTTCAACCACGCCTTGCTTATTTCATCCGAAATAATGCGAGCAAGGATTTTGTCTAACGGCTTGCCAAAGAACAGAATAACGATGGAACAAACCACAAATGCCAGAGCAAATGTAACAATTAATAGTGTGATAAACATTTCTTTCTCCTCATATAGTCAAGTTAATGATTTTAGTTACTGATCCCCGTTGGATCAGTCTGCTTTTACTTAGCTCTGCAAGAGCTAAATTGTTGGATAT
>JGI10211J34971_10004405_pt1 | contig 11174 bp, 16 predicted proteins | sample Etolagsediment_FD_34971 | JGI IMG/M metagenome (IMG submission 34971)
CCGATTAATATCATTGGTTTACTGATAAATGTTATGTCAAGTCGTATACGACCACGTTTATGAAATCTTAACCGAAATTGGTCATTCTGTCTACTATTTGCCTGTTTTACTACCCAGAATGTCCATGCGTCTTAGCTAACATGTTAGACTGTCTGGCTTCATGTCTCTGTCTAACGGTTAAACTACGCTTCTGCATGTTGACGATATTGTACAATATTCTCCGTGAAAGTTTACATATTCGCCATGATTTCAAACTGACCGTTTGGTCAAGTTGACATAACTAAATCTTGTCAAGTCCTCTTGTCCTGACGTCTTCATGTAACGTGTTATGTAACGTGAAGTTTGAATCATGCCTTGTAGTTCCATGTTCTAACGTCTCAACTCGCTTGCAATATTTCGATCTGTTGAATAGTCTTGTGAATTGCCGTCTTGTTTGCCTACCCTACTCCGTACCGGTTCACTATCTGCCGTGCTTCGGGCCTTGGTATCGTCGCTTCCGTGAAAGATCCCTTCCCTCACTGTCCCCATGGTCACCTTGACTCCATTGTCAGCCCTCCTTGCTTGGCTGTAACTTTCGCTCCCTGTTTGCCGTGTAACCCAAAGTTTATCACCTTGCCCTTCCTGTACCCTTGGTAACATTCTCCTCTTGTCCAGCACCTTGCCCCTGGGTGTTGCGGGGTGTATTTTTCTTTGGTTCTTTCTTTATTGATTATTCGACGTTTGATGTGTGATTCTGTCCCTCTGTATGTGATTGACATGGTTAAGATACCGATTCCCTTCGTATTCCTTGCGAGGATCGTTTTCTGAGGGGTTTAAGATGTTGGGTGTGGTTTGGTTAGAGGTTTGGTACTTGCTGGTTCTGTAAGGTCACATGAAAAGACCCGCCTCAGCTTCTATCGCTAAGACGGGTCCTTCCCCAGGAGGTTATTGGTTGATACCCTGTAATATTATAACACTATTTCATCTGAATAGGGATTCCATGAGAGATTGATCGCTGGGGCGAAGGATGTGATGCTCACCCCCCGCCTGATGGATCGCTTGGCGCCATCGCTTCTGTTCCGGTGTCAACTTGCCAGCTTCTTATACTTCTTCTGAAATACTTCCGCATCTTTCCTCGCCTGTGCCAGTAACCGCATCCGTGTATCATCATCCGCCATGACCTCAACCATCGCCCTGTATCCCTCGCTTCCACGGTCTTCAGCCAGCGAGACAAACGCCCTGATGCTTTCAGTCGTACCCTCAATGATCGTTACCGTTGTCCTGATAATCATCCTCGCTTGCCATATGCGATACGCCGGGCCCGCCTTGGAATCATCCCACTCAAACCTCGAATGGAGTTTGGTGTCCGGGTCTTTGGCATACTCAACCACATCCTCCGGCTTTAGCGTTCCCCCACTCATCTGCCTCACTACTTCCAACTCATCATAGACCGTACCTACCATTGTCATGCCTCCTTTATTTTTATGGTTACCACCCGGATTTCGCTTTGCAGTCCCTGATATTCTTGGTCAGATATCCTCTGATTCTGGCTTTGATTCCATTCTCTGACTCTCTCCGGTTTGCCCTGCATGTGCAATCATGCCCATTGAACAATAATCGATTGCAGTGTTTACATGTTGATATTTGCATCATTCAGCCTTCCTTATTTGCTTTCTCCAGTAGTATTTCTCGGTCCGATATGGTTCCCTAACCTCTGCCGGCACGTCATAATCCGTTCTTTTAATCCACTTGCCGTCAATATAGAATTCCCCACACAATAACTTTTCTTTCCCTTCCAGTATCGGCTTCAGTTGTTTGTCGATGTCCTCATACTCCTTATGGATCGGTTTCAATTCCCAGTATCTTGCCAGCATCCCCATAAGTTCTTCATCCGAACTTATATCCACTCCTCTGCCGATAACTTCCGGCAAACATAGATGAACATACCCGCAATTATCGCACTGGTTTGAATCATAGTCCATGCCATCCGGTAATGTGCCGTCTTTGATGTGCTGATTGATGATCTCGGCTTTCTGGATGATCGACTCCCCGAACTCGTAATCAAGGTTCACCCAGATGTCTTTAAGTAGCCCAGATACTTTGTTCTTGAATAACAGGATGGCCTGATCTTTGCCATCGAGTAACATGTACAGTGTGATCTGTGCCAGGTATCCCCTGAGATAATCATATTTGTGATACCGGATGCTCGATACATCACTGATGCTGTCGAATACATACGGTGAGCATGATTTGATCTCTATCGGGATAGCCCGATCTCCAAGTATTATTTTGGCGTCAATATGTCCCGATATCTCGTATTTGTCCCAATAAAACGCCCGCTGCTGTTCGATGGTTTGAAAACCAGCCTCAGCCAGTTCTCTGAGTACGATTTGCTCAAAGTCGTTACCCAGGTCAAAGATAGACTGTAGAGTGCTGTTGTGCATCTTCTTTTCATCCCATTTGGTACGCTCGTAAACCAGATACCTCAAGCAAGGATGACCCATTTGAGACGCCCAGTTCGCCTTATGCGGTATTCGCCTGATTCGTCTGGCTTTGGATGTCAATATGATGTCGGCTATGCTGATTTGGTTATCCATCACTCCCCCTCGCAGCTTCTAATCCATGCAGCCAGTTTTATCTTATCGTCAAGTTCCTGTTCTCTTGTTGGCACTGTTTTGCGTATAACAGCGTCAATTAACCGCTTCATGTTGCATGTACCGTCTTCTGATACCAGTGTATTCATTGCATCCTTGAGGTTTGCTTGCCCTTCATCGCATTGCGTGTAATTGTATGTCCAGTGTATTGATGCAATCGGGCAGCAAGCATTTGGGTCAGCGTGGATACAATCAATGCATTGAGCATCGAGTATCATTCCTTCAGTGCCATTGGAGAAATAAGCCATCATTCCCCCTTATTCATCCGTTCTATTACCTGAGACGCTTGCGATTTGGTGATGGTTTTGTTGCTGATCTTGGTAATTGTCGGCGTGATTCCCGCTAGTTGACTTACCTTTTCGCACCGTTCCATATCGTCTTTGAGTCCCGCCATGTCAAGTTTCTTGAGGATGGCCTTTATTTGTGGGTCCGTGGCGTCCGCGTTCGGGTCACTCGGCTGATATTGTCCCTTCGACTCTCCAGACTTTTTGTACTCAATCCGGTTTATCATTTCCGGGCTGATGCCAACCGATGCCAGGTCTTCGTACGTCAGATTTCTTACACCAAGTATCCGTGTAATACCATTGGCCAGCAGATTCGAGTATGCCGACTTCTTGACGTCTCCCCGATCTATCTCCGATGGTGGTAATTCAATCCGCATCTTTTTGCCCGTATTTGGGTCAATGTCTCCGTATTCGTACTTGCGAAAGAACGGGTCTTTGCTCGCTCTGGTCCCTATGGCCTCAATGGTTGACGACCCAAGTGAAAACTCCCCGGTATAGGTATAGGTGAAATGTCCTCCTTCCTCACGGTCCATCACTGGTTCATTGATTCGCCATGAGACACCAAACAATCTGGCTATCTTCTCAGCACCACTCGCTTGCAGGTATGGCTTCCCGTTCTCGTCTACCCAATCATGCGCGTTGGTAAGTTTGAGTGCCAGGTTCTTTATCCGGCGCATGGTGTCTACCCGCTTTTCCGCTTGATCGGCAATCGTCATTAGCCAGTCTTCCGACACTGGCACGATTGATACTTCCTCTGCAATCTTTTCGTTATCCATGATCTTTTCTCCTTTCAAACCTCAATTTGATAATCCCAATCCACAGATCAACCCCATTGTTCTGCCATTGCCTCTGCTATACCGGTGTAGGTTCTAGACCTATCCTGTTTTCTGGTTGGTGATGGCCCCATCTTCCATATTCGATGCTCACGCCCTGCCACAATATTGGTCGGTTGCAGTGGAGGGACACCGTGTAACGCCAGCCCTGTTTTCTTTGTTTCACCGTGCCCGAACTGCCACGGCTGAATGTATTGGACCGGAGATTCTAGATACTGAAATATCACACTCACAGGGTTTTCAAGCACAACCTTGGGCGCATACTTTTGGGCGAGTTTCCATAGCATCGTAGTCCAGATAATCGCTTCCAGGCGTTCCTGATGTTTTATGGTTCCTCTCCCGTATGTTCGATTCCCACACACAGCCAATGCGGTGCAATCAGGATGCATGATTATCAAATCCCAGTATCCATGTAAGCTGTTTCGTAAAACATCAATTATGTCAGCCTGTAAATGTTTTCCTGGTATCTCTGTCGGCAGCAGATCGCAACTCCAAGCATTATGCCCACGCTTTGCAAATGCTTCCCGGACTATCCCCGAGAACTCACAAGCTACCAAGACGTTCATCTTTCAAACCTCATTCTCAACATCCCCCAGAACAGATCAACCCACCCTCTCCAGCATCGAGTCTTTGATAGCTTGTTCCGCATGAGTAAATGTAGGTATCCCCTCCACGTACTCTCGGACGATGGAGACAATTTTCTCTGTGAAGCACTCCCAACAGTGATCGTCTGTCCGACAGCAATCTCCATCCATAGGACACCAGTTGGTGTCGCCCATACCCCTTCTCATTAGGTCATTTATTTGCTCTCTCATCACTCTTTACCTCCACTTCTTGGCTTTCGCGTTTTACCATAAATAGCCAGTGCCAGCGATATCGGACCGAACAACAACGATATTATCACCAACAGAACACTCGCTGCATAGACATGTTCTTTGCTATGTGCCAGTGGTGAGGTTTTCATGTGTTCGATAATTCGCCTGCCCGCTATCCACAGGGCCAGTGCCCCACTGATTATCCACAGTGTGATTATCTCAGCCATTATTTAACATCTCCTTTAATTTATTCTATCCATAGTATTTCCTCTAACACCTCTACCCTGTCTTCGAGGTCGTTAATCCGCTCTGATTGCACGTAGTTCCACGCAATAAGAATAAACACTATTAACATAATTCCCCAATAATACTTAATCATCATTACCCTTTCGGCTTTATTCCACATTGCTTGAGCAAACTTTTATATTGCTGAACTTCATCACTTGTCATTTTGGATGTCTCTTGACGCCATATTTCAGCTTCATGTTCGCGCCTGTCCATTCTATTAAATACTAAAACCACAGACATTTTGTCATCATCCTTCGTATTCTCCAGCCATCGGATCATGTCGCCCACGGTCGGGCTAACATCGGCATGGAGTTCATCCTCTGAAAAGTCTCGGTCATTGTCCATGTCAATCCTCATAAGTCAGGAATAGGAACTCGTCTCCATCCGGTATCCCTCGATACTCGAAGGTGATAAGATTTCCTCTGGCCATCATCGCATTTCTGGCCGGGCGGTGGCAACCACCGTCAATGGCATAATAGGGGCTTCGGCTGTGTTGATCCTCAAACACCATTGCCAGTATGTGATTTTCGTTATTCGCCGTTACTACTATCGGATTGTTGGTCATTGTCCGATTCCCCCTTTGTCGAGAAGTAGCGATGGCATACATCGCACTGGTTCCGCTGCATCCGTCCCTTATTCAAGTTGTGGTACGTTCCCGCTTTGTGGGTTTTCCACGCCCCGCATTTGGGGCATATCGTTTCAGCCATTATTCATCTCCTCCGCTGGTAGTCTGTGTGGGCAGTTCTCATAGGTGCAATATTGGTACTTTAGCTTGGAACAGGCCCAATATAGAGACATGCCACACATCAGCCGTCTGAATGGGCACTCGTCATTCGGTAGCATTACCTCGATCATCCAGCCTTCAGTCATTGTCTTTCCCTGCACTGTCTATTGCATCAATGAGATTGATAAGAAGCTGTCTGGCATCACCAATCGAATCAGTGAAGAACGTCATATCCTGAGAACCAGTATAATTCCCATTGTCGTCTCTCAATTCGCATCCGATACAGAAGAATGTGGTACTCAAACCGCAGCTCTTAGCTTCTACTTTGAACTCGACATTTCCCGGTTTTACTCCGTGTAATTTAAGTGAGCTTCCTGTTCTGAACATTTTGTTATTCTCCTTCGTTTATTTGCCCAGGTCCGGGGGGCTAATCCTTAAGGTGGTCATTGATAACCTCTTTAGCCTCCCTTAGGGTTGCAACTGTGGTGCATAAGTGATCCGGTACGCCAAGCGCACCAATGTCTATGTGATATCCTTTGCCGGGGTTGGGGTGGGCTACATGATTCCCATCATCGTATTTGTCGCAACGACATTTCCGTATTTGCACTCCCATGTATTTCATCGTTCTCTCCTCCTGCCGTCCCGGTGTTCCGGGAGTCGGCTGTTAAATACTAGTCGGATACATCCGATGATCGTTATCGGCCAATGATACCAGATCATCCAACCGGACCTCTTTTTTAGGGGTTGATTTCAACCCGTTGAACCTGACCACTGCGATGTCACCGCTGATACTCAGCAATTCGCAAAAACGATATATATACGTGAATCGTAGTGATCCGCGCGCATGTGGATGCGTTTTCCACAGATGACTAGCTTTGAATACACGGTTTCCTGACCGGAATGTTTTCATCGTTTCAACCTCCTTTATTCTCTCCGTAGCTATACTACCATAATTATTGCATGTTGTCAACACGCAAACATGCAAATTACCAATTATTAACCATTTGTTTATTCGTCTTGACATAATCCACAACAGTGGTATAATACTTGTAATACTATAATGTCTATCGTAATAGTGATAATACATCGTAGACCTTTTATCGACTGCCATTCTGGGCTATAAAGGAATCGTACAGCTATGAAATCTATTATCGGACTCACCATCTCCGCAATGACCCTGATTATCGGTGTGGTCATGATTGGGTACATGGATGACCTCATCACCGGCACGGCAACCTGGGAAACCACAGCCACGACCATAATTCCGACCGCGTTTGTCTTCATCGGAATCATCGGTATGCTGATATCTGGTGTCAGCGTGTATACCAACCGGTCATAAGTAACGTGTAAAATGTTAATTTGCAAAGGTAACTTGATCTGCCATTCTAGGCTATAAAGGAATAATTAAAAATGAAAAGTGTTATCGGATTGACCATTTCCACGATCACCCTCATTATCGGTGTTGTTCTCATCGGCGAGATGGACGACCTAATCACCGGGACTGCTACGTGGGAGACTACGGCGGTAACGATTGTGCCGACAGCTTTTGTCTTTATCGGTATAATTGGCCTGCTCGTATCCGGCGTGAGTGCTTACAGCAACTTCGGGGGTAAGAGCTAATAGCTCCCACGGGGATTAACGCTCAAGCAAAAGGGGCAGGGGTAATTAAACGCCCCTGCCCCTTTGTCTTTATATAAGGTAAGAGAATAATGGCACAAGCACCCGATGTTGCGACTCTTCCGAACACGGTAATTACCAGCACGGACACCCAGAAGGGTGGTAATGTTGTCACTAATTACCGTACTACGTTGACGCCTACCCAGATCAATCAAGGCAAAACCTATAAGGCTGTTGTACTGCCGGGGGTTGGCACGATTACAGGAACAGAACTTAATAACGCGCTGGCCAGCGGATATTATGACTGGAATGTTTCCGTTGCCAATGTTCCCCAATCAGAACCCGCGCCAGGTATCACTATTCAGGACGTGGTAAAGGCCCAGGAATCGGGGGGGTTGCCTCAAGGCGATCCCCAAAAGGTGATACAGGCTGAATTTGAGAAGGTGCAGTCAACCAGTCCAACCGGACCTACCGGAATCCCACTGACTCCGACCGATATTGCCAAACAGATAGTTACGCAACCGGCACCGACTCCGAGTAAGCCTGCCGAAACGACTAAACCGGATGCCAAAACAACGGTAACGGCTGCAAAGCCAACTGCTCCAACTACTACTACCACCACTCCTCCGGTTACTGCCAAGCAAAAAGAGATAGTCGCATCTCAGCCGACATTACAAGAAGTGGTCAAGTTACAGGCATCCGGGGACTTGCCGAAAGGCGATCCTCAGCAAGTGGTACAGAAAATCTATGAGACTCCAGTCACGGCTGCTGAATCGAAACCGGCTGAAATGTCTGAATCTGATATGGACAAGTTGGCACTGGCTGTTTTGAAACCATACACTATTGAAAAGGAAGATGGCTCGTTTAGTGTCGATATTCCCAAAGCCATCGCCGGGGGTGTCAATCCGCAGGTTATCGAGCGCGCCTATGGTAAGGATGTGGCCTTAGCCTACGGGGTCATGAACAAATTTTACGATAAAGAGACTCAAACGTATGACGTATCAAAAGCGGAAGAAGCCGGGGTATCCACGAAAATCCTTGAGAAAGTTATTACACCGGAAGGTTATCAATCATATAAGGATTCCATCAAACAACAGGAACAGAAAATAGCTGATGCTCAGGCGATACTCAAGAAGTATGATGGCGATATCGCCAAGGCTCTGGCCGGCGGAGTAGACGCCAAAGTACTGGAAGATGCCTATGGCACAGACGTAGCTCTGGCCTATGGAGTGATGAATAAATTTTATGATCCCAAAACTGGCCGATATGACATTGTAGGGGCAAAAAAGGCAGGGGTGGCCGCACCGATCATCGCCGCCGTCAATACTCCGAGCAAGGAATTTCAGTCTACTCATTCTCAGAATCCGGCAGATTATCAGTGGTATGCCAATGAGAATCTTTTATCGTACATCGAACCAGTAAAAGACGGCTATGAAGTTGACTGGAAACGATTCAACGAAGATGTAACGAAAGCTGATATCTATCAAAAGTCCCAAACTATGGGACTCGATGCCGCGATTAAAGAATACAAGGCGATTGATAATCCTACCTCATTCCAGAAAGCCGCTTTGATCTATGCCCAGACATACGATCAAGACCCGGTTACGAAGGACTGGTATAAAAAGGGATGGGAATCTGACTATGTGAAGCCCGGATTGTTCACCTCAGTGAAAGAAGTCAAGGGCATATTCAAAGATGAGGGCATGACAGGGGTACAGGAAGCCTTGAAACAATCCTCATCCGCCAAGACGAGCGCACTATGGCCGTATGCCACATATACCAATGATGGACAGTTTGCCGGGTATGATGTGCAAGCGATTGTAGCCAACGACATTATATGGAAAGGTAAAACAGATGCCGAGACTGCCAAACATTTGGCATCACTCGGATTTGATGCTGCCATTGCTGATGAGTATATAAAGCCAGTTGCCAAAATAAAATCAGATTTTGCGAGCGAAACATCTCTGGCTAAGTTGGCTGATATACAAGAGGGGTTAATGCTCAAAGCCCGTGATGAAAGGGATACCAGCACTATCAGTTATGCCCAGATGGAGGATGCTGCTGAAAAACGACTCGACGAAATAAACTCCGAAATGGAGAAGGACAAAGGGAGACCGCTTGAAAAAGGTGAGTTTATCCGTGACATAGACAAATACCTCACCGGCGATGAATTGTCAACCATCTATGCGGCGCGGGCCTATGACGAACAACATAGAAAACAGTTACAAAGTGCTACGCTTGATATGATACCCATTTATGGCACGTATAGAGTAGCCAAAGACAGGGGATTGACAAGCGGTTGGACTATATTAAGTATAGTTGGTGATGCCGCATTATTGGCTGGCCCATTGGTTAAAGCCACGGGTGCTGGTTTACAAACCTTGAAATCTACTGGAATTGGCGTAGTTAGCGTTCCACTCAAGGGAGGTTCTGCTACTCAAGTGTGGAAGGGCATCAAAGTGTTAGATACTCCTATTGTTGGTAAATCTGCTGGCAAGTGGACTATTGGGAAAAGATCAATCACATACCCAAAAGTTGTTGATATTGTCGATGAATATCGCCCACAAACAAAAATAGAAATGAATATTACAGGCGATCCTAAAGCTATGGCGAAAATGGGAATGCCTGTAAATGAAATTAATAAAATACTGGATACCCTTGATGCTAGGTCATCATTCTATGGCAAAAAATCTCCATACTTTACGAATGAAGTCATAACCGACCCTATCAAAAGTCTTGACAAGTCAGGCGTTGAAACTGTATTAAAGAAAGCCGCTACCAATGACGATGTGGCGATGGTTTATGGTAGTGGCACCATTAAACAGCAGATAAAACCCGAACTACGCGATTGGCGTAGCTTGGGCGATATTGATATTCAACTGAAAACAAATGACGCCGGGGCTATTCAATTTGCGAAGGAATTACGTGATGAATTGGCCAAAGTAATGGGCAATGACAATGTTAAAATAGACCCAAAACGCCCCAAATTGATACAGACAAAAGATGAAACCGGATGGCATCATGCGGTTGATATACATTCCAAAACAGACGATTTTACATCTTTATTTGATGATGTGTCAGACATTACAAAGACAGGTGAATGGTCTTATGGGGCCAAGGTGCCACAAAAGACAGTAACGGTCAAATATCCTGATATCGGCAAGTTCGACATAATGAGCCTATCAGAATCAGGGACACGCAAAGCCGATACGATTATTCGATGGTTTGGGAAAGAAGTTAAAGTACCAGGACATCGCGTAAAGGATATTATAGATTATTATGTTATTGTGTGGACTTATGAGGGAAAATTAAGGGCTGACCAATGGGCCAAAGCGTATGGTATCAATCCTGATGACATGATGCGACTAGCCAAAGAATTTGATATCAAAACTGCAACCAAGGCCGCTACGGTAAAAGAACTTGGTTGGAAATTCGATCCAACAGACATTAAAGGGAAACGGGTTGACATAGATGATATTGCCACAAAATTGAAAAACTTATCTCCAGAAATAAAACTGGCTTCACCCGGTATTAAAACGGCTGCTATTGCCCCGTATAGCGTCATCGCGCCTTATAGCAAGGCGTTTCAATCGGCTGTGCCATATAAAACGTATAATGCTGATTTATTTCTTGGTGGATACAAAGCAACCAAGCCAGGTAGTTATAAGGTAACTCTGAAGGAGGACCAGGCAATAAGTCCAGTATCGTTACAGCCATCTATGGGGGCAGTATCTACTGGCACGGCGGGGGTCGCTACTGCCAGTGTATCTCCAGTATTGGTCTATACTGATAGTGCGCCATTGCCACCCGCATCAAAAATATCATCTGTGACAGTTAGCACGGATTTGCCATCTGTTTCGGGCGAATCATATAACATCACGATACCAAAAAAATCTAGTGGGAGTCTTGATATTAAAATAGTATCTCCATCACCCCCGGTACCGCCGCCGCCATCACCCCCGGTACCGCCGCCGCCATCA
>JGI10211J34971_10004406_pt1 | contig 11173 bp, 15 predicted proteins | sample Etolagsediment_FD_34971 | JGI IMG/M metagenome (IMG submission 34971)
TTATACGAAACAAGGGAGGGGTAGTCGGGGGATACCTGGTTCTTTATGGTACGGTCAGGTTCCTTATGGAATTTATCAGAACGAACAAGATAGAGGCATTCGGCCTCACCCAGCCTCAGCTCGTTATGCTCGTTTTTATAATGACGGGCACTCTTATCCTCCTGCTCACACAAAAAAACCCGAGATATCCAGTGCCTTATTCGGAAGTCTCTTTAGAGCCGTTATCATCCGGAATCAAAACGGAGCATAAGCCTCGTAATTTATTGCTGAGATCGCGGATAAACCGGTATCTCCCACTGGTTTCATATCTGGTCTGCATGTTTGTTTTCATGGGCGCACTTTTGTATCTGGTCAGGCGTGGTTATGTGAGGTGGCCGTTTACCGGTTCCGCCAGATTGGCAACGGTGTACGCCAGTATAACGACTTACCTGCCTCTCTTTATCCTGGCCTGGCTGTCCCTTTTGTGGCTCAAATGGGCAAGAATTCCATTTATGAGACAGTTTGCCTGGAAAAGATTTTCAAATGTATTTTTTGTCGGAATTATCATCAGCTCCTGGTATTCAATGTATCTGCTCATGAGAAATCCCGTGGATATCTCAAGGCCGGCTGTCTGGCCGGCTGTTATCATTCTCAGCCTGCTGAACGCATTCAGCGAGGAAATTTTCTACAGGCTTGTCCTTTTTGAACTCCTCCGGAAATTCATCAGGTCGGCACTTTTTGTAAATATCATCCAAAGCGCTGCCTACGCCCTTCCACATTATTTTATAGGCGGCCTGCAGTTTGCCTCGTTTGCCTTTTTGTACGGGATACTTCTGGGGCTGATCAAGAAGAAAAACGAAAGCATTATTCCATGCGTGCTGTGCCATTTCGTCATAGATCTCGGCAATATCGGAGCCCCCCTGCTGTTAAGGCCCGGAATCTATTTTTGAGACCAGATTTGCCATATTGATGTTTTTGTTGGCCATTTACAAGATTGATCTCTCCTTGCTATGCTTACTCATTAAATAAGAAATGGCACCAACCATATTAAAGACACAATAATAACGCTTAAAAAAATCAGTATAAAAGCAAACCTCGCATACTTTTCTGAAGGAAAAATAGTGATAAAAATAAATAAAATGATGCAAAGAGCACAATAAATTTTATAGATTTTTTCATTGATAAAAAATATTGTTAGTGAAAGAAAAATTGCCGGAAAAAATGAGGCCCATCTTTTCCCATAAACTACGGCAAAAGTGGTATCGCCACATTTTTTGTCAACTTCATAGTCCATGATTGTGCTGAAAGAATGAAGCCCCATCATACAAAATGTTAAAAGATATATCTGAAGTGGAATATTCAAGGCATTATCCACAAAGCTGAAACCTAATGCAAATGGTGCCAGAGAACAAAAAATCCCGGCTGAGGTGGAGTCCAGCGGCGGTCTGACTTTTAGTCTCCAGGGGGGTGTTGAATAAGTATAGACAAATAGCAGTAAAGTAATTGTGTAAAAAATATTGAGCAGATTCTTTGTGAGTATTGAGACAAAAAGCAGCAAAAATGTGATGAAAGCCGCAGTTTTTTTTATAAACTGATGATCTTTTTTCTCTAATTTAATCCCCTCTATGGTGGACGAGAGCTGGAAAACAGTTTTTTTTCTGGGACTTATTTTGTCTGACTCATAATCATAAATATCATTAATGCCGAATGCAAATAAACAAAATGGAAATGACAACAAAAGCATTTGCAGGATGATCAGGGGTGTAAACTGAAATCCACTATATGCCAGCCCGAACCGACCGTAAGACAGACCAATGCAAAACGCAAGAGGAGGCATCACCCAAAATTGAGGTCTGCTCACCTTGATGAGGAGCAGCAATTTATTCCACATAGCAGCTAAGAACATAAAATTTGATGAAACTTAAAGAGGGGGCATGTAGTCTCAAGAGCTTCCTGCCCTCATTAGTAAGTCAAGCCATACTCATCATTTCTCCTTCAAGTGCCAGTTCAGCCTCGACAAGGTAAGAGAAGAAAGCGATCAGGGCCACATCGGGCCGGAACAATCTTAGATAGTGGATAATAGTCATCGAAGTGTTTGAATACTTATCGCCCTGTTCGCGAAAATGAGGGTGGGGGAAATAGATGGGGGCAAAGATTCTCAGCCAGACCCGACACTTTGGCACATCATTTACTGGTCTCTTTTCAATATCTCTTCCCTTTTTCATACCTGATAACTTTATATTTATCCTTTACCAGAATTTCTAACATATGACAAGTGCAGGAATAGATTGAAAAACTTTTCTCCTTCTTTAGTTGACGGAATTGCTCTAGCCTGATAATATCTACTTCGTTCATGGTAAACCTCCTGTTTAAGTTTATAGTTTTTTAGTTCTGTTCACTTATTACTTAGCAGGAGGTTTCCTTTTTTGGTAGATAGATAATAATTTTTATGCCTATTGATTTACTTCATAAAAATGGTATACCCCTGAGCAGGGGGTATAGCCGTGACAAAAAAATACCGAGAACGGAGCTTGCTTGAGGGTGGTTCATTAGATTTTCATCGTCAGAAAGAGGAATGCTGCATCGCGGTGTACAATGAAAGTTTCACTCAGAAAATTCACCTTTAATGATTTAATAGCCTACGAAAACTGGCGCGACGAAATTGACGCTCGTCAATATATGTCCCAATTTTACCCCAAAGTGTTTAATGGAAAAGATACTGACCACCCCACACTCTATGTTTGGTATGTGATAGTAGTGGATGGAGTAGATGTTGGAACAATCTGGTTGGAGAAAGGCCACCCGAAGGATAATGTGGCGACTTTGGGAATTTTGTTAGGAAGACAGGATAAACTTGGACGAGGTATCGGCACAAAAGCCATTCCATTAGCAATTAAGCAATCCCAGCAGGTACTTGCTTTCAAATCGGTGGAGCTCAATGTCAGAAAAACAAATGTGAGAGCCATAGCCTGCTATAAGCACTGTGGCTTTACAATTGTAGGCGAAGGCCAAAATGTCAACAAAGAGGAAGAAAAAATTTCGTTTTTCAAGATGGGTTTCCCTCTTTCTCAGTTAGAGCCAGACTTTCCAGCGACGGTTAGGCGCTCTCCCTGCTAGAGCTGATCGCTTTATCGCGCTTTTTTATCGAGGCAGCTCAGCTTTTTCAAACGTCCCAGTAGAAAATTATGTATAATCCTGAAAAAATAAACAAAAACAATGCAGAGCGTTATGCTTGGGGGACTAATTGTGATGGGTGGCATCTGGTTAAATCTGATGAATTAAGTATTATCCAAGAAAGAGTTCCACCAGGTGCGTCAGAGGTAAAGCATTACCATAAAAAAGCCTGGCAATTCTTCTTCATTTTATCAGGTGAAGCTACCATCGAGATAGGTACTAAAACCTATCTTTTGAAGGAACATGAAGGAATTGAGGTGCCGTCGAAATTTCCTCATAAGCTGACTAACAACTCGAATATTGACTTAATTTTTATTGTTATTTCAAAGCCTAAAAGTCACGGAGATAGAATCCTAGTTTGATGATAGTTGGTTAGAAGGGGGTTTACCTTGATATTAAATCGGTGGTATTTGCGTGAGAAATCAGGTAGTTTTTTTAGGTTCATCTCCAAATTAGTTGGCGAATGCCTGTATGATTTTGAGCGAGAAGTATCGTAAATCATGGAAGCCATAAGTCTTTCGTTTGATGACTTTGATCTTGTTGTTGACGCCTTCCAGTTTGCCGGTATGGATGGGATAATCGCAGTGGTTGAGATTCCCAAAGCTGTATCCTTCGAGCATGTCGGCAAACTTGGTCAGCTCTCGATTTTTGGGCTGTGAGCCAAGGCACACCACTCATCGATCCTTTTGTTCGCCCACGTCCTGGATCGGTTGGGCCAGATGTGCTTGAGCTTGTCTCTTAGGATCAGCACGGTGGTGATCACCTCGTTTAGCTTCAGGAGTTGCTTGAGGTGCTGGCGCTCTGGAGGTACTTGGCTCCTTTGAACACCTCCTTGTCTTGTGTGGAAGCCTTACGATATTCACTATTGCGCACGTTATCGATGAGGCGGTTGAATTGGGCAACCACATGAAACAGAGCGAAGACGATTTTCACATGGGGGATCTTCTTTCGTACGGCTTTGATAGAGGGGTCCCACATATCCATGACGATGGCCTCAAGAGCCTTTCTTTGCCTGGAGGTCATGCGGTTGAAAAAGGAGCAGAGCGTTTTGGCGCTTCGGTGCTTCCCAATCCACACTACTCTGCCGCTCTCATAGTCGAGTACCATGGTCAGGTACCTGTGCCTTTTGCGGAGGGAGATTTCATCGATAGCCAAGATCCTGAGCCCTTCATAATCCGTTTGCCCATACTCCTTCTCAAGAAAGAGCTTGCCGATATCCTTGACGGTTTTCCAATCCAGGTCCAGGTGTTCGGCCACCTCTCCAACGGTCATGAACTTGCACAGATCGTGGATGTACCGAGCCAGGCGCACGGTGACCCGCACATACGGCTCAAAAAGCTCCAGATCCTCGATGACGATTCGGTGGCATCGGGCACAAAAGGTGCGCATCGATAACCCCTGGAAGTACGAATGTTCCATTAGCGTCAATGAATCTCGACGCAGGCCTTTCACTCTCGCCGAGCTCTATGCCCTCTATGAGGCCATCTTTCACAAAGACATCAGCCCGGGTCATCCCCTTGCTATTTACCAGAATCCCTCCCTTTATCGCTATGTCTGCTGGTTTACTGTTCATGTCACCTTTCTCATAAGTGTTAGTGAACAAACTGATCCCTCTGTTTTTGCCCTCTGTCTCAATTTGATTTCGCCACTGGGGTTTCGGCACTAAGGTTTGACCTTAAGGGTCAATGGATGTCACTTGTTGTGCTTCTCTGACAGCAGCTTTGGCTAGTATTAGGAGGGGATCGAGTAAGGGAACTATCACATCCTCCGGTTCGAGGACCAAGGGAATCTCTGTGCAACCGGCAATGATGCCCTGCGATCCTCGTGCGATCAGGCTGCACGCAATATCGGTCAAAATTCCTTTGGTTTCCTTGCGAACTTTATGTGCCGAGAAATTCTTTATTTTGTAAATAGCGGACATAACCCGCTCTTGTTCCTCAGGTTCGGGCGCCAGCGTCTTGATGCCACTCTCAATGAGTATTTCCTGGAACCGACCACCCTGAATGGTGCCTTTTGTAGCTAAAAGGCCTACTGCTTTGATATCTGGGTGATTCCGGGTAATCAAAACAGCCACTTCATCGAAAGCAGAGATGATGGGTAGGCTCAGGTTACAGCGTAACTCATCAAGAAAAAAGTGGGCTGAAATACAAGGAATAACAATGAAATCAGCGCCTGCTTTTGCCAAAGACAGACCACCTTGAACCATAACGGGGACGGGGCTTTCTCCCTTTCCCAAAATGGCCTCCGTACGGTCAGGTATTTTCGGATTGTTGTCGATGATCACCCTGAGGTGCTCTTGGTCACTGGTGGCTGGTGTATTCTGGATAATTTTTCCAAAGAAATCAAGGGTCGCCTCCGGTCCCATGCCGCCGAGAATACCGATAGTTTTTTCTTTCATTTCTAAACTCCCATACCTCTATGATACGTTACTCTAACAGTTCGCCAAGTATACGAGCCACAATGGAGCTGGGAAGAATCACGGGCTTCCCAGTCACCGATCTAACTTCTCTCGTTAACCCCCGTGTGAAGCCCATGCAGTACATAACAATCAAACAGCAGTTAGCCTCCTTGAGAACTTTGCTGACGTGCAAAAGACGACCTCGATCTCCGTATGGGGATGCATCTGTTATGGTGATTCGAGAGGCGACGTGGGTAAAATTTCCTCGGGCCCAGTCCTCTTGCTCGGGTATTGGAATTAGGTTTCCAAGACGATGCTCTTCACTGATAAAACTTTCCACACATCGATTTACTTTGTAAATTTGTGCTCATGGCATTTTCTGGCTTCATTCCATTGTTCTGAGAGATTGTGCCCAATTGTCTTTCATCTCCTCTCGCAATCTTCTCCAGCTCGCTTTCAGTTTGACAGTATCTATTAGCAAAAGTGGACACGCCTCCTTTGCCCCTTCGCATCGTGTAGAACCCTGAACAGGTGTATTTTCTCCCCTTAGGCCGTCTTTGCTCCAATCCCCCCCCAGAAAGCATCAACTGCTCTTAAGAATGGGTGAAGTCCCCTCAGTGATCGTTAACTCAAAAATAGAAAAAAGGCTAGCCCTCTTAAAACTGGCGCTTCAGTGTTCTGATCTATAAAAACGTAAAACAACGTGCCACCTTATTCGATCTGGCCGCATCTCTTGTCGATACCCCCAACCTTGTTGTAACCTCTGGACAAATTTTCAGATTCAACCAATTCATTCAATCAGAGCACAAAAATCTCTGGCACTTTCCTCTCCGTTGGCCCTGCACTTGGGTTCATTATGCCCAGAGAAAATAATCTAAGAACCTCAATGAGAGATCAGTTCGATAAAACAAAACTGTCATCGCGGGCCTCCTTTGGATGGTTTCTTTTGTTTGCTACAAACAGAATATCCATTGGAGATACCGGATGTCCATTATCCTTTGCAGACCTGAGAAAGTACCCCTTAGTTGCCAACTAATTTGGAGATGAACCTTTTTTTATAACATGGATGCCCCCCTTTGAAATCGCCTGCCGCCTTTTCTAGGACATAGGCAGTTTGCTTCAGAAAAGGGAGGGAGCTCTCGCCACCATGTAAGACAGCCTAAGTTCTATCGGGTATCGCAGGATTGTTATCGATAATGACGCTAGGGTGATCCTGATCCCCCTTTCGCTACTCCTTTACCCTGCTAATCCATCAACGATAACGGGAACGTATTCTAGGATTCACCTGGTTTATCGCTTCAATGTTAATACCGAACACCCTCTCAGCAAATTCCTTAATGTGCTTTGGACCCTCCCCACTTTCATAAAAACTAAAGCTTCCTTCTCTTTTTCCCAAACGTCTCCATCCTTTCATTTGCAAGGCTTCATCAGCTGTTCGCGCTACTTCCCTAGCCGGATCGATTATTTCGATATGAGGCGCCAATACCCTCTGGAGCTGATCTTTAATGCAGGTGATGTCCGTGCAACCGAGTACCAGAATATCAATCCCCTCCTTCTCCAGGGGGCAGACACACTCTCTTGCTCGTTTCTCAATTATGTTCGTATCCGTTATCTGGCCTTGTTCTGCAAGTCGGAGAAGATCGGGACAAGCATTGCCAAAAACTCTTGCCTTTGTTCCCGCCACCTGGAATGTTTTCTCATAAACTTTACTTTTTATGGTTCCAATTGTCCCAATAACCCCAACCTTTTGAATATTGCCATGTGCCAGGGTCGCCTTCACGGCTGGTTCAATCATCCCAATAACAGGAATCTCAGAAGCTTTTTTCTGAGCCACTTCCCTCCCAGCAGCCGAGGCAGTATTACAGGCAATTAAGATAGCTTTCACGTCCTTACTCATCAAGAAGTCAACAGCCTGAAGGGTAAATTCTTTAACTTCTCCACTCGGTCTTGGCCCGTACGGAAGATGTGCAAAGTCCGCAAAGTAAACGATATCCTCTTGGGGCATCTCCCTTAAGACCTCCCTTGCAACTGCTAAGCCCCCCGGCCCTGAGTCAAAAATACCTATGGCTCTTTCCTTCATTGTTTACCTTTAAAATGCAGCCCCTGAGTTACTGATGTCACTCCAAGGCTAGCCGCTTGATGCTGCCTCTTTGACCACGTAAATTACAAAATCCGGGCAATTGATCTCACATAGTTTACAGGCATTGCAATCTTCTGGATTAACCACCTCAGCTAGATTGTATCCCTTCTCATTACGCCGATCCGACATCTTCAGAACCTCTTTGGGGCAAAAATACACACACAACCCACAGCCCTTGCACAAGTTTTCATCAATGTATACAGCCATCTCCCCCTACACCTCCACCTTCTTGATCAACTCAGGTATATTCAGTGAACTGCTGGCGATGATCGCTCCCGCTTTTTTGAGTGCCTTGATCTTGCTCGCCGCAGTGCCTTCTTCGCCTTCGATGATAGCTCCTGCATGCCCCATCTGGACTCCTTCGGGCGCCATGCGTCCCACGATGAGCGCGATGACGGGCTTCTTCATGTATAGGCTGATAAAGTATGCCGCATCGTGCTCAAGCCTTCCTCCGACCTCCCCCAACAGGACAATGGCCTCTGTCTCCGGATCTTCTTCGAACATCCGTAAGACACTCTCTTGGGAAAGTCCCCAGATGGGTCCCCCGCCAATGCCAACAACCGTTGATTGCCCGATACCGCTTTCTGTAAGCAGCCTTCCGACCTCGTAGGAAAGCGAACCGCTTTTAGAGACTATTCCGACCGGACCCTTCATGAACATGGTATGTGGGTGTACACCGAGCTTACATTTACCTGGAGAGATCAACCCAGGGGTGTCTGGCCCCAGCACGGTGGTCCCCTTGAGGGCGGCATATCGAAGTATGGTGAGAACGTCCTGGTCAGGCATACCATCAGTGGTCAGCACCAGGAGCGGGATACTGCTTCCAATGACCTCCATTGCTGCATCCTTGGCAAACCGGGCGGGCACAAAGCTGATGGCCGCATCCACGTGCCGTTCTCGAACCGCCTCCTCTACTAGGTCATAAACCGGGATGCCGAAAATTTCAGTACCTCCCTTTCCTGGTGTGACCCCTGCCACGGTGTTGGTGCCATAGTCCTGCATGATCCCTGTTTGAAAGGAACCCACATTCCCGGTAATCCCTTGTACCAACACACGCGTATTCTCGTCGATGAGGATGGCCATCTCACAGGTTCCTGGCTTGCTCCACCGCAGTTCGCACTGTAGTGGCTAGATCTTCAAAGGCGTCCAGTCCCATCCCTCTGAGCATGGGGAGGCCAATGTCAGCCTTGGTGCCGCACATACGGATCACAATTGGGACAGATTGGTCATTGTCCTTCAGATATCGCACGATTCCCTCGGCCATCTCATCCATCCTTGTGAGCCCTCCGATCAGGCTTATGACGAGTACCTCGACGCGTTTATCAGCGAGGACTACCTCAATGGTGCGTTGCATGATCTCGGCATTGGCCATGCCACCCATCTCACAAAAATTTGCGGGCCTGGCCCCCATATCGTAGATCATATCCAGCGTGAGCATGCCAGTCCCTGCGCCATCGGCAATCATCCCGATATTACCCTTCAGAGACACGTAATTGATCTGCCGTTCTTCAGCAAGCTCCACCGCCTTGGTCTTGGCAGTTCTGTCAAACTTTTTCTGCTCATCCTTCAGTTGACTGAAGAGCTGTTGATGACGATATGAGGCCTTGTCATCCAGCAGGATCTTGGCATCTAGGGCAATCAGTCCGCTCGGGGTTAGGGCCAGGGGATTAATCTCAAGCAGGGTAGCGTCTAACTCCTGAGAGGCGGCGCATATCTTCCTGATAAAATCAGCGAATGCCTGTAAGTCAACGATTTGCAGGGCCTTGGCCAAAAAGCGGAGTTCATAGTCTTGAACACCCACGAATGGATCAATATGTCTTTTTATGATCAGTTCGGGTGTTGTATGGGCCACCTCCTCGATATCAACACCACCTGCGGAACTCGCCATCAGAAGCGGCATGTTGGCCTGCTTGTCGGTGAGGTATGCAACATACACCTCCCCGATAACCTCAACTGGATCTTCAGCCAGTACAGCCTGAACCGGGTGGCCCTTAATTGTAGAGGCAAGCATTTCATCTAAAACTGGCAGAGCTTCCTGTGCCTGCTCCACCCTCTTTATTGCACCCGCCTTGCCTCGTCCACCCACGGGAACCTGGGCCTTCAGAAGGGCGGGAAATACTATCTTCTGGAGATCATTAGGTGAGCTGATGAGCGCACCCTTTGGAATGGAGATTTCCTTTTCCGCAAGGAGCCTCTTGGCCTGAAATTCGAGGAGCCGCATTGCTTAGACCTCCAAAATCACACCGCGCTCTCTCGCGAGAGAGCCCCCGCGTTTGGCCGCTTCTATGTTGGCATCTTCAAAACGTTGGGGGACATTCTCGCGGATGACCTCAAACATGTCATCTTCCGTGAACACTCCTGTGACCTGCCGCAGGAAACCTAACATCGCCATATTTGCAGCAAGCTTTACGCCAAGTTCTCCCGCTGTCTGGGTGGCGGGAACCTCAATGGCCGTGATGTCGGTACGATCCGGGCGCTCAACCAATTCTGGGTCGTAGATAAGGGTGCCACCAGGCCTCAAACGCGGCAGGTATTTATCGAGCGCGGACTGTGACATGGAGACAAGGATATCCATCTGGTCAGCCAAGGGCGAATTGATCGTTTCATTGGAAACAATCACTTCCGCCTGACACTCGCCCCCACGGGCCTCGGAACCGTAAGATTGCGTCTGAACCGCGTTCATTCCAGCCTTTGTCACGGCAGTCGTGCCAAATAGGACTGCCAGAAGAATAATCCCCTGCCCACCAAATCCACAAAACTGTATATTGATACGGTTGTCCGCCATCACTCACCTCCCTCTCGAGGATAAACCGAGCTGCCCTCAAAGACCGGTTCCCTCCTTTCTATGAAATCCCCCAAGACAAACCGATTCAAANCCTCCTCCTCTGGAAGCTTGCTGGCTTCCTTTGCCGTGACAGAACACTCCTCTATCCACTCCAGTCCACGAATGGCATCACCTGAATGAATGGCCCTGCGTCCGAAATTGGTCGGACATTGGCATACCATTTCCACCAGGGAAAAGCCCTTATGCTGCAGCGCCTTCTTGAGTGCTCTAATGGCCCGGATCGACTTGGCGGTGCTCCACCGACTCACAAAGGTGGCGCCAGCCGTCATTGCCAGTTTGCATATATCGAACGGCTTCTCGCGATTGCCATACGGGGTGGTGGTGGTTTCAAGGTCAAGAAGTGTCGTGGGAGCAGCCTGTCCGCCGGTCATGCCGAAGGTGAGGTTATTGACCACAATCATGGTTACATCAAGGTTCCGGCGGGCCGCCTGAATCAGATGATTACCTCCGATTGCAGCGGCATCCCCATCGCCGGCAAAGATCACCACCTTGAGCTCCGGCTTGTGCAGCTTGATGCCCGTGGCCCAGGGAAGGGTTCGGCCGTGGACGCCATGCAGGGCCTCGGCATCCAGATAGACGGGAATCCTCGCCGCACAGCCAACGCCGCCGATGGCCACGAGTTTGTCAAAGTCCAGCT
>JGI10211J34971_10004407_pt1 | contig 11172 bp, 8 predicted proteins | sample Etolagsediment_FD_34971 | JGI IMG/M metagenome (IMG submission 34971)
GTGATAGAAACACTTTGTACAGTGTAGGTGAAGGTGAAGATAAAGCAAGTGCTATAGCAAATGCTTTAAACAATATGGCATCGACCTTAAGTGTTTCCATAGAATCTGATTTTAATACAAAAAGTGTAGTGCGTGATGGACTAGTTAGCAGTGTTCAGCGTGATAGTACAAGCGAAATACGCTCTAAAGTTAAGAAGATAAGAATCGGTGATTATCAAATAATTCATGCCCAGGAGTTTGGTTTTCTACGGTATATAGTTGCAGTAAAATCGGATAAATATAAGTTATTTACCTCATTAGATAAAGAAATAAGTCAAAATTTCAGTATTATTCAAAGAAAGTATGAAGAAGCAGAAGAGTTCAACACCCTTAAAAAACTTTCCATATATAAAAAAGCTAAAGAAAGTCTTGCAAATATTAAAAATACTCTCATAGTGATGCATACTTTAAATCCTGGTTTTGATGATACAGCGTATTTGTCTAAAGCTTTAGAAATTGAAAACAGGTATGAAAGCTTACTTTCAAAAATAACCTTCAGTATAGATGCCAATGAGGATGCAAAAAATCTTATGGCGAGTGTTGCGAATGGGCTTAGTTTGGAAAAGTATAAAATCATAAAAAAACCGGCTGGGAAAAATCATTTTCAAATCCGTATAGTTTCTTCAACTTCGCAGGCTGCGTCTTATGGTTTTACTCTTGCTAGGTCTGCAATTTCTATCACTGTTAAAGATAATGAATCAGCTGTGATTGGAAGTAATAAACTTAACCTTACAGGACAATCCACACAAGGATATGCAATCGCAAAAGAAAATGTTGCGGTGAAGTTAAATGCTAAAATTCTTGAAACTGGAATAGTTAAGGTTCTAGGCTTGGAGTTATAATCAAAAAGTTTATCACAACATTTACCCTTTTTCTCATTCTTATATCAAATAATGGATGCTCTCAAAAAGATGTGCATGCTGTCTTTCAAAGTAACGGTGCATCTATAGTCAGAGAACATACGATTGTTTTACAAAGATTATTGTTACGTTACTATGACAAACTTAACAAACGAAATCCTAGATACACTACAAAGCTTGAGAGCATCCCAGTCGTGTATGATATAAATAATCGTACAAACAATGCAACACTTCCTTTACTTAATGATAAAAAAGATGCAACATATAAAGATTATCTTAATGTCGCGTTTAGTAGAGAGCATGTGAAAAATAGAAACGATTACCTTATAGCAGGTATATATAAAATGTTTTATTGGGCTTATTCTATTGATAGACCTCATACAGTTACAACCTTGCAATATGAGTCTGAGAAAATTCAAGAAGCAAATAAAATGATGCAAATTATCCAGTATAGAGTTGAAAATGAAAAAGATGTAAAGGGGAACTATCTTTTTTTAACATGGCAAAGACAATGGCAAGTGGATGTCTTAAAAAGTATCTACACACATAAGTCAATTGATTTAAATACATATAAAAAAGAAGAGCTTATAAAACCATCAAATATGAACTTTAGAATTACAAGTGAGGGAATGATTTTCACGCTTCAAGAGTCCTTGCGATATCTTGGTAAAGAGTCCACAAACCTTGGTACAGCAGCCATTTCAAGTGTACTGATGTTTTTATAGTTTTATTCTCAACCATTTACTAGCATTTGTTATAATTTCGGCAATTTATAATAAGGTTATTCTATATGATTGAAAAAATTCAAGAGATAAAAAGTGAAGTTGCCAAGGTCGTTGTCGGGCAAGATAAAATGATAGACGGTCTTTTGATTGCTCTCTTATGTGATGGACATATTCTTATAGAAGGTGTACCGGGGCTTGCAAAAACAACTACGGTGAATGCTTTGGCTTCCTCTTTGGGTTTAGGCTTTAAACGTGCACAATTCACTCCTGACTTACTTCCATCGGATATCTTAGGTGCTGAGATTTATGACCCCCAAAACAACAGTTTTAAAATCAAAAAAGGTCCGATTTTCACTAACCTTTTACTAGCAGATGAGATCAACCGTGCTCCTGCAAAAGTTCAATCAGCTCTTCTTGAGGTTATGCAAGAAAAGCAGGTGACACTCGGAGATACAACTTTTAAACTAGACCCTCCGTTTTTTGTAATGGCTACACAAAATCCTGTGGAACAAGAGGGTGTGTACCAACTCCCAGAAGCACAACTTGACCGTTTTATGTTAAAGCTTGTGGTCGATTACAACACAAAAGAAGAAGAACTGGAGATTGCAAGACGTATCTCAAGTGGAAGTTCTCAAACAATTAATGCTGTGATTAATAAAGAAGAATTAGAGACAATTAAAAAAGAGATAAAAGAAGTTCATGTGGATGCTGAAGTTGAAACCTACATGATTGAACTCGTAAATGCTACAAGAAATCCAAGCGAATATGGAATGGATGAATTAAAAGATTATATTCAGTTTGGAGCTTCACCACGTGTGAGTATAGATATTTTTAAAGCGGTGAAAGCTATGGCATATTTACGAGGTAAAGACTTTGTGACTCCTGTGGATGTTGCGTACATCGCAAAAGAGATTATGAGACATCGTATAGTTTTGACATATGAAGCAGAAGCAGAGGGCATAACTACAGATGAAATTATTCAAAAAGTTTTAGAGACTGTAGCGATTCCTTAGGTTTTAGTATGAGTAAACTGCAAAAAATATTAGTTCGTGCAAGACGGCAGGTCTTTAGTGAAATGGTCGGAAACAATCCTTCAATCTTTCAAGGTGAAGGTTATGATTTTATAGAGCTTCGTGAGTATATGCCAGGCGATGATATTCGTCATATTGACTGGAATATCACCGCAAAAATGCACAAGCCTTTTATAAAAATATTTAGAGAAGAACGTGAGCTGAATGTTGTTTTGGTTTCTGTTTTGAATGGAAGTGTGCATTTTGGGTCTAAAAAATTCAAACAAGAAACCATTGCTGAAGTGAACGCACTTTTGGGTTTTTCAACTTTAAAAAACGGAGACCTGCTGAGTTCGTATGTTTTCACCGATGCAATGATTTCAAACTCAAAACCCAGCAAGAAACTTCACCAAGTGCAAAAAAATGTGGCAGAGATTTTAGACTTTGATGCAATCAACAAAAAAGTTGATTTTAAAGTGATTGCAGACACTTTATATAAGCGTCTAAAAAGAAAGTCCCTTATTCTTATAGTTGGAGACTTTTTTGAGATTCCAGATTTTAAACTTCTAGCTAGAAAACATGAAGTTGTTTCTATCATTGTGAGAGACCACCTAGAAGAAAATCCTCCACAAATGGGATTTTCATCTTTGGTCGACCCAGAGAGCGGGGCAACTTTGGAGGGTAATTTCAATAAAGCAAGCGTGAAAGAATATAGTAAAAAAGTGCATATTCATGACCATAAACTTTATGAGACTTTACGAAAAGATCAAGTGAGATTCACTAAAGTGTACACAGATGCAAATGCAGGGGTGGAGCTTCGCCGGCTCTTTGAAGGAAGATGATGCAAGAAAAAACGTTTAGAGAATTTGATATCCCTTTACATGACATAAAACCTATTGTTGAGATAGAAGAATATTCTTTATATTATCTCCTTGGTCTTATTGGTTTGGGTATTATTATCTTAGGTCTTATTGTTTATGCCTTATATATTTGGTATAACAAACGAAATACTTTCAACCTGAGAAAACATCATTTACAACTTATAAACGACTTAGATTTGTCTGATACAAAAAATGCAGCCTATGGCATCAGCAGTTACGGATTGACATTTAAAGATGACTCCCCAAGACATAAAGAGATGTATGAAAATATCACTCAAAGATTAGAAGGCTATAAATACAAAAAAGATGTTGATGCATTTGATAGCGAAACATTAGGCCATATTGAGATTTATAAGGATATGCTTGATGCTTAATGGCATGTATTTTGAATATCCTGCATTACTTTTAATTCTTTTACTTTTTATGTTTTGTAGTTATTTTTGTAAGGTGCGATTGCCATCTATCTACTTTCCTCATGCTGGGCAGTTTATGAAAAACACAATTACTAACTCAAAGCTTCTCTCAAGTTTGAAATGGCTTAGCATCCTAAGCCTTATCATTGCCATTTCTTCACCGGTGAAAGATGAGGCTTATGAAGCCGAGCCTAAAGAAGGTTATGAGATAGCTTTGATCTTAGATGCATCCCAGTCAATGCAGGCACAAGGCTTTGATGAGACAAACCGTGAGCGCAATAGATTTGATGTGGTGAAGAGTATTGTGCAGGATTTTATACAGCAAAGACAAGAGGACAATATCGGCTTGGTTGTTTTTGGAGAGTATTCTTTTATCGCTTCACCACTTACATATGATGAAAATATTTTAAGTCGTATTGTTTCACAACTTCAAATTGGAATGGCTGGAAAATACACAGCCTTGTATGAAGCTTTGGCTCAAGGTGTGAATTTACTTAAAATGACAAAGTCAAAGTCTAAGGTGGCGATTTTACTTACAGATGGGCACTCAACAGTCGGTGTGGACAAAATACCTTTAGATGTAGCCTTAGATATGGCGAAAAAAGAGGGTGTAAAAGTCTATCCTATAGGTGTGGGGATGCCAAATGAATACAATAGAAAAGTGTTAATGGAGATAGCAGAGGGAACCGGAGGAGTCGCTTTTGGAGCTTCTTCAGCGAGTCAGTTGCTTGATGTGTATAAAAAGATAGATGAACTTGAAAAATCAGAGATTAAGGCTGAGAGATTCACTTATTTGAATTATTATTATATTTATCCATTGTTTCTATCGTTCTTCACCTTACTTTTATATGTGTATCTGCGTAATAAGAGGGGGAATACATGAGTTTTCTTCGTCCGGAAATTCTTTATTATTTGTTGCCGCTTGTTGTGGTTTTATTTGGATTGCTTCTTACACAAAAAGAGACGCAAGAGCATTTTTTTTCTGATGAAGTGATGAAAAAACTTCAAGTGGGTGCAAACACTTTGAGTGCAAAGGCAAGAAACATTTTCTTTTTTCTTGTGCTTGTTTTAGTGATTATCGCATTGGCGGGGCCTATTATTGAAGAAGGTGAAGTGGAGGTGAAGTCTAAAAGTGCTGATATTATGATTGCTTTAGATATTTCAGACTCTATGCTTGCTGAGGATGTCTATCCTAACCGTTTAAAATTTGCTAAGCAAAAGGCTATGGACTTACTCAAAATGGCTCCGGATGAGAGGATAGGGGTTGTGGCATTTGCTAAAAACTCTTATCTTGTTTCACCGATGAGTTTTGATCATAATGCTGTGAGGTTTTTACTAGGTAAATTAAGTACAGATTCTATAACAGAGAAAGGGACTGATTTTTCCGCACTCTTGGATGTGGTGAATAAAACCATCAAAAAAGAAACAAAAAAATATCTTTTAATTCTCTCTGATGGAGGAGATCAAGATGACTTCAGCGATGAAATAGCGTATGCAAAAGAGAAAAATATTGTGATATTCATTTTAGGAATAGGAACACAAAAGGGCGCTCCGGTTAAAAAAGAAGATGGAAGTTTTATCAAGCGTGATGGAAATATTATAGTATCAAAGCTTAATGAAAACATAGCAGACTTGGCAACAAAAAGTGCAGGGGTCTATATACAAAGTATAAAATCAAACACAGATATTCAAGCGATGTTAGACGAGATAGAGGCAGTCAGTGAGCAAAAAGAGTTAAAAAGTGAGATGGTGCGTAAGTTTATACCTTTATTTTATTATCCTCTTGGACTTGCTTTATTGCTTTTGTTAATTGCAACAAGTTCTTTATATAAAAAAGAAAAGCTTACTTCACCATTAGTGGCACTCTTGGCAGTGTTTGCTTTCTTTACCCAAGATGCAAATGCAGGAATGTTTGATTTTATGGAGCTTGAGAAGGCTAAGTCGGCATACGAGAATGCAGATTACAACACTTCGCAAAAAATTTATTCGGATTATGCCAAGAGTTCTCAAAACTCACAAAGTTATTTCAACGCTGGAAATGCTTTGTATAAACAAGAAAAATATGATGAGGCAATTAAAAGTTATGAGAAATCTTACTTTGAAAATAATGCTTCAGAGGCAAATAAATATGGAAATATTGGAAATGCTTACGTCAAGCAATCTACCCAAGAGAGTTTAGAAAAAGCAGTGAAATCTTATGAGAAGTCTTTGGAACTCAATGAGGATAAAGAGATAAGAGAAAATCTTGAAGCGGTGAAAAAAGCCTTAGAAAAACAAAAGAAAGAGCAAGAGCAAGAAAAAGAGCAAGAGCAAAAACAAGATAATAAGGACAAAAAAGAAGAGCAAGAGGACAAAGAAAAACAGGACAAACAAGAGCAAGAGAACCAAGACTCTGAGGATTCTAAAGAGGGTGAAGAGTCCGATGAAAAAGAACAAAGTGAAGAAAAATCGGAATCTGAGAAAGATAACGAATCTGATAAAAAAAGTGAAGAAGAAAAAGCCAAAGAAGAAGAAAAAGCTCAAGAACCAAAAGAAGAAAAAAAGAATCTTGATGAGTTGAAAGAAGATGAAAAAAAAGAAGAAGAAACTAAAGAAGAAAAAGCAGGTGCTCCATTAGCGGATGGGAAAGAAAACATGAGTGATGCAGAAGAGCAAAAATGGATACAAAAATTAAATGAGAAACAAAACACATTTATGTATAGACTCAATGATAATGAAATAAAGGAGGAAAACAAAGATGAAATACCTTGGTAAAATATTTTTTGCCTTAACTATTCTACAGCAGACTATTTATGCAAATGTTGTAGCGAATGTAGATAATGCACATGTTAGTTTGGGTGAAATAGTGACATACAACCTTGTTTTAAGCGGTGAAGATATTAAAAAACCAAATATTTATACACTTTGCGGTGAAGATGTAATTGGAACTGGATCATCAACTAGTATAAATGTTATAAACGGAGCATATAAAAAAAGTTATGTTTTAAGTTATAAATTTATTCCAAAGAAATCTTGTGTCATTGAAGCTATTTCTTTAGATATAGATGGAAAAACACATACAACGAAGCCTATAGATATTGTTGTTGAAAAATTTGTAGCCTCTAAAAATGATGATTTTTCCCTTACTATAAGTGCAAGTAAAAATGAAGTCTATGTTGGTGAAGCGATTAAACTTACACTGCTTTTTAAACAAAAAAAATCTGCAAAAGTTGTTGATAATAAATTTACAAACCCAGAGTTTAAAGGTTTTTGGGTTAAAGGCGAGCCAAAGCAGGAAGTGACAAATGATGCTGAGTATATAAACACAAAAGTTATTTATAATATTGCACCACAAAGAGAAGGTGTTCTTGAAATTACACCGGCAAATATTTCCATTGCATCAAGAAAAAATACACAAAATTATTATGGTGGATTTTTTCCAGAGGTAAAGTGGAAAACGTATTTTTCAAATGATTTAAATATTACATCAAAAGCACTTCCAGCTGGAGTTGACGTAGTAGGGAATATCGAGATTCAGGCAAGCGTAGACAAATCACAAGTGAATCCTAATGAAGCTGTAAATGTAACTATAAAGGTTAAAGGTAAAGCAAACCTAGAAGATATACAAGCCTTTAAACCTTATATAGATGGGATTAGTGTTTTCGATGAAAAAATTGTCATTAAAGAGGATCTTTTAAGCCAAAAAATTACCTTTGTAGCAGATCGTAGTTTTACTATACCTGCCTTTAGCCTGAGAGTTTTTAATCCAATTACTGAAGAAACTAAGCTAGTATCTACAGAAGAAATTATGATACAAGTGAATCATGCAAAAGTAAAACCAGAAGAAGAACTTACGATTAAAAGAGAAGAGAAGTCAAAGATTGATGATACAAAAGTTCTTGTAGAAGCTAAAGGATTTGAGAATCTTGATATATTTTTGAGTGGTGCAATATTTTTAGCTGGTCTAGTGATTGGTGTTTTACTTATGCTTTTAAAGCCTCTTATTTCTTTAAAGGGTGAAAAAAAGTTTAATACCCAAGATCATAAAATGCTTTTAGTAAAACTGATGCCTTATGAAGAAAATACGGATGTACGAGAGCTTATAGATGTATTGGAAGCTAACATGTATAACAATGAGACTCAAGTCATTGATAAAAAGAAGATAAAAGAGATAGTGAAAAAATATGAGATTTCTTAGAACTTAATCTAAAATCTCATGGAGAGTTTTTCCTTGACTCATGGTCTTGTTAACACTGTCCCAATTGTCATTTACAATGTCTTCTTTGAGTTTAGACAATTCATTTTCAAAAAGGTCTATCGCCTCAAGGAGATTGGCTTTGTTTTGTTTAAACACATCTTCCCACATATGTGGAGAACTTTTTGCCAACCTGCTCATAGAACGAAATCCACCGGCGGCAAGGGCTAAAATATTATGCTTATTTTCTTGTTTCATAACAGTATTTGCTAGTGAATAAGATATAGCATGAGGCATATGTGAAATAAATGCAGCATGTCTATCATGTTCACTTGCTTTCATAAAGTACTTCTTCATTTTTAATGATTTAAAGATTTTTTTTGCTGTTTTTTGCTGTAGTTCACCACTCTCTTCAAGATCACATAACACGACAACTTTATCTTCATATAAACCTTCAACTGCCGCTGAGGGACCAAAGTTTTCAGTTCCTGTCATAGGATGTGAAGCAACAAAGTTTTTCCGTATATCCGAAGGTACAGAAGCAACAATAAGCTCCTTTGTACTTCCTAAATCTATAATAGTTGTACTTGTAGGAACATCCTTAAGCTCTTTAAGCATAGCAATAACGCCATTTACGGGAATAGCAAGAAAAATGACATCACATTTTTTTACTTCATCAAGAGGGACAATGGTCTCTACTAAAGAAAGGCTAATCGCTTGTGCTTCATGATCTTTGTTATGATCACTTCCAACAATTGAGGTGATAAAATCTAATTTTTTTAAACTAAGAGCGAGTGATCCACCCATAAGCCCTAGGCCGATAATTGCTATGTTCATAAATAATCTTTAAAATAAGTTGAGAGATTATACTGAAATTAACCACTAAATGGGTAAAATCTCTTTTATTATTATAACAATTGGACTTTAATGAAACGAACTCTACTCTTCTTAACTTTGATACTCGCAATTAGTGCTAATGCAATGACAATACAATCTATTAAATATATAGGAATGGTACACATTTCAGAGAATGTGGCTTTGCGTATGCTTCCATTTGAAATTGGAGATGATATTAACGAAGCAATGGCAGATGAAGCTGTGAAAAAATACTTTCAACAAGGCTATTTTACCGATGCATGGGTTGATTTTAATAATGGTGAACTAACGTTTAACTTTGTTGAAAAGCCTGTTATATCTAAGATTGTTCTTGAGGGTTGGAAAGAAACTGAAGAGGAAGAAATCTTAAATACAGTTATTCAGATTAAGCGTGGTTCATTATACAATCAAAAGAAACTTGAAGATGCAAAGAAAAGAATTGCACAAGCAATTTCTCAAGAAGGAAAGATTGACAGTGTTGTAGAGATTGAAAAAGAACTCTTAGATAACGGAAGTTTGAAAATCACATTTATTGTAAATGAGGGAGAGACTATTGTTATTGAAAACCTAAAATATGATGGTGTAAAAGAGCTTGATAGTGATGACTTTGATGATGTGATTGCAAATAAAGAACATGAATTTATGGGTTGGCTTTTTGGACGTAATGATGGTGAAATGCAACTTGAAGATTTAGCTTATGATAATCTACGAATTAGAGATTACTATATGCAAAATGGATTCTTAGACTCTAAGGTTGGTACTCCATTTGTACGTGTTAATTTTGACAGCTATACAGCAGATATGAGTTATCAGATAGAAGAAGGTTCTGTGTACACAATTAATAGTGTATCTATTCATCAAGTGGAAAATGTAATTGAAGATGAAAAAGTTAGAGAAATCATCACACTTAAAGATTCTGATGTATTTAATATTAAAACATTCCGTGATAATGCAAAAGCTATTAAAACACTTATAGCTGATAAATCATATGCTTTTGTACAAGTTATTCCTGATTTAAAAAAGAATGAAGAAGAAAGTACTGTTGATGTTGTTTTTAAAATCATACCTGGAGAAAAAGTACGTATTCGAAATGTTATTATTGCTGGAAACACTAGAACGCTTGATAGAATTATTCGACGTGAACTTTTTCTTGGTGCAGGGGATATGTACTCATTAACGGACTTAGAAGATTCAAAGAGTTCTTTAGGAAGACTTGGCTTTTTTGATGAAACAACTATAGAAGAAAAAAGAATCAATGAAAACACTATGGATCTTGTTGTTAAAGTAAAAGAAGCTCCAACAGGTAATATCCAAGTTGGTGGTGGTTATGGAAGCTATGGTGGGATCATGGTTACACTTGGCGTGAGTGATAAAAATATCTGGGGTTCTGGTATAGGTATGGGTGTTACTATTGAAAGGTCAGAAATGACTGAATCAGCATCTTTTAACATCAGTAACTCAAGACTCAATGACAGCGACTTTTCGGGTAACTTTTCTATTCATACTTCGATGAATGATTATTATAGTTATATCATAAAATCTAAGGGTATTACATTGGGAACTGGACATAGATTTTCACGTTATATTAGTGGGTATTTGTCGTATGGATTTTCAGATAATGTATACGATATTAGTGATATTAACTCGACGTACGGACTTAGTAGTCGATATTTGGAAAGCTATTCAAAAAGTTCTGTAACAGCCACTGTAAAATATGATAGTACGNATGATTTTTATTTACCACGTAAAGGTATGGCTATCTCTCAAAGTATAGAGAAAGCAGGTCTTGCTGGGGATGTTGATTTTGTTAAATCAAGAACAACTTTTGGAAAATATCTAGGTCTAGAAGATTATATTGGCATTGATGCTATTGCAAGGTATAAAGCACGTTATTATCATATGTTTGGTGGAGAAAAAGATAAATATATTAGCGAAAAATTTTATATGGGTGGTATTGGAAGTGTTAGAGGATATGAGTCTTACTCAATATCTTCAACTGTTATAGATAATGGTTATGAGAAAAATATTGGTGGAAAGCAAACATTCTCCAATAGCGGTGAAATAAGTTTTCCTTTAATCCCAAAAGCAAAGATGAGACTTGTAACATTCTTAGACTGGGGATTTATTGGAGATGATAAGCTAACAGAATATTCTCGTGGTGGTTACGGATTTGGGTTAGAATGGTTTTCACCAG
>JGI10211J34971_10004408_pt1 | contig 11169 bp, 9 predicted proteins | sample Etolagsediment_FD_34971 | JGI IMG/M metagenome (IMG submission 34971)
CGAGCAGTTCGCCAGCCAGCAGCAGCGGGACAGGGCCAAACAGGCCGCCCTGGGCCGGATCGGCTACCGCCTGATCACCCTGGACAGCAAGACTGTCAGCCGTATCACCGGGCCCCAATTGCTCAAGCTCATCAACCGCGAGGAACCCAGATGACCGCTCAGACCAATCCCACCATCGCCGATCTGGACCAGATGTACGACCAGCCCCCGGAAGCTGTTGATCCGGAAGTTGCCCCGAAAGCCGCCACCTCGCCCCCGGACTCTCCTCGTGTAACGGCCGCGGCCCAGCCGCCGGTGGTTTCGGAGGCCCCGCAGGCCGCCAGTGAGCCGGCCAAACCCAAATCACAAGGCAAAGGTAAGGGCAAGAAACAGGCGGACGAGGGCCCGCAGGCCGTGCCCGATCCGCCCGTGGATTTCACGCCCCGACACCTGAGTTCGGTGTGTGATCCGGCGGATGCCGGTCAGGACCTGCAGGCCGTCGGCGATCTGGCCGCACCCTCGTCGCCGAACCCGGCGGCGGCCCTGCCGCCGTATCAGGCGCCGGTGGCCGGCGGCCAGGGACAGCTTGCCGGTACGACCCGGGTGCCCGATTTTACCAACTTCGATCCCCCGGCCACCCCGGCCACCCCGGACGCCCCGGCCACCCCGGTGAGCGAGGCCGATGACGGGGCCGAGGAGGGCTGGGACGACAACGCCCTGGTCGATGCCTGGCCCGAGGACGAGCCGCCGATCGCCGGGGCGGCACCGGGACCCAGCGGTCTGCCGCCCGAACGTGAACAGGCCGGCCAGCCCTGGGATCTGGCCCAGCCCCAGCCGGCTGCGGTCACCACACCGCAACCTGCGGCCCCCGACCCGGCCGCTGCGGCCAACCTCGCCGAGAAGCTGGCCCGGGAGAAGGACGAACTGGCGGCCGTGAACCTGCAGCGCCAGGCCATCGACCAGTACCTGGCCCGGCTCGACAGCGAGACCGGCCTGATCGCGCTCAAGCAGCGCGAACGCTACAACCCCAACGATCCGGCCCAGCACGCCATGCACCTGATGAAGTACGAGCCGCACCGGCTCATGGACATGGCACCCGGCCAGCTTTGCCAGTTCGAGGCCGTGCTCTCGGCCCACCACGCCTTCGTGCAGGACCTGGAGAATCGCTGGCACGGCCGCTACGACCACCTGGGCCGCGAACTTTCCCGGGTCATGCAGATCCGCCGGCAGAGCCATCGCGGGGCCACCAAGACCGATCAGGAAAACGCCTTGCTGGTCGCCGACCCGGACATGCGCAAGCTGCGCAACGATTTCATCCTGGCCCAGGCCGTGCATACCCAGCTATCGGACATGGGCAAGGCGGTGCTGGTCATGGCCCAGGGCCTCAAGCGCGCCATCGAGGTGCGGGTCGAGGAAATGCGGGCTGCGGGCATGAACACCCGCCATACCCCGTAGTTCCCCCGCGTAACGGCCGCACCGCAGGTGCCCCTTACGCCGTTGTACGGGGCGGCTGACGCCGCACCCGCTAAGCAGCCGCCAGGAGTTGCATCCAGCGTTGGACCCGCAGACCCAGACAACCCGAACCCTGATCGACCCCACGGTGCTGCGCCACGAGGAGGCCCGGCTCTACCACCTGGCCGCCGAGCGTATCTTTCTGGCCTGCCTGATCCGCCAGCCGGACCTGGTGGACCGGGCCCGCCACGCCGTGCCGGCGGACGCCGTGTTCGGCCAGATGCACCGGCGGATCTACCAGATCCTGCTGTTCATGGCCGACCTGGCCGGTGAGCACGGCTGGGACCTGTGCTTCGAGCCGACGGCCATGCTGACCGTGGCCCACTGGCTAGGCAGGGCCTACGAGCAGCGACTGCTGGCCAGCACCGACCTGCTGGACCAGGTCCGTGAACTGCAGCGGCTGGGCTACAACCTCAAGCCCGGTGAGTTCGAGCAGGCGATCTATGCCCTGCAGGATCGGGCCATGCGGGTGCAGATCTATCGCCACGCCCGGACCATGCAGGAAGCGGCTTTGAACCTGGCGGGCAACCCCAAGGCCCAGGAACTGGCCGTCGAGGCGGAAAGCACCTTCGCCCGCATGGCCTTCCAGTACGGCGAGGGCGATGCCAGTATCACCCGCATGGGCGACCAGGGGCCCGAGACCCAGGCCAAGATCTGGATCAACCAGAACTACCCGCACTTGAATATGTTCTACCTCAAGTGCGACCTGTTCCCCCAGTGGATGCACGCCCTGGGGGGCGGGTTCCGGCGCGAGGGATTGACCATCCTGGCCGCCCGGCCCAAGACCGGTAAGACCACCCTGCTGATGTGCCTGGCCCTGCACACCGCCAGCCAGGGTATCCCCGTGCTGTACATCGACAACGAGATGTCGCGCGGGGAAATCTATTCACGATCCCTGGCCCATTGCTCGGGGTACAAGGAGCACGAGATCCTGGCCGGACGCATGCTCGCCGACGGGACCGCCGAGAGGGCGGTGCAACAGGCGGTCGGCCAGCTTAACAACATCCCGCTGTACTACGTGAACGTGGCCGGTCGGCCGGTGAGTTTCATCACCGCCGCCATGCGGCAGTTCCGCAGCCGTTACGTGGGCTACCAGGATATCGCCGTGGGTGGACGGACCTACCGGGTGAGTAACCCCTCGTTGACCATCTACGACTGGCTCAAACTCCCGGGTGGCGACTCGATCACCAAGCAGCAGGCCGAGTTCCAGGCCCTGGGCTTCCAGGCCTCGGCCATCAAGGATGCGGCCAAGCACCTGGACCTGACGGTGGTCGCCGGGGCCCAGCACAACAAGGAGGCGGTCAAGATCGACCGCAAGAACTGGAACCGCCAGGGGGACCTGGCCACTGCCGCCAGTGACCGGCTGAACTGGTTCTGCACCGCCCGCTTCGACCTGCGCCACGTGACCGACGACGAGGCGCAGGCCATCGAGGAGCACTGGCCCAATGCCCGGCCCCAGGGCCACGACCGGGGCAAGCTGCTCTACGATCAGGTGCTGCACGAAGGGGTCAACCGCCACGGCCCGCCCGGCACGGTGGGCATCGCCCTGTATAACCATCGTGGTCTGTTTCGCTACGAGGAGGTGCACGATTGGCGACGGTCGCCCGACGGGCAGGCTGCCGGGGGCCAGTACGACGAGGTCGAGCGCTTCATGCGCCAACTGCAGCGCCACCAGGGCCCGCCCGGACGATCCGGCGGGCGGATGATGGCCCAGGGGCCTGCCCGGGTGCAGAATCAGCAGGCCCTTAATGGCGGCGACGGCATGCTCGACGCGCCGCCCGAGGCGGCCGTCCCCATGCTCAAGGGGTACGCGGACGGTGTCCAGGGGCCGGCTTCCGGGGGCGGGGGGTCGCCGTGAGCCGGGTGGCCGACCCCTATCGCAACCGCCAGGTGGACCAGGTCCACGAGGTGTACCGCCAGCACCCGCATCTGCTGATGCGGCTGCTGCAATACCTGGGGGCCGACCAGGTCTGCGATTACCAGCACGAGATCCGTTCGACCTGCCCGCTGCATCGCGGGGACGGCCCGATGAACTTCGTGATCTTCGTGGACCGGGAGATCCCCATCTGGAAATGCTACTCGCGCGGTTGTGGTACGGGCCCGCTGATCACCCTGCCCATGCGGCACTACCAGATCGACGAGCCGGGCGCCCTGGCCTTCCTGGCCCAGTTCGCCGGCATTCGCCTGGACCAGGGCTCGGGCCCGGGCCTGGACCCGGCCCTGGTGGAGCGCGATGAGATCGCCGCGTTCAACAAGCGGCTGGGACTGGACGACCGCCAGGTCCCCGAGTTCTTCGACGAGGCCATGGTGGACTTTTCGCTGCGGCAGCAGGCGGTCGCCGACGCCTACCTGCAAGCGCGGGGCTTTGATCCGGCTGACCTGCGGGCCCTGCAGATCGGTCACGTGCCGGCCGGGGCCTGGGTCCGGGCCCACCCCAAGAACCCCGCTCAGCGCCAGGGCTGGTTCGAGGATCGCCTGTCGGTGCCGCTGCGCCTGCCCGACGGCCGGCTGATCGGCTTCTCCGGTCGCCGCTATGACGCCCTGCGCTACCAGAAGTACAAGATCCTGCCCGGCACTCGCAAGAGTTTCACACTCTATCCACTATGGTGCGGGCTTACCCAGACTGCCCTAAGAGAACAACGTGAACTTATTGTGGTGGAAGGTTTCACAGATGTCTTTCGCTGTTGGCAACACGGTGTTTTTCAGGTATTATGCTTCATGGGTACCAATCCGAGTGAGATTCAATTGGGACTCATAGGACAGTACGCTTTGGAAAAGATCATCATGTTCATGGACGCCGACAAGGCAGGTGAAGTGAGCGTTGAGACGTATGCGAAGCCCTTGGCTCAACGCGCCCCGGTTTTTGTTGCATCGCCACCCCCGACCCTGGACCCCGGCGACCTGGTGGATCGCCCGGTCTTCGAGCAGGCCCTGGCCGCAGCCAGGCCCCTTTAGCCACCGCCCATTGTCCGGCCCGTGTCGCCGGCTTTAAGCAACTTACGGAGAAAGCACCATGAGTCAAGCTCCCACGGGCTACCAAGCCCCGCCCCAGGGTTATTTCCAGCAGCCACAAGGCGGCTACCAGCAGCCGCAGCAGGGTGGGTACCAGCAGCCACAGGGTGGGTACCAGCAGCCACAGGGCCAGCAGGCGCCACCCCAGGCACAGCTTCCGTCGTGGGCGGGACAGGCTGCTGCCGCCGTCGGCTCCGGCCAGTTCCCCTATGTCAACGAGGTCACCCTGGTCGGCCAGGTCGCACCCACCCAGAGCGTGCCCAACGGCGTGAAGTGGCAGCCCAGCCGCACCGGCGGCCAGGGCAACCTGCAGATCAACGTCAAGGTCCGTAAGACCTTCACCAGCCAGGGCTCCGAGCAAGTGCGGGCCTTCAACCTGCGGGTGGTGATCTGGGGCCAGCGCGGCCAGCAGATCATGAACCAGTTGCAGGTGGGCACCATGATCGCCGTCAAGGGCGAGATGCGCATCGACTCGTTCAAGAACCAGCAGGGCCAGATCATCCGCCTGCCCAAGATCTCGGTCAACGATCGGGACCCGGCCGGGTTCGCCGTCATCGGGCACCTGCAGTACGTGGACGAACGGCCCCCGCAGCAGGGCGGCGGACATCAGGGCGGCGGCTACCAGCAGCAGCCCCAGGGCGGCTACCAGCAGCCGCAGGGTGGTTATCCACCCCAGGGCCAGCCGCCGCAGCAGCCGCAAGGCGGCTACCCGCCGCAGGGTCAGGGCCAGACCTTTGGTCAGCCCGGTGGCTATCCGCCCCAACAGCAGCAGCCCCAGGGCGGCTACCAGCAGCCGCCGCAGCAACAGGGCGGGTACGCACCGCAGCCTTCCAGCCCGGTGCCCCAGGACGAGATCCCGTTCTAACCCCGCCCCCGCCCCGGAAACAGGGCGCACCTGCGGTGCGGCCGCTAAGCCGGTGATGCGCAGCGGCAGCGGCAAAGCCGCGCCGTACTGGAGCCTCAACGTGCGAATCTTCGCCATCGACCAGTCCATCCGGCACACCGGCCTCTGCCTGCTCGACGACCTCGCCGAGCAGGCCGAGCCGGTGGTGCTCGAAAGCCTCGACCATGGTGAGGCTGTGGGTATGCAGCGGGCCGGGCAGCTTATGGCCCGCATCGCCAGTGTGATCGAGCAGCACAACCCGGACGTGGTGGTCATGGAGGACTACGCCGTGGGGGTCGGCGGCAAGAGCAACAACCTGACCCGCCTGGCCGAGATTGGCGGCATGATCAAGTGGCTGTGCCACGGCTACGGCTACCACTTCGGCTACGGCACCGGCCACAACATCGAGGAGCGGACGGCGGCCTGGGAAACCACCCGCTTCGCCAAGCAACTGTTCGTGGTGCAGAACGTCAAGACCATGAAGGCCTTCTGCCTGGCTGACGGGTCCACCAGCAAGGACACCGCGTACCTGCTGAAGGTCCACCAGCGCCTGGGCAAGGCTTTCCGTGACGACGACCAGGCCGACGCCTACATGCACGCCTGGATGGCCGGCATCGTGATCAACGTCATCCGGGGGATCACCCCCATCGGCGACCTGCCGGAGTTCCAGCAGATCGCCTTGATCCGCAAGCGACTCAAGAAGGTCAAGGGCCTCAGCGAACGCAAGGCCCTGAAGCTCAGCGACGACGAGAAGATGAAGCTGGTGGAATTGTAGGGCGCCGCTAGTGCTGCAGCCGCCACGCGGGGGAGGCGTAACGGGCGCGGCCAAGCCGCCCCTGTATGGAGCCAACGACCATGACCAACGGTCCAGTGATCAAGGATTCCGGTAACCGGCGCGACTTCGGCACCGGGGCCGTGCGTGACATGGGCGAGAACAAGGGCCGGTTCGACCTGCTGCCATACTACGCCCTGGAAGCGCTGGCCCGCCACTTCGAGGCCGGCTGCAAGAAATACGGCGACCGCAACTGGGAGCAGGGGATTCCCCTGCGTGAGTACATCAGTTCCGCCTCAAGGCACCTGGCCAAGACCGCCCAGGGCTGGACCGATGAGCCGCACGCCGAGGCGGCGGCCTGGAACATCATGTGCTTCCTGCATACCCGCCGCATGATCGAGCTTGGCTTTCTGCCCCCCGAACTGGCCGACGGCCTGGCCAAGTCGTTCGACCCGGATAAACCCCCGCCGCAGGCCGGGCCCGGCCAGACGGTGGTCACGGCGAACCGCGCCATCGAGCAGGGCGAACCTGTCTGTCACTGCGAGCCCATCCATACCGTCGAGGGATTCCTGAGCACCGTGCGGGCCCAGGGCCATGACATGCCCGTCGAGCAGGCCGAGCGGATTGTCGCTGGGCTCAACCTCATGGTCGAGAATATCAACCAGTATTATCTCGACCAGATCCTGGGGATCATCAACCACGGCGAACGCGAGCGGCCTGCATCCACCGGGCGGTCCGAGCAGGCCTTGCATACCCGGGCGGAACTGGGTGAGACAGGAGCTTAAAGCACCATGAAGATCGGACGACTCAGTCCCAGCAAAGTCAAACGCATCCGCCTGTGCGAGGCCCGGGCCGTGGCCATGGCCAGCCCCGACCAGGAGTATGCCGACGAGGTCAAGATGGAGGCCACGCTGGCCGGCACCCTGGCCCACGCCGCTGCCAAGCACTGGTACCGGCCCAACCCCGAATGGGTCAAGGCCATCAATGCCATCGCTGACCCGGTGGCCCGGGGCCAGGCCGCCTGGCAGCAGATGTGCGCAGGCACGCCCAAACATCCGATCACCGACCCGGACGTGGCGTTCAAGAACGCCATCGTCGAGGTGGCTGGTGACCAGGAACTGCCCCGCGAGGCGGCCAGCGTGCTCGATGCTCGAAGCTGCTTCGAGCAGATCCTGAACTACTACCCCCGCGAGAAGATGAACGTGCTGTTCGCCGAGCGGCAGTACAAAGGGACCCTGAACCAGGGCCCGGCCGCCGGACTGCCGATGAACCTGATCATCGACCTGGGCGTCGATCGCGGCGGCGGCCGGCTGGGCCTGATCGACTTCAAGACCGGCTACATCCAGATCGACGAGGCGGATATGTGGTCCGACGACCAGGTGCTGATGAACCTGATCGCCGTGCATTACGACCCCATGCTCACCAGCTACCGGTCCAAGGACTTTCAGTTCTTCTGGGTGCGCGGGCCCTACGCCAGTGAACTGGTCGCCCCCACGGCCGAGCAGCTTTCCGATTACGAGTGCTGGCTCGCTATGGAGTTCCAGCGCTTGCGGGACCTCGATCCGGACAAGGCCCGGGAAACACCCAACCGCTTCTGCTCAAGCTGCTCGCGCCGGCTCACCAAGTGCGTCGCCTACCGCAGCCATATCGCCGAGGCCTTCGGCCAGGTCCAGGGCCTGACGCCCGAGGAGCTTGCCAAGCTCACCGTCGGCGACGTGATGGCCCGGATCGAGATGCTGGGCCAGCACCTCAAAATTATCGACAAGGCCGAGAGCACCCTCAAGCAGCATCTGATCGGCGAGATGGAACAGCACCAGCTTGCCGTGCTGGAAACCCAGACGGGCGAGGGTGAGAACCTCCAGCACTACCGGGCCAAGATCCGTCGCAACAAGATCCGCAGCTTCGAGACCCAGGCGGTGATCGACCAGGCCAATCGCTGCCAGATCGGCCTGTCGGCGGTGCTCTCGCCGCGACCCAAGAACCAGGTGCTCGAAGCCTTCCAGGGTCAGACCCAGGCCCTGGCGGCCTTGAACAGTTCCATGCGCGAGACCACCACCAACCCGTGGCTGGAAGTCAACGCCATCAAACCGCCCAAACCGCCCAAGCCGGCGAAGAAGGGGAAGAAGTGATGGAAATCGTAGCCTGGATTGGCACCTTCCTGCAGATGTTCGGCTGTGTGCTGATCGCCCGGCGCAACCGGTGGTGCTGGCCGTTGCTCAATTGCAGCGTCCTGATGCTGCTGCCCCAGGCTTGCTCGACGGGCAACTGGTCGGCGGCGGCGGTGTTCGTGTTCTTTTTCGCCAACAACTGCTACGGCTGGTGGGCCTGGGGCAGACAACAGGAGCAAGCGTCATGACCACCTGGACCCGCAAACCCAAGATTCTCATCTGCTCGGACTCGGCGTTCCTGGACACCGGCTTCGCCCGCGTGGCCCGGGAGATCGGCACCGCCCTGACCACCAGTGGCCAGTACGACGTGGTCCAGCACGGCTGGTTCCATCGGCCCACCGACCGGCTCGTGCCCTTCAAGGTCTATTCCACCGAGCGGCACAGCCCCGAGGCCAAGGCCCGGGACGCCTATGGCCAGGTCTCCTACGACAGTGTGATCGAGAGGGTCAAGCCCGACCTGGTCATCACCATCGGCGATGAGTGGATGGTCCGGCACCTGGCCGCCCGTCCGCGTGAGCACAAGATGGTGGGCTACCTGCCGATCGACGGCATCCCCGTCGTGGGCAAGTGGGTCAAGACCATCGCCAGCTTCGACAAGGTGGTGGCCTACGGCCCGTTCGGCAAACGGGCCATCGAGGCCGCGATTCCGGGCCTGGACGCGGCGGCCATCGCCCACGGCGTCAATATCGAGACCTTCCGTCCGATCGCCGATGAATCGGAGGTCATGGCCTGCCGCAGCACCCTGGTGGGCTCGCCGGACCGATTCATCGTCGGCTGCGTGGCCCGCAACAACGTGCGCAAGATGCTGCCGCGCTTGCTCAAGGGCTTCCGGCAGTTCACCCGGGCCACGCTCACCTGCCCGGCCTGCGGCTTCGTCATGTTCCTGGATGATCCGGCGAATACCAAGCACACCTGCGGGCAGTGCCAGGCCGAGCATGCGACCCTGGTGCCGTCGCCGGCCAAGACCAACGCCATGCTCTACCTGCACACCAAGTGGGACGACCACTGCGGGCATGACCTGATCACCCTGGTCGGCCGCTTCGGTCTGGACGACATGGTGCGCATGCCCCAGGGCATGCAGGAGGGCGTGGGATGCCCCGACGATCTGCTCAATCGCGTCTACAACGGCATGGACCTGTTCGTCCTGCCCACCGGCGGGGAAGGATGGGGCCTGCCCATCGCCGAGGCCATGGCCTGCGGCGTGCCGGTGCTGGTCACCTGCTACTCGGGTCACGTGGACTTCTGCCAGGGGGCCGCCGAGTTCATCGAGGTCTCGGAGATGGTCACCCAGGCCCACAACTGCGCCGAGCACGCCATCGTGGACCTGCTGGACCTGGTCTTCAAGATGGACCGGTTCTACTACGAGAAGGACCAGTTTCTCACCAAGTGGGGGCCCTACCTGCAGCACCACGGGGCCGACATGGACCTGGTGCGCAGCAAGCTGTCCTTCGGGCGCGGCCTGCGCGGTGAGTTGGCCCTGGCCGGACGCAACCGCATGACCGAGTACACCTGGGAGAAGGCGACCGGGGCCTGGAAGACCCTGATCAACCAGGTTCTGGAGTACGACCCGGTGACCCTGCCCGAACAGACGACCGAGACCGGCCGGGTGGAGGTGCTGTAGTTATGCTGCAATCACCCGAAGCAACACCGCGTGCACTCGATCGTGTTGGCCCGGTGGCGACAGACCCCGTGGAGAAACTTCCGGGGGTGCCGCTGGTCTGGTCGGGCTCGGTCATGGACCCCTCGGGCTACGGCGAGGCCTCGCGGCGATACCTGCTGGGCCTGGACGCGGCCGGCGGCTTCGACTTGTATCTCAAGCCCCGGTACTTCTGGCAGGGCGAACAGTTGGATGTGGGCAACGCCCTGCCCGCCCTCATGCGCATGCAGGACCGCACCCTGGCGGTGGGGGCCCCGTTCCTGTTCTTGCAGCATCTGACGCCCGAGAATTATCTGGTGGGGCCGCCGCAGTGCCGCTACCACATCGGGATGACCACCTTCGAGACCGACGGTCTGCCGCAGGGCTGGCAGGCACCGCTCCGGAGCATGGACGAAATCATCGTCTTCTCCCAGTTCAACAAGCAGGTCTTCCGCAAACAGGGCATTCGCCGGCGGATCACGGTCGTACCCCACGGCGTAGACACCGCGTTTTATCATCCGGGGGCCGAGCCCATGCCGGAACTGGCGGCCTTGAAGAAGGACTACTTTCTGTTCGGCTCGAACTTCGACTGGAGTCCGCGCAAGAACCCCGAGGGCCTGCTGACCGCGTACTTCCGGACGTTCACCCGCAAGGACCCGGTCTGCCTGGTGCTCAAGGTGTTTTACCAGTACCCCGTCGAACGCTCGGTGGCTTACATTCGCGGCAAGCTGCAGAAGCTGCGCGCGGCCTGCGGTCACAGCGAGAGCACCTGCCCGCGCGTGGCCCTGGTCACCGACATTCTGCCCGCCGCCGCCATGCCGGGCTTCTACTCGGCCCTGGACTGCTACGCGCTGCCCTCACGCGGTGAAGGGTGGGGGCTGACCTTCAGTGAGGCCATGGCCTCGGGATGCGCCACCATCGCGGTGAACTGGTCCGGCAACACCGAGTTCATGACCGATGACAACTCGCTGCTGCTGAAGAACTACAAGCTGGTGCCGGCCAATCGCGGAGAGCGGGGCGAGTGCCGGCACTACGAGGAGCAGCACTGGGCCGACTGCGACCTGGATGAACTGGCCGCCACCATGCGGCTGGCCTACGAGGCGAGCCTGGGTGATCGGATGGCCGAGATCCGCCAGCAGGCCCGCCGCGACATGAGCACACGCTTTTCCTGGAAGATCGCCTGTCAGAAGCTCGGTGACCGGCTGAC
>JGI10211J34971_10004413_pt1 | contig 11163 bp, 10 predicted proteins | sample Etolagsediment_FD_34971 | JGI IMG/M metagenome (IMG submission 34971)
CTAATCTTGAATTCCCCGCAAAGTAATCGAAATTTAATTCCTTTAATTTCAGTTACTTATTAAATATTAGAGAATTCTAATAAATTAATGCTTGACCATATTAGTTTTTACTAATATAGTTTGCCCATCAGATTTATTGATTTCAATTTCAACTTTTTTGGAGACTCATGTCATGAAAAAAATCATCACTGCAGCAGCAATCATCCTGGCCACCACGTCGGCTCAAGCCTTCTGGGGTGACAACAACAACACCAACGGTTATGGCAACGGCGACTTCACCGGCAACGGTTATGGCAACGGTTACGGCAACTACAGCTCTGACGCACGTGGTCGTGGCGCCGGTCGCGGCAAAGGTCGTGGCGATGGCGAAGGTGAGTTCGACTTCTCCATGAGCTTCAAAGGCCGCGCCCGTGGCGACATGGACAGCGAAATGGATGCTGATAGCGATTTCGCTGGCAACGGCAACGGTAACTACAACGGTGGTTACTATGGTAACGGCTACAGCAACGGCAACTTCTACAACAGCCAGAACAACGGTTACGGCAGCAACCCTTACTTCGGTTACTACGCGCCAGCTCCGGTTGCCCAGGCTCCTGTAGCCCAGGCACCGGCAGCTCCTGAAGCAGCCAAGTAATACGCCTCAAGAGTTCACCTGAAGGGCGCGAGCCCTTCAGGGAACTAATCCAGGTCGTTCTTCTCCTCCCTCCTCCTTTTGAACGGCCTGGGTTAGTTTTTTAAACTAACATTATCCTCTTGGTGATTTGGCGGGCTCTCGTGGCCCGCCTTTTTTTTGCTCGGCGAAGCCGACAAACCCGTATGCTTGAAACAAAGCAGAAACGCCCAGACTGAGCGAATTATATCTGTATGGCAGGGCGTCACTGGCCTACGCCGGGGTGTGAAGTGATCCACAGGACGTTAGAGGTACACAGCTAGAGCAAACCTGTCGCCGCTGTGTCGTCTATACTTACAGCCTGAACCAAGGGGGGATTTCATGAGCATCCATGCAGTGTGCCAGCGCTTCGCTTACCTTTTTCTGGCTTTTATTCTGGTGATACCAGCCTCAGCAAGCGCCACCGGGAGTTTTACCATCGGAGTGGTTCCGCAGTTCGATGCGCGTCGCATTCATACCATCTGGCAACCCATTCTCACCCACCTTGAGCAGGCAACCGGATACAGCTTTCGTCTGGCCGGTGCGCCGACCATTCCCGCGTTTGAAAAGGAGTTTGTCAGCGGTCACTTCGATTTCGCCTATATGAATCCCTACCATCTGATCATGGCCCACCGGGAGCAGGGCTATCTGCCGCTGGTGCGCGATGTCGGCCGCCAATTGTTTGGGGTGCTGGTGGTGAGCAAGCACAGCGGCATCACTGATGTGCAGCAGCTCAACGGTCGGGAGATCGCGTTTCCGGCACCCAACGCGCTAGGCGCATCGCTGATGATGCGCCAGGAGCTCAGCGATGACTTCGGAATCAGTTTTACCCCGCGTTATGTCAAAACCCATGACTCGGTTTACCTGAACGTGTTGCTGGAAGAAACCGCAGCCGGTGGTGGCGTGCAGAAAACGCTGGACCGGCAAAAGAGCTCGATCAGGGATAATCTGCAGGTACTGCACACAACGAGGCCGGTTGCGCCGCATCCTGTCGCCTACCATCCGCGCATCGACAAGGCTGTTGTCGAGAAGGTTGCGGCAGCCCTGTTAAAAATGGGCCAAAGCGATAGTGGCAAAAAGGCACTGGCGGCCATCCCGATCAAAAAGATCGGGCCAGCGCAACTGTCGGATTACCAGGTTCTGGAAACAATGGGCCTGGAACGCTTCCATGTCAGGAACTGGTGACAGACATGGTACCGTGTCTGTCGTGATGTGAGCAGCCAGAGTCATGCGCGCAAGCCTTGGTCTTAAGCTGATTTTTCCGTCATTGGTTGGCCTGGCGAGTTTTGCCCTGTTGGTGGTGTTTGCCTGGATGCCGGTTGAACTGGAAGGTTCGCGGCGTGATTTCGAAAATGGCCAGATCAAGGTGATCAAAGCCATGCAGCCGGATATCGTGCGCCATGTGCTGGCCCATGATTTTGCCGCCCTGCATTCCTCAATCGATCAGCAGATGCAGCATCTGGCGGGGACCTGGCTGCAGCTTGAACTGTACAGGGCGCAAAACGGGCGACGATTGTATCCGCTGGCGCCAGCGGATCATGCACTGCTAAAGGAGCAATACCCCTACCTGATCGAGATCATGCACAAGGTTGAACTGGATGGTGAGTTGTTTGTAACGATCTCGGTCGTGGCCGACTGGTCGCTGCGGCGCCAGCAGACAGTGGATAGTGTATCGCGATTGTCGATTTACCTGTTCGCCGTGTTTGTTGGTTTTACGGCGCTAGGCTTCAGCTATCAGAATCGAATTTTCCGGCGCCCGCTGCTGCAATTGACGCACAGTGCGCAGCAGATCGCCAGCGGTAGCTTTAATGTGTCCTTGCCGCAGGCGGGCGCAGATGAGATCGGCGACCTGACCCACAGCTTTGAGTCGATGCGGGATAACCTCCAGCAGTCCCGGCAGCGCTTACAGCAGGCCCTGGATCTGGCCAAAAGCCGCGAAATGTTTCAGCGCAATGTATTGCAAAGCATGGCTGAGGGGCTGATCACGGTCAATGAATCGGGTCATATCATCAGCGCCAATCCGGCGGCTGAGTTGATTTTCGGCCGTGCAGAGGGCGAGTTGCGCGGCAGTTCGATGTTTGACCTGATGCCCGCCACGACGGTTGCACAGCACCGCAAATACCTTAAAGGTGCTATCCCGACGAATGCGGGTATGCTGAATATCATGGGGCGCATTCGCAAGGTCAAAGGGCAGCGTGGCGATGGCAGCGTTGTACCGCTTGAAATTACCGTGACGCAAATGGAGTCGGGCGGTGCGCGCATCTACAATGCGTTGTTGCGCGATATCACCGAACGTGAACAGGCCGAAGCCGCGCTTGTCGAGGCCAAGCAACGCGCCGAATTGGCGAGTGAAGCCAAGAGCCGCTTTCTCGCCACCATGAGCCACGAGATTCGCACACCGATGAACGGGGTTCTCGGTATGTTGCAGTTGCTCGATGGCACCTCGCTCGATGACAAACAACAGGAGTTTGTCGATACTGCATCATCATCTGGCGAATTATTGCTGACGGTCATCAATGACATTCTCGATTATTCCAAGATGGAGTCAGGGCAGTTGCGCCTTGAGGCGATACCGTTCGATCCGCATGCCATCGTCGAGGATACGGTGACCCTGCTGGCCAAGAGTGCGTTTGACAAGGGTATCGAGCTGATCTGTTCACTCGATCCGCAGATTCCGGGTCTGGTGCGCGGTGACCCCATGCGTCTGCGTCAGATACTGACCAACCTGACCAATAATGCCATCAAGTTCACCGAGCAGGGCGAGGTGCTGTTGTATGCGCACATGTCCGGTTCAGCGATTCTATTTGGCGTGCGTGACACCGGTATCGGCATGTCGACAGAGCAGCTCGATAAATTGTTTCAATCGTTCAGCCAGGTCGATGACTCGCATTCACGAAAGTACGGTGGTACCGGCCTCGGGCTGGCTATCTGTCAGCACCTGGCCAGCGCCATGCACAGTCACATCGAGGTGCGCAGCGACCCCGGTCGCGGTTCGGAATTCTCCTTTGAGCTGGAGCTCGAGGCGGTTGAGCTACAGCGGGAGTGGCAGGAATACTCTAAACTGCTGCCGCAGCAACGGATTCTGATCGTGGATGATAATCAGACCAATCGCGAGGTATTGGGTAATCTGCTGGAGAGCTGGCAGGTACACAGGGTTCTGCAGGCGCCGGGTGGGCATGAGGCGCTGCGTCTGATCCGCGAATCGCGGGACAATCGCCAGCCAGTCGATATCGTATTGCTGGACATGAATATGCCGGACATGGATGGCCTGCAAACCGCAGCCAGAATTCGTCAGAATGACGCGTTTGACGCGACTCGACTGGTCATGCTGAGCTCTTCCGATATCGATCCGGGCGCGCAGAACATCGATATCCACCTGCCCAAACCGGTGCGTCAGTCAGACCTGTACAATGCCCTGATCAGCCTGCTCGAACTGGGTCTACCCAAGCCCGCTCGCGGGGTGCGCAAGGACGATTCGACGCGCCCCGATTTTTCCGCTTACCGGGTTTTGCTGGTGGAGGATAATCATGTCAATCAGCTGGTTGCCAGGGGTATCCTGGCCAGGGCGGGCTTTGATATAGAAATACGCGAGAATGGCGCTGATGCCGTCAGTGCCGTTCAGAGCAAGCCCTATGACCTGGTGTTGATGGATATCCAGATGCCGATTATGGATGGCCTGGAAGCGACGCGCGAGATACGTCAGCTGGGCGGAGTGTATGCCGAGTTGCCGATCATCGCCATGACCGCCAATGTGCTTGAGGCCGACGCGCGCAACTGTCTGCAGGCAGGTATGAATGCACATATCGGTAAACCAATCGATGCGAATGAACTGTATGCGAGCATCGGCCATTTTTTGCAGGACACCGCTCAAAAGGCTAAAGCGGATGTGGCCAATCCTGCGCAAAGCGACCTGGCCGATCTCGAGCATATCGATACGACCAGTGGCCTGCAGCATATGCGCGGAAACGAGCAGGTCTACCGCAAGGTATTGATCAGTTTTCGTGAACGCCAGCGCGATGTTGTTGACGAGTTGCTGGCCTATGCGGAGGACGAGCGCTGGGATGCTGCCAGTCGTGTGGCGCGCACCCTCAAGGGAGCGGCAGCCAACGTGGGTGCGCAAATCCTGGCGCAAATAGCCGCCGAAGTGCACGCCAGTTGCCGCGTGCAGGATCTCATCGCGACTCGTGAAGGGATCGAAAAGTTGCGCCCGGCACTTGAAAAAGTCCTGAGCAGCCTCGACATTCTGCGGGAATAATGATCTTCTCTCATTCATGTCGCTGCTAATCTTCTATCTGGTTCTGGCTATCGGGGTCTCGTTTCTGTGTTCGGTGCTGGAAGCGGTTTTACTGTCCATCAGCGATTCCTACATTGCCCTGCTCGAGTCCAAGGGCAATCACCGCCTGGCGCAATCACTGCATCGCCTCAAGCATGATATCGACCAGCCGCTGGCGACCATCCTGAGCTTGAATACCATCGCCCACACGGTAGGCGCGGCAGGTGTCGGCGCCCAGTCACTGAGGGTTTTTGGAAGCAGTTACGTGGCGCTGACCTCGGCGGTTCTGACCTTGCTCATTCTGGTGTTGTCCGAGATCATTCCGAAAACTCTGGGCGCGCGCTACTGGCGAGAACTGGCCCCCATGACCGCGCGCATACTGCGCGTGTTGATTGTGGCGCTGTTCCCATTCGTGTGGATGAGCCAGCGCATTACCAGCCTGTTCGCCGCTAAAAAGGGGGCGGAAACATTCAGCCGAGAGGAGCTGACGGCCATTGCCGAGCGTGGCGCGCGTGACGGGGTGCTGGAGAAAAAAGAGCTGGTGATACTCAAGAACATGATGTTACTCAATGCCCTGCGCGCGCGCGATGTCATGACGCCGCGGGTGGTGGTGGTCTCGCTCAACCAACAGGCCACTGTGCAGTCGGCCTTCGAACAACAGGATATCATGCGTTTCTCGCGCCTGCCGTTGTATGACGGCGAGCGTGAGAATGTCGTGGGGTACCTGCTCAAGTCAGACCTGTTACTGCAGGCCGCGATGGATAACTGGTCGAAACCGCTGAGTGAACTCAAACGCGATCTGCTGACCGTGCTGGAGTTGGTCAATGTCAAAACCATGCTCGATGAAATGACTGAGCGCCAGGAACACATCGCTATGCTGGTCGACGAATATGGCGGTTTTGCCGGCATTGTCACACTCGAAGATATTCTGGAATCGCTGCTTGGATTGGAGATCATGGACGAGGTCGATGATATCGAAGACATGCAGCAACTGGCGCGTTCGAAATGGCGTCAGCGCGCGATTCGTTCAAAGCTGTTCAGCGACGAGTCGCAGGCGATTGCCTCCGATCATGCCGATCGGGTTACCCAGAAGTCATCCTGATTGGATCAGTCGAAGTCGAGTCCCAGGTAGAAAAACACGAAGCGGCCGTCTTCAATATCGATTTTAAGATTGGCGCCATGATAAAAAGCGTAATCGACATAACCCGGGATGGCGCCCTCGGCATGGCATTCACTGGCATGTTGTGGCGACTCGAAATCTCTGTCCCGGTCGTACCACGACAGCAACATGTTCTCACCCAGATGTTGCAGGGCCTGCTCGTTGGCAAAGCGCATCGCCTGCAGGTAATCCGTGAGCGCTGGCGATGGGTTGAAGCACAGTGCGGGAATGGCATTGTGGTCGCCGACCGGTCGTGCTGAGCAGGCGGGTGAGTCTGTCATGAGTGTCGATAACCCGGGGCGTCAGGACTTCAATTCCTTGAAAAAGGCCTTGACGCCACCTTCCATGAAAAAGTAATTCGTGATGCCTTTCTCCTGCAGGTAATACTGAAACCAGCGCACCTGTTTGCCGGCCTCGTCATAGACCAGCAGGGTCTTGCCGCTGTCCTTGATGCCGTTGAGAAAACGATCGAGCCTGCGTTTTTCATCCAGCGATATGTTTTCCTGGCGATATGGGTAGAGCTCGATAAGCCCCCGCTGCTTGGGCTCGCGAATGTCCAGTATCACCGACTGGGCGTTGATCTGGGCATTGAACTCCTTGGGTTTCAGCAGGTATTTCTTCAGGCCATCGCCGCTGATCAGGCGGGCCGGGTCGACCGGCGACTGGCCCAGCAGTGTGGCCTTGTCTGGGTGCGCGCGCGCCCAGTCGAATACACCCGAGTCATAGGCGAACACGTTGTTGATATTGGCGTCCTGAGATTTGACGCAGGCCTGGTACGACTTGTAACAGCTGTGCCCGTTGCAATAAAACACCACCGGTTTGCCCTGACTTTCGAGTTCCTTGATGCGTTTGCTGAAGTCCTTGTCCTCGAGTTGCACATTGATCGCGTTATTGATGTGCAGGGTGTCGAATTCATACGCCGTGCGCACATCCACGATGATGACCTCGTCAAATAGCTGGTTGAGTTTTTGCGTGTCGAAGGTGTTGACGGTTGGGTAGGTTTTACGACCGGGGTAGCCGGCATCCTGAGCCAGGCTGGCCGACAGGGTGAACATGGCCACCAGCAGCAGTATTAGACTTTTCATCCTCTTTATCCTCGTCCGTTGGTGAAGGTTATTGGTTTATTGGGACGCGCGCCGAAGCGCCGATTAGCAGTCTAGTGTATTTCCGCTTGAGGTCAATTCATCTGATTGCGAAAACAGCTTTTACCGAAATGCCGGCTAACCGGCGCTCACCCGGATCGTCAAGCGTCGAACTGGCATGGACCCTGCATAGAGAACCACAAGTAAACCTCAAGTACATCCCGACGTACCTATTTTGCAGGAGAAAAAAGATGAATCAGGCCTTGTGGATCGCTAAAACCGGACTGGATGCCCAACAGACCCGGTTGGCTGTTATTTCGAATAACCTGGCCAACGTCAGTACCACCGGCTTCAAGCAATCGCGCGCGGTGTTTGAGGACCTGTTGTACCAGAACATACGCCAGGTGGGTGGCCAGTCTTCGCAGGATACGCGGTTGCCATCAGGCCTCATGCTGGGCACCGGTTCGCGTATTGTGGCCACCGAAAAACTGCACACCCAGGGCTCTATCGAAACCACCGAGAACGCGCTGGATGTGGCCATCGACGGCAAGGGGTTTCTGCCGATTCTGCTGCCGGATGGCAGCGAGGCCTATACCCGCGACGGCAGCTTCAAGGTGTCGGACCAGGGGCAATTGGTTACCGCCAGCGGCTATACCTTGCAGCCCGGCATCACCATACCGGAGGATGTGCAAAGCATCACCATCGGTAGCGATGGCGTGGTGTCGATCAGCCTGCCCAACCAGCCCAACCCGGTGGCGGTCGGCAATATACAGCTGGTCAATTTCATCAACCCCACCGGTTTGCAGCCCATTGGTGAAAACCTGTTCGTCGAATCCGCTGCCAGCGGTGCGGCCCAGGCGGGTACGCCGGGGTTGACCGGTTTGGGACGACTGATTCAGGGGGCATTGGAGGGATCCAACGTCAACATCGTTGAGGAGATGGTCAGCATGATCGAAACCCAGCGCGCCTACGAGATGAATTCACGCCTGATTTCCACTGCGGACGGCATGATGCAGTACCTCAACAACAACGTTTAGGTGACGACATGACTCATTCAAAGGCAGTAATCGTCGTGTTGGCCCTGCTGGTATTGCAGGGCTGCGCGGCGACGCGCATGGAGGTTCAGCCGGACCCGCTGTTCGCGCCGGTCGATCTCAAGGAGGCGCGCTTTCAGCCGCTCAACAACGGTTCGATCTATCAGTCGGGACGCTCGGTGCGCCTGTTCGAGGACAACAAGGCGTTTCGTATCGGCGACATCCTCAGCGTAACCCTGGCCGAGTCCACCAATGCCACGAAATCGGCCGCGACCACCACCGCCAAGGATGACGAAATAGCGATCGGCGCTGGTACCATTCTGGGCATTACGCCGACCTACAAGGGCGACTCGTTTCTAGGTAACGATCTTACTGCGGAACGTGGATTTACCGGCAGTGGTGACAGTAACCAGAGCAACAGCCTCGACGGCGAGATCTCGGTCATGGTGGTCGATATCCTGCCCAATGGCAATCTGGTGGTGCGCGGCGAAAAAATCATCGGGCTCAACCAGGGCTCCGAGTTTTTGCGTATATCGGGCATCGTGCGGCCGCAGGATGTGAGTTCCAACAATGTCGTGCTGTCAACCAAGCTGGCCAATGCGCATATCTATTATGGCGGCGGTGGCCCGATAGCCGAGGCCAATACCAAGGGCTGGCTGAGCCGCTTTTTCGATGGTCCTTTGTTTCCGTTCTAGGAGCCTGATGTCATGAAATTTACAAGTTTGCTGTTTTTCCTCTCTGTGCTGTTCAGCAGCATGGCCAGCGCCGAGCGTATCAAGGATCTGACCGAGATCCAGGGCGTGCGCAGCAACCAGCTGGTCGGTTACGGCCTGGTGGTGGGCCTGGACGGTACGGGTGATCAGACCGCACAGACCCCATTCACGGTGCAAAGCCTGAAAAGCATGCTGGCCCAGTATGGCATCAGCCTGCCGCCCAACGTCAACCCGCAGGTCAAGAACGTGGCCGCGGTGAGCATCCATGCCGATCTGCCGCCGTTTGCCAAGATCGGCCAGAAGATCGATATCACCGTGTCCTCGCTGGGTAACGCCAAAAGCCTGCGCGGCGGTAGCCTGTTGATGACCCCGCTGAAGGGCGCCGATGGCCAGGTCTATGCGATTGCCCAGGGCAATCTGACGGTGGGTGGACTGGGTGTCGAGGGTCAGGATGGATCGCGCGTCACCATCAACGTGCCCAGCGTGGGGCGTATTCCCAACGGTGCGACCATCGAGCGCGAGATCGCCAATCCGTTCGCCCAGGGTGACTATATAACGCTGAACCTGCGCAGCCCCGACTTCACCACGGCCAAACGTCTGGCCGATACCATCAACCACGTGCTGGGCCCGGATAACGCCTTTGCCGAAGACAGTGTCACGATCAAGGTCAATGCGCCGCGCAATGTGTCGCAGCGTGTAGGTTTCATGTCGTTCATCGAGAACCTGGAATTTCAGCCGGGCGAGGCGGCGGCCAAGGTCATCGTCAATTCACGCACCGGCACGGTGGTCATCGGTAGTCACGTGCGCGTGTACAACGCCGCGGTGTCGCATGGCAACATGACCGTCACCATCACCAACACCAACCAGGTCAGTCAGCCCAACGCGCTGGCCGACGGGGAGACGGTGCAGGCAGTGCAGACCGATATCTCGGTTACCCGCGATGACAATCGCATGTTCCTGTTCAATGCCGGCGTGACGCTGGACGAGATCGTGCGTGCGGTGAACCAGGTCGGCGCCTCGCCGGGTGATCTGGTGGCGATTCTTGAATCACTCAAGCAAGTTGGCGCGCTTTCTGCAGAGTTAATCGTGATCTAAGAGTTCATTGCAATCTGAACATCCAATGACCCTGACCCGTTAACAGCCGAAGTTTACAGCCATGCTCGACAGCGCCAGTCCATCAGCCGATCTGTACCTCAACATGAGCCAGTTTTCTGAACTCAAGTTGCAGGCACGCAACAACTCGCCGGAGGCCGCAAAGGCGGCTGCACAACAGTTTGAAGGCCTGTTCCTGCAGATGATGCTGAAGGACATGCGCGCCGCCGCCAGGGTCGATGACTCGTTGCACAGCAACAGCATGGACTTTTATAACGACATGTACGACAAGCAGTTGTCGCAGGTGCTGGCGCGAGCCGGTGGTATCGGTGTGGCTGAGCTGCTGACGCGGCAACTCGGCGGCGAAGCGCCACAGCGGCAAACGACTGCCGTGGCAGGGGGCATGACGGGCACGAGTTTGCCGACCTACCGTTTGAATGAGACTTTTTCCGGGCGATCGGTGTTGCCGCTCGAACGTATGAACTACCAGGCGCATAACCCGCAGGTGCGTGCTCATCCGCTGTCGCTCGATGTCACCAGCCGGGTCGGTGAAAATACCACCGCGCTCGACTCGCAGGTGATCGAGCCTTTCAGCGGTTGGGCCGATGCCAATGAATTCGTCGCCGACCTGTGGCCGCATGCGGAACGTGCCGCTGCCCGACTCGACGTGTCGCCGCAGGTGCTTGTCGCCCAGTCGGCGCTCGAAACCGGCTGGGGGCGGCACAGCATGCGCACCCGCGATGGTGACATCGCGTTCAGCCTGTTTGGCATCAAGGCGGGCGATGACTGGACGGGCAGTTCGGTCACTCATAACACGCTGGAGTTTAAGCACGGCGCCATGCAACAGGAAAGCGCCCGTTTCCGCGCTTATGATTCGATCGGCGAGGCCATGGATGACTATGTCGATTTCGTGCAGTCGCGGCCCCATTACCAGGCCGCGCTCGAACACGGCGGCAGTGATGAGCGTTACATTCGCGGCCTGCACCAGGGCGGTTATGCCACCGATCCGCGTTACGCAGACAAGATTCTGTCGATTCTGCAGGGCGATACCTTCCGCGACGCGATGGTTTCCATCGCCGCCAATCAGGGTTTGAGTTAGGAGACGGTCATGGCCGATGCCTTGAGCAATGCAGTCAGTGGTCTACTCAGCTTCCAGCGAGC